>JADMIO010928561.1_pt1 | contig 81785 bp, 61 predicted proteins | sample 8958161 | NCBI WGS metagenome assembly JADMIO01 (sample SAMN16585339, study PRJNA669376) | soil metagenome | isolation source: Crop rotation soil | place: USA: Cullars Rotation, Alabama | collected 2011
CGCGACAACTTGTCCACGTGGAATTCTAAGCTTAGGATCCCAATGTGCTGGAAAGAGTATTCGCGCCAGTGAGCGTAAGGGTGCCGATCCCTAGCTTGGTGAGCGTTCCCCCGGTGCTGGTTAGCGCCGTTGCCAACGTTACCGATTGACCGTTGGTGTTGAGGTTGTAGGCCTGACTCGCTGCATTGTTAAACCGGGCCGAATAGTCGTTCGTGTTGACGGCCGAGAATTGAAGTGTGCCGCCACCGAAGCTGATCGTTCCCGTGGTGCCGATCGCGCCGCTACTGCCTAAGGCCAGCGTGCCCGCATTGAGGTTCGTGCCGCCGGTGTAGCCGTTGGAGTTTGTGAGGGTCGTGGTGCCGCTGCCAAGTTTGGTCACCATGCCGGTGCCACTAATGTTGCTGGAATGCGTCAATGAATTGGAGCGATTGAAAACCAGCGTGGCATTATTGCTGATTGCTCCGGAAATACTGCCCGTCGTGCCGCCATCTCCTATCGACAGCACCCCGGCGTTGATCGTCGTGACGCCCCCGTGAGTATTGCTGCCGGTGAGCGAAAGGGTGCCGGAACCTTGTTTCGTTAAAGTGCCACCACCGCTGATAACGCCGGAAAACGTCGTCGGCGTGTTGTCGCCACCGGTAATCAAGGCGCCTGAGGCAGTGCTTCCGAGGAATACACTGCCACCACCACTTAGGGAACCAATCGTCTCAGTAAAATTGTTGATCTCTAGCATAGCGCCGGCGGCCACCGTGACGGCGGAGCCGTTGGGAATGCGCTCCGCAGTACCCGTTTTAAGATTGCCGGCATTAATGTTCGTTGCTCCCGTATACGAGGTTGTGCCGAAGAGCTGCAACGTGCCAGGGCCATCTTTGGTAAAAACATTGCTGCCGCTGATTGCGCCCGAGCCGGCGGTGCGCGTGAGCGTCAGCGTTGTCGCAGAGGCGGCCACACGAACGGTGCCCGGCCCGTCGAGCGCCACGAGACGATCGGACAAGGCGCTCCCGCCCGTGTATTCGAGTATTGCCCCGTTGCTAAGCGCAAAGGCTCCTCCTGCCCCAAAGGCTGAAAACGATCCGGCATCCGCGATCGAGTTACCGCTCAGCGTGCCGCCGGTGATCGTTGTGTCGCCACCGTAACTGTTACTGCCAGTGAGCGTGACTTTGCCGCTGCCGATTTGCGAGAGCGAACCCGTGCCGCTGATGTTACCGGAATAAGTTACTGCATCGGAGCGATTAAAGGTCAAGATGCTGTTGTTGACGATTGGGCCTGCGACGCTGCCGGAAGTGCCGCCGTCGCCAATCGATAGAGTGCCCGCGCTGATCGTCGTGGCACCCGTGTACGTCATGCCACCGGTCACGGTTAATGTGCCGATACCCAATTTGGTGAGAGTGCCGCCCGAACTATTCAGGCCTGTTGCCAGACTTACGGATTGGCCATTGTCATCGATTCTGTACGCCTGCCCGGCCGCGTTGCTGAACCGGGCCGAGTAGTCGGTTGTGTTGCTGGCCGAAAATTGAAGGGTGCCACCACCAAAGCTGATCGTTCCCGAGTTGCCGATCGCGCCGCTGCTTCCCAAGGCCAGCGTGCCCGCATTGAGGTTCGTGCCGCCGCTGTAAGAGTTCGCGCCACTGAGGGTGAGGGTGCCGGCGCCTTGTTTGGTAATCGAGCCGGTGCCGCTGATGTTGCCGGTGTATGTGAGCGCATTGGACCGATTGAAGTTCAACGCCGAATTATTGACAATACCGCCGACAATGCTGCCGGAAGTGCCGCCGTTGCCAATCGATAACGTGCCGGCGCTAATCGTGGTTGTGCCGCTGTAGGCATTCGCGCCTGTGAGTGTCAGGGTGCCGGCCCCAAGCTTCGTCAGCGTGCCGCCCGAGCTGCTAAGCGCGTTGGCGAGCGTTACCGTTTGGCCGTTGGTGTCGAGGCTGTAGGCCTGGCTCGCTGCGCTGCTGAATCGGAACGAATAATCGGTGATGTTGCTGGCTGAAAATTGAAGGGTGCCGCCACCGAAGCTGATCGTTCCCGTGTTGCCGATCGCGGCGCTGCTGCCCAAGGCCAGCGTGCCCGCATTGAGGTTCGTGCCACCCGAGTAGCTGTTGGAACCGGTGAGGGTCGTGGTGCCGCTGCCAAGTTTGGTCACCATGCCGGTGCCACTAATACTCGCGGAGTGAGTCAGCCCGTTAGATCGATTGAAGATTACGCTTCCGTTATCGAGGATCGATCCGGTAACAGAGCCGCCGGTTCCGCCATCGCCGATGCTCAAAGAACTGCCGCCGTTGACAGTTATCGATCCAGAACCGGTTCCGCTGCCCGAGGCGTTCGTGACGGTCAACCTGCCGCCCGATAATATGGTCCCGCCGTTGTAGCTGTTGCCCGTCGGACTAGCGAGTTCAAGCGTACCGGCTCCGGTCTTAATCAATGTGTGCGTACCGCCGGATGCCGACACCGGGCCACTAATTCGCGCGATGTCGGCGCTCGAACTTGCGTTATCATCGACACGAATTTCGCGAGTGCTTGTACCACTGGTACCCAGATCCAGCACGTCGACAAACGTCACTACGTTATCAGAGATGACCGATCCAAAAACCAGCGGGCTGCCGGCAGGAACGAAATTGGAACCACCCCAGGTAGCGATTGCCATGCTGCCGATATCAATCGTGAGCGTGCCACCGTAAGCGGCGAAACCGCCGCCGCCAGTACCCCAATTCAGGGAAGCGCCGAGAGTCCGATTCATCGTGCCCTGCATGGACAACACGCCGCCGCGCAACTGAATGTTGCTGGTGGTGATGTCTCCACCCGATCCCACGGCGAATGTGCCGCCATTGAGCGTCAATGCATGACTGTCGCTTAGCGCCCCGGTGAGCACATAACTGCTACTGCCGTTCTTATTAATTGCTTGTCCATTGGTGTCGACGCCGCCCAATGTTACGACGCCGGTTCCGTTTCCGGAAAGGCCCAGAGCACCACCGTTGTTGACTACCGCGGAATTGATCGTCTGATTAAAGTTCGAATTCTGTGCAATGGACGGAGTCATTGCGCCATCAGTCCTCAATGCGATCGACGAACCGGCTAGGGTGAACGACGCGCCAGCGGTTCCGTTGAACGTGATCGAATTGAGTTCGAAAAGGGCGGTCGTATTGTCTGCTGTCGTATTGCCAGGCGCCTGCAGCAAGACGCTGCCAAATTCGAGATCGTTTGTCGCGTCACTGACCGGCGCACTGCCGGTCCAGTTGGCTGACGTGCTCCAGATTGTGTTGGCGCCGCCGCCATCCCATTGAAACACGGCTGCGTTTGCGGCCGTCGCCACGAACGCCGTCACGGAGACAGCGATGGATACAAAGCGGGCCGATGCGGATGCAAAATGGCGCAAATGGAGGGACATAATATTCCTTTAAGGCCCCGCGTTCGAACGGGCGCATATGTAAACAATTACGATTAGTTGTAGGGTTCAAAGAGGCCCGGAACGCGACGGCTTTAGCGTCGGCAGAGTTCTCCGAGACGTCGGGGGATACAGAGGATTTGGATCGAGGCCACGTTGCGACGTGGCACTCAATACAATCACAAAATAAGAGCGGGCGGCGCTCGGCCCCTTGTGCGGACGCGGCCTACTTCGATGAAGACCGCATCCTGCTGTGTAAATTTGCAGGAGTCGACAGTCAGGTGACGTGCAGCCGAAACAGCGTAGAGAGCATCGCTGGTTCTGGTTTTGCATTGGGTCAGCGTCATGCCTGAACGAACATGCGCCGAATGGACTCCGTGTTGGAGCAGCAAGTCACGTTTCTGATGGTGCGCGATGCGGGCTGGGCGCGGAGCTGTGTTGATGGCCAGGCAGACAAGGCCAGCCAGAAATAGCGCAAGCCGGCAATAGTTTTTCACAGAGAGCTCCGATCCAGCAGCCGCCGTTTTGCTCGTTCCCGCCAAACCGGCCCAATGTACCGCTTATGTGAGGGGGTTGCAAGTTTTCTAAATCGATTCTGCATGAAGTGCGCGTTGAACTGCTCATGACCTGACAATCTGGCTGCGCGTTCTGCGATCTCTAGCCTTGTCGGAAATTGTTTTTGGCCACCCAACGGAGAGTTGCGAGCTAGCCAGAACCACACAGATGACCGGATGGTCTGTCCGCTTGCCCTGTAATGCGACATTCGGCAGTATCAAGCATCATCAAAATCCCGAAGTCGATCGGATAAATTCACTTGGTATACTGGGGCCCATGAGCGAGATCACACAGATTCTGTCCCGACTGGGCTCAGGTGACCGGTCGGCTTCCGCTGAGTTGCTTCCGATCGTTTACGACGAACTGCGGAGTCTGGCGGCCGCAAAGCTTAGCCAAGAACAACCGGGCCAAACCCTTCAGGCAACTGCGCTTGTGCACGAAGCGTATTTACGCTTGCTTGGTTCCAACGGCGACGTGCAATGGGACAACCGAGCGCACTTTTTTGGCGCTGCAGCCGAGGCCATACGACGCATCCTCGTCGAGCAGGCACGCCGCAAATCTCGACAAAAGCACGGTGGGGGGTTCCAGCGGCACGATTGTGAACTAGCGGGATTGGCTGATTCCGCCCCAAGCGTCGACGTTTTCGCTTTGGATGAGGCTTTGAACGATTTCGCGGTCATCGAGCCGATCAAATGCGAATTGGTCAAACTGCGCTATTTCAGCGGCCTCACACTCGATGAAGCTGCGAATACACTCGGCATTTCGAGTGCCACTGCCGATCGCTATTGGAAATACGCCCGTGCCTGGCTTGCCAAGCGTCTCCGCGAAGAGCATGCGGAGAGCCGCGAATAATTGGGCGTACGCGACAATTACTTTGATGCTCTTGGGCGCGCTTTGTCGCATTGTTCTAAGGACAATCCTGGCGACGATCAAATTCGAGTTATCGCACAGCTGATGTTGCCCTTTCAGTCTGAAGAATCGATCTTCCTCGCTGCTCTCGAGTTAGGCGACCCCGAAAAGCGCGCTCAATTTGTTTCGACAGCCTGCGGCCCAGATACTCAGTTGCGAGGCCAGGTGGAGGACTTGTTGGCGGCATACCCGGACGGCGAATTTCTTGAGTCGCCAGTGGTCGATATAGACGCATGCGCTTTTCTTCCATTGGAAGAGCAAAAAATCGGCGATACGATCGGCCCGTACAAACTGTTAGAGCAGATCGGCGAAGGTGGCATGGGCCTGGTCTACATGGCCGAGCAGACTCATCCGTTTCGCAGGCGAGTTGCGCTGAAAATCATAAAGCCGGGCCTGGATACCCGCGCCGTGGTTGCCCGGTTCGAAGCCGAACGCCAGGCCTTAGCGCTCATGGACCACACGCACATTGCGCGGGTGTACGACGCCGGTGCGACTTCTGCGGGTCGCCCCTATTTCGTTATGGAATTGGTCGATGGCGTTCCTATTACGGATTATTGTCGCCAGCACCAGTTGGAACTGCGACAACGGATCGACCTCTTTATTGAAGTCTGCCGCGCAGTCCAACATGCCCACCAGAAGGGCATCATTCATCGCGATCTCAAACCGACGAACGTCCTCGTCTCGCAAACCGACACGGGACCCGTGCCGAAGGTGATTGATTTCGGCGTTGCCAAGGCCATGACGCAGCCGCTCACCGAACGCACCGCCTTTACTGGATTGTCGCAGCTCATCGGCACGCCGCTTTACATGAGCCCCGAGCAGGCGGAACTTGGCAATCAAGACATCGACACGCGCAGTGACGTGTATTCGCTGGGCGCGGTGCTTTACGAAATTTTGACGGGCATTACGCCATTCGATGCGAAGCGGTTTAAGAGTGTAAGTGCCGATGAAATGCGGCGCATTGTCCGCGAAGAAGAGCCGCCCAAACCTAGCAGACGCTCCAAAACCATACGCGCGGTGTCAGTTGATGGCACAGTGACCGAGACAGAATCAACGTCATACGGAATCGACGCGTCGGCCCTGAAAGGCGACTTGGACTGGATCGTGATGAAGGCGTTGGAAAAAGACCGCCGTCGGCGGTACGAATCTCCAAAGGAATTTGCCGACGATTTGGCCCGGTGCATGGATAACGAGCCAATCCTTGCCCGACCGATTACCGTGGTCGACAAGCTCATGAAATGGTCGCGGCGAAACGTAGCCGTCGTGTGGGCCATCGCATCCGTGTTGCTTATTTCGACCCTCATACTGCTCGTTACCGGACTGCTCGTTGCGCGATCGTACCGCGTTGCTGCCAGGCAGCTCGAGCAGACACAAAAACAGGAAAGAATCGCCAACAGAGTGTCACAACTCCTGCAACAGATGATTGCCTCGGCGAAGGGTGACGAGGAAAACGGGGCGACCTACTCAGTTGCTCAAATGCTCGACGACTTTTGTGCAAATCTGGAAAGCCAATTGTCCGACTCGCCAGAGGTCGAGGCTACGCTGAGAGCTACCATCGGCAAAGCCTACGCGGATCTGGGGTTTCCCGAGCGAGCTGATCCACACTTCAAACGGGCAGTAACTTTGGCGCGCGAGTCGCAAGGAGATAACGATCTTACGGTCGGAGACGCGCTCGTTAATCTCGCTTGGAACACGAAGCTGCTGCACAAAAATGATGAATTCCGACAATTTGCTAACGAAGCACTATCGATCTACCGGACAAATGGTGGTTCGCCGGAACAAATGATCCGTGCACTTTCCGCGGTTCAACAATCTTCAGGGACCGCTCCCGAGGCGGACCGCGCTGCGGAAGAGGCCCTTGCCATTGCGGGCGACCTGAGTACCACGGCGATCGGAGATGTCGCGGCTATCTTGCACGTGCGATCGGACACGAAGCGCAAACTAGGCGAATATCAAGAAGCGGAACAGTTTGCGGGAATGGCAGTCGCTTTGCACCGTCGGCTGAACGGCAATCAACATGAACAGACGGCCTGGGGGCTCAATACGCTCGGTATGGCCCTGCAAGCCAACCGCAAGTTCGAAGAAGCGGAAGCGGCGTATCGCGAGTCGCGCACTATTTTCCTTCAAAACGCTGAAATCTGGCATCAGGGCGTCCGCGACGTCGACAAGAATTTGATCAAGCTTTTCGAATCAAAAGAAAACCCGCCGCCCGACTTGCAGGCTTTGCGCGATGAAGTGATTCTCGCCTACCGCGAATTCAAGCGGCTACATCCCGATGATCCGACAGCGCATGCCGCTTTCGCCGTAGCACGTTACAGGTACGGCAACCGGGAAGAACTGGGTGAGATTATCGCCAGCTACCGAGACGCTATTCTACTGAGCCCGACACGTGCTTTGTATCACAATAACCTCGGCGTCCTGTTGTTTAAGAATTCACAAATCGCCGAGTCTATCGAGCCCCTGCGAACGGCGGTCCACCTCGAACCGGATAACGCGGCTGGGCATTTCAATCTGGCCGTTGCACTGCACAGCAATGATGACGAAAGCGAGGCGATCGAGCAGCTCCGTTTAGCAACGAAAATTGATCCGAAAATCGGTTACCGAGACACCGGTTACACAATGCGATTGAGCAGAAAGTACATCCTGGAAGTCATGAAACGTCTGGAAGAGGAATCTAAGGAAGATCGCATTACTGGTCCTTAGCCATCGGTTGGCCCTGGGATTCGGTGGTGGAACTCTCGCCGACGTCGAATAGGTAGAAGATGCGAACAAAAAACCGGGGCAAGCATCACGTTAATAGGATTCCTAGCAACTACTCTCTTTCGTATAGCTCATGAAAATTCTAGTATTTGGTTGCTCGATTCTTATTGCGTCCGTCGCAACAACCTTTCTCGCGTTTCGAGTTCCGCAATACGAATCACCCGCCGACGCAGCGTGGTGGCGCGATGCAACTCGACTCGACATCGATACGAAAGCAGACCCACGTGGCGCAGGTAGCTCGGTTGCTATTTCCGGCGATCTTGCCCTGGTCGGAATGGATTCGTCAGATGCTCTTGGCCGCTGCGCAGGTGCGGCTTATTCTTTCTCACCCGGTTTTGCTGCTCCGGTGAGCATACTTGGCACTGACGATGCAGACGAATTCGGTGATCTCGGGGTGTCCATTGCCGCTTGCGGCGATATTGCTATCGTGGGTAAGCCCGGCGACACCGCAAAGGGTGAAGATGCGGGAGCCGCTCTGATCTTTCAAAAAGATAGGCGCGGTCAATGGCATCGAAGTGCAAAACTTCTCGGCAACGATGTACAACCTGCTGATCGATTTGGCGACGCCGTCGCACTTACTAACCGTTTCGCGCTCGTGGCCGCCCGCGGGTTACATAACTCCGGCGCTGTTTATGTATTCGAACAAGATACCCAAGGAGCTTGGCGCCAAACGGCAAAACTTAAACCGGAGCAGGGAACTTCAGGAGACGGCTTTGGCTGGTCCGTTGCGGTCAACGAGAACCTGGCGGTCGTTGGCGCTCCGACCGACAAGTTTGAAGAACAGTTCGAAGCCGGCGCGGCGTACATTTTCAAACGAGAAACTGATGGAACTTGGCATCAACTTGCGAGGCTAGCGCCTTCAGATTCGAGGAGCTACCAGCATTTTGGCAGATCCGTTGCAACACACGGTGCCAAAATCGCAGTCGGTGCACCGCTCACAAACGACAGTAGCGGGATAGTGTACTTTTATGAAGCCGACACCAATGGTCAGTGGAAAAACGTTGGTCGAATTGCACCGCAAGTGCCAGTGAAGTGCGGTTGCTTCGGCAAATCAATCGCAATGAACGCTCGCTACTTGGCTGTTGGGGCTCCGAGCGACAGTTATGCGCGCGGAGCCGTTTATCTATTCCATGCCGAAAACGTCGCCGATCTGAGTCAATTAGTTAAAATCGTACTTCCCAATCGCCCGATGGACAGCTGGTTTGGGTCGTCAATCGCAATGAACGATCGTTTATTCGTGGCCGGCGCGCGGAGCGCGAGGAACACTGCTGCTGCCTATTTGTTCCAGCTCGACGACGGACGACGTTAATACGCCTGCGCGCAGATAGCTACCTTGGCTTGATGTCATTGTACAGATCGGCTCCTCGATGAAAAACCACTGCGGAATTTACGAGTTGGCTCGCATGTCACTTCTGTTGACAACGTTCATCGGTTCAATTTTCCAATTCACATTGTACAACAAAGTTTGGCGCCACGGGAATTATTTGGTGGTATCTAACATGAAGCTATTCAGGCTTGCTAGTTTTTGTGTGCTACTTTTACTCAGTGATCGCTCTGAAGCTGCGATCAGAATTCAATCCGGTGCAATTAAGGCGGTGGCTTTCGACGGCACCGGTAAAACGATAGCTCTGCCCTTTTTTGGTACCTCTATTCCGACTCAGACGACACTGAATCGCGCTGAGGACGCTAACTATAGTAACAACGTCATCGATTGGAATTTCGTCAATGGTCAAACAATCCTGTCGCTTGCAATGGAACATCGGCGAACTGGAGCATTGCACTCATCCGGTACGACCGTGACCGAAAAACTCCTCTTCACAGCGAATTCAAACGAGCCCTACCGATTGACTGGATACTATAACGCCAGCAATGTCGGTATAGGCGAGGCCGGCGACGTATGGCTGTATGCGGAGCTCTATGACGCTACCGATAACGTTTTGCTGTTTTCGAACTATCAGTATTCTGAGTTCACGACGAACCAGCATTTTGTTTTGGGTGATCTGGCTGGCGATTACGATAATTTTTTGAATGGCAATTTGAGTGGAAATTTGATCGTGGGTCATAGTTATTCGCTTAATACTGAGAACGGGATTTCCACGTATCCGGAGGCTGATTCAGGTGCTACGGCAGTGGGTAACGTCGCTCTATCAATCGGTGTTGCCGCGGTTCCTGAATCTACGGCATTTATTATTTGGGCCGTACTGATACTCATCGTCGTGCCAAGTACTCTCAGACTTAAGCAAACTAGCGACTGACCTGGTTCGATCGTCCAGCGTTGCTGGCCGGGAAACCGTTTGCCATTGCACTTATGCGGACGAATGCCCGGCAAACCAACGTTTTGGTGCTCTGCTATGCGTGGCACTCAGCTACTTACACTTGGAACCTCACCAACTTATATGCGACCGGCGAAGTAACTCATACCTGGCCTTCTAAGTGGAGATTACGACGGGAATGACGTCGTCGACGCCGCGGACTACGTCGTGTGGCGCAAATATCCCGGCGGCAATTACACCCAGGACGACTACATAGCCTGGCGCGCCACATTCGGGCAAACCGCCGTCAGCGGAGCCGGCGCCACTGGGGCGGCAGTCCCGGAACCGACGCCCATCGCGATGCTGTTCGTAGTAACTCTCGCAGTTTACAGTGGACGGCGCTCATCACTAGGCTAAAGACATGACATGGCGTGACGAATTTCTTCGCTGGTTCGGTCCCGGGATGTTGGGCGGGATTACCTTCGGCGATTGGATGCGCCTGTTGCGCGACAATCGCTTTGACATTCCCCCGCGGCGTCTGCTGCGGGCCATGGCGATCACCGCTCAGAGCGCGCAGAACAGTGTGATGAAGCGGATCGAAGACCGGCGATATGGCGCTGCCGTTAAAATTGCGCATGTCCAGCCACCGCTGTTCGTGCTGGGGCATTGGCGAAGCGGGACCACCCACCTGCACAACCTGCTGGCCGTGGACGAGCGATTCGCCTTCCCCAACAACTACCAGGCACTGTTCCCTCACGCGATGCTGTCGATGGAGCGCACGCAGTCACCGTTCATGCAATGGTTCCTCTCCCCACGCCGGCCGATGGACAACATCGAATGGACGATGAGGTCGCCGCAGGAGGACGAGTTTGCGTTGTGCGTAATGACGTTCATGTCGCCATGCATGGGATGGTTCTTCCCGAAGCGGCGGGACTATTACGACCGCTACCTCACGTTCCGTGGTGTCGATGAGCGCGAGGTGAAACATTGGCAGGCGGCGCTGATGGCATACGTTAAGCGGCTGAGTTTGAAATACAAGCGGCCCCTGGTACTGAAATCTCCGCCCAATACCGGTAGGATTCGTCGGCTGCTAGAGGTCTTCCCGCGCTCGAAGTTCGTCCATGTGCACCGCGACCCATATGAGGTCTTCTCCTCGACTCGCAAGATGTTAACGGTGAACTTCTCGTTGCACTGCCTGCAGCATGTGCCGACGCCGGAGGATATCGACGAATGGATCATCCGCCAATATCGGGCTATGCACGATGCGTTATTCGAAGAGCGCGACTTGGTCCCACCGGGGCAATTTCACGAGCTGCGTTTCGACGAACTGGAGGCCGAGCCGATCGGCCAGATACAGCGGATTTACAATGCGTTGGACCTTGGCGAGTTTTCCGAAGTCCGGCCGGCTTTAGAGCGTTACGTGGACGGCGTGCGCGGCTACCGCAAGAACGAGTTCCCTGAGCTGCCCGCATCGCTACGGCGCCGGATTGCGGACGAATGGCAACCGTGCTTCGAGCAATGGGGATACGCGCGAAAGGAAGACCACGAATGCGTAGTTGGGGACCAGTCCACGCGTCAAGCAGACCAGTATCGAGAGTCTGCGGAGACGCCCGGCCAGCCTCGTGACAGTTCCCAATGAAAGTCCTATGCACCAACGAGTAATTGAAACTCCTCGGTTGCGTTTGCGTCGTTGGAAACCTGGTGACCTACCGGAATTCGCTTCCATGAACGCGGATCCTCGCGTCATGGAGTTTCTGCCGCAGATTCTGACGCCGGCAGAAAGCGACGCGATGGTCGCCCGAATACATCGACATTTTGACCAGCATGGATTTGGCCTCTGGGCCGTCGAGGTTCTGGACGTCGCGCCATTCATTGGCTTTGCTGGCCTGAGCGTGCCAAGCTTTGAAGCCCATTTTACGCCCTGTGTCGAGGTTGGCTGGCGGCTGGCTTATGAACACTGGGGAAAAGGTTATGCGACGGAGGCAGCTGAAGCTGCTCTTAGCGTTGGGTTCGTGCAATTGCAAATTGAACAAATCGTTTCTTTTACCGTGAAGAATAATTATCGCTCCCGCCGAGTTATGGAGCGAATCGGAATGACGCATTCTGCAGACGACGATTTTTGTCACCCGAATCTACCTGTGGGCCACCGACTCCGGCCGCACGTACTCTATCGCTTACCGCTTTCAGCATTCGAAAAAGCTTCGAGGTTTCCAAACGCATCAACTAAATGAGTCGCATACAGCGCGCAAATACTCAGTTCAACTGCATTTCGGTTGCATCGACCTAGGGCATTTCGCGACTACATAAGGTCGAACCGTCAGGTTAGATCCTGAGTCGTTGGCTTTCCCGTCGATATTGCATGTACTTCGGCAAAGCTCCGGCGGCAGCATGGGCACCGTCCATCGAAGCCCTGGGCGAGTGACTTAAATGCCGACGGCTGCGGTAGGCTGAGGATCGCCCTGAAAGCGAGCGGCGAGCGATGGGCGTAGTGTCGGTACGTGATCCCGCCTACCGAGTGTCCCAGGATTTCCACAGAGGATTCCGGCATATGCTCGTCGTAGTAGGTCGCGCAGGTCTTGCGTAGATCCTTTAGCACCCAGGGCCGCTGTTCACCATTTTCAATGCTTCTCTTCGGTGGTATTCCGGCGAGATCGCACAGCACTCGAAATCGGTTGTTAGGTCGAGTGCCGCCGCCGACGAACACCGGCGAATCAGGATCTGGGTTGTTGGGCATGATACTTTTAATGTGCGAGCGAACGGTGCGGTTCATCGGCCTCCAGAACGACTTATCGGTTTTCACTCGGCGATAGAAGAGGCAGCCCCAAGGACAAAGCTCCTTGATTTCACGATCGGGTGATTGTCGAGCCCATGACACGTGGCGCCAAAGGATGGGCTCGTGAAAAGGTAGAATTTTCCATACCGTCCCGGTATCAACTCCATAATTGAAAAAGGTAACGAGGGCAGCGCGCCAGTAACGACCAATTGCAAACGGATGATTCCAACCGCGCGGGCGTCTCATCTGGTGCGTCGCGAAGTAGAGAGCGTTGATCTCGGGTTTTGTCAAATAATGTCTGCCAGCAACTTCGCGTTGCGGTTTCATCTTTGGAAACCTCGGAAGTGCATCGACGAAATCCTGCTCCCACGCCCACGACATGACTGGCCGCAAGTGGGACCTTACCTTATTCGAGATACGCCCTGGATTCCGCACTTGTCGAGCTACGGCGTCTTCGTGCACCCAATCAAGAAACTCACGAATCTGTTTCCTGCCGAGCTCCTCCAGCGGAACGGCACCGCCCCATCGATTCCATTTTCGGAGCGTTGTCGTGTATTCTTCACGAGTTCGTTGCGCTGGGTTCCCGGAACGAAGGTACTTTGTCACAACGGATTCGAGAGTCGTCGGCATCGTTGGTCTCCAACGCCGCCGGCGACAATTCCGTTGTCCGGTCCGTACCGACCGGCAGCGCAGCCTGCGAGTCCTGTCGATTTGAGAAGGGTTTGACGCTTGCCAGCTCGCAGCTGGCAAACCTGCATCCAGGATAATTGGTGCCGGAGGCGCGTGCGCACAAAATATCCGGCGTTTAAAACGCCCTAGCTCACGCCCTCCCGGGCCACTTCGGCAGGCATGGCGAGCGGGCCTTTTCATGCACGTGGATGCTGTGCGCGGCCACGAATCCGCAATAGAATGCAACCCTTCTTGTTAGCCCGTCTGGGGTCCTCACGGATTCGCTACGAATTCTCACTAGAGTAGGCTTGTGTCTACAAAGACATTGCTCGGTCGATCGATGACGAACGGGAACTAATGAGAATACAACTGCTGTATCTAATCGCACTCGTTACGCTATTGATGCCCGTAAGTGTGCGAAGCGGGGAGACGATTGGCAACGGCGTCTTGCCGCTGATGGCTTGGGACTACGCCGACGATGAGACAACCCTCCGTGCAATGTCTGAATGCGGCATTAATATGGTTGGGTTTGTCCCGCCAAAGGCGCTGAATATCTGCGAACGACTGGGGATCAAAGCCATTGTGTTCGATCCTGAAGTTACGTCCGCACGATGGGACCAGCCATTCAAAGCGGACCGCGCGGCTAAAGCTCTTCCGGAACTGATAAAGAAAGTTAACCATCATCCGGCAGTCTATGGGTATCACTTGAAAGACGAGCCAGACCCTGGGCAATTTACTGAGCTCGCAAAGTCTGTCGCGATGGTGAAGAAGCTCGCACCGGGTAAATGGCCGTATATCAATCTCACGCCCGGCATGGGAGCTGGATACGACGGTTACCTGAATAGCTTCGTTGACACGTGCCATCCGACAATGCTCAGCTACGATAATTATCCGTTAGGGCAAGATGGCAGCTTTTCTTACGGTTATTGGGCCAACATGGCGCAGGTTCGCAATGCAGGGCTGCGCTATAAGTTGCCGTTCTGGACTATTTTTCTCAGCGTCGCACACCTGACATACGCGGAGCCGACTCCCGCGACGCTTCGCTTGGAAGCGTATGGGGCGCTGGCATACGGTGCACGCGGTCTCTGTTACTACAAATTCATCAGCCGGGAGTTGCCGATCCTTGATTCGCCCGACCTGGGCGATTGGCGCGGAGCTCCGCTGGACCAATTCGGCGAAAGGACTGAGACGTGGCATTGGGTACGCAATATGAACCGGCAGATTCAGCACCTGGCGCCAACATTGCTGAAGCTGCGGTCCGATCGCGTGTATCACGTTGGCGAAATACCCGAACAAAACCGTGCGATCGGCCCGGACTCACTAGTAAAAGGTCTCACTGCCGGCGATGCGTTTATAATTGGCGACTTCACACACGAAGTCGACGGCTCGCGATGGGTGATGATCGTCAACAAGCACTTGAAGAATTCCGTGCCGTGTCGGCCTGAGTTCAGCATGCCAACAGAACGGGTCGAGTATGTCTCTCCCATTACCGGCGAATTGAAGACGTATCCTGCGTCGTGGTACTGTCTGCCGCCGGGACAGGGAGTGCTGTTGAAGTTGGTCGCGAAGAACAAATAGATTCACAGAAGCTACGAGGTTTTTCGCTGCGACAATACTTTTCGCGTGGCAGCATCGATCCACTTTGCGTTCTTTGGAAAATCCTCGTAGCTCTTCAATTCGGCGAGTAATGGGTCGTCACGGCGGACGCGGGCGGATTGCAAGACCGCATAGTCTTGCAACGACTCTGCGAATACTTCCCAGCGGATCGAATCGATTGGACCATCAGGACCGGGGTAAACCACGAACGGATCGCCGTACGGAAGACCTGGCCATGCGCCGACGGCTGGGTCTTGGAAGGGATCTGCGATCTCGCTGGTGCAGAACTTGAACCAATAGTTGTGCCCCCAGTGCAGGAAGCCTTTTGCCGCGAGCTTGTAGAACAACCAGCCGGCCATTCGCAGCTTGGCCAGCGGGGTGTCGTGCAGGCGTTGCAGGAATCGGCCGCGCGGACCGCAGCAGAAGTAGACCCACGCAGGGCACTTGGCTTCGTGGAATAATGGCGCCGTCGCGATGCTGGGGACCGGCATTTCCGTGAGGCCTTCCGTCGCAAATCGCGGCTCGCTCATCGCGTCGATCACCTTGAGCCACGGCGCCAGTTCGCGAAGCAGGCCGCGGGCTTTGCGGTAATCGGCCATCTGCACGTAGCCATCCGGCTCGTCGGCGCAATGAAAGAACGAGCGGTCTAGCATTTTTTCATCGACGAGGACCGCCTTGAACTGCGGCAGGAACTGCGCCAGAAACTTGCGATACGTGGGTGAAACCGCGCTGATCTCGGGCGGCCAGAGAAGCGGGCCCAGACCGTTCCAACGTTCGAAAATACGCTGCGGATAGCGGCCGCTCGTGGGAGCGGGAGTAAAAAAGTGTGTCCATTCGACATGTTCGGCGCCGTTTTTTCTTGCAAGGCCGATCCAGCGGCGGACATCACGGAAGTCGAATTCGTACTTGTCGTTTGCATGGCGAACGCGTAGCAGCTGAGCTGGCCGTTTCAGGATTTCATGCCGTGCGTTGAAGATTGGACTGTAGATTGTGTTGACATTGTGATCGGTAAGATCCTTGATATAGGCGTCGGCAAGTTGCCAGAAGCGCTCGCTGAAGGGTTCGATCTTGTAATACTCCCAGATCGAATCAGCGGAAATCCAGTTCGTGGCTGGAAAATCTTTGCGCTTTTCGAGCACGAGTGGACGGACATTGATCCGCACAGGCAACTGCACGCTGGTAGGTTTTTCTCCCGTCCAACCTGGAAAGCGAAACGTGTCTTCAACAGAAAGACGTACCTTGAGCTCGCGCTCGCCGACTTTCGCGTCGGCAGGTATCGAGAGCGTGATCCAGAATGCGCCGTTGGAAGCCGGGCCGACGTGGGCGGTCGGATCGAGGAAGAGCGGGTCAGGAACTAACCCAGGAACATGTCCGACGCCATCCAATTCGTCGAGCGGTACGTCGGTATTGAGCTGCTGGAGCGGGACATAGCCGACGCGTCGGACTTGCGGACGAAGGTCATTCGCGTCTTCTACCGTGGCTCGCACGCGAATACTGCAATCCTTCAGATTCCGGAAGCAAGCCTGAAAAGACAGCCGTGCGCTTCGCGCGGTAGCAATGGACGGAATTGTAGCGCTTCCCAGGGAAGAGTTGGGATAGACGCGAGTCAGCGAGTTCTCCAGCCAGAACTTCACGCCATTCTTTTCAACCGATAATGCGGTGCGGCTCGCTTCACTAGCCAACGCTTGTAGGTCAGCAGGCAGGGCGAGACTGGTGCCAATGGCACCAGCGCCCACCGCAATCGATTTCAGCAAGTCACGTCGTTGCATTGCCTATCCGAGAAAGTGGGTGGTCAATTGATTGTGTCGCACTAGGAACGGCTCAAACGAACAATATTATCACAATCTTCCCAAGTTCGACTCGCTTAGTGTCCTCCCGAAGCAATGACGCTGGGAACACGGAAGCTTGTGATGTAAGCGTGAAATAGGTCAAGTAATCCATCATTGCGAAACGTAACATTAGACTGCCTCGTAAATTACGTGATTAACATGCCCATTCCAGTGCTGGCCACTGCAGACGAACCGTCCGAGGCTCTGCCCTCGCGATCTGGTTCACGCCCTCCTTTGCGAAAGTCAGGCTAGTCAAATTAGCAGATGAGTTTTATCGCCAGTTCCGCTAGACCATTGGCTGTGCCATAGTGCAGACATGTCTCGATCTTTTTATGGTGGGCTGGCCGCGATGTTATTCTTGGCGACGGTGTGGGCCTGCTACACGACGTCGTGCATTACTTCAACCGCGCCGATGGCGGCCAGCACGCAGAACTCCAATGCGTGGCTGGAGATCTCGCAGCCGGCGTTCGAGCACAACCTCGCGGAGGTTAAGTCGCTTGTCGGGCCCAAGACGCAGATTTGCGCTGTGCTCAAGGCCGACGCGTACGGTCACGGGATTTCGCTGCTCATGCCTTCGGTGATCAAGGCGGCCATTCCCTATGTTGGCATCACGTCGAACGAAGAGGCAGCTACGGTTCGCGCGTCAGGATATACCGGGAAAATCATGCGACTCAGAACTGCGACTCGGTCGGAGATCGAAACCGCATTGCCGTATCGTGTGGAGGAGCTTCTGGGAAATTACCAACTGGCGCGGGAAGCGTCCGCGATCGCCGCTGCGCACTATGTCGATCTTCGTTTTCACTTCGCGCTGAACTCCGCCGGCATGAGCCGGAATGAACTGGAGCTCAAGACGGATGCCGGCAAGGCCGATGCGCTAAAGCTGCTCAAGCTGCCTAGTCTCACGTGCGTGGGAATCATGACGCATTTTCCCACGGAGGATGTCGAGGACGTTCGCGCCGGGCTGGCCGAATTCAACCGCGAGGCAGCTTGGCTGATCTCGGAAGGAGCCCTCGATCGCTCCAAGCTACTTCTGCACACGGCCAACTCATATGCCACGCTGGCGGTGCCCGAATCGCACTTGGATCTCATTCGTCCTGGCAGCATTCTTTATGGCGACTCGTTTCCGTCACACACCGAGTTTCACCGTGTGATGACTTTCAAGTCGCGAGTGGCCTCGGTGAATCCCTACCCGGCCGGCAACACTGTCGCGTATGACCGCACCTATACCCTCACGCGCGATTCACGGCTGGCCAACATTCCCGTCGGCTATTCCGACGGCTATCGACGAATATTTTCGAACAAAGGCCACGTGCTCATCCGCGGGCATCGCTGCCCGATCGTTGGCCGCGTGACGATGAACACATTCATGGTCGATGTTTCTGATTTCTCCGACGTGCAGCCAAGCGATGAAGTGGTGTTGTTCGGGAAACAAGGCGCCGACGAAATCACGCAGAGGGAACTTGAGGAGATTGCCGGCACGCTGCTGCTTGACATATCGACTTTGTGGGCCCAGTCGAATCCAAAGTTTCTCATGACCGGTTCGTCTGTGAAATAAAGAAAAGCTCGCTGGTTTAAGCCGGCGGGGGCCCGGTCCCCGCGAAGGTTGTCCGTTCACGTGGCGCCCGCCCACGGTTCGTGGGCAACGACGAACCGCCTTCGCACGAACTCGCCGCGCACATGACACGCCCTCATTGTGCACCAAGGCACCGGCGTTTTGGGGCCTCGGCGGCATAACGCAGTCGTCGTCAGAAGTGATATTGCAACTGCCGAGGTCTCCCTCACTGCCGTCAGTTTGGTCGGGCTGTGCAAACTAGCGGGTTGTCCAACATCTTTCAGTTTGATGAAACGATCTTTGAAGGCAGTCGAAGCGACGGATGCTAGTTCGTCCCATTTGAAGCAGTCACTAATGACGGGTCGGCCTTTGTAAAAGCTCGGGCAGCAGACCGATTATCGTGCTGCAGCGGAGATCGGGCCGCCGCCGCTAACCAAGGCGCAGCGCGGGTTTCTGCTGGTTACATCGATCGTGTGTGCCGCCGGATGCGTACGACATTTTCGTCGGACCTGATCGCGGGCTTGGAGGGATAGTGCAGGTATTTAGATTCGCCCTGGTCGCTAATTGCGAATTCGTGCGGGTCCGCTAGGATATTGGCAGGAGGAAACGCTAATGAATCGACTCTTAGCAATGGTTTTCGCACTTGTGGTTGCGGCGCCGTCGCCAGCTATCACGATCGACACCGTTCCTGTTGGCGACATAGGAAATCCGAACGACACAGCCACGGGTGATGGCAGAGTTGACTACGCCTACCGCATCAGCAAGTACGAAGTGACAATCGGCCAGTACATTGCCTTTCTCAACGCCGTAGCGGCAACCGATACTTATGGTCTCTACAACCCGGCCATGGCGACAAACTTTCACATCGCCGGAATCTCCCAAAACGGAAACGATGGCCATTACAGTTACACGGCGATCGGCTCGCCGAATCGTCCCGTTACCTATGTAAGTTGGGGCGATGCTGCTCGGTTTTCCAATTGGCTCCAAAACGGCCAACCCACTGGCGCGCAAGATCTGAGTACGACGGAAGGCGGCGCGTATTTACTCAATGGTGCAACATCAGCTGACGCGCTTATGCTGGTCAGCCGCAAACTCGGAGCAACGTGGGGGATTCCCACAAAAAACGAGTGGTACAAAGCGGCGTATTATCAGCCGGCGTCATTGGGTGGAGACTCGGACAATTACTGGGACTACCCGATGAAGACCAACAGCAAGCCGTACTCCGATCAGCCTCCGGGCGCAACGCCCGACAACACGCGAGTGGGAAATTTCTATCAGAATGATCTTATTGCGAACGGCTACGACGACGGCTTCGCGGTCCCAGGATCACCTTTTCCAAGCGATAGTCAAAACATGTTAACCGACGTCGGTGCTTACACGTTATCATCGAGCTTTTACGGGACCTTCGATCAGGGAGCCAATGTTACAGAATGGACCGAGGAAATATCAAAAGAGAGTAGTTCAATGCGCGTCGTAAGTGGCGGGACATACGGCGACACCTATCCAGGCATGGAGGCAGCCTTCGAAAACTTCACAAGCCACTTCAATCCTCGGGCTGAGTTCAACACTATTGGTATTCGTTTGATAAGCTTTCAAGCGTCCGTACCCGAGCCGTGCTGTGTAGCATTGTGCATAGCGGGTGTGCTAACTTTGGGGACACGGAGGGGCGGCAAAAATCTGGGGTAACTTATCCATTCTGTGTCTTGCCCGCCGCCATCGCTAATCACTTTAACTGTCGGGTGAGCCGGCGCACGTTACCCGATTCGCCGCGACGGCCTCTAACAATAATACGATCAGGTAGCCGCATAATGAAACTGATTCGACACGCCCCATCCCCATCAGCATGTGCTATAGCGTCGATTATTCTTCTTTGCCGCTCTTCCGCGGCGGCCAATCTTTCAAACGGTGACAGGATCTTCTGGGCCAACAGTGGTCAGAAGATTTTGAGTGCACGAGCAAACGGTAGCGACATCGTCGAAATCGTTGACGCAAATGCTAATCTCGGAAGTGTGGAAATCGACGTAAACAATCAGCACGTGTATTGGTCCACGGGCGTCTTTGTTTCGCGCTGCGATTTCGATGGTTCGAACGTAACTAACGTGGTGCAGATTCCCGGATCGTTTTTTCCTGGGGACATGGCTCTAGACCTAATTCGAGATCAGATGTTTTTCACAGATGGGCGCAACCACATTATCTATCGCTCTGACTTAAGTGGCGGAAATATCTCTGTGGTTAAACCGGCGTCCGGCATTCCATCGAACAGCGGACTAGATATATGGGTAGATGCCCACAATGCGAAACTTTATTGGTTGGATGGCGGACTTAAGAGGGGAGATCTAAACGGCGAGAATGTTGAGTCATTGTTCAATCCTATCGGGGTGCGCGATTTCGAAATCGATTTTGAAAGTGGAAAATGTTATTGGGTAACAACGAGCCAAGTTCTGCGGGCAAATCTGGACGGTTCACAACTGGAAACACTGGTGTCGGGTGGCCTACAATTCGCAAGCGGAATAGCCTTGGACACCAAGGCGCATCGCGTTTTCTATACAGATACATGGGCGGCTGGTCCCACAAATTACGATGGAACAGTCCGGGTCGTAAATTATGACGGAACAGGTGCCCATGTATTGATTAATGTGGGACCAAGTTCTATCTCGAGACCTGAAGATGTTGCCTTTGCGAACATAGTGCCGGAACCGTCTTTGACGAGATTGCTGGCGACGCTCACATTTCTATTAGGGATAATCCGATATCCGAAGCGACGCAGCTATTAATTGCACAATGTGGCCTCAGTCGGTACTAACATCGCTAACTTTTCGACTCGCTCGGATAATTCGGTTGATTCCGTGCTTCTATACCACCGCAATTGGCGTCCGATTGTGCAAACGATGCATCCGATGAGCATGGCTTCTATGATCTATTGTTAGGGCCGGGGGCGGCTCGGTGCAACGCTGTGTGCGCTTACTGCTGGCCGACGTAATTAGCGACTACGTTTGCGATAGCCGAGCAGACTGATCGTACCCATGCCGAGGAGTAGGAGAGTACATGGCTCGGGAACTGCGATCGCCTGCAATGCGATGTCATTGCCAGATAAAGTATCGAACTGCCCGGACGCTGTGTCACCGTGGTAACTGATCTGGAAGTAATACGTTTGGCCGTTGGTGGAGGACGTCAATCCGAATACACCGCCCTGGCTAAGTGGGACGCCGGAAATAGTCTCAAACGATCCAGCAGTCGATGACGCGGAATCGTTTCGGACGATAAATATCAGGTCACCAATTTCCGGTACATAATCAAGGTCTGGGCTCAGTATCGGCAGCCCCGTGGTGTCGCCAAGAACTAGATCACCGTGCATTTTAAGTTGATCATGTAGTTCGCCAGGTACTGTGCCGCCAAGGTCCGGGCTGAAAACGGAGTTCGCTTCGAACATCGCACTCGGATGATCACCAATGACAGATATAATTCCATATGGACTGTTGCCTGGGTCGAGGGTACCCCCTGGCTTTATTGTTAGTTTTCCGGGCAGAAGACCTGATGTGCCGTCGATGTTTCCACCTCCTAACATCGCGCCGCTCCGAACTTCAACATCCATTTGTCCGTAGCCTTCGTAACTTTTGTTACTAAGAAGCAGACGCCCTTCGCTCACAATCATTCGCGTATAGTTTGAAACGTATAGGCGCCCTAAGATGGTCAAATCAGCTGGCCCAAGTTTCTCAAGTGAACCGCTTTGAGTTCCCTCGCGAAGTCCGGTTTGGCTTGACGACAGCATGATATTGTCTTTGTCGCCCATGCCGATCGCGCTGTCCGCAGTAAAAGCCAGGGCAGTATTTGTGATGATCCGTGTATCGGCAGCGAAATCGATTTTTTGGTTGTAAGTTTGCGGATTGGATTGCACGAGCCAGCGCGCGCCGTCAGCTCGCATATTGATTTCGCCCGGGTAGATATTTGGCGGAAGCTGGCCCAATACTGTTGGATCGAAATTCGGAAGATTGTCGCTGTGGTTCGTCACAAGCGTGATCGGGGCTTCAAACGCAATACTGTTCGCACCTAAATCTGCGAGATGGTTAGTGCCCATAGCCTGCACTAACTTGAACCCTTCAACGAATTCAACAATGCCCGAGCTGTCGCCCTGAAATTTGAGCGTGTCACTGTCATATACGGGTCCCCACCATCCATCCGCTGTATCAATGATTGCGCCGGGCATAAAGCGCACCTTTCCACCGGTAGCGGCAGCCACAATTGCGTCCGATGAGTTTGTGATAGTACGGCTTTTCGATAGAATTCCGAAAAAATTAACGGTGGTGTTCATCTCAGCAGAGAATCGTGGCAAGTCGGCAATCGTTGCGTGAACATCAACGTTTTGGCCCGATTGGAAGCGAGTTGTGTCGGTGTACGTGTTGGTCACAAAGGTGCTTGAAAACCGGCCATGAATTACGGTTTTTGAATCGTCTATATAGTCACCTCGAAATAAAAGGGATGAATAGCCAACAAATGCTCCATTTGCGTTTCCAAAGAGCTGGGCTCCCCGAATATCGGTCGTCCCCATGATCGCGATGTCACCGCGCAGATTCACAATGCTGCCTGGCGTGACAGTAAGACCGTGCAACAGAAAAGGTGCGCGACTGGCCAGTGACGGCGTCGATGGACCTGAGAAGGTCGGGACCTGGATAAGCGGAGTCGTCGCTGTGGACGAATTCGCAGAATTTGAGACCGTGATATCACCACCAACGACAAACACATTGGGCGTGGAGGAGGCTATCTGCAATTTCCCAGTGTGCAATGTAATATTTCCCGGAATGAATGTTGTCGCATTCAAGGTTCCTCGGTTGATGAATGTGCCGCCCGTGTAACTGTTATGCGCGCCCGTCATATTTACCGTGCCGTCCGACATTAACGTTACAGTTACCGGAAGGTCATCGGCATTTCCGAATACGCCATCGTCTCCAGCATTGTCGATGATACTAGCGGCAATTGTTGCTGGATTCCCGATCATGCGCATGATCAATTCCCCAGGCGTTGCTGAATTTGGAGCGAACGCCATCTGTCCGGCTGTCAAAAAGCCGGTCTGAGGACCCGAGCCAATCGTTCGTGGTGACGAGAGAACCAAGGCCCCAGACGCAACACCGTTGATTGGTGCTGTGCCGACATTAAGCACATGACCGCCCAAATCGACGTTGCCGAACAACTTGAGGGAATTGATCGTTCTGTCGCCCGTCAGAGCGTCCACGGAGCTCGTTGTTTGTACATTGTCTGGCGCCGTCGCACCTTCGATTTGGGATGGAGACGGACCAGTGTAACTGACAATATCTCCGGAAGCGCTGCTCGTATATACAGCGCCATTATCATTGTCCATCCAAGGAATAATTCCATTTGCAACGAAGGCGCTTCCGTTGCCGATCACTGTCGGCTGGCCGCTGAAGCGCACCAGTTCCAGCGTTGTCCCGAGGCCCCGATGAATTTCGCCAATTGAGAGTTTAGTCGTCGAGACGGCCGATTTTGGTGTGAGATCGATGATCGAATCTCCTTCAATCAACAACACGCCGTTGCCTGTCTGACCTATCGTCTCCGTCGACGGGGGTGATGACGAATTAGTGTTAAAATACGAAAGTGTGCCTCCACGGAGGCGAATGGGAGTGGCGTCGGGTATCCGATCGGGGACGTTCGTCACCGATTCATCGATTTGCAGTTCGCCGCCGTAATTGATTGTGATCGCGCCGCTTTGTCCTAGCGAACCGGCGGCGCGGAGAACCATCGTGCCGTCAATGTTGATAGGTCCGGCCGGAGCGACGCCTGCCCCAATGCCGTGAACTGCTTCAATTGCGAGCGTGCTCTGAGAGTTAATCGCTGTAATGCCGGAGTACGAATTCGAGTTTTGTAAGACAACCGTTCCATTTCCGTTTTTTAGTAGGGAACCGAACAATGCCGGCGGCATGCCAATTACGACATCACTCGACCCGGACAGCACGTTGGCAGCGGTCAGGTTTAAGACTGGCGTGTTGACGCCGCCCCCGAGACGATACACGCCACCTTGCCCCGGCGCTAGTGTGCTCGTCGTAAGACTGTGCGTTCCATCGGCGCCAATGAATGCGGCACTATTGTTAACGCCGCTGAGCGAGCTGTTGTCGGAACGTAAGGCCAGAATTCCGACCGAGTCAGATGTAAGCTTGGCGCCTTCGTCGACATCCGACGGCAGCGAAAAGATGCCGGGCAGCCCAAGACGCGGTGACTGACTAATAAATATTGCCGGACCATTTGGACCGGTGTCGAAGCTGCTGTTGTTGAGCTGAACAATACCTGCATCGATTCGAAGTTGGCTGCCCGGCCCCCCGAAGCCGCTTTTCGCGCCATCAATTGTAACCGTTCCCCCACTTCCTTTAGTAAACACTCCGGTGCCAGCCAGGCCACCACGCAAATTTAACGTGCCGAGTGATGAGGAAGTACCGGGTACATTTGCCACAGCATTTCCACCTGCAATTAGTGTTTGCCCTTCCACTGATCCTGTGGAATAAATGGCCGCTCCGTCGGTTGCAAATGTTAACGAATCCACCCCAATGCCAGTCGTGGCACTTCCCAAACCGACTGAGCTAGGCAGGCGGCTTTCGATAATAAACTTGCCCCCCAAGGGCGTACTCACATCGATTGGAGATGCGACGCCGACACGCGCAGCCCCTTTAATAATGACCGTTGCAGCAGCGGATCCAGTCCCTAATGTGTCCGAGACGGATGGATTGGAGACAGCAGTTTTAGTGAAATCACCGCCGGATTGCACCTCGACAACGGGCGCCTGCGTTGAACCCGAGCCCAATACACCAGCTGAGGAAATTGTGAATGTCACGCCGTTGGTCACGATAAACTTCGATACTCCGCTAAGATTTGGAGAGCCGGAAATCGTCACGCCCTCGCCAACAGTGCTGAGCCCGGCTGGAACTATACGAATGGCAGCACCCTGGCTTAGTGAGCCTGCTGTGGGCGCGGCAATAGTTACTGCATGGCGCCCACCGCTGCTTGCGATGCTCGTGTTATTCAGCTTGAAAATTTGGTCGTAGTGTTGGATTGTGAAATCGCTGTTTGCGGTGATGCTCCCACTACCCGTTGAATTTAGAGTCGTTGAAAAATTGGCAATTCCACTAATTCCTTGCCACGGGGTTCCGGCGCCAACCGTCAATCCAGCAACGTTCTGTGTAGCGCCGATTCCCAAGAACAAGTCCTGGCTAGGCCCCAAACCTGGGACGCTCGCACTGCCGCCGGCTGCAGTTTGTGCGATAACGGCGCCGGGCGCCGCTGCCAGATTTCCTCCTCTCGTGAGCGTGGCCAGGCCAACACCTGTTCCACTTGGGGCAATAATAACACCTCCTGCTCCAACCGTTACCGGAAAACTGGAAAGATTTGCAGAGCCTAAATGTATTTGCCCAGCAAAAATGCCTGCAGCGCCCGCAATGTCATACCGCGCTGCATGCGCCAACGGCTGGCTCAAATCGCTAGCGTCGAGTTCACCACCACGAATTGTTACAGGCCCGGTGAACGTAGATTGAGCGGCAGCGAGACGAAATCGTCCCAAGCCCTCTTTCGTTAACAAGCCGTCGCCAGAGATAAAATTAGCAGTCGTAAGACTTGAACCGCCGCCTCCTGGTCCCGCAACTGCGAATTGTTCGATTATCCCGCCCGCGGGGCCGACCGTAATGGAGTGGATCGTTGAACTGGTTGCCGAAAAAATGCGGCCTCCGTTTAGAACTAAGTCATTAGACGATGCGATAGCACAAACGCACGATCCTTCATTAATATTCACTTGTGCCGTGCCCGAGTACCCTAACGATAATTTCGCCGCGCCAGGGCCGCTTTTCGTAAGGACCACATTCGATCCGCTTCCCGGTACATTTACCGTGAAAACGCCCGAAGAATCGTTCCGCACTTTGAAATCTTGTGGTAATGCGATAACAGCGCCGCTGTTAAATGTCGTGTCGTCGATGGTCTGCCGCGCGTTTCCGATCGCACCGGGTACAAGCAATGAGGCAGTCGTGTTGCCTGCAAGCGTCAGCTTCTGAGAGGGCTGTAGTTCAACCAAGTAGCCGAAATGTCCATCTATTGCGAGTTGGCTTGCTGTGATGTTGCTGTCCGATGGATCCGCAAGACTGACGGTCCGATTGTCCGTAATTGCTGACCCGAAGAATGCAGTGGCATTTGTGTTATCGGGAATTGGCCCCGACCAATTTGCCGCGACGTTCCAACTCCCATCGGCATCCAGTGTCCATTCCGATGCTGCCGCACTGGCAACAAGGGCATAGCATGCGCCGACTGCAACAAGAAACACGGTGCGCAAATTTAAATTCATTAGCGTTGCTCTTGTCCGCCAGTACGTTTCGAGTACATCGCCCTCCGAGTGGGTGTCTTTAGTCTACTGCGGTGAATCGTGAATACAACACAAATTCGACATGGCGGTGACTTATCACGCGGCTCTGGAAGAGGGGACCGTCGTCTCGAATCAGCAACGTTCGTGTTTGGTACCCGCTCAAAAACGGACAGCGTCAGCGAATAATTGCGTAGTTAGCGCGAAGCCCCAAAAACGCCCGCAAGAGCAAAGCACTGGTCGGAAGGACCAGTGGTCGAAAGCCGCTTGCAAGACTTGCGCCTGTGCGTTTGTCGCCTGGACTTAGACATTTCCCAACTGACCCAGGTCGAACCGTCCTGAGTTACCAAGCCGGATATTACGCTCTACTGCCCGACCGCAATTCGCATTCGCGTAAGCAGTGCCGGGAAAAGTTTCGTTTGCCGGCGCGATTTGGGAACTGCTTGCTTCGCAACAGCTCGATCCGAGAAACGGATACGGCACTATATACTATACACAAGTATCCGATACCACTACATCGATGAGTTTTGAGACGCCGCCAGGGATGGAAGCGTGTTGTCTGAGGGATTAACGTTTTTCGGTCTTCAATTTGAGCAACTGTTCGTAGCCTTTTTCCGCGCCTCGAGTTTCCTCATGATCACGTCCGAATAGCGCTGCAAAGGAATCCACCGCCTTTTGTTGGTGGTAAATTGCTTCGTCAAGTCGGCCTTCGCCGCGCAAACTCAAGCTCAGGTTCAAATGGGCGTAGGGCAAATATGTTGGAGGGAAGATGTCGGAGCCCGACGTATTGATCGTTTCCGTTAGAATTTTGATCGAGTCGTCGTACTCCTTGCGTAGCATTAAATGACATCCGAGCACCGACAAAATGTGGCACAGATCTCCGCGAGTTTCCGGGAGCATTCGCCGATATTGTGCCTCTGCTGAGCGGAGCAACCTATCCGATTGTTGCATGCCTTCGTCGTCAGTGTGCTCTAATACGACAGAAAGTTCCGCTACAAGCCGGCCGGTACCAAGCGGGTAGGGATTGTCCGGTTCTGGCGCTAAGTCCATGGCTTCCGTGAGTAAATCTCGAGCCTCGCTGATTCGCTTTTGCCGGAACCTTAACCAACCAAGGCTGTGCAAAACATGCCATTTAGTTGTTCCGCTAATAGCGCCGCGACCAATTGTGTTGCGCGCCTTTGTAAGGTGGACTTCGGCTTCCGGCAACATACCTAGATCCAAATACAGTTGGCCAATCATCTGATTCACCGAAGCACCTGCGGCACTACTGCTATCAAGCCGGGCATTGGTCTCCGCGATAGTGCCGATAAGAGATTCGCGAACTGTCGCGCCCGGATGTCGGTTGCCCCAGCTCAGCGCGGACAACAGGAACCCGTTCATACGCTCGCTCTCGGAATACGCGCGGTTTGCGGCCTGCGAAGAACGTGTGGCCAATTCGCGAAGCGCAGCCTCCCTCTGAAGCTGGCGCCGAAACATTAAGGCGGAGTAGGACGCGCCAATCGCAATCGAGAGCAACAGACCAACACAAACGAACGCGAATGTCGCTACAACCGGTTCGCGAGAAATCCAACGCCTGGCTCGTCCGGCCCAATTGATGGGACGTGCATGAATCGGCCTGCCAGAGAGCCACCTTCGCAGCTCTTCTGCTACTTCGAAAGCGGATGAGTATCGCTTGATCGCGTCTTTCTCCAGGCAACGCAGTGTAATTGTTTCCAAATCTTTCGGGACATTCGCGTTAAGTTTGCGTGGGCTCGGCGGCTCGTCGTGGATGACTTGGTGCATGAGCATCCGGGCATTGCCGCGGAACGGGAGTTCGCCCGTGAGGAGCTCGAAAAGAATGACTCCTAGTGAGTAGATGTCGCTGCGACGGTCGGCTGTATGCGCTTTTCCTTCGGCTTGTTCGGGTGACATGTAGGCTGGGGTGCCGAGGACATGGCCATCCATCGTAACGGTGACTTCGCCGACTTCGCGGCGGGCCAAGCCGAAGTCCATTAGGTGAGGCTGGCCGTCGCCTCCAATCATGATGTTGGCGGGCTTCAAATCGCGATGGACGACGCCTTGCTCGTGGGCGTGGTGCAATGCGTCGCCGATTGTGGCCGTGAGCTCAGCTGCTTCGCGGCTGGTTAGTTTTTGACCGGTAAGCCAGTCGCCGAGTGTGACGCCGCGGACGAAGTCGCTGACGATGTACACGCTGTCAGCATCGCGGCCGACTTCGTGGACGCTGACGATATTGGGATGGCGGAGTTGTGCAGCGGCGCGGGCCTCGCGGAAGAACTTTTCCTGCTCTTCGGCAGTCATGCCGCCCGCGCGTGGGATTTTGATGGCGACGGTGCGGTCGAGTTCTTTGTCACGCGCTTTCCAGACACTTCCAAAGCCGCCGACTCCCAGGCGCTCAATAAGCTCAAAGCGTCCCAATTGCGTGAGCGATGGCGCGATATGCGTGGCCTTGCTCTGATCGACGAGACTAAAATGGCTACCACAATTGCCACAGATGATGTCGGTGAGGGACGTGTCTACGGCGACAATGGTGGGCGCATGACAACTTGGGCAGCGCACTTCAAGACCACCGCTGCCGGAGCCCGTTCGCTTTCTTTCACAGGCGCCGGTCGACGCCTGGAAGAATTGCGTTGAGTGCTCCAGGTCATTCTGATTGTGCGGCGTAGTCATAGAATGAGGAGTGTGACGTTAGCGTCGAGTGCTATCAGCGGGAATTCTAGTCACTGGGCCGCCGAATCACCATTATCAAGAGACCGCGCGAGGGTAATCAAGAGTTTTCGGTAAAACGCGAGATGATCGCGGTACTCAGATGTTGTCACGGCCAAATCTAAGGCCGCGAAGTATTGTGTCGGAGTTCCGAGAAATCGTTGGTTCGGCTGCGCGATTTGGAAGCCGACCTTGCCCCAACATCTCAATCCGAGAAAACGGATGCGGCACTATATATATGTGTCAGGAACCGGGCAGCCGACTGAGTTTTGAGGCGGCCCTTAACCCGTCGAACCGCCTGCCACGACGGCCGGTTTGCTGGCCGCTCGAGCGTTGATGAGGTACGGATTGTTCGCAACGATCTCACAAATCAAACGCCCTGCTGGGCGAGCGACTCTCGCCAAAAGTACTTTGGGTGTCGCTACCGACGCAGTTCCACAGATTGCGTTGCGAAAAGACCCTATTGATGTTAATGCAGATACGGGACGCGTAAAAGACTATTGATTTGCCCCATTGGCTTTTCTGATAATACGCCAGTTCGCTTCCGGCGCCGTCAATTACCGCCATTGCCCACTCCGGTACGGCTCTTCATCACTTAATGAATCCATCTGATAGTCAGAATCACGCAGACCACTCGACGAAACTCTTTCAAGCGCCGACGAAGGATGGCGACGAACGCCCTGTCGACCCAGGCCGCGGCCATCTCCAAGTCCGTTGCCCCAGCTGCCATACGCCGATGGACGTGGCGATGGACACCGCCCTTACGGATTTGACATGTCAGTCGTGCGGCAGCCATTTCAGCCTGGTGAATCAATGCGAGTCAACGTGGATGGCATCGCCGCTAATAAAAATGGGGCGGTTTGAGCTTATCGAGCGCATTGGTGTCGGCGGCTTTGGCAGCGTGTGGAAGGCCCGGGACAAGGAGCTCGGACGCACGGTCGCCATTAAGATCCCGCTGGCCACCCGCAAGTCGAGTGATGATCAGGAAAAATTCTTCCGCGAAGCGCGTGCTGCCGCTCAGCTTCGCCATCCGAACATCGTGAGCGTCCACGAAGTCGGCCGTGACGGTGACAGCGTCTACATTGTCAGTGACTTCGTCCGTGGCGTCACACTTTCAGATTGGATGACTTGCCAGCAGCCCACTACCCGCGAGACGGCGGAACTGTGTGTCACGATTGCGAACGCTTTACATCATGCACATGAAGAGGGTGTCGTCCATCGCGACTTGAAGCCCGGCAACATCATGATGGACGCCAACCGGGAGCCTCATCTAATGGACTTCGGGCTCGCCAAGCGAGAAGTGGGTGACGTAACGATGACCGTCGAGGGTCAGGTACTAGGAACGCCGGCCTATATGTCGCCTGAACAGGCACAAGGTATGTCACATCACGCGGATCGGCGAAGCGACATTTATTCGCTCGGAGTGATCCTGTATCAACTTTTGACGGGCGAACTTCCTTTCCGCGGAAGTCCTCGGATGATCCTGCATCAGGTGATGAACGACGAGCCGCCCGCGCTACGACGGCTCAATAGTAATATTTCAAAGAATCTCGAGACGATCACCTTAAAGTGTCTCGAAAAAAACCCGGCGAATCGCTATCAATCGGCATCCGATGTTGCCGCCGAGCTGAACCGCGATCTTTCTGGCCAGCCGCTTCTCGCACGGCCCATTGGGCCGCTTGAAAGATCATGGCGGTGGGCACGGCGCAATCCCACTTGGGTAATGTCGATAGCGTCTCTGTTCTTAGCTGTTCAATTGGGAGTCGCTTCATTTTTCTTGTACGCCGTTAGCACGCAGCGCGACCGAGCAACGGTTGCCGAACACGAAGCGCGTATAAATCTTGAAGAAGCCCTGGCTGCCAAGACAGAGGTCGACGTTCTGCGCAGTCAGGCCGTGACACGGCTGGAGGATCTGGTACGCGCCCTCTTTGAAGTCGCCGAATTAAGCGCAGACAATGTGGCCACGCTTCGAGAAGCGGAGCGTGTCCTCCGGCAAGTGATCGATTCCTTCGAGGATTCTCCAGTCGCCGCAGTGGCTTTATTGTCGGTCACGACAAACGGGTGGAATCAAGAAAAACGTTGGCAGCTCGCAGAGCGGCTGGGCGCCATTGCCGACGAGATTTGTGATAAACATCTCGCTCCGGATCATCCTATCCGGATTCGTTTCAAACGTATCTACCAGAACACCCGGAATAAGATTACCGAACGAGACGAGCTTTTCGCCAGATCTGAGCAGGCAGCGCCGTACCTCAATACCTCCATCGACGCGCTGCGAAACGTCGTTGGAAAGCAAGCAATCGTCCGGTTTAGAGTTCTCTCTGTTGGTGGACACACTCACATTTACCTGAATTCACAAGTAGACTACCGAGACACGACGAACTTCAGTGTGATGATAGCTACGAACGAAGTAGCAAAGCTACCGGCGATCGGGTTGAGCGATCCGTGGAGGGACTTGCCAGGTCGAGTTGTCGAAGTGACGGGCGTGGTCGAACCTAGTGTAAGCGGATCCATGCGGATCGCTGTGGTGGATCTCAAACAATCAGGGCTGCGGATCGTCGACGACACTCAGTAGAACCAACGGCCTTTTGACCAGGACGCTCAGTCATCCGAGTTATCTGAGCCCTGGAGTAAGACAGAGAAATCAGCGATTATTGGGACGCAACCCTATAGTGTGTTGCGCTCAGTATTGCGCGCTCATGACGAACCGACATGGGTCAGTTGCGCGGTCGCGTAAAATCCGAGTCGGAGGGTGGATAGGAAGGTTTTCCATGCAGCCGGGGGAGTAAAGAAACCAACCAAAAGAAATCAGAAAATGCTACTTCCCGTAATCCGCGAAATTGAGCATCGCGGATGTCAGCCGCGACGTCGCGGTCTCTGCAAGGGCATACTCTTCTTTTATCCGGGCGAAAGGCACTGTCGCGGAGAGCTGAGGGCGTCTTGCAGCATCGATCGCCGGCGAACCTAGTCTGTCTAGCGCGGCATCAAGACGCTGTAACGTCCATACAGCCCTTCCTTGATAGCCATTTCGCTTTTGCCAGGCGGCGAACTCCTTGGCAAAGGCTTTAAAGCTCGCGCCCACTGGTTGTCGACGTTCCGAAGCTTGGCAAAACTCATCGCAAGCGGCATGGAGTTTTAGCTGCATCGCAATATCGCTCACGAACCGCTGCGGGTCGCCAAAGAGCAGCCCCTTTAGCGGTCCCGTACCGAGATTGGTCGCAGCAAGTTTCTCGAGCGACTGGGCCACCTTTCGCTTGTGCTCGGGCGTGCCACTCCGTAGCGCGGTCCAGCCTTCGACAATTTGCGGCCCATGCCCGGGAATCAAATCGTTTGCAAACCTCGTATACGCCGCATGATCGAGGGGCAGACCCTGCGCACCTCGAGAAAACGCAAATGTGTTTGGGAGCTGCAAGCAATGAGTTTGTGCGTTGCCCATCACACCGCGGCCACTTGTTTCCTGCGCCGCTTTATAGGCCACCTCGTCGCCGAAATTGGTGAGCGGGAATGATGGCTCTCCTTCGATCGCCCCATACCGATAGTCGATGGCTCGCTCGGTAAGATTTGCTTTCTTGGGCCAAACAATGTTGCCGGCGAGCCCCCACGGTTCCGGATTAGCCGCCGAGAGCTGATGCAGCGCATCTAAGAATTCCGGTTCTTTGCCGATTTCGAAGTCGCCAGTCTCGTAATAGCGGCAGTAGGCCGGCCAGCCTGCGTGCACCCAATACAGCAATTCAATTCCCGGGCGCAACCGGTCGAACATCTTTCGATGCTCAATAAGTAAGTGAGTAAACTCCTTGTTGTTCGATCCTGGATAGCCGCCGGGGTCGCTGTCGATAATGGCAACCGAATCTGCCTTCGCTAATGGGCGCATCAACTCCTGTCGCCACTCGAGCATGCGCGGAAGTTCCTTCTCATCGCCAGGATTTACTCGGACGTCACAATAGAAGAAGTGCCGTTCCTCGAACGTCATTTGTTTTCCGACCGCGCTGTCGGCGATGATGTTTGGACAAAGCGCGATGATCACGCGCATGCCTTGACTGTGTGCGAAGTCGATAACTTTCTGAGTTTTCGCTAATTGCGCGGCGTCGCTCGGCGTGAGAGGCTTGGGCATGGTTTCGAGCATCGGCCAAATCTTGATTGCATTGAAGCCGAGTCGCCTTAGTCCATCGATGTAACCGGCCCAATCATCAAGCGTCCACGTTCGCGCGCAATAGGGATGATTGTAGGGCCAGTGCTGATGGACGTAGATGCCGACAAGTTTTTTCGCTGGCTCGGCTCCGCGTACGAAACCGCAGTTGATGAGTACCAGGGTGAAGCCAAGCGTGAGAATGCACTTCATGACATATCGACAAAATTGCAATCTCATGGCGCAGCCATTTTCAAATGCTATTAGCAGCGTCGGGGACGGTTCGCTGCCTGGTCATAGATACCTTCGAACCCGTGAGCAGTATGCTCCATATGCTGCACCAAACTTCTGCTTCAGATAGTGCTCCTCTCGGAGGACAACTCCGTTGTGCATCACCACCAGGAGGGGCACGAGGCAGATCATTCCCCACCAAGTATTGGCTATCAGGATCAGGCCCAGATAAAGCAGCGTCATGCCAAGGTACAGAGGATTGCGCGTGAAACGAAAAGGCCCGGTGGTCACGATCTCGTTGGCCGGTTTTAACGGGCTAATGTTCGTCCCTGCGGCGTGCATCGTTGATCGACCCCACAAGGCTATCGCAACGCCAAGAACAGCCAGCGTGGTGCCGACCCAAAACAGCATCGAGGCATCATCCACCATTGGGAGGCGCCACATCCACCGCAAGGCGAGGACAAGTAGAAGTGTGCCGCCGTATAGAAACGGCGGGAGCACCACAACTCGAGGGCTGTCTGACGTTATCGACATGCGTCACCTGCCTGAAAGAACGCCGGGGTAAGTAACTATTCCATTCTCAACGCGCGCGAAATCAGTGAACCGATACTCCTTTGCCGTCTGGAAATTCATGGCGCCGCTCCCAACCTTAGCGTTGTGCTATGTAACCGCAGATGCTTCATGTTGTAACGGTTCTCTGAGAAAGCACCAGTAGCCAATTCGAAAGGCAACAACGAATAAGGTTACTGTTCCCAGGCCTCCGCACATCGATTGTGTACGCATGTATACATTCAGAGAGCTTTACTCAAACTTCGGCGCGCAACGCGGCAGCGCGGCTAGTGGGCGTTCATACGGGGCCTGAGGGCGATGGACGGAGTGCAATTAGCCGGCGCGAGGAACATGGCAACAGGCCCCGGCACGAGGCGAGCCAAGATGGAACTTACCTGTCAGGTGCGAACCGTTCGCACCTGTTGCTAGACCTGTACGAGCTGCGCGCAACTAACTGGCTTTCCTATTTGAGGGCCGCTGCATTACCCCCATTCCCGCGACCAAATATCTCTGTGTCCTTAAACTCCCCCTTCTCTCTCTCGTACGCGCGCACGAGAATCCCATCGTCAACAAACTCACAGAGCCATCTGCTCGCAGTCATGGGCGCAACGGAATACCCCCATACTCATTAGCACATCCGCAGCTGTGCGGCACGATAAGTACCAGGGGTAATCCCCTGCCCCATCCTGCATCGCAAGGCACAGGGCGACGAGTAACCGTATTGCCGGTTTTCGACTAGCGTTGGCAAGGCGATCCTATCCCATCATGGCAGTAGCGGAGATTTCGCTCGCTTGTTGAAAGCCCTTGAGGCTGTAGAGCCGTTCTTTGGGGCAATGTAGGTTGGTCTACCGCTGGCCTTGATAGCCATGCCAACTAATATCGCTCAATACGAGCGATTATTGTTGAACCTTTAATATTGAGAGCCTTGCACAGTCTCAAGAAAAGCTGAACCGTTGGCGATTTCTCACCGCGTTCTAACAGGCTGATGTAGTTTCGCGAAACGTCGGCCCTAAACGCAAGCTCTTCCTGCGTAAGATCGGCCCTCATCCTGGCTCTGCGTAATTCCGTGCCCAACAACATGCTTGCAAACTAAAGTTTGCAATGCAAGGTGTCTTCCAACTATAGTTGGTAGCGATCTTGTCAGTAGTACCGAAATTGAGCCATAGTGAGGAGAATTAGAACATATCCGAGGAGGGTACAAATCTCCGAAGGCAATAATCGCGCTCACAGCCGGCCTTGGTTCTGTCTGATATTGGTAATCAGCATTATGGGCGCTGGATGTAAAGAGCGGCGCACCACAACATCCAAAACAGTCGAGACGAAAACGCTGACTGCGTTTAAAGCGAGTATTGATCGGGGGAACTTCTCGCACGATTTTCTTGTCACGAATGATCGAGGTGTGGACCTATACGATGTCAAACTGACTTTCATGTTTCACCGTGAGGACGGGGAATCTCCCGAATTCAAGAGGTTTTGGGCGGAATGGAAACAGGGCGAGGAGAAGAAGATTAACGTGCCGGCCACAGCGTACGCGAAAATCGTAATGAACGGGAGTGCCCTTTTGAAACCTATGTTGGCCACAATGTCGCAAATAGATCAGGCTCTGGTTGTAATGGAAAACACTGTGCTCATTAAGGACTTCTGGAATTTCTCCCCAGATCAATAAGTACTATCTTCTGTTACGGGGCGTGGCCCAAATACGCTTCTCGACACCGTCGCGCTGCTCGCAATCGGCTGGCCAAGCGGGCTTACTATCAAAATAAAACCCGGCAGCTCTGCGCTGAGCTGCCGGGTGAATTGAAATCCACATTTAAACAACCATTTCATACCTCGGCTGTGTCACTTTCTTGGACTTGCGGGTCACTCTCGTCTGAGTTCCGATCAACCGCCCTCCACTCGTAGACCCACCTCCAGTTTCGCAGACATTCGAAATCCTCACGTAGGATTGACCGAGGAATACAGTAATGACATTCATCTGGTGGCTAGGTATATGCTCGACCACAGATGTTGCATTTCGCAACCAGTTCGATTTGTTCTAGCGAAGCACGATAGCAAGTGTGGCAGTTCCTACATTCTACATAGCAGCCCAGCGCCTCGCTTCCGGTCTGAACCAAAGTGTCGGGCCCTAAGGCAGTTTTTGCAATATATCCTGCTAAGCTTTCGGCAATTATCGCACGAGGTGTATTGCACAAATGGCGCGCTGCAGGCGCACTCGACTATTCGGCTGCAACCTTCGACGGTGGCCTCGCGGCCCCTTTCACGAAGCGGCTTCTGAAGTTCATCAAGAATTTTGTCTGTCTGATCTTCCAATTCAGTTTCCAACATTTCAATTCAACCTTTCCATCTTTTTGTGGTGAAACGAACTATTTCAGTGCCTTTACGTCGGTAAGCATTGCCGAGAGCGTTGCCTCATATTTGTCATACAGACCAAGGGCAGAGAGGTCGCGGACAACTCGACCAATGTTGGCGACTGCTTGGTGACACCTTTTTCCATCGACGACGCTAGCGCCGTTCTTCTGAGGCTTGGTGCCGGCGACTGCAATTGCAATCTCCAGTTCTTCGGGATCGAATGATGTCCCGCCTGATGGTTTGGCAGCTTTCAATAATGTTGTGCCTTTCTGCTTCGCCTCCGCTGCCAGGCGGTCCTGCATAGACGCGGGCAGACACGCCACCCGCGCAGCATCGGAAACCTTGAACTTGCCGTCCCGTACGCCGTCGACAATGGCATCCGCAGCTACCTCTTAACATAGCAAGTGCTGATGAGAGCGCAATAGCAACTTCGCTCAATCAACTGCTATTCTGAATCAGTCTCCAAACTTGCAGACTGATCACGGTCTTGATGGACCGATCCGTTGTCATATAGCTCAGTCGCCAAGATAACGGGCGCTAGCGCTTCAACATGGCAGTCAGCTCCGGACCTCGCTGTGGAACAGCGAATCGAACGCAGCGTCGGCGAACAGGCACTCCCCGCGACCGCCCCTTAATATTTCTCGGAGTTCCCTTGATCCCCCTGATACTCCATAGAGACTTATAAAAGTAATTGCAAAGCGCGATAGAATTGGTAAAAAAAGTTAGCAATCATTAGGGGGATTAGGGGAAACTCGATGTTTATTAGGGGGTCGATTAGGGGGGCGTCAGGGGGCGTTAGGGGATTCTCGTTGTTTATCGCGCTCGCTAAGGCGCCGCCGACGCAATAACCAAGTCAACGGCGGCTAGCTCGCTCGATGAGCTTCGCTGTCTCCGATGCACGGCAGGCTGTCAGAATGGAACAAAATCCGGGGCTTCACCATTCCGGTACACCATATATCGAAAGCGGTCCCGGCCTTGATCGTCCTGATACGCTTCGCGAACCATTCCCAAGCTGTCGAGTATCAATTCGTCCTCTTCTCCGAAGCAACGACTCAACCGTTTTCCAATTTGCTGGAGGCACGTACGACTCGTTGTTTCGTCTTCGAGATTGGCTCCGGGGCGAAGGCCAGGAACCTCCAAGTCCGCCGCGTCGATCATCTCCAAAAGGGCAGCTGCTGCCAGCCATTCAGAAGCTCGACCCTTCCTCGTTACCTCCAAGGCAACGTCGCGCAACCAGTTGAGTGCCGGGCTCGTCATTCGCTTTTGCGTTTCCCGGTGTCCATCCAAGAGGGGAGCCGCACCAAACAGGTTCTGCACGATCCAATCGAGAACACCTGCCCACGCTCGAAAGTCGTGCCTACGATCATTCGTCGAAGGCTTACCCGCAGCGTGCCAAGCCCGGACAATCGCGAACACAGCTCCCAGATAACGGGGCTGATTGGCGCGAACATGCTCCACAATGTCACCTTCGGGATACTTTCGGTACTCGAATCCATCAGGCTGCTTCTCGATCCGGACGCACGAACTACGATTGGCAAGGTCGGGTGTGACCTCCGCCTTGTTCGACGTGAGCATGACGCTAATTCGCCTGGGATCGATGGCCGTGGTCCGCGTGTAGGCTGGCCGCGCGTAATAGACGTCTTCCGTCAGAAAGCTTTCCAACTTTGGACTATCGACCCGACCACGTATGTTATCTATCGAAATGAATGTCCGTCCTGCGACCAAAGCCGTATCAAAGGTTTCTTCAAGGGAGCCAACGCCCCGTCCAGAAGTAGCAATTGCTTGGACGGATTCACCGTAAATAGCTGCCGTGAGCTTATGCCGATAGCCCTTACCAGATTGGCTTTCATCGGCTTCGCCTAAGTCCAAGGCCGCACGACCTGGCAACAGACCGCCCATTAAGAGGGCGGGCGTAATACACGCCGCTAGCGCCCGGGACCGGTCCGAAGGAGTTACGAATTTAAAATCCGAGAGCATCTCAGATAGAAGGTCGGATGCCTCGTGGAGACCCACATCTTCAGCCGGCTCGCCATCGGCCAAAATACCAGATTGTCGGTCATAGCCAGAAACTGCCAGAAGTTCGCCCTCACGTTCGACCAGCACCGGGCAGTTTGTGATCAGCCTCAGCGCGGGCAGCACAGCCAAGAAGTCTTCGCACGCGAGAATGGCTTTGGCTTGCGAATCATTGCAAATCGCAGGGCGGGTGACTGGTCCATCAAACTGTGATTCTGTTACTCTTACGAGCGTAGCAACCTTTTCAAAACCGCTCCTTGCTTCGCAGGACTCAACCTCGCAAATCTTCGGCTTGCCGGCTTTATCGCGACTGAGCCGAATCACGACGCCCCCACGGTTGAAGTGTGTACACCGTTTTGCAAGGAGCCGCCCCAGCCGTTGCGCCGAAACGCTGATGGGTTGATCGGGGCCCGGTAGAGCCACCTCGGGCAGGCTTGTTTTAGCGATCAGCAAGGCATGTAGTTCGTGCCCTGCATTTGTTATCGCTGAGCGAATTTCGTCCGGCCCCATGCCTTCGGCAAAAAACAGTTGGGCCAGAGTGGCCGCGTCGCCGTAGTAAGTATCCTCATCGTTTGGGACCTCGAGCAGCAGGCCTGTTTCTGGGTCTTCGAACACGCTAAAGCAGACCGCGAAACTATCGATGTCAGAGTGATCGATTTCAAGAAGTTCATACCAATCGTCCGGTGGCCAATTCTCTTCGCCCGGCTTCGCCCGCCGTAAGCCTCCTTTGTGGGAAAGACTACTTGCGCATTCACCATCAATAACAGTAGAATTCATATACGTGCTCAGCTTCCTTCGTCTATTGAGCATTCCGGCTCGGCAACTTTTTCTGGAGGTTGCCGGGCCACTTTTAATTAGCGGCCTCCTAGCCGCACATCATCTATCCTGCGTGTTCGCTAACACGCAGCATTCCGGTACTACCCGGATCTTGCTCTGCTGATCCAATCGCCGCCTCGCACCGCTCGCCATTCATGGCAGCGAGAAACCGGCTGACCGCCTGTCTCGTCGAAAACCTCTTCCTGCCTATCCGGTAGTGCTCTAAACGCCGGCCACCATAGCCGATATCGGCCCAGCGAATCACGGTTTTGCGGTGAAGCCCCAACTCAGCGGCGAGCACCGCCAGGTGTACACGATCCTCGGCCATTAGCTTGTCTGTCATGCTCTTCGTGCCTCTATGTATCAAGAAGTTTGTCACTCACTTGAATATATCCGATCTCTATGTATTAGCCAATATTAGTCATGTACATATGTGCGCACCGCGTCTGCTCACAGTTCATGAGCGTCGTCGCCCACATCGTGTGTGAGCACGGGCTGGCCTCGTACAATCGATTGCGAGCCGGCGCCGTATGAAAGACGGCGCCGCAGCGCACTCTGTCAGACGGCCTCGCGCGAGCTGGAGCAACGGCTGCGCAATCTTCTCGTCGAACTCGCTTTGAAATGAGTCTGACAACCTCGTGACAAGCGCCAGTTAGTTGTCACAAATATGCTTCCAACGGAGTGTCGAGGGCTTGTGACAAGCGAAATTCGACGGGGACAGGTAGCGAGGCTGCACTCGTACCAGGTGCAAGGGCACAACGGAGTACGCTTTCATGCCGACACCAACTCCAGACTCCCAACCCTACTCCGTGCAACCTGAGTCGTAGCCAAGTCAACATCACAACCAACAAACCGCCGACCCAACTTGGCCGCCGCCACCGCCACGGTGCCCGAACCAACAAACGGATCGACCACAAGTCCACCAACGGGCGACAAGTGCTCGATGAAATAAGCGGCTTCGGCTTCTGCCTGGCCCCACTCATGCAGCGACTTTTCGCACTGACCCGCCGTAACCAGATCCTCAAAGGCTGGCCACCATGGTTTGAGCGGCGGCTTCACGAACGCAATGACAGGCTTCCATCGCTGCTGGAGGCTGTTCACCCGCATCGTGAGAATTGGGCCGCTGTGGATGATTGGAAAACACCACAGCCACTCCAAATGTTTGCCCATCAGCGACATGATGTCTGGCAAGAACAATTGCCCGGCATATGCCAGGCAGACCCCTCCTGGCTTCAACCACTGTGCCGCCTGATCCGCAAGCACGCCGTATAAGGGCACCGATTCGCGGTCATAGGGTGGATCGGTGAGCATCAAGTCAACGGTGTTGGGGGCGATATCGAGATCGCGGACATCACAATGTTCGATGCGAAACTCAGGTGGCAGTGCAACGCCCTGCTTCACGAGTTCTGCCGCCGCCCGCCGACGCTGAAGCTCTTTGTGAAGGCCTGCTACCTTGCCAGTTTCGTCCATCCGCGCGATCAGTTTGGTGTCTCCAGATTCAACAATTGCTTTGGCCTTCTCGTAAGTGGCGCGCGACATTCCCGCTGCTTTGGCTGCGACTACTGACGCCCGACCATTGGCCGAAAACCCTGGGCCCAATTTAGGCCTAAGGTTTTTGTGACCCCTGCCGCCAGCTTTACCATCTGGGCTCTTACCAGAAAGCTGGCGAAGGCGAGCTTCCTCAGAAGCCAGTTCTTCAACCTCCATTCCGATGCTGACTGCTTCGCTGGGCGCCAAATCGAGTCGCTGCAAGTTTTCATCTCGCTCGGCCTGGAGGACCGCGTCAAGATCGTCTAGCCCCTCGATCACATTTGCTGGAATCGTGTCGCGTCCCAGTGCCTCGTATGCTGCGATACGACGCCGTCCGGCGATCAACTTCCCGTCGCCGGCCAAGACGATTGGGTGCAGAAGACCAATCGATTCAATCGACCTGGCGAGCTCCTCCACGTCGCCCAGCTCTTTGCGGTGCCGGCTACGGATCTTGATCTTGTTGATGGCGGCTTCTACTTGCCTCATCGAATCTGCTCTCTTCTCATCATGCCAAGTGTGCATGCTCGCCCCTCAGCAAATCACTTGTCACAACCGGTTCACGCTTGTTTTTCCGACGTAGGTGTGACAAGTAGTTGCCGGTTGTCGGTCTATTACCATGGTTTACGCAGTCGCCGTGACAAGCGCGACAACGAAGTGGTAAGCAGTTCGCGGTTGTCACAAATCGCCTTGAGCGGTTCGTCAAAATACCTTGTGACAACTGGTTTTGTGCGGGGATGTAGTGGTACATGTGATGGTGGTTGTCAGAACGGCACCACACCATCGTCGTCGTCGGTGGGCACAAAGGTGCTTGCGTCGATTGTGTCCGTATCGGGCTCTGGTTCGGGTTCCGGCTCAGCTTCAAGTTTCTGGTCGTTTTCCAACTCCGCTACTGTAGGCAGCTCGAAGCCACCCTGTTTGACTTCGCTGTGGGGCATATCGGTCACCTTCCAGACTGCCGCCTTCGGACCCCTGCCCTCGGTTACCAATTGCACGGCTCCAATCCCTGCGAGCTCGTCCAAAAAACCAATCACAGCTTGCCGGCTTTTCTTGTCATTCTTTCGAGCGTCGGTTGTGGTAAACGCCTCTGCCACCCACTCAAGCAGCCTCTGGTGGAAAGCAATGGCGGCATCGGATATCCGTCCGCCGAGCAGCCGAGCCAATGGTGTGCTGCACAAATTGCGGGCAACCTCATAGTCGCCCAAGGTGGCGATGATCCGACCGTCCGTATCGAGCTCACGCTGGCACTGGTGTAGTAAGGCCGACGCTTTCACCATGCTGAGCAAATGACCAAATGCTCGCCGCGCTTCGACGCGTTCGTCGCTAAACTTTGTGGCCAGCAGCTCGGCGAAAGGTATAACCACAGTGCGCTGCTGAAGCATGCGTTGGAGCGCCCAGTGTCGTTGGATGATAGCCTCTCCATCGGAGACCACGGCCCCGCTGTGTGTCGCGGCCATGCGAATCAGGACGCAGCGTGTCTGGGCCGGGCATTCGTCAGCCGAGAGCAACAGGCATCGGTTTTTATCCTCATCGAAGATGTCGCTGGCGGTCGTCGATTCACAAAACGCGATGGGCCCTTTCTGCTCGATTTTGACGGTGACGTAGCCACCAGTGTCTTTATCCTTAACCGGAATCAACTTAGAGAGCTTGCCGCTACTAATCATTTCACGAAGGGCTTTGGTGGCGTCCGCTACATCGTCATCCTGCCGGCGAGAGCGTTCACCTGCGACCACAAACCTGTGTTCGAGTGCACCGAGGGGGAGATAGTGCAATGCCTGAGCGGTCATCGACGTAGCATGGATGACCGCTTCGGGCGGAAACAGTTTAGCTGTCGTCTCTGCCACAAACGTTTTGCCGCTGGACGACAACGACTGAATGATGATTGCTAGTGGCTTGAACAGCAGCCGCGAAACACCGGCGAGGTAAAGCGTGCGGATTAAGTCCCGTTCGCCCGCCACACCCAGTGCCTGCACGTCAGTGACAATGTGGTCGAGTAGCTGCGGATCTTCCAGCATCGCCTGTGCTTCGGTCCGCACCGGCTGCGGCATCTGCTCAAGCAGCATCACAGCTGAGAGTCCGGCTGAGCTTTCGCCATGTCGCGGCGCCAGCTTTGGCTGAGCCAAGTCCGCTGCCAGCTGCATCAGCTTCCGCTCTGCATCCACCGGCTTGATCGCGGGGTGGATCGCCACTAAACGCTGTGCAAAACCGGTTCGCTTCGCAACATCAGCCGGATCCAGTTTGCAAACATCGATTGCTACTTCGCCGACGTCGTTCGTGAGCCAGGCTGTAACGGCCCTGGCACCACTGCTGCCAGACCGCGCCGCGGTAAATCTTAGGGAGTGAGCCTCAACCTGAAGGTCGAGGATTTTGTCAGCGACAATCTCATCGTTCAGATTTTCAGTTCGAAGCTTGTCACGCTCAGCGGCTAAGCGGCCATCGAGTGAGTCAAGAAATTCTGCGGCGGTGTTGAAGGCCCCATAGATGGGGGCAAACGAATCGTCGCCGGCCTGGCCATTGCTGGAAAACTGTTGGTCGGTTTGTTGCCCGAGGGCTGATTCTTGTAAAGCGTTCATCTGGATAGATTCCGTTCGGGCTGGTGGCGAATTCGACGGTGTGTGCCTTCGTGTGCCCACAGGGCCGGTTGATTTTGGCCGCGCTACCCCACTTCCTCGCGAGGCCACAGCCAAGCCAGTCCAACGATTTCTTGAGTTCCCCAGCCTCTTCGTTGACAGGTCAGTTCACACATGCGCCCTGATCTGAATCCCATTTAGCCGTGACAGTGAATCCCGGAATCAGCTCCTTTGGAATAATTATCTCCGGAACTTCAACGGTGAATGTGTCGCCGTCGTCTTCGATAATCGTGCCAGCGACGGTCTCGCCGTCGTGGTCGCGATATACATCAACAGTGTCGCCGACCTTCGGACGCGGCAACACGCTGCCATCGTCGTGCTCAAGGGTCGGGTTGATGGACTTAATGGCCTTTTCAATGCGGTCTAAATGCCCGCGAAGCTCTTTCCACAATCGAACGATTCGTAAACCCCCGGGTCCATTGGTTCCTTCGAGAAGAGCGGCCAAATCCCTACGTAGGGCCTGGTATCGCCGGACCAAGACATCAACTTGCTTTTTGTGTGCGATGTTTTCCATGACTAATCTTCCTTCTGGCCAATTTGGGCCGAAATAGGCGTTGTCGCGCATTAATGCCGCCGCGGAACTTGCGGCAAATTCCGGGGCGCCACCAACGGCGCCGCCGCTGGTACCGATCAGCTAGTTGTCGCTCCCCGTTCCATCAATCGCTAATCTTCCCTGACACCTGCACGACTTGGTGCGGCCATCAGTTCTTACCGCTACTCAGCAGCATCTTCGCAGCCCCACTTCTCCTTCGCGTCCTCGGAGACCGGCCACAGAGCCTGCCAGTCGTCGCCGTTGTGGCTCAAGCGACAGACGAACTGGCAGCCGATCCAATGGTCGTCGCTCCAGTAGTGGTCGTTTTCTTGGTCTGTCAATGACCGCGTAATTTCGATGGCAGCCCACACCGACGGCTCGACTGGCTCATCGTCGTGCCACGCGAGCAACACCTTGCCGATCTGCATCCACGTTTCGCCGCTATGCGCGCATGGACAGATATCGACCAAGACCTCATCGTCCTTCTTTGGCATCCGCTTGCCGATTTCGTCCAGCCGATGTTTGCGTTTTGCAGCCTCAATGTGGTTGCTGATCGCCGTGATCTTTTCGTGCAGCGGCGTCAATGATTCATGAAGTCCTTTGCACTCGTCGGGACTGTATTCATGAATCGCGTTTAACAACCTTGAGACTGCTTCGCTGTAGTTCTCGCGACACCGCTCGAAGTCGGCATCAATGGTGATCTGTTTGTCGTCTGCTACTGTCATAAAAAAACTCCTATGGCCTGAGGCAAAAAACGCCCGAGCGGGAGCAAAAGCAGGCCCTTGTAACGAACTAACAGGTCTTGAACACGACTTGTCCTCGCAGTATTTCTGACATCAGAAATCCTTTCTTTGAGGGCCAGCTCAGTGACGCCGCACACCGAAATGCGAAATGCTTCGGCACTTCATGCCTCGCTAATTAGCCCCGGTATTTCTCAGGGACCATTGCTATGAACTGCCAAGTGCTATCTGCGAGCTGCTGTGGTCTCGCCCTGCAGGACATCGTGACAAGTTCGTCAGGCCCTGCCCCGCCCAGCTGGATAAAAAACCCTTCCTCATTGTCGATATATCTGCCCGGCACTTCATATTCCACGTCCACGGTGCCGTCATGGTGCACGGTAACAACCTTGCCGCAGTGCCTCGCACTCATGTAATGCACCGCAATCTCGTCGCCAACTTTCGGACGCGGCAACACGTTGCCGTCGTCGTCCTCAATTGTCTGATTGCCGGATCCCATATGCTCTTCAATGCCGTCAAATTGCTCGCGAAGCTCCTTCCACAATCGAGCGACGTGATCTGCATCCTTAGGTCCATCGGCCCCCTCGAGAAGGTCGACCAGTTTCTTGCGAAAAGCCTGGTAGCGGCAGTCTAAGGCATCAACTAGCTTATTTTTTCCTAGGATTGTCATTATTGAGTTTCCTTCTGGCCCAAATCTGGGCCGTAACAGCTTTGTCGCGCGATAAAGCCGCCGCACGACTTGCGGCGTAAAAGCGGCGGCGCCACAAACGGCGCCGCCGCTGAATTCCCTACTCACTCCCGAAACCACTCCTCTTCGTCCTCGTCATCGATCCATCCTTCGAAGTCCTCGTGCCAGAATGCTTTGACAGTGTGCTCCGGAATCACATGCTCGTGGATCACCTCTTCGGGAATGACTTGTTCCGCAACACGAATTTCGATCGCCGCTCCATCGACAGCGGCAACCGTGCCGCAAGATCCCGTCCCGGTGTGCACGGCGTCGCCGACTGCGATTCGCAACCCGTCCAATTTCTGGGCGATTGTCTCTCTATGCCTCTCAATTGCCAGTTCCAAGCGTTTCACTTGCTTGGCATCGTCGGCGCCCTTCGCCCCGCTAAGCCGCTTGTCGAGATCGTTGAGTAGCTCCTCATAGCGACCAATCAAATCTTCGACGTCGACTTGGTCTAATAATCCTTGGGACATAAAAACTCCTTTTCTCGAAAACAATTCAAACAGTCGCACTTAAGGCCGCGTGCGATATGCGGCGTAATGATGCGTGCTTTCTTACTCGAGTCGCGTTGTATCCGGCTTGTGCGATTCAAAGATTTCACTGAAGTCTGCAGAAAGCCCCTTGCGGGCAAACTCAAGCCGCGCTTCGTGTTGTATGTCGGCACGTTGCTCCGCGCCATAACCTTGGGTTTCGAGCCAGTCGTCACGAAACACATTTCGAGTTCCGAGCAGCTTATCCCCGATAGCCATAGCTAGAGCGGCGCCCTCATCGGTCATACCATCTGCTGAGAGCGGGCCAATGAAGTTCTGGATGCCGAGCAAAACTTCTGTGGCGATTCCTTCGCGACGGAACTCCTCGTCGACGTGGCACCATTCGACGTATTTGCTGCCGCCTACAATAACCTTTCCATCATCGCCCCATGCTGGCGCCGTCGGCCAAATGGTTACCACGCAAATGGGCCGCGCAACATCCTCATGCCGATGAAAGGCCAGGTATACATCGCGCGGAAAGTCGAGGGTTGGGACGCTCACGGACGTACGAAAAACGTCAGATCGGTCCGTTTGAATGACGGGCTTTACTCGTTCAGGCAAATCCATTGCAAATTCCTCTGCGGCCAGGTTAGGTTTGCTCGCCGCTGCATGGCCGCTGTGCAGGGGACAAGTTAAGTGAACGGCCTCTAATTCAGCCGTCGCTGCAACGACTCGTACCGCAGGCGGGGTGTATTTAGGCGTCCAGTCCCAGTCGGGCCAGTTCGACCTCAGCACGCTCTGCTCGCGATGCCACGTCGGTCCGTAACCGGGCATCCGACGCCGCAGACATGGACGGGTCGTTTGCTTTGTACGTGAGCTGCTCGCACCATTCCGCGAAAACCGCACGCGTCGTCATACGTTTCGAAGCAACCATAGCGGTGGGTAATCGAATCCCACGCACACCCTTGGTTGCCCAGCGCCAAGCCGAGCTAGGTGCGACATTCTCTTGATGTGCGAGCTGAGTAAGCGTGATTCGATCTGTCGGCTTAGCGGCCAAGATTGTTTCAATTGTGGTCATTTTTATTTGCCTCATTGTGTGGGCGCTCCTTTGCCGTCGCGGCTGCACTGCGATGGCTCGCAGATACGATTTGCTTTAGGACGTACCGCACCGCATGGGCGCGAGCTCAATGCCCATCGGGAGCTACATTGATAACCCTCACCAGATGGCGCGCAAGAAAAGCGCAACAAGAATCTTTTTTGATTCTTTATATGCTTGCACAAATCAGGCTAAAAAAAGTTTTCTGCGCAACGAAAGCGCAACGCGGAGCGGGGACCCGATCTCGACGCTGCTCGGCTGATGGGATCGGCCCATACGCGAAAACGGCGCCGTCAGCTTGGGGGTAAGGATTGGCTGAGCGAGGAAGACCTTACCGTATGTTATGGCTGGCTCAGCCGATGCGCCGCACAATTTCGATTCCTTTTGCTAGGTCACGCTCCGCATATAGTTGCGTAACGTCCGCCTTGCTGTGCCCCAGGATGACTTGAGCCGCCTCCAAACCGAATTGTCTACGGATCTCGGTTGCTGCCGTGTGTCGCAACTGATTTGGGCTCCAACGATGGTCGGATTGCCACTTCTTGAGCTCGGCAAGTTGCTCATCTGAGAGTTTCGTCTTAGGAGTTTCTGAAAATTTCGGGTGAGGCCACGCCGTATCGCATGCACGGGCGATCGCTCGCCGATAAGCGTCCACCTTGTAACGTTCACCGGCGGAACGCATTGGCTCCAACTTGCGGTTTGTGCCTGGCCGATTGCCGCATGAAAGCGGTGTCGTACGCGCGATGTAAGATGCAGCTCGCCGCTTCGCTTCGCTATCCATCGGGCGGAAACAATACATCTGGCAATCACGAGCCAGATACTTAAGTAACACGGCCTGGGCTTGAGGACCAATAAGAATTACACGCCCGCGATTATGATGCTCAGTTTTATGCGACTGCGGGCGGTATTGCCATATATCGTAGGTGGCGTCAACGTCGCTGGGCCGGATCCCACAGACTTCTTCTGGGCGGCACCCAGTCAGCCGTTGAAAGCGAACCATATCGGCCACAACGTCGGAAAGATGAGGCAAGGTGGAGTCGACGACCTCGTCATCGACGGGCAGGACTGGGTCAGTTTCACGCGCCTCGGTCCTTCCTTTCCTCAATCCGCTTACAGTCGAGAGTGCCTGGTAAATCGATGCAGGAATGAGTTCTTGTGAGACGCCCCATTTGAATAGCCGTTTGATACGGCCGACTTGCCTGTTAACTGTTGGGCGCGCCCAGCCGGAAGCGACCATTCGGGCCGTGACTGTTTGAAGCGCGATGGGCCCAAACTCAGTTACCCATTTGCGACCGTAGAGCTGCTTTAACGGACGGACAGCGTGAAGTATGGCTGCGTACTCACTCGTGAGCTCTCCCCCCTTGCGGTAATAGCTTTTCGCAAAATTTAAATAGATGCCGATTAGTTCGACCACTAAAAGGCCGCGAGGTTTGGCATCCGTGGACACCGACCGACGGCCATTCTGTAGCCATTCGCCAATCAGTCGATCATATTCATCTCGGCTCGTTTTGCTTCGGTGTGGGCCAAGGTAGTGCCGTTGGCCGCATAATTCGACGAACGCTTGGCCGCTTGCCTTGTGCTTGCGGTACTTCGGAACCGATTGTGCCAGACGGGGCATGTTGCGGGTCTCCCATATCTTGTGGTCGCGCAAGCGGATATGTACCCGCTTGCGCTTCCGGGAAACGCCGCACTGCTGAACATCAGCAGGTGATCTAATTCTCGATCCGGCTTAGGTTTCTGTTTAGTCGGGCCGACTGGATTCGAACCAGCGACCTTTTGACCCCCAGTCGATGATCGACTTTTGTACAGTATAAGGCTAAACTGTGATTGCCTGTGATCATTGCAGTTATCTCTCGGGCGTTCACCTGCATATCGAGCGAATGAACGCGATAGGTAACATTTTTGGTAACATCGATCAGTCGGCACGGGTAGCTCCCGTATTGCTGGCCGCTGTCGCACGTTGCACCTATTCGGGCGGCAGCGGTCGGCACCGGCGACGAAATAGGTGCACGGATGAACGCGAGCAAGCGAACGCTACAACGACTTTATGACCGCAACAAGTGGATAGAGGCTCAACAAGAGCGCCTTCTAGGACCGGTGACGACAAAGCCGTGGGCCGGTTGCAGCTGTGTGGATGAGAAGTTAATCGCGACAGTGGTGGGTGCAGTCCGCGAAGCGATAGCGCTGTTACCACCGGACGAGCACGGCCAAGTCGAAATTCAAGCTGCCCACTTGGCGGTGGAAGTATCTCGGCGTGGCCACCCGTTACCAGCGATCGCGTGGGCGCTCCACAGAATGGTTCAAACTAGCGAACTGACCGCCCACGTGTGTTTGTCACTTCCACGGCCCGATGAGCGACATTTGCCGCGAAATGTGCGACTGTATCCCGGTCTGGATTACGACACAAATCGCAACATGCGCGTCCCCTTTGGCGCATACCGTGTGCGGACGAATCCCGGCTTCCACAAGCCGTCGTTGATGGTCGGTCAGAACACAGCATCCAACGCCGATGTTCGGATCACACAAGCCCAGCGCGAGATCATCGATGTGATCCGAGAGAATGGGCAGTTGACGACGAACGGCGTATTGGATGCCCTTTCAGCCAAGGCGCTGTTACCAAGTCCGGGTAATACCAAAGGTTACCTTGCCGAGTTGGTCCGGCGCGGCATCCTGGTTAATGAACGGCCCAACGGCTATCGGCTGGCCGATTCTCAAAGTTAGGACCAGGTTAGGACCGACTAACCGTTCCTCGCATCCTCTATTTGCAGCATGTCCACCGCTGCAAAACGGCGAAAGCCAATCACTACGTCGCCGGGCGTGATCGAACCGGGCGCACTATATCGCCTGGACGAATTGCAGGCCCGGCTTCGCCTTGGAAGTTGGGGGCTTCGGCAGATGCGACGCGCGGGGCTGATCGTATACCGCGTAAGCGGGCGCGGTTACGTCCTTGGGTCGGACGCTATCGAGTTCATCGTATCGCACGGCCGCGGTGTGACTGATTGTGAATCAGAGGGAGGTGGACAACATCGTAGCGAACAGATGTGAGCGTTACTTAGCCTGTTACTTAACATGGTCAGCGGTAAATAAAAATGGCCGCGCCCGCTACGAACAGGAACGGCCAAAATTCGAAGATCAAGCATGAGCAATTCTAACCTGCAATCCATTCCGACTGCAAACGGCGACTTGTCGAAAGCAACCGAAACTGTCGCCGATGAATCAGATTCAAACCAAGGGGCGCACACGTGCGCCCGTCGGACCTATACGATCAATGAATTGGCGAAAATGGCGCAAGTCAGTCGGCGAACGATGCAGATGTCGTGTCGTATCGTGGATAACTGTATCCCGGAAATTGGCGACGCTGTAACTCACGGCAAAGTGTCGATTCGCGACGCATACAAAGTGTGTCGATGGCCTCACTGGTTGCAGCGTATCGCGCTGGAAAAAGTACTAGCTGGAAAGTGCAAGACGTTGGCGGATGCGTGAGCGCAAGACAAAAGGCCTGGCCCGATGAAACGAGCCGAGCCCTTTGGCTTGTAAGCCGATCGCACGAACGACCGGCACCCAAACAATCGTAACGCAAACGGTAAGGTAGCACGAACTACCGAAAACGCAAAGCGACCGCGGGCAGGGTAACCCGGTGACACCTGCTGCTACACGCTCAGCAGAAGCTCAGCAATGAAAGCTGCTGAGCGAAGTGCAGGCTTCCGAAAGTTTGCTGAGTCGGCACGATTGTCATATTTGGGTCATCCGGCGTAGTGCGCGCCGTTTGCCCGTCGCAGCGGCGCGCTGAGACTGAACACACAACTTTCCTTGAGGTGAAGCAATGACGATTACGTTCAACAATCTGCGACCGGAGACCTTGCAAGCGTTGGTCAACGACCCTGGACTGCCGAAAGAGTTGTGGCCGCAGCTCAACAACTTGCTTGCTCAGCACGGCGACAACGCATTCATGGCGTCGTGTGACGAACTGGCGGATGAGATGAAGGCCAACAACGCTGACGGGCCGAAGCAACGAGGCGCCAATGCTAGGCCGATAGCGGCGTCGTTCGGTAGCAGCGTACCGTCTGATTCGTTCGTGCGATCTTGCGAGCAATACGCACGATCAATGTAGAGCATCTTTGCCAGCCGGCGCGGCGGTTGTGGTCAGTTTGCGGCGTCGTGTCGGCGGCTTCTTAAAAACAACCATTTTCGAGGAATTAATAATGGCAACCGCCACCAGGCAGGCACCAACAATCGACGAACGATTCGCACAGCTGTACGAGGAGCGCGAGCAGCTTATCGAGCAGCTCGTCGTACGCGAGATCGATGGCAAGCGTGTTCCAACGGCGGATGAAATTTCGTCTGCTGGTCTGTCGGCTATCGATTTCAAAGAACTTGTCAAGAAACAGCGCGCACGTTTCGGTGATGCACCGCTCGCGGCACCGCTCGCCAAGTTGCGGGCGCAGTTGGTCGCAGAGGAGCGGGCCGCAGAGATGGCACGCGAAGAAGCCGAACGGGAGTACCATGAGCGGCTGCAAGCGATCAATACGAAGCCGAGCGATACTGCCCACAGAATCGAGGAAGCGGAGCGCGCTGAGCGCCGACTTCTGCAAACGAAACCGACATGGCTCTTAGCCGAGCAACAAAAGATTGCGCGCGAGCTGAGCAAAGCGCAAAAGATCCTGGACGCGCCGCTCCCAGCAAATCTTGAGACGCAGGAAGTCACACGTTTCGCACCAAGCCGTACGGCGCGTGCCCATCGCGACAAACGACGGGAAGAACTTGTGCAAAAAAAGGCAGCAGCCGAGTTGGTCGTTGCAGGACTGCGGCCGATTGCCAACGCAATTCGAGCGTTGGCATTGAAGGCCATTCCTACGCGCGAAGAACTTCGCGCGATCTTGGATTCAACGCCATCCGATCCGGTTGCTGTGCACGACTACGACGCTTTCGAGGGCAACGATGCGGACGGCCAATCGACAGACGACTTCGACAACTTTGACGACCTGGACGACGAATGAAAGCCAACGATGCTGTCAGCCGGCGACTGGTAATCCGGCCTTGCCGTTGGAGCCGACCAGCGCGCCGGACAGTAGAACCGATCACGAAGCAAGAGGTCGCACGACTCGCGGTTGCCCTCACCGGCTGTGTAGCAGCAGCCGTGATTACGTGGAATGATTGGGCGTCTGGCCGACGCTGGCAAGTTTTACTCGTGCGGTTCGGCGACTCGCACGAATACGCGATTCAAGCAATGGAGCCGAGCTTGCCCGCACTTATGCGGTCGATTCGGAAGGAAAGCCATGAACGATCAGCCGTCACTTAACGGAAATAACGGGCGGGGCCCGAACGGTCGCTTCATACCGGGCAACAAACTCGGCAAGGGTAACCCGCACGGTCGGGCGGTCAACCAGTTGCGTACGGTGCTGTTCGAGGTCGTGACGCCACAGCGGTTTCGCAAGGCAGTCGATGCCGTGCTTACAAAGGCCGAACGCGGCGACCGACAAGCACTCTCGGACTTATGCGACCGGATGCTTGGACGCCCGGCGACTCACGACCTGGCTTCGCGTGTCGAGGCGCTGGAGGAGCAGCTACTTGCGAGGGACCTATGAACATCCTCAATCGAATCGAACGATTGGAGCAGGCGCTAAGCCGAACCGGTGACGACGCCAGTAGAGGACGGCTACCGATAGCGTGGTCGGAGATCGATCCAGCGACAGGCAGGCCACTCGGACCGTCTTCGGATGCGTCGCCAGCGCAGTTGCGAACGTGGGAGACCGTTTCGATGATGCTCGCGAGTATCCCGAAGCCAAAAGCAGTCTAACCTGGAAGGCAGCCGTCGGCGCGTGGTTATCGGCATGGCCACCGTCGGCGGCTGCCGCTCTTTTGCGGGCTGCGCACGTGTGCGCCTCGGAAGCTCGCGTAGTTACGCTTCGATCGGCGCGTAACGACGCGGGTGGAATTGCATAGGTGTCTGTACCGACTGATACACGATCAAACGACGAATGCTATAGCCACTGGTAATTCACAGCGCGTGTTACCTTTTATGTTGCTTCATGGTTGAAGCGGTGCTACGCTAACCAGTGCTTAAACCAAGGCCGCGAGGCCAAGGATCGTGAGGACATTTCGATGCGACAGAAGGGCCGCAACCCTGACGACCGTGCGCGCACCGCGAGGGCGCGCAAGGTGCTCTCACGAGCGCCTAAGCAACGATCGTCAGGGCTGCGGCTTTTTTGCTGCGCGTATTTGAACGCGTGGCGGAAAGTGCAGCCATGAGCGATTCGATCAAGGTGCTTGTTGTTAAGTATCCAGACCGCGAACATCTAGTGTTGCGTTGGCGCGATCCAATCACGGGTAAAGCACGCAGCAAGACTTCAGGCACAACAAAACGACGCGAAGCCGAAAGGAAGGCCGCAGCGTTGGAGCGCGAAATTCTCGATGGCCATCATGGACCAGCAGCGCGCATGAACTGGTCGGACTTCCGAGAATACCACGAACGGCATTGCTTATCGGCAATGAAACAGAAATCCGTTGATGCCTACGCGGCCGCGCTAAACGTTTACGAGCGCTTCCATAAGCCGGAACGATTGTCGGACGTGACGGCTGCGCGCGTTACAGCGTGGCAAACTCAACTTCGCACGGAAGGTAAAGCGGAAGCAACTATCGCCACTTACACACGACACCTTAAAGCTGTGCTCAATTGGGCAAAATCACAAGGCATACTCGCCGTGGTGCCGAAGATCAACATGCCAAAGCGCGTGAAGGGTGCGAAGCAAATGAAGGGGCGGCCGATCACCACCGAGGAATTCGAACGAATGTTATCTGCGGTATCAAAGGTGGTAGGGAAGGAAAAGAAAACCATCGCTTCGTGGAAGCGTTACCTATACGGGTTGTGGTGGTCGGGATTGAGGTTATCTGAATCACTTGCCTTGAGATGGGACGATGCGCCAGGCGCCATCGTAGTGGACTTCTCACATAGGCGACCAATGTTGCGGATTCCTAGTCAATCGCAAAAGAGTAACAACGACGAGCTATTGCCGATCGCGCCCGAGTTCGCGGAGTTGCTGCAAACGACCCCCGAAGGCGAGCGGCATGGCCGCGTATTCAAATTGATCGGCAAGCGCTGGGCCGATGCTCGGATGCAAGCCGACTGGGTGTCGCGCGTGGTTTGTCAGATTGGCCGCGAAGCGCGCGTGGTGGTCGATCAACGCGAGCGGCGGCTTGTGGTCGATGCAAGAGACATGAAGGCAAAGCCGAAGTGTGATAAGTCCGCCGACGAGAAGGCGACAGAACAAGACGGAATAAAGTGCAAATATGCCAGCGCTCATGATCTTCGCCGAGCGTTCGGAGCACGGTGGGCCGCTCGCCTCATGCCGTCCGACTTACAGCAGTTGATGCGGCATGAGAGTATCGACACGACTATGAAGTTTTATGTCGGTCGCGATGCCGGCTCAGTAGCAGATCGATTGTATGCTGCCGTGGAATTGGTCGCAGCGACGGCGGCGGTCTAAACAGACAAGCCTAACAGCGTATTCGTCGAGTGAAGCTCCGCGATCGGCGCTTCCTTGTCATATCTAATTGGGGAATGCTATTATCTAACCCACCGGCGGCGCGAAAGTACAGTCGCTGTAATAGTTCCAATGTTTATTGAGGCATTTCCGTGGGTGAGATAATTCGGCGTACCCAATCCCGATATAAGGGACCTTGGCTGTTCGATAAAGAATCGCTTACCGCACTTGATGACATTGTTGATGAGCAATGGGCTGTTCTCGAATCACACAGGAAACATTTGATCGATGCCAAGGTTCGTAAAGAGCACGATGAGCACAATGAGCATCAATGGTTTCGAGCTCTCTCGGACGAGGAACGGAGCGCAAAATATAAAGAGATGCGTCAGCGCGCTCAAGAACGTTACGAAGACGATAAGCGAGTAGTAATACTAACGCTTAAGAATGGCAACAAAGTTCGGGTGAAAGCGTTTAGGGAAGCGTTCACCGATGTACACTGCACGGGTCAAGTTGTTGTCGAAGCCGAGTTATCCATAGCATGCGGCGGCGTCAGAGGCAGCGTTGAAATGTCGACGGATGACTATCCTTACCTTCACATCAATACGTTTCCCCAATCGTCCGAGCAGGCCAGCGAGTTATTCGCGAAGCTTGATGGTTGGGCGGACCAGCGAAAGCCCGACTGGCTGCGAAACCTTCGAGGGAATGTTGGCAGCGGCGCGTGGTTTGCATTTGCACTTTTTTTCTTCCTACTCGGCGGGGTTAACGCAATGATGCAAAGTTACAAGGATGAATGGCACGAGGACGCTAGTAAATTAATAAACGATGGGGTAACGACCGGAACACAAAACCACGCAATTGAATTAATTCTAAAAAAGGTTGGTGGTTTCACAACCGCACCTTCTACAAGCTACCCACGCTGGTTTATAGCAGTCATCATTATCGCGTTCATAACAACAGCGATTTTCTCGATCACGGCAAAAGCCGCACTCGAAATCGGTAGTGGCTCGTCAAGGGTGAAATGGGAAAAGAATTACGACTGGATCTTGCGAAAAGTCATACCGGCGTTTGTTTTTTTTGGAGTCGCGTCTTCGCTTGCTGCCACTCTCATTTCCGGTGTCGACTGGACGAAGTGACCAATCGAAGGCGTGCAAAGATAACAAAACTGGTAACATCCGCCCCAATTCTCGTTTCGCAACTCAGAACGGAGCGCCGTAAACCGTTGTCAGTGAGCGGATTAACATCAGCAGGTCGATTGACGGCAAGGCAGCGACCTATTGATCCGGAGTCGGACGTTGACCGAACGGACGAATTTGCTGCTACACCGGCGGCTCATGCGGAGCGACGCTAAACATTAATTCGGCTTGAGGATATTGACACGCCAAATCGTGAGCAACTCAAAACATGTCAAAGGTATTTCTTATCGACGACGACTATGCCACCGAAATTCTTGTCGAAAACCTTGGATTCCGTGGACTAGATGTAACAAGAATATCGACGGCGGAGGACGCACTGAGTCGCATTGACGAAATTGCCAAAGCTGATCTTGTAATTTTAGACATTATTATGGAGAAGCCCGACGGCGAATTAGATGAGTCGATAAGTGGAGATCGTACGACTGGCATGCGGGTTTTTACGGCTGTGCGCGCTGCAAATCCTGCGGTTCCAATCTTGGTTTTTTCCGCTACGAATGACGGAGACGTTGTTAACGCACTGGCAGATGCGGAAAACACTGAGTTTCTTTCAAAATGGAGTTGCCCGAGCAGCAGTGATTTCTACGCGGTGGTTGATCGGCTACTTGGAAAAGAAACAAGTGCGCCCGCATTGCGCCCCTTCATCGTTCATGGTCACGACAATGAAACAAAATGGAGTGTCAAAAACTACTTGCAAAACAATCTCGGCCTTCCGGAGCCAATAATTCTGCATGAGCAACCAAACCTTGGACGGACAATTATTGAAAAATTCGAAGCGTACGCAGCACTCTCGGATATCGTTTTTGTCTTATTGACACCTGACGACAAGGGATCAAAGGCGGACGATAGTAACAGCGACAAACGCCGTGCGCGGCAGAACGTCATTTTTGAACTAGGTTTTTTCTTGGGCGCGCTCGGCCGATTGTCGGGACGAGTGTTTTTATTACACAAAGGCCCCCTGGAGTTGCCTACCGATATCGCGGGTGTAATCTACATTGATATTTCGAACGGCGTGGAAGCAGCTGGGGAGGAAATTCGAAAGGAGCTTTCAGTTGTCCAAAGAGCGTGACGAAATGATTGCCGAACTTGAGTCCAAGCTCAGCGACATTCAAAGGCAAAATGAATTACTTGAAAAGCAGCTTAAACAAGTAGAACGAGAACGCGTCGAATATCTACAGAACGTATCGCACCAACTCGTCGCGCCTCTTAACGCCATAAAGTGGCATATTGAGAATCTGCGCGCAAGTCGAATGGACGTCGAACGAGCGACCAAAGTGCTTCGCTCGATTTACTCGCAATCGACGATCGCAGTGCATCTTGCAAAAAACTTCGCATTAATGTCGAACCTAGAGGCAGACCACGCGCTCGCCGCGATGACCGAACCGCTGCAAAGTATGTCCCTTTGCAGTTTGCTCATAAATCTGTCAGACGACTTCCAACCACTCGGTTGGGATAAAGGGCTACAAATCGGTGTTGATACGAAGGGGTTCGAAGATGCGCCACAAGTACTCGCGATTAAGCCGTTAATCAGCCAAGTCTTCAGCAATATCATCGAAAACGCTGTAAAGTATTCGGATCGGGATACAGAGATACGAATTTACGGTAAGCATGAACGCGAGATCGACTCTGTGTCTGTTAGTATTAGAAATCGGGGAATTCCGCTTCCAGATAGTGTCGATGAAGTTTTCCAGCGCGGATATCGAAGCGCGCAGGCAAAGAATCAATATCCAGCGGGTACGGGGTTTGGGTTGTACATTGCCGAACGAATAGTAGCTATTCACGAAGGCGAAATTTCAGCCGAACGCGATGCTATGAACGCAACGGTTTTTACTGTAACGTTGACCGTCAGTGGCTTAAAGGGAAAGGCAAGAATTCGTGGGCCAAAAGACCGTTTTGCTAATTGATGATGAGCAAGGGTTTCTTGAACCCTTAGCCGATGCCCTGGCATTTGAAGGACACCGAGTCCTTACCGCCTCGACGGCAGAGGATGCTTTAGCGATCCTAAGCAAGGAAAGAATCGACCTTGCGACAGTCGACATAATGATGCCACCTGGAGCATCGCTGGAAGATCAGACGTCAAGCCATCAAACCGGGTTGTTGCTTTGCGAAAAAATTAGTCATGATTATCCGCAGATTCATCTCTTTTGTTTGAGTGTGGTCAGCGATCGCAATATCATTCGTCGAATTGAGTCGTTTGGAGTTCGTTTCTTAAGGAAGGGCGAAACACCACTCCAAACTGTTTTGAATATGATTCGATCTCGCCTGACGGGAGTCGCGTACTCGACCGAAGATCGGCAAAGACATAAATAGATCGCGGCGCGAAATTATTTAAACGGCCGGCCGGTTATCGTCTCAACTAGCTTTTCTACAAATGCACTTGCACGAAAAATAGTGGCATCGTGGAAGTTGGCATGCGCATAATTATTACGTTCGTTTAAAAGGTGAACCAAGGAGTGGTGAGTGTTTTCATTAAAATCTTTGAGTGCACCTTGCGCATTTTTGCACGTATCTAAAAAGACTCGTTCGCCGACTCTGAAGAAATCGTCGTAATTGACGATGGGGCCTTGCTTGAATTGAAGGTTAAACGCGGCAAGTCGTGCGGGATCTTTATGGACCCACCAGCGGACGATGTCATATCCCAACGCCCACGCCATTACGATTGCTGGCCGCGCCAAATGCGCTTTGAAGCAGGTCACCATATCGTCTAGTAAGGCTTGCTGATGCGGTTCGAGCCCCGTCAGGCGACCGATTGCAGCAGGAGGTTTTGCGTCGGTCAGAATCAATGTCCTGCGGTCTGCCTCCCCGTTCATGACATGTCTAATACTTTCGGAAATTGGGCCAAATTTTGACCTTTCAACCGAAAATTTCGCATCGCCGCCAACCTGGCTGGCTAAGGATGATAACTCCTCTTGAAGCGGTTTCGCCGCGTCGACTGTACTTTTGAAGCCGACTTTTGCCGCTAACTCGACCAATTTGTCGACCTCGGTCTTGTATTGTTTGAGCGTATATATCTGGCAATTACGAACGCATAGAAGGTGTGATCCCAACCTGATTAATTCATATGCGGTTAAGTCATTTTCCGACATTCGTCCCCCTATTCGCTCCGGCGCGGCTGAACCCCCGATGGCCGTTTCGGGTCGACGAACCAATCAAGCGATATCCGCGGCACCATCGTTTAGGTAACAAAGGGAGTAACATTCACCCCAAAAATGTTCGAACGTTCAATGAATAAAAGCCGCAAGTCGTTACGACGTTGCGGCTTATGCAGTCGGGCCGACTGGATTCGAACCAGCGACCTTTTGACCCCCAGTCAAACGCGCTACCAGACTGCGCTACGGCCCGATTAAGGATTAAATATAACCGGATGCCCAAGGGCGAGGAAGTCGGACGAGAGTCGCCCGGAGTTCCCGGAATTACCGTGATTGGACTCGAAATCGAACTGCGATTGGTTTCGATCGTCCAGATAAATCGACGCAATTGCCGTCGATAAGCTTTGCCACTTCGCCGTTCACTTCCGCGGCATCAACGTGCCAGCCGGCCGGCACCGGGGCGCGAACTAACATCGTTTTCACTGGGCGATCAGGCGGTGACACACGTACTTCTACGTGACCTTCTTTCAGTTTAGATATCGCTTCGACCGACACGCGGCCAAAGTAGGTTGGCGCATCCTTCATGCGAATCTCGGCGCCGTCGACCAGCCACGGCCGGGGCATTGCGTAGAGGAGGCGCAGTGTGTCCGGCTCGCCGTCTTCGTTGAGGTCCCAGTCTTGAATTAACAAATTGCGCAGCACGATCAGCCATGTGGCGTTGCTGGTGGTGTTGGGCGGGAGATAGAACCCGCGGCCGTTTGCGTCGGCGCCGAGCAGGAAGCGGCAACCTTCGCCGCCGATAAAAGTGCCGCGTGTCATTCCGTGGGCGAGCTGGCCATAAAAGCCGACCAGCGCTTTCTCGCGTTCGTCGCGGCGGAGCAATGCGAGCTGGTAGCGAAGCGCGTAAAGGGGAACACAACCCGAGCCGCCGTCGAACTCGCCTTGCTTCGGCTCGGTTCGCATCATGCCCATCGCGATGCCGCCGTGGTTTTGCAAATAGCCGAGCAGCCAATCTTCGCGTTCGGAGCCTTGTCCAAAAATCTCCGAATTGATGATGTATGGGCAGATCAGATCGTAGTAGCTCCCGAATCGGGTCGACGTGAGCGGATCGGGTACGGGTTCATCGGCCAGCAGCGCGATTGGAATGTAAGGCGGCTTGGTCTCGCGTCGCTCACTGCGATCGACTGCGCGCAGAATCGCCTTGCGATAATCGGCCGCCTCGCCGAGGAGCTTTTTCGATTCCTCTTTGGATCCTATTGCGTCGAGTACCGCGGCTAGGTCCCGCAGTCCGCGCCAACAGTTGGCGTTTGAATTCAGTGAATAAACCTGAGTCGCGATGTCGCCGGCATACCGATCCTTTGGCAAAAGTCCCGACGCGCTCTCGCGATTTTTCAGTATGAGATCGACGCTCTGGCGCCATAGCGGTTCCAGCTTGCGAACGGTGGCTGCGTCGCGCGTCATCCAATAAAAGAACGAAACGAGCTGCAACTTCTGCCCGGCCACATGATATTGAGTTGCTTTCCGATTGAATTCCAGCATGGACTTCAGCATGCCGGGTCCGACGTCCATCTGTCCGAACATCATTAGCGAGCGCATCGTATCGCCGCATTCCGCTTCGTAGAGGTGGTCGTAGGCGTTGCCCGCGCTGTAATTGGGTCGGTCGCCAACTACGATCATGAGGTTTCCAATGACGAGCGATCGCCAGGCGTCGTTCACAATATGTTCGGGCGTTTCGAGTTTGACGCCCGCGTCGAGGATGCCGTTCCACAGTTTTATGCAGTCGTCTTTCTGCCGATCGTAAGAAGCCGGCGTAAGCTGCGGGTGCGAGTCCGTTGGTTGCGTGAAGACCTCTATTTCGGCGGTTTGGTCACCGCGCAAGTCCGCCACTAGGGCCTTGTTTTTGGATTCCCATCGCCAGCGGTCACTAAACGCGATCAGCGACTTGCCTTTACCGTCGAGCGCATTTTGTGTCTGAACCCGCACGGCGCCTTTGGCAGCCACGCGCGCTTCGACGCGTCCGGCCTTCGAGCCTTTTGCGAGCGAGAAACGGACTATCGATGTTCCGTTCGCTGCCAAAGAATTGTCGACCGGCGCGAACGCTTCTTCTTGGTAGGTGGTACCGTCGACTGTGTATTGCATCGTGACAATCGGAAGGTACCCGTCGCGATACGACGGCTCTTGCAACTTCGATAAATCCTCTCCGAACGGTTTTGACGGATCGCCAACAAAGAACGAAATCGGAACTCCCTGCTCGTGCCACATCGGCTTCTTATTCGCGAGCGCGTTGATCGCGCTGCCGTTGCTCACGAGCCGCGTTTTCACGGCGGCACGCGGCGCGCTCAGCACGATGGGGTAGTGTCGGAATTCCGCGTTGACCCATCGCAACGGCGGCATTAAGTCCTTGAAGAACTCATAGCTCGGGCCGTTCGGCTCGCGCATCGCGGCGTCGCCCCAGACATCGGTGCGGGCAGCGATCATCTCCTTAGTCGTCGGCAGCTGCGCTGTGGCCTTGTTTTTGGAGACTTGCTCTTCGCTGGCCTCGCTGAAAGCTGCCTGCGCAATCGCAAACGCGATGGCGAGACTTGCGGCCATGCCAAGATTGGTGAATCGAAATGCGAATGAAATCATATCGTCGAGGCGATGCAAACCGAATTTTGCGACCTGAATGCCTTCAGTTTGCAGTGCAAACGCTTTCTGTTCCAGAGGATAGGCCGCTAAATGCGGACGAATACTCGCATTCGAAAGAGCAACCAGCACATCAGCCAGCAGATTCCGAGTATGGCTAGTGACTCAAGAATTGGTCCGTAGGTCGATTGAAATATCTCAGTTCCCAAGGTCGCAAAAAGTCCCTTGCGAATCCAGGTGGCGCCGACCGCCGCGAACAAATACATCACGATCGAATTCATCCCGACGACGACGAACGGAAAGGTCCATTTGCGGATCCCGCGGACGTCCACGATCCAATAAATGAGGGCGGCGATCAGGATCACCCAACCGCCGCTAAAGAGAACATAAGACGGCGTCCAAAGCCGCTTGATGATCGGGCAGATCGACCATCGCATCGATTCGACACCGGGCAAAATCGCCGGATCGCACGCGACGCCGGCCACGAGGAGCACCGCCCCCGCCAGAAGGAGTCCTTTTACTTTTTCTTTTTCATTCCGATCACTTCGCAACCATTTGCCGGTCATGACTCCGAGGAGCATCGTGGCAATCGTCGGAATAAAATTGAGTGTCGTTCCACCGCCGGCCCGGAATCGAAACGGTTCACTCTGCGGAAGCACGTTCAAGAACCAGCGATCGAATGCGGCGGCCGGATTCGTGTTCAGATCCCAATGACCGGCGACACCCTCTGGATGATGCCAACCTGCGGGCACTCCGACGGAAGCGTAATCAAAGTCTGCTCCCGGTAATGGGTATGTGTAGAACCAGAGTCCGTAACCGGCGAGGATGACAATGAACACGAGCGCTTGCGTGCGAGCAGAGCGCTCCGTCAGCAAAAACACAATCCAGTAGCCAAGCCCAATCTGTGCCAGAACGTTAATGAAGTTCAACCCAGAGCGCGGCTCACTGTAGCGCATTACGACAACGCCGAGCAGCACCAGCAAGATGGATCGGTACACCGCGTGAAGGAAAAGTCGCGCACTCCCCTGCCCTCGTCGTCGCCGGCTTGCGACCGAATATGGAAGCGCGACGCCGACCATGAATATGAACGCTGGCATGATCAGGTCCCAAAGCGTGCAACCCTGCCAGCGGACATGATCCGTTTGCCGCGCCAAAAACTGCCAGACGCGATTATCGGGAAAATGTTGGGCCACTTCTCTGAGGTGAAGGCCGTCGGATGCCATGAGAACCATGACAATGCCGCGAAAAGTGTCCAGCGAGACGAGCCGCGGACTTCGAAAAACTCGATGGTCGAGGGCTGCTTCTGGAACGGATGTCGACATATCGAAGATCGCCGGTTTGCCGCCAATCTCAAGTCTATGGACGGGGGTGAAAACCCGCAAACGAGCGGAATTGCGATCTACGAAACGGGCCTTATCCGCCAGCTTTTGTTAAACTAATGAATTGCAACGAGCTTTCCGCCATCCGCTTCCCGCCAGCCCAAAGTCCGCGTTGTTGACATCGTCATCTTGCTCTGAGTTTGAAAGTCGGCCCGGCGCCGGCCGCTTTCGCGACGCTCTGTGTTGCGCGCTTCTTGCGTGCTTTGTGATGGCCGCTTGCTCGCGAACTGCGCAGGCTTACGATCTCCGCTACGATTACACATCGTTCGGCACGAACTTTCAACAATCGCAGTTCGACATCCTCAATTATCCGAGCATGAATGGAAGCTACATGATGACCTCGACGGACGGTCACCGCCCCGAGATGGTCACGAAGGGCAACACGCTGGCCGAGTTCTACAACAACTTCAACGCCGACTATAACCATCCCACCGCGGAACGGCGCACGCCGAGCGAAGAAGCTGCATTCATCAATACGTATGTCACCAAAAACTCGACGAACAACGGCCCCAGGCCGGACTGGTTAATCCTCAACGAGATCTCGGCCAGCCAATGGCAACTAAATCCAGGCGTGCCGAGTCTCAGCGAACATCGAACCTGGGTGATCGACACCGTTACTCTGCTTAACGACGTTTACGGCTACAAGGTCATCACCTATTCGCCGTATGAAACCGTCGGAACAGCGAATGCTGCATCCTGGCAGGCGCTCGCGGCGAAGTCCTACGTTGCAATCGAGAGCTATCAAAGCGGCACAGAAGTTTGGAATCACGGCACTGACTACGCGTCGCGCCTGGCATGGGCAGAGAGCAAATACCAGGCGTCGAAGGATACGTACCTGGCGGCCGGTGTGCCTGAGTCGCGCATCTTTCTGAGCGAGCATTTTGGCGACACAGCAGCAACGTATGTCGACAACAACGGAGTTACGCAACAGACTGGCTGGGGGCGCGCGGGGCTCGCTTCGGCTGCCGATTGGGACACAGTGATTCAACTGCGGCAGGACGCGATCTACAACGTCGGTTTCGACGGTTTTCTTGCCTACAGCTGGGGCAGCAATGGCATGGGAATTAGCAAAGACGAGCAACTGCAGCACGAATATTATTACCGCACACGGCCAGTCCTGCCGGGTCAAAAGCCGCAATGGCTGTCGGACAATACGTTCACCGTCAATGGCGTGACGGTTCCGCTCAGCTGGAACCAAAAGCTGAACTGGCTGGGCGACGTGCCCAACGCTGCGGGGGCCGAAGTCAACTTTTGGCGCACGATCACCGCAAGCCGCACCATTACGCTCGACGGCAGCAAAACGGCCGGCACGCTGTTGTTCGATAGCCCCAACAGCTACACGATCGCCGCGGGTAGCGGCGGTAGTCTTATCCTCGACAATCTATCGAGCGCCGCGACGCTCACATCGAATCAGGGCAGTCACACGATTAGTGCGCCCGTCCAATTGAATAGCAGCCTGAACGCTGCGATCAACGCGGCAACGTTCACGATCAGCGGGAGCATTTCGGGAAGCGGCGGCCTCACGAAGTCAAGAGCCGGTACGCTTGCTCTCGCTGCTACGAATACTTTCGGCGGTGCGACAACCGTTACAGGCGGCGCTTTGCGAATCACGAGCGACAACAATCTGGGCAGTGCGCCGTCAACTTTTACTTCGGGAAAGATCACACTCGATGGCGGCACGCTCCAGTTCGGCGCCAATATGGACATCAACAATAATCGCGGCATCGCACTTGGCCCGGGTGGTGGCACGATCGACACGCAAAGCTTCACCAACGCGGCCGGCTACAACGCGACCAACGGCGGTTTCACTGGATCGGGCAACCTCACCAAGCTCGGTACCGGAACGTTCTTCGCCGCCGCCACGTCGGGCGGTTTTAACGCGAGCTGGAAAGGAAAATTGATCCTCAAACAAGGCACATGGAAGATCGTCGGCACAGACGGTCTTCCGTACAACGCGCCGGCGGCAGATGGGCTTCAGCCCGAACAAGTGACATTCGACGGCGGCACACTGCAAATCGGGGCCGCAATCAGTGCAACCAACGCGCGTCGTGGAATGAACGTGGCCGCTGGCGGTGGCGCGATCGATACGCTCTCCAATAACTTCACTTGGGCAGGGCCGCTGAATGGAAGTGTGAGCACCGCAACGCTCAACAAAAATGGCAGCGGGCGACTGACACTTAAATCTTCTTCGGACGTCGGCACGTTTTCCGGAACGCTAAGTGTCAATGTCGGCGCGGTCACACTCGACGGCGGCAGCGCCATGGGAGATTTGGCATCGATTAATCTCGCCAATACCTCGGGCGTGAGCCTCACGATCAGCGGTGGAAAGGAAACGATTGGCTCTCTTTCCGGCGGCGGCGCCTCGGGCGGAAACGTCTCGCTTGTTACCGACCTTGCAACCGGCGGCAACAACAAATCGACGACGTTTGCGGGCGTCATTTCCGGCGCTGGTGGTCTCACCAAAACCGGCACAGGAACAATGAACCTGACGAGCACGAATGCATACACCGGAAGTACAACTGTGCAGGGCGGAAAACTTTCGCTCGCCAATCGCGGTTTGGCGGATGCCGCAGATGTGTTTCTGTCTTTGGGCAGCACGCTCGAGCTCAATTTCAGCGGCGCGCCGGATATGATCGATTCCCTGGTGATCAACGGCGCGTCGCAGCCGACCGGAACATGGGGCGCCGTCGGCTCGGGCGCCGAACACACGAGTCCGCTCTTTTCCGGCACCGGTTTGTTGCAAGTGATGAACTATGTTTTTGCTGGCGACTATAGCAGCAATGACACGGTTGATTCGGCTGACTATGTTACCTGGCGACGCGATTCCGGCGCGGCGGCCATTGCGAACCGTGACCCGCAAAACTCAGGCATCATTGGTCAGGATGATTATGTCAGCTGGCGCGCTCGCTTCGGCACGACGGATCCAAACGGCGCCTCGGGACTTGCCGATTCGGCGGCGATACCCGAACCCGGCACGTTGCTTCTCTTCGTGACCAGCCTGTGCTCTTTGCAAAGAATCGCCGCCGTCAGCTTCACGTCTGATTCGTTGCTGGCGCCTATTTCTGCTATATTATTCGTCAGTAGCGCCAGGGGCCGCGCTCGGTGCCTTCCTTGCTCGTTTCGGAGCCGGTGGTGATTCAACAGTTCGCCACTTATCCATCATTTTGGCGAACGTCGCCAACTTCTCGTAGGGTCGTGCTGCGCATCCTTGTGATGCTCGTTGCCCTGACGACGACTCTCGTCGCGAGTGCCTACGACACCCACTTCGATTACACGTCGTTCGACAATCCAAATACGCCCGGTATTAGTCCCCACTTCGGCCAGGCTCAGTTCAACGTTCTCAATTATCCGAGCATCAATGGCAATTACATGATGACATCGACGGACACGCATCGTCCGGAGATGATTGCCAACAACAACGCACTCGCCGAGTTCTACAACAACTTCCCCCGCATTGGCAGCGACAGCGCGCCCTCCGACTACAACAAGCAAAAGGCGGCCGGCGGGCTGGATGCCGTCGCCGAAGCTGATGCGATCAACAGCTACACCGTCAGCAACTCCACTCGCAACGGCGTTCGGCCGACGTACGTGATCCTCAACGAGCTGTCGCCCAGCCTCACTTATACCGACGCCAACTACCGTCAGTGGGTGCTCGACACTGTCACACGGCTGCACGACACGTATGGTTACAACGTGATCACCTATTCGCCGTTCGCCAACCCGGCGAGTGGGATCGATACGTTCTGGCAAGCGCTCGCGGCCAAATCGAACATCGCGGTCGAAAACTATCTCAGCGGCACCGGCGTGATGAACCACGGAACCGACTACGCGTCGCGTGTCGCCTGGGCTCAGGCGCAGTATGCCTGGTCGATCACCGCGTTCGGCAACCGAGGCGTGCCGGCGTCGAAGTTGTTTGTGAGCGAACACTTCGGCAATACCGTCGCGGGCACGCCGTATGGGCGATCCGGCCTTTCTGCTTCCGACTGGGACATGGTCATTCAGATTCGGCAGGACGCGATCCGCAACTGCAACTACGCCGGCTTTCTCGCATACAGCTGGGGCAGCAATGGCATGGGCATCACCGAGGCCGAACAGATCGAACACGAGTACTACTATCGATCGCGGCTAGTGCTCCCAACGCAAAAGCCACAATGGCTCTCGGATGATGCGATCAATGTCAACGGCACCGTGCATCGACTTAGCTGGAGCGACCAACTGAATTGGCTTGGCGGCGTGCCGGACCGTCCCGGCGCCGAAGTAAACTTCTGGCGCACCATTACGGCCGATCGCACGATCACGCTCGATGGGTCGAAAACGCTGGGCACTCTTTTGTTCGACAGCACGAAGCATTACACGATCAGCTCGGGGACAGGTGGCAGTCTTGTATTCAATAACTCGTCGAGCGCTGCAACTCTCACATCCAACCAAGGCAACCACACAATCGCCACGGGCGTGCAATTGATCAGCGCGCTCAATACATCGGTTAACTCCGGATCTACAGTGACTATTAGTGGCGCAGTTTCGGGAGCGGCAGGCCTCACCAAAACGGGTCCCGGGACGCTCGCACTCACAGGCGCCAATTCGTATTTGGGCGATACCGCAGTGCAAGCCGGCAAGCTCTCGCTCACCAACCGCGGATTGACCGACTCGGCCGACGTGTTGCTTTCGACCGGCGGGACGCTCGAGCTTACGTTTTCGGGCATCGCCGATATCATCGACTCCCTATTTATTAATGGCGTGTCGCAGCCGGTCGGCATCTGGGGCGCACCGGGGTCGGGCGCGCAGTACACGAGCTCACTTCTGGCCGGCACCGGTACGTTGCAAGTAACGACTTTTGTCCCATCGTTTCTTGAAGGCGATTACAGCCGCAATGGATTCGTCGACGTCGCCGATTATGTAACGTGGCGACGGCTGGTTGGTACAACAACCATCGCTAATCGCGATCCCGACAATACAGGGGTAGTTGGTACGGCCGACTATAGCAGCTGGATGGCGAATTTCGGCCAGCGAGTGCCGGGAGCGAGCGACGGCCTCGGCGAATCAGCCGCGGTTCCGGAGCCCGAAGGTTTGTTGATACTTGCTTTCGGCGCCCTGTCTACGATCCTCAATGTGAGGCCGCGCCGGACTCGTTTTGCTTCGCTCCTTTGAGCTTTGCGATAAGAAACGCAGTCGTTGACGGGTATTCCGAATCCTCATAACCCGGATAGTTGAGCACGACTTCTATCCCCGTCGCCTTTAGCTTCTCAGCCAGCTTTACGCCGTACATCGCCGAGTGCGTCGGGTCCGGCTCTTTCTTACCCAACTCCGGCGGAGTTTTCTGCCGGGGGTACTCCATATAAATTGGCGGATCGTCTTTCGTCACTTGCTCGATCGGCGAGTACTCTTTGATCCAGGGCAACACTTCGGCTCGATGTTCCATCAGCAGCTTGAATTCCTCGGGCCGGCCGCGGCCTTCTTTGGCGAAACCGAACGCGTGACCGCCATACTCGGCATTGGAGATCCATTCTCGGAGCTCTTTTGGATCGAGCGATGTTTGCGCTGCAACAACGGCGGCGCAGGTTAGTCGCGATGACTGACGCGCAACTGGGTCCGAGCTATCGGGTTTCGCAAGGTCGTCATGCAGTGCCAGCCATAAGGAAGTGCATGCCCCGGCCGAGCTGCCGGTTGAGCCCACGCGCTTCGGATCGACGTTCCATTCCTTCGCTTTGGAGCGAATCGTTTGCAATGCGCGGGCCGCATCGTGCAGCGGCGCCTTTACTGGCGGTTCAACGTGCTGCTCCATAGCCTGTGCTATATATCGGTAGTTGATCGCTGCTACGGAAATTCCTGCATCAAGAAACGGCTTGATGGCGGCATTCCCGTAACCGCTCTTATCGCCGCCGCGCCAACCGCCGCCGTGAATCAGCAGTACGACAGGCGTCGGCGAATCCGATTTCGCCTGCCAGAAGTCGAACACTTGCCGCGGCGAGTCGTCGCCATATTTAAAATCGGCAACAGTCGGTTTCAACCGCGCTCGCGGTGTTCGTTTGGGCTGCTTCGCTTGAGTCTGAGCCAGTAGCGTGGCGGGCGCTATTAGTATCAACGTCAAAACAATCAGAATTCGGCGGCGCATCAATGGTCCTTTCGGGCTGGGCTCAAATTCATCGAGGACTTCAGTGTCGGTGGGACTGGCTGCTTCGTCAAGTTTTGACTTGCGTAGGTCAGGCTTTCCAGCCTGACATTAACGTGCATGTCAGCCTGCAAAGGCTGACCTACGTGGTGGTATTCGCCATTCCGATTTGCATTTATAATTTGGCCGCAAAAACAACTCCATGTGTACGATCATGCCTTCTGCAAATTTCATTGATCGATTGGCCGCAGCTGTCGAGCGCTCGGGCAACGCCGTGTGCGTGGGGCTCGATCCGCGCTGGCAGAATCTGCCGGACGGTTTTCGTCAGGGCGGCAATGAATCGTACGAAACGATGGCGAGCGCTTTCCGCAGCTTCTGCAATTCGGTGAGCGACGTCGTCGCGCAGTTGGTCCCGATCGTGAAGGTCCAGGCAGCGTTTTTTGAAGAGCTTGGTCCGCACGGTATGGTTGCGATGAGCAACGTGATCGAGCACGCTCAATCGCGCGGGCTGCTGGTGATTATCGATGCGAAACGAAACGACATCGGCAGCACGGCCGAGGCGTATGCCCGCGCGTATCTCGGTCGCGAGCGGAGCGCCTGGCATGGAGATGCCCTCACGGTCAGCCCGTATCTCGGCGACGACAGCCTCGCGCCATTTGTTAAAACCGCCACGGATCGCGGCGCGGGAATATTCGTGCTTGTAAAAACTTCCAACCCGGGCGGCCGATTCTTGCAGGACGTGTCGTCCGGCGGCGGCACGATCTACGGGCGCGTGGCCAACCATGTGGAGCAGCTCGCTTCTGCGACGAGCGGCGCGTGCGAGTATGGCGCGGTCGGGGCGGTTGTTGGCGCGACGTATCCAGAGCAGCTGGTTGAACTTCGGGAAGCGATGCCGCACACCTGGTTCTTGGTTCCCGGTTACGGCAGCCAGGGCGGCACGGCGGCCGACGTGGCCGGCGCGTTCGACTCGCGAGGCTTGGGCGCGATTGTTAACAATTCGCGCGGGATCATTTTCGCGCACGAGCGGCCCGAGTTTGCCGAGCGCTTTGGAGCAGCTCGCTGGCAGGGAGCGGTCGAAGCTGCCACGCGGCAGATGATCGGCGAGCTGCGATCGGAAGTTTCTGGCCGCTAGCGCCGCAACCTCGTTATCAGGCTGATATTCCGCCGAATTGGTTCGCTCGCCGCCATTTCGCGCCGCAAACTTCACCCAGCTTGCTAAACCATCGGCGAGGCAGCGGCGTAGGATGGCGGTCGCTATCGAATAGGTCCGGCTTGCGGCGCCGTCGTAACCGGTCGGGTCGTTCACGAACCGAACTTGGCATTGGCTTTGCTGTTCTGCCCCTTCCATTCCAGCCTGCTCTAATCTATCAAATAGTTCCGGAACCTCTGCCGACAAACGCCGCGCCTCCTTCGGCCGGCGAATTTCAACCAACGGCCCGTCGGGCCAAAGGAGTACAAGATGAGGAATGCGACGTACCTGGGAATGTGTTGGGCCGCGACGCTCGGCCTTGTGGCCGTTGCTTTCGGCCAGGCGCCGGCTGCACCGGGCGGTGATCGCTACATAATGCCGCCCGATAGCGCACCGCCGGCAGCGCAGCCCGGCGCTCCGCAACCCGGACCGGCGAGTGCTGCGCCTGCGGGTGGTTGGCAGACTTATAGCCATCCGGGCGTACCGGCTCCGCAAGATCGCTCGATGCTCAGCGGTCCGGGTCGCGATCAGATGGCTCAGTCGGCAGACAGCGACAAGCCACGCGCCGAGCTTGGCATCTGGATGATTGAGAGTGGTGGTCCGGGCGTTGCGATTCAGCGCGTGACGAAAGGCAGCGCTGCCGAGCAAGCCGGACTCCGCGAAGGCGACGTGATCTTGCAGGTGAACGGCCGCGGTGCTTCGTCGCCGCAGGCGACTGCAGAATTGATTCGCAAGATTCCGATCGGCCAGGCAGGCACGCTCACAATTTGGCGCGACGGCGATCAACAGCAAGTGCAAGTGACGATGCGGGAACGTCCCGCGGCGCCGCGTGATAGCGCGATTGCTGAAAGCGGGCATCGACCCGGCATCGGCGCCGACAGCGGTTCGAACGGCGAGCTGGCGTCGCGAACAATGAAACTCGAGCAGCAGATCAATTCGCTCACGCAAGAGCTGCATCAATTGCGGCAGGAATTGGCCCAGTTGAAGTCGGAGGGACACGTTCAGCAAACTGGATTCAATGCGGAAACACCTCAAGGTACGCCTCCGGGCGCGCCGGGCGCAGCTCCGCCGTCAGCGGCCGCGCCGCCGCCGGGCTTTGGAACGACGACGGTAGAGAAGCCGGCCACACCGCCGGCAGCTCCAGCGACTCCACCAGCGCCAGCCGCCGAAACGCCAAAGCCAGCGGCCCCTCCGGCAACGCCGCCCGCGACTCCGCCGGCAACCCCGCCGGCCGCCGCGCCAGCAGGTGGCAACGACTTGTTCGGTTCGGCACCGGCGCCGGCTCCAGCTCCGAAGGCTGAGGAGAAGAAAGCGCAAGACCAGCCGAAGGCTGATGAAAAGCCGAAAACGGATGAGAAGCCTAAGGCTGATAACAAGGACTCGGGGGACGACTTGTTTAAATAGTCGAAGCTAAGCTGTTCATTTAAACCGCCAAGGACGCCAAGTTTGCGGAGGCAATTGTGCACGATGTGCACGCCTTCCGGAACCTGGTGCACCTGGCGGTTTTTTTGTTGCGCTACCATTTTGCTTTTGTAGACATCGCTTGTTTGAGCGCGGCCGCGTTGGGGCGGTCGTCGATGTAGTCGGCTTCCCAGAACAGCATTTGCTTGGCGCCGAGGCCGCTTGCCACGTCGAATTCGCGGTTGAATTCTTCCGGAGTTTGTGGCACCCAGGCGTAGTACCAGACGTCGACTTTGTTTTGCGTTTCGTTTTTGAGTGCGTCGTAGGCTTTCGACGCGTTGCCGCCGGCGCGGTAGTAGCCGGCGGCGATGGCGGCGTCCATGAGACCTTCGTTCGCCCAAGTCGCGACATCGAGCAAGAGACCGCGCAGACTGCCGTCGATCGGATCCTGCAGACCGCGATAGTGCCACGGATGGCCGACCATCACGCTAATCGGCAGCCGTGAATGATGTTTGTTCACGCGGTCGCGAACGCTGCGCATGAAGACAGTTTGTGGCTCGGTGCGGAGCCTGACCCAGCGGTCATCGTTGTTGGGAACGTCGTGCGGATCGACTCCGTACTTTGATTTGAACGCGTCGATGTTCGGCTTCTCGTAACCGTTGTCGGCGGTTCCCTGGGCATCGGTCTGAGGATTGTCGCGGATGTCGCCGGTGCGGATCCAATCGAGAAACAGACCATCGATGTCATAATTCTTGAGCAGCTCGTCGATGATCGCGAGCTTGTACGCGCGGACTTCCGAAAACGCGAAGCTCATTTGTGAGTGATACTTCGCGCCATTGCGTCTGACCCAGACGAACTGTGGATGCTGCTTGGCGAAGTCGCTTATGATTCCCCAACCGTGATCGTCTTCATTGATGCTCACCCAGGCATCGATTTTGAGACCGATCTTGTGACTATAGCGGACAGCTTCGGCGAACGTGTCGTAAGAGCCGTAGTCGTAACGCTGCTGGTCAGCCAGGATTTGTTTACGACGTTCTTCGCTCACATTTCCGAAGAAGCGCTTGTAGAGTTTCTTGTCTTCTTCGGATTGGGGATTCCAGGTGGAATCGGGATCGACCTTGAACGAAGGCCGGAGGACTTTGCTGGGATACGTCGAGCGGCCGCCATCGAGCGCGCGCCAATGGACGCGCGACCAACCGCACGCCTTGCAGGTGTCGAGCATGTGATGGACGCCTTCGGGGCCCCATTTCATGTTCGGCTTGAGCATCCAATCGGAGTGGGTGAGCGGCGCGGAAAGCGTGAGTTTCGGGGTGGCGGTGGGCGGAGTTTGTGCTAAACCGCACGCGGCGGGCAACAGGGCTGCTCCGGACGTGGCCGCGATGGATTGAAGGAAGGTTCTGCGGGTTACGGGCATGGTCATCGGAGCAAAATACATTTTTCTTCGGGATTGGAATGGTTTTGCAATCGCTATTACGGGCGGCGCACAGCTTAATCTCAAGCCACCAAATGAGTTAGGTTTTGCACGATGTATAGGGGTCCCACAGTTCTCCTGCAAAACTGGATGGTTTTGCAGGTGGTTGTCGAAGGATGATGCTTTAAAAACAGCAAAACCGCGCGCGTGTGCCGTGCAATACTCTGGGAGTTTCGTGTCATTTCCGACGTGTATATTTTGTCAAACTGTACTCGATTGCATCGACGTGATTCGTGCGCATTCGGGCGAACGTTGGATCGCATCGCTGGGCCAGACTACACGAAGTGGTGGCCTGATTTCAACAAAAAAATTTGCGAGGGGTTCGCGGCCAGGAATTGGGGATTGACTGCGGTGTTGCCGAGATAGTGCGATCGTCACGGCGCGTCCCGAGTCAGGATGGTTTGCTCGTCGAAGGCGGGAACAATTCGGAGTAATAAGTACTAAGTACTAAGCCCGGATGTCGAGTGCGAGCGTACAAGTCAAGTAAACCTGTAGATCCCCGGCTTCGCTACCGGCGGGACTTCGAACGGGCCGAATTTGTATTCTTTGGGGCCGAGGTGCGTCGTGGATTTCATTGCTTCGTCCCAGGTGATTTCGCGGCCGGTGTAGCAGGCTTCGCGGCCGATGATGCCGGTCATGGTCGATTCGGCGACGTTTTGTGCTTCGTTGATCGGATTGCCGCTGCGGATGCTGTTGATCAAGTCGGCGTGCTCGAGCTGATACGGCGCGCCGACCGCTTTGCCGTAGCGCCAAGCGTGGCCTTTGGTGGGCGTAATGATGTCTGCACAATTGCTGTTGCCGCGGCTGCCTTGGACAAACTCGCCGACGATATTCTTGCAGCCGTTGATCTGCCGGCATTGGCTGACCATGGTGAGACCGTTCGGGTATTCGTACTCAACCGCGAAGTGATCGAAGATGTAACCGTGGCGTTCGCCCGTTCGAGTCTGGCGACCGCCGAGGCCGGAGACTGCCTTCACCGGATGCGTGCCGAGGACCCAGTTCATGATGTCGAGATTGTGCACGTGCTGCTCAACAATATGATCGCCGCCGAGCCAGGTGAAATAGTTCCAGTTCTTGAGTTGCCACTCGACGTCGCTCCAGCCGGGCTCGCGGTCGATGACCCAGATCTGGCCGCCGTTCCAGTAGCATTTGGCGAAGACGATTTCGCCGATCGCTCCGTCGTGAATGCGCTTGATCGTTTCCTGATAGTTGGGCGAATGGCGGCGCTGCGTGCCCGCGGCGATGCCGAGTTTCTTTTCCTTGGCGAGCCGGCCCGCTTCCATCACCATTTTCACGCCCGGAACGTCGACCGCCGCGGGCTTCTCCATGAAAACGTTTTTGCCCGCCTCGATCGCCGCCTTCAGATGGATGGGGCGAAAGTGCGGCGGAGTGGCGAGAATCACGTAATTGATCTCGGGAATGGCAAGCAGTTTTTGGTAAGCATCCCAACCGACGAAGTGGCGCTCTTTAGGAACGCTCAGGCCGACGCGCTGAAGCTGACCGTGGCAGTGATCGATACGCTCTTCAAACATGTCGGCGAGCGCGGTGACCTGGATGTCCTTGTGTTCGACCTTCGTGCCCTCTTCGACATCTTCAGTGTGGTAACCGGACTGGGGATAGATGATCTTGGTGCTCGCTCCGATGGCGTCGAGCAGCGCCCCGGTGCCGCGTCCGCCACAACCGATGAGTCCGATCTTCACTTGGAAATTATCGGTGCCCGTGGCGTGAACTTGCGGGACGCGGAGCGTCGTGAGTGCCGCCGCACCGACGACGGCCGAAGATTGCAGAAAGTTGCGGCGGGAAACGGTTGGCGCCCTAGGGGCGCGACGGTCGTTGTTCATATGGTTCATCTCGCAATGAAGGGGCAACGTGAGGGGAGTTGCAAGTTGGAACGACTATTAATGTAATGGAGCGGACACGGCCGGAAAACAAGAAGGATGGAGTATTGAAATGCGCTTATCCATCGCGACAGTAACACTTTTCCTAGGATTGGTGACGATCGCGTCGGTTTCTGCCGACAAGCCGGTGGCGGGCACCGATCAACCTAAAAAGGGCGTATTGTTGATCGGCTCGCTTGAGGAGTTCATGTACCCGGGAGCGAAAATGCCGAACGGGGCGACGATGAGCGGAAATGGGCCCTACCCCGCGATGCAATTTGTGATCTGCCGCACGGTTTTGACGACGCCGGATTCACTGCAAAAGGTGGCGGACTTTTATTCGAAAAAATTTGAGATCGCGGAGAAGTCCGACAAGTCAGAGGGACAAACAAAGGCTGGCGAGGCGCAGGCGGTTACCATGCTCGACGATTCGAAAGAGCGAGCGGTGGGCGTGCGCGTATTTACCGTGAATCGGCCAAAAACCTCAACGACTCTCGTTATCAGTCGGACCGATGGGGAGAAGGAGACCCATATCGCGTGGTCGCATTTTGTTCGCACTGGCGACGAGCGATGAGCGAGAGCGTTACACGATCTGCTGCAAGCAGAGGCGGATTTCGTTGGCCGACTCGGGGCGGACGGCGCGCGTGACTTCGACGCCGTCTTTGAGGAAGATCGCGGTCGGCCAGAGTTTTACGCGGAACGAGCGGCCGAGCGGGCGGCCGGGACCGTCTTCGACTTTGATATGCGGGATGCTGGCGAACTCGGCGAGCGCTTCCTCAATGATGGGCGCGGCGGCCTGGCAAAAGCCGCACCAGTTGGTGCCGAAATCGAGAACGACCGGGCCGCGTGTCGCGTCGATTTCTTCGCGCGAGGGGCCGGGAGCGATGTATTGGCCGGGCATAGCAAAATTGCAGGCTTCGATACCTGCCTTTCTTGTTTGTCAGTCTGTGATGAGCGGGCGCGCCCACAGGGCGCGGATGTCGTCCTGCAATTGGCAGATCTCCCATTCAAGTCGGGCCTCAATCGGCTGTTGCGGAAGCAATTGAAGCGCGGCCAGCCTAGCCTTGGCGACAGCGATCTGGGCCTGCTCGAGTCGCAGTTGAGGCTCGGCGACTGAGCCGGGCTGCAGCTTGTTCGCTTGCAGCGATTGGTTGTGATCACTTTCCAGCGCTTTGATGACATCGGCGGCGGCTGCAATTTGCGGGGCGAATGGGTCGGTGACGCCTTTATGAAGTTGCTCGAGTTGCTCGGATGTTAGTTTCACGCCTGCCTGGAGTACTTCAATCGTGTCTGGGTCAATGGTGCCAGCTGCAAGTTTGTTTTCATTCTCGGCCTGAGCGAGCCGCGCCTGGGCCAGCTCCAGATTCGCTTCGGCGCATCGTAGCTTGAGTGCGCTCCAATCCGTCGGTTTCGCTTCAAGCGCAAACAGTCTGGAGAGGCCGATGGCCGCGAGCGCGGCTGCGACGAGCAAGGTCGGGAATGCGATTCGTCGTGTCATGGCTTTGCCTTCAAAAGGAGCGTAAGGGAACCACGGACCAGGCTGCAGTATATATCGGAGAAACGCGGGGACCAGTCCTCGCGGCGGCCGTCGGAACGGCATTTCCCTGGGCGGATTCGCAGACTGTTTTAAGTTTTTATCGAGCTGCAGCTCGGGCCAATACGGCCGTGATGTTGTCGCGGCCGCCCGCGTCGAGAGCGAGTTTGATCAGGCCGTCGCAAGCGTTCTGCGCGCTTGTCGCATGGTCGAGGCAATCGGCGATGAATGGCTCGCCGACCATGTCGGTGAGACCGTCGCTGCAAACAAGCAGCTGATCGCCCGGGTTCATGCGCAGGAAGTGCACGTCGGGCCGCGCGTTTTGCGAATTGTAGCCGAGGCAGCGGGTGAGCATATGACTGAACTTGCACGCGATCGCGGGCGAGACGCCGGAGGAGATGAACTCCTGTTCGATCGTGTGGTCGACCGAGACGCGACGCATCGTGCCGTCGCGCCAGAGGAAGCTCGGCGAGTCGCCGATCTGCGCGATGACAGCGAAGCCGCTGACGAAGTAGGCCGACGTCCAGGTTGTGCCGCTTTGGCCGAACTGGGGGTTGTTGCGGAATTCCTCGACGAACGCTTGTTGCATCATATAGACAAAACCTTCGATGCGTTCGGCGAGCTCGGACGAGTTCATGTCGCCGAGCTTCATGACCCAGCTCGACGTGCGGCCGGCGAGCTCCCATGCGGTTTTGATCGCGATCTGGCTTGCGAGCGCACCACAACCGACGCCGCCCATACCGTCGGCGACCGCTATCGCGAATGCCTCGTCGGAAGGCATCGTGAGCTGGTCGGTCGGCATATTGGTGTAAAGAAGCTGCTGCGTTCGAACGCGGCGCACGACAATGTAATGATCTTGATTTTCGGTGCGCCGATGGCCGATGTGTGTGGCGGCCCCGAACTCGAACGACACGTCGGAGGCCGGTCGGACGAAATACTTGGCTGCGGCGAGTGCCGGCTTCACGTCTTCCATTGTTTCGGAATCATGCGTTGCCATGACCGGATCCCTCGAGATGGATTTAATGGTCGGGCGGAGAGGAGACTTGGATTATATAGCAGGTGGGTTTTGAATACGAGAAACGGCTTCTGGGAATTTCGCCGGGATTCTTCGCGGAGGCTTGAATGGACGGGCGGCAGTGATCGGAATGGGATGGCCACAAGAAGCACGAAAAGACATGAAAAAGAAAAAACAGCTTCGAGTTCTACATATAGTAACCGCGATTTCGTCCGACTTCTTTTTGTGATTTTTTGTGCTTTTCGTGGCCATTGAATAGGTAAGGCGTTATTGCACAGGTCTTCCTGTTTAATCTCTTGACGGTTGCCGCTAGCGTTCACGACGATGACTGTTATGGCGCGTCGATTTGGAATTTTCTGGCGCTTGGCGAGTTTTGCGGTCTGTCTATTTCTCTTTCCGACATTCTCTGCGTTTGCGGCAGAGCCGGCAAAGGATGCTGGCGATCAGCGCGACGCTCCTGCGAAAAACGCCGGTCCATCGTCGGCGGAATTGATGGCGCCGGCTCGCGAGCCAGTGGCGAAGGCCCTGAAGTTTCTGGTGTCGCGGCAGCAGGAGGATGGGGCGTTCGCGACGAGTGGATACGGGCGGAACGCTGCAGTCGTGGCATTGGGCGGGATGGCCTGGCTGGCCAGCGGGAGTACGCCTGGCCGCGGGCCGTATGGCGAAAATGTTGGGCGAGCGGCAGACTTCCTGCTCGACCACACGGACCAAAGCGGATTCATCAGCGTCGAAGGGGCGATGAGTCATGGCCCCATGTACGAACATGGATTTGCAACGCTGTTTCTTTCCGAGGTGTACGGGATGTCGCCGCGCGACGACTTGCGCGACAAGCTTTCGCGAGCGATCGACCTGATCGTGCGCACGCAGAACGCGGACGGCGGGTGGCGATATCAGCCGCGCCGCGAAGAAGCCGATATTTCGGTGACCATCTGCCAGGTGATGGCGCTGCGGGCGGCGCGCAATGCCGGCATCAAGGTGCCGAGCGAGACGGTGGACAAATCGATTGATTATGTGAAGCGCAGCCAGAACGCGGACGGCGGTTTTCGATACATGTTGCCGCCCGGCGAGAGTGCGTTTCCGCGGTCGGCGGCGGGCGTTGTTGCGCTGAACAGTGCGGGCATCTATAGCGGCCGCGAGGTGGAGCGCGGGCTTGCATATCTCGATCAGTTTCTACCGCGCGGACGCGAGGGCGCACTGCAGGCGCAGGATGGCCATTTTTTCTACGGGCATTACTATGCGGTTCAGGCGATGTGGCAGGCCGACGGAGAGCGTTGGGCGCGCTGGTATCCCGCGATTCGCGATGCGCTCGTCAAACGGCAACAGGCGGACGGATCCTGGGTGGATCCGATTTCTGCCGAGTATGGGACGGCGATGGCGGTGATTATTTTGCACATGCCGGAAAATAGCGTGCCGATTTTTCAGCGGTGAGGCGGCGGAATGCCACAGAGAGCACAGAGGACACGGAGAGGCGATTTCGGATTGCGGATTGCGGATTGCGGATTGATGTGGGTATGCCGACTCTGTGTGCTCTGTGTTTTCTATTTATCTATTTTGGACGCTACAAGCGCCGCACCTCAGGAAACGGTGTCCGTTACCGGAGCACCCTTTCAAAGTGAACTCAAGTCTATTGATGCATCGGGACGCATTTCGTTTCATGTGGTGAACGAGAAGAGTCAGTCGGGCGATGCTCGCACGATGGGGCTCGACGAGCTCGTGCGTTGGGGGAATCCTGTTGCGGCGCGGCCACAGACGATCGTCGTGCTAGTGCATGGTGGGCAGATTGTGACGGCGGCCGATTGGGCGGGCGGCGCGGTTGTGAAGTTAGCGGATCGTGACATCGTGCTCGTTAGCGATGTTTGGAATGAAGTGCGGCTACCACGCGGGCTGGTGAGTGGGGTCGTGTTTGCACAGGCGAGTCGGGTGGAAGAGCGCGAAAAGTTGGTTGAGAAGGTGCGAGACGAATCCTCCCTCGCCACGGCGAGTCCCGAGCGACCTGGCCCGTCCTTAAAAGGGAGGGGGAGTCCGGAATTGGATGTTGTGCTTCTTTCGAATGGTGATCGGGTTGAGGGGCGGGTTACGAAGTTGGAAAGCGGATCGGTGGCGATTGAGACGGGTGGGAAAGCAGTGAGTTTGGCGCTGTCGCGAGTTGAGGCGATTGTGTTTGGGGAGCGTCAGAAATCGGTCGCGAACGCTGCGATAGAGAACGGAAAGAACGAACCGTCCCTCACCACGGCGAGTCGCGAGCGACCTGGCCCGTCTCTAAAAGGGAGGGGGCATTTTGCGGTTGGGCTGCGCGATGGGTCAATGGTTTTTGCGAAGTCGGTGCAAGTTGGTGAGAAAGATGTTGCAGTGCAGTCAGCAGCGGGGATCAATTTCAAGGGAGGCGAGACGCGGGACGTCGTCTTTGTCCAATCGCTCGGTGGCCGGATTATTTATCTTTCCGATTTGGATGGCGCCGACTATCGGCATGTGCCATATCTCCGGATTGGCTGGCCATATACGCGGGACCGCAACGTCGCGGGAGAGCCGATCGTTGTTCGCGGCAAGCGATATCTGAAGGGTATCGGCATGCACTCGGCATCCCGGCTGACGTATCGGTTCGACCGGGAATTCGCGCGATTCGATGCGAGCGTCGCGATCGACGACTCGGCAAAAGGGCGCGGAAGCGTGACCTTCAGCGTTTATTTATTGCGCGACGGCAAATGGGCTGAGGCGTACAAGAGTGGCATCGTTCGCGGTAACGAAGCGCCGCAACCGATTTCTGTGGAACTTCAGGGCGCTAAAGGCCTGACGCTGACCGTTGATTATGCCGACCGCGGCGACGAGCTGGATCATGCGGTGTGGCTTGATGCCCGGTTGGTGAAGTGAGCGGCCGCTTACTCGCTATCCTGCGACGGACTGAACCGCGGCCGCTGTCTCGTGAATGATCTTTGCGGCGCGCTCGACTTGTTGTTGCGAAACGTCCAAGTGCGTTACGGCGCGCAAGCGTTGCGGACCCATCGCGTTCATCCAAAGTCCTTCATCGCGGAGACGGGCGCTGAACGCCGCGGCGGTACCAAGCTCCGGATCGATTTCGAAAATCACGATGTTCGTATCGATGTTCTCAGGATTGAGTCGCAAACCCGGGGTTTGCCGGATCGTGTTGGCGAGGATGCGAGCGTTTGCATGATCTTCGGCGAGGCGGCCGATGTTGTGCTCGAGTGCGTAGAGGGCGCCGGCCGCGATGATGCCGGCCTGCCGCATGCCGCCCCCGAGCGCTTTGCGGTGTCGCCGCGCTTTCCGGATCAAGTCGGCCGGTCCGCACAGCGCGGAGCCGACCGGCGCACCAAGACCTTTGGAGAAGCAAACGCTCACGGTGTCGAAGTGGCCGGCCCAATCGGCAGCGGGAATTCCGGTGGCAACAACGGCGTTGAATAGCCGCGCGCCGTCGAGATGGCGCGCGAGATCGTTGTCGGCGGCCCAGCCGCAGATTTCGGCGACGGTGTCGTAGGGCTGGATGCTGCCTGCGCCGCGGTTGTGCGTGTTTTCCAAGCAGACGAGCCGTGTGCGGACGTAATGATCGTTATTGGCCGGTCGAATTCGTCCGATGAGCTGCTCGACTTGCAATATGCCGTGGTCGCCATCGACCGTTTGAGCGGTGATGCCGAATAGTTGTGCGTAGGCGCCCTGCTCGTAGAAAACGATGTGGCAATTCGATTCGCAGAGGAATTCATCGCCGGCCTGGCAATGGACGCGAACGCCGAGCTGGTTGCCCATTGTGCCCGAAGGGACGAACAGGGCAGTTTCCTTCCCCATCATTGCGGCGATCCGTTCTTCAAGGCGGCGGACGGTTGGATCTTCGCCGAAGACATCATCGCCCACTTCGGCAGCGGCCATCGCGGCGCGCATGGCGGCCGAAGGGCGCGTGACAGTATCGCTGCGAAGGTCGATCGGCTGCATCACGGGTTTTCTTTTGCTCAGTTTCCAGCGAGAATAAGAACGCTCGAATGTATTATCGCGATTTAACGTTGGGCGGACAATCCTGTCTGTCCACGTAGATCAGCCTTTCCAGGCTGACATGCACTCCACGAAACGAGTCCGGCCGGAAAGCCTGACCTACGATGCCGCTGAAAATTCAACGTATTGATACGCGACAAGCGGGCGCGCAGGCGTCTGTCGATGCGCTGCGCGCAAAGCTTGCGCCGAGCGGCGAGGTGGTGAGCGAGGCCGGCGGACGGAAGACGATGGAGGTTTTTGGGAAGCCGCTTTCCTTTCCAGCACAGTGGGATCCGAAGCTTGGAATTCACGTGACTTGAAGTCGCGGC
>JADMIO011246842.1_pt1 | contig 81779 bp, 55 predicted proteins | sample 8958161 | NCBI WGS metagenome assembly JADMIO01 (sample SAMN16585339, study PRJNA669376) | soil metagenome | isolation source: Crop rotation soil | place: USA: Cullars Rotation, Alabama | collected 2011
GCGACTTCAAGTCACGTGAATTCCAAGCTTCGGATCCCACTGTGCTGGAAAGCTCTATGCGCGAACCACTGATTAATTTGCGCAGACAATCGTCCGAAAAGTCCTTTAACAGCTCGACTTTCGATTTGAGGAATTCAGAAGTGTTCATCACGGGTTCTTTCGGACATTGCTCGAGTGATTGAAAGGGAATGATGCCTTGAGTCCTGCGCATAAAAAGATTCCCCAGCCGTGCCCGAAGCCTCTCAATACCGCTATGCCACTCAGATTGCGTCTTGCGGAGATCATTTCTGCTAGTGTTTAAAATGATGAATAGCCGGGAATTGAATCATCCCGATACTGTCAGAATTAACAGCGTTGAGGTTCAACGACTTGGTTACTAACGCTCGCGGCCGGCCCATTGTTCTCTGACCGCGTTGCCTCCGACTGTCACTTCTGACAGTGGAATGAGTGCCTTTGGTATGAAGAGTCTAACACTTTGTTCAAATGAAGCCCGCTAAATATGAGGAAGGAAGAAAGGCGCTCAACGGGCTTTGGGTAGTCCTCGTGATGACAGCTTTGGCGGGGAAGGAGACTATTTCGACATCGGCCCAAACAACACTCAACCCCACGGCTTTTAAAGCGACCAACTCCGCCATAACGACCCCGAAACCGACCGAAACGGTAGAACAAAGACTGGCGAAAGTGCGCTCCGAGCTTGCCGCCCTCGGCGCACTCGGCGATACCAATGCGGTTTCGCGGGCGGCGGTTCCATCTTTGGAGAATTCTTTGCGCCGGAATTGGCTCCAACGGTTGAGCGAGCTTTATGAGCAGCAAATCAGCTACGCTTCGGATTTGCAGACCGCGAAAAACCGCCGGGCCGAGCTTGCTCTGGAAGTCAAGGCATGGACCGGATTTGGGCCAAGGCCTTACTCGATCCTTCTTTGGGACCAATTACGAGAGTCCATCCAGGTAGAACGAGCTGAGATTTCTAATAGCGAATCGGCCGTGTCGATGCTGCTTCGGCTGGCTGATGAACACAGAACTGCGCTCAATCGGGCTGAAGAAAATATTCGACAGCTCAACGAACAACTCGAAAAGAGCGGCGGCAATCTCGCCGATGGCGGGGAACGGGCGTGGCGTCGTGAACTTGAACGCCTGCGCAGTCAAACCTCAGCGGCATCCGTCGCAGCGTTGGATCTTGAACGAGAGGTTCGGGAAGAGCGTCTTGCTGCGAGCCGTATTCGCCTCGGTCTGCTCGAACGCCAGCTTGTTCAGGCCAAAGAAGGCGTCGCTTTTACCGATTCAGATATGCGAACGGTCATCGGGCGCCTGGATGCTGAACAACGTGAGTTGGAACGCGAATTGGCGGATACGGAAAAGGTCCGTGCCGCAGCCTCTGAAGCTCTGGAGCGGGCTAACGCGGATTTGCGAGGCGCTAAAACAAATCCCGATGGGAATTCCTCCACAGGCGTAAATGAGGAAAGGATTGACGTCCGTCGGACTCAGGTCGAAATCGCAGACACTGTCCGCGGAGTGCTCCATTTCCTGCTGCAATCCGTCACAGCGGAGAGGATTATTTGGGAGGTGCGGTTCGCGGCCTATCGCAATCGGGACGCCCAAGTGATCCGCGAGACGGAGCGCCGGTCCAACGAGTTTCGCAGGCGCATCGAAATCTGGAGCGGCTTCTACCGTTCCCAGTTGGAAGCCGCTTCGAGTCAGTTGGCGTTTCAAGAGACGCGTTTGGCCGGGATGGATCCTGCCTCGATGATGGCTTCGCTCACCACCGAACGCCTCGCTGCCCTGCGTGAGCGCGATAAGTACTTCCTCCGCGCAGTGAGAAACATCGAACGTACGGGACGCTTATTGGAAAGGGTTGGAGAGGACCTTCGTGAAGCGACAGAAGGTCTGCCTTTGGCGGGGCGAGTCCGCAATGTGGTATCCAGTTCCGAATCCCTGCTCTCCAGAATCTGGAGCCTGGAACTGTTCGTTGCTCAGGACACAATTACTATTGAGGGCCAGCAGATTACTGGAAAACGCAGTGTAACTCTGGGCAAAGTCATCAGCGCGATCCTTATCGTTGTCGTCGGCTATTGGTTGACGGGGCTGGTTTCGCGGTTGGCCGATCCTGTCATAATCAAACGTTTCAAAATTGAACCCAACCAGGCTGGGCTGCTACGGCGCTGGTTTCGCGTCGTGCTTGTATCGGTCCTGGTGATCTTCAGCCTTTTTTGGGTCAAAATTCCGCTGACCGCATTCGCTTTCGCCGGGGGAGCATTAATGATCGCGGTCGGCTTTGGAATGCAGACGCTGCTGAAAAATTTTGTGAGCGGCATTATCATTCTCTTTGAGCGTCCTTTTCGGCTGGGAGATGTGCTGGAAGTCGGAGGGCAACGTGGCACGGTGAGCAGTATTGGTATCCGCTCTTCGGTTCTGCAACTCTGGGACAGCACCGAAATGCTGATTCCGAACAGCACGCTCCTGGAGAGCAGCGTGATCAACTGGACCTACTCGAACCGTAAAGTGCGCTTCACCGTCCGTCTTGGAGTGGCGTACGGTTCTGATACGCGACGCGTTGTGCAGTTGTTGACCGAAATCGTTGAACGCCATGGTCTCATCGAAAAAGAACCGCAGCCCCAAATCCTCTTCGTTGATTTTGCCGAAAGCTCACTCAATTTTGAGATTCGTTTCTGGGTGGATATCCTCAAGGCCAACGCTGCCCAAGTAGCCAGCGACCTGAGGCAAATGATCGCGGTGGCATTTGCCGAACAAGGGATCAATATTGCGTTCCCTCAACGCGATATTCATCTGGACTCAGCCCGTCCGCTTCAAGTTCAGGTCGTGCCTGGACAAGATACCCATGGTGAAGCACCTGCCATTGACGCGCCCTTGGGCCGGCCGCTCGAAACCTCCTTGCCCTGATACCAGAAATGAAAAAACAACTACCAAAACTTCCGTCCGCCGATGCCTGGCAACAGCAATGGGAAAAGCATTGGAGCAACGCCGGCAGTCCAGGTTACGAGCTTCCCCTGGGCAATGGTTCCGCCGAACGCGAACTGCTGACGCAGACGCGGACGCCAGAAAAAGAGAAAACGCGCCTGAAAAGGATTAATGATGAGTTCGTGCGCGCCTTCAAACAATTGTATCGGGTTGGTCCCGCCGTAACTGTTTTCGGTTCCGCGCGCTTTAAGGAGAGGCATCCTTACTACAAGCTGGCAACGGCGGTGGGCGCCGAACTTGCCAGCGCCGGTTTTGCCACGCTCACGGGTGGTGGCCCGGGCATCATGGAAGCGGCCAACCGTGGGGCACGCGAAGCGGGCGGTCCGACTTATGGGTTGAACATCCTCCTTCCTCACGAACAGAGCGCCAATCCATACGTCGATGCCAGCATGGAATTCCATTACTTCTTCACGCGCAAAGTTTGTTTGGTTAAATATTCCTGCGCGTTCATTGTCATGCCCGGCGGGTTGGGCACTCTGGACGAAATGTTCGAAGCCGCGACGCTGATCCAATGCGGAAAGATCGGGCCCTTCCCGCTGATCCTGATGGGGGAGAAATTCTGGGACGGAATGCGTCAATGGTTTCAATTCATGATGGCGGAAGGGGTGTTTGCACGTGAAGAAATTGGTTTCGGCCACGTCACCGACTCCCCGAAAGAAGCGGTGGAACGGATCATAAGCGGGCTGCATCCGAGCGTGCGGGCTTGTTTGAAGCCACTCTCGAAACGATGAAGAGATGTGTGCACGCCTTCAACTCCCGTTCTGCTCACATATTATTTTCGAGCCCATTAAAAAGAATCTGGAACGAAAGACCGCACAGAGGTAAACCACTGAATTGGTCATGCGCATTCAACGAACCAGCCAGATTCTTACGGTGATCATCATTGTGCTCTCGGTGTTCGCTATCGTTTGCACCCTTTGGTCGCGCCAATATCGATGGGCCCAGGAGGGGATGTATGAAACGCGACGCAAAATGTTCAACTTTACCGAGCAGCTCGCCAATGGCAGCGATCGTCTCACCGCGGCGGTTAGGGCCTACGCCGCGACGGGTGACCTCCGCTTTTACGAGGCTTTTCAACACGAGCTAATGGTGGAACGAAACCGCGATATTGCGGTCGAGGGTTTGCGGGAACTCGGATTGAGCCACCAGGAGAGCGATCTTCTCACGCGCGCCAAGCGGAACTCCGACACCCTGGTGCACCTTGAAAACGAGGCCTTCAGCGCTGTGGGAACAAACAATGTGAAACGCGCCATTCAAATCGTATTTGGCCCGGAATACGAAACAGCCAAAGCTTCAATAATGGGACCCATTGCGGAATGCAGGCGCGGGATGGAAAAACGATTGACGGAGGAAGCCTTGGCTTTTGCCCTGAAAGCCAGGCTGCTGGCCAACACCGCTCTAGCGTTTCTCATTTTCAATACGATCACGGTGGCGCTCGCATTGCTTCTGTTCTATCGCCGCCGCGTTGTTAATCCGCTGGCTCATTTGAACAGGAGCCTTCGTGACCTCGCCGCCGGAAAAGCCGACGCCTGCATTGGTTACCAGGCAGATTCCTCCGAAATCGGTGAAGTGGCGCGCTCCATCGAAAAGTACCGTGTCACTGTCGATGAGGCTGACCGGCAAAGTTGGGTAAAGACGAGCGTCGCTGAAATCGCCGACGCCTTGCAATGCGGGGAGCAACCCGATGAGTTCGGACGGCGGTTGCTCTCGAAACTCGTTCCCTTCATTGGCGGGGGTTGCGGTGTCTTCCACGTATTCGATGAAGCCCGGGGGCGGTTTGCTTTTACGAGCGGCTATGGTTTCGAGCAGAGAGAGCAACGACACGATGGCTTTGCGCCCGGTGAAGGAATTGGCGGCCAGGCCGCGGTGGAACGGTCAATCATTATTTTGAGCGAGTTGCCTCGGGATTACATCCGAATCGGTTCGGCCTTGGGGGAAGCCCAACCACGCGTTCTTGCCGCGGTGCCAATTACCGATGAGGGTCGTGTCCTGGCGGTAGTCGAAATCGCTTCTTTCAGCCCGCTGACTGACCAGCACCGGGCCTTGCTTAAGGAAGCGGGCCCGATGATCGCTCTGAAGTTGGATATCCTTCAGCGCAATCTCCACACACGGAAATTACTGGAGCAGGTCCAGACTTCCGAGCACCGCCTTCGTGAAACAGAACAGTTTTTCCGGGGTGTTCTGGAGCTTGCGCCGGACGGTTTGATGGTCGTGGACCAGTCCGGGTTGATCCAACTGGCGAACGCTCAGGCCGAGAAATTATTCGGCTACACCCGAGAGGAACTCATTGGCAAGCCGGTGGAGATGCTCGTCCCAGACGATGTTCGGGCGCGTCACCCTGGATTGCGCGAGGGATTCCACGATGCGCCTTCTGTACGTTCCATGGGAGCAAGTCGGGAACTCCTGGCTGTGCGCAAAGACGGCTCGCTGTTCCCCGTTGAAATCGGCCTTAGCCCGCTCAAGGCACGCCAGGGAGAAGGAGCGCAGGTGGCGGTTTCCGTTCGTGACATCACTGCCCGCAAGGAGCAGGAGGATGCCCTCAAGCAGGCCAAATCCAAAGCAGAGGAAGCCACCGAGATGAAGTCTATGTTCCTGGCCAACATGAGCCATGAAATTCGCACGCCGATGAACGCCATCATCGGCCTTTCTCATTTGGGTCTCAAAACGCAACTCACGCCCAAACAAAGGGATTACCTATCCAAAATTCACAATGCCGGAACATCACTGCTCGCTATCATCAATGACATCCTCGACTTCTCTAAAATCGAAGCGGGCAAACTCGACATTGAAACAACCGATTTCAAACTGGACGAAGTTATTAGCTCCGTCACGACTCTCACGGCGCAGAAGGCGCACGAAAAGGGCATCGAGTTCCTCTTCCTCGTCGCTCCAGGTATTCCCGAAAACCTGCTCGGCGATCCGCTTCGTCTCGGCCAGATCCTTACCAACTTCGTGAATAATGCCGTTAAGTTCACCGAACGCGGGGAAGTGCGCGTCGAAATCGAACTCCTCGAGCGAACCGGAGAAAAAGTGCAACTCAAGTTCGCCGTGCGAGACACGGGGATCGGCATGACTCGCGAGCAATCGGCCAGACTTTTTCAGCCCTTCACCCAGGCCGACATGTCCACCACTCGAAAACATGGTGGAACCGGATTGGGTCTTACCATTTGCCGGCGACTGGTTGAGTTGATGGGTGGACGAATCTGGCTGGAGAGCGAACCCAATGTTGGCAGCGCCTTTTTTTTCACTCTTTGGGTTGGAGTGGGCCAGGCCACAGGTTCCTCCAAAACTATTCCTGAATCCCTTGGCAAACTTCGTGTCCTGGTGGTGGATGACAACCCGACCGCGCGTGAACTTTTGCAGGAACCATTGTGCAGTGTCGTGCGTCGCGTCGATACTGTCGCTTCTGGAAAGGAGGCCATTGCAGCGCTTAAGCAGCATGACCCCACTGAACCCTACGATCTTGTCTTCATGGATTGGCGTATGCCCGGCATGGATGGTTTGCAGACCAGTCGTCACATCAAAGGCGACGAAACATTGACGCATCAGCCCGCCATCGTGCTCGTCACCGCCTTCGGTCGTGAAGAAGTGCGCGAGGAAGCCGAGCGTCTGCAACTCGACGGTTTCATCGTCAAGCCTGTGACCAGATCAATGATTGTGGATACGCTGGTGAACATTTTCGCGCATGATTGCGCTGAAATCAGGACCGCCACCGAAGTTGATCGAGGCGACCGGTTGCGCGGCGCGCGAATCCTTTTGACGGAGGACAATGATATCAATCAGCAGATCGCAATCGAACTTCTGGAAGGAGCCGGAGCGAAGGTAACGGTCGCGAACAACGGGCGCGAGGCCGTTGAGATTCTCACCAAAAGTTCGCGGCCCGCGCCATTCGACATGGTTCTGATGGATCTCCAGATGCCTGAACTGGATGGCTATCAGGCAACGGCGAAGTTGCGGGCGGACCCGAGTTTGAATTCACTGCCCATCATCGCCATGACCGCTCACGCGACGATCGAGGAACGTCAGCGTTGCCTCGCTGCGGGCATGAATGATCATATTTCCAAGCCAATCGATCCAGTTTTGCTCTTCGAAACGATTGGACGCTTCTTCAAACCACAACCTGCCACTGCTCCTCCCCCTGAAATTGGCGCATTAAACAATCCTGCTGTTCCTACGAACGACCTTCCCGCCATCGCAGGTCTGGATACCAAAGATGGTCTCGGCCGCGTGGCTGGAAACCGGAAGCTTTATCTCAAACTATTGCGCCAATTCCTGGATCAACAGGCAACCGCCCCCGCTCAGATCGCCGAAGCCTTGAAACGCAATGACGCCTCCACCGCCGAACGCCTGGCCCACACCGTCAAAGGGGTGGCAGGCAATCTCGGGGCTGGACGAATTCAACAAATCGCCGGAAGACTGGAAAAAGCTATCGGGACAAAGCCTGCACCAACAGACTTAACTTCAATCTTGCGTGAGTTCGAATCCGACATGAAGGATTTCGTGACGCTCCTCCGCGATTCGCTCCCGCCTGCGGAATCCCCTGTGTCACCCGCAACCCCGGTCAGTGCGTTCAACCCGGAAGAAACGAAGCGCGTTGTGCAGGAAATGATCACTCATTTGAATAATTTCGATCCCGCCGCGGGGGATTGTCTTGAAAAAGACCGAACTGCTTTTCTCTCCCTCCTGGGCGCGGATAAATTTTCCTCCTTCGAGCAACACCTTGGGGCCTTTGCTTTCAGTGACGCGCTCGCACAACTCGAACCGGTTGCAAAAGAGAAGGGTCTCTTGTGAACAACCCCGTTTCCTCCTGCAATCGGATTCTTGTCGTCGATGATGCACCCGCAAACATCCAAACTTTGTCCGCGATCCTGAAGGAAAAGGGATACCAGATCAGTGTCGCGACCACCGGCAAGCAGGCGCTCCAGGCAGTGGCCCGGGTGCAACCGGATTTGATCCTGCTCGATGTTGTGATGCCGGAAATGGATGGCTTTGAGACCTGCCGCCAACTCAAAGCAAATGAGCAATGGCGGAATATTCCGATCATTTTTTTGACCGCCAAAACCGAAACGGCGGATATCGTCCAGGGCTTTGAATTGGGAGCAGTGGATTACGTCGCAAAACCCTTCAACGCCCATGAATTATTGGCCCGCGTCAGCACGCACCTGACCATGGACGAACTCCGCCTCAACCTCGCGGCCAAAAACGCCGAACTGGCCCGCGCCCACGAGCTGGTTCGCCGCGCGTTTGGCCGTTATGTTTCAGAGGAGATCGCCGCCAGCATCCTCAAATCACCTGAAGGACTGGAATTGGGCGGAGAGGAACGGGAAATCTCCATCCTCATGTCGGACCTGCGCGGCTTTACCGCTCTGGCATCCCGGTTGAAACCGCCCGATGTCATCGAATTTCTCAATGTTTATCTTGAAGGGATGGTCGACGTCATCGCGCGCTACGAAGGCACGATCGACGAAATTATCGGCGACGCCATCATGGTTATTTTCGGCGCGCCCGTCTCCACTCCAGACCACGCCGAAAAAGCAGTCGCCTGCGCCCTGGCCATGCAATTAGCCATGCAGGATGTCAATCGCCGTTTGGTTGAAAAAGGCTCGGCAGAGCTGGAAATGGGTATCGGCATTCACACTGGCTGTGTCATCGTAGGTAATATCGGCTCGGAACGGCGCACGAAATATGCGGCGGTCGGTTCAAATGTGAACCTCGCTGGCCGGATCGAATCCTTTGCCTCGGGCCGGCAGGTGCTGATCTCCGAGAGTACGCGCGCCCAAATCAAAGCCCCGCTTCGGATCGATGCCCAGTTCACAGTTGAACCCAAGGGCGCAAAAGGAACTCTGCAGTTATTCGAGATTGGCAGCCTCGGCGAGCCATTCAATCTTTCCTTGCCCGCGCGCTCCGGCAATCTCCCCGCGCTGCCCCAGCCATTACCGGTTCGATTTACCGTTTTGGAAGAAAAGTTCGCGGGGCGCACCGTGCAGTCCGGCCAATTCACCGCAGTTTCCGATTCGGAAGCAAGCCTTCATTCGGAGTCTTCCCTAATACCCTTATGCAACCTCAAAATTACTGTGGAATCCACATCGGCCGGAAACCCGGGCGGGGAATTGTACGCCAAAGTCACCCCGGCAGACCGGGATTCGGCGACGGGAATCAGAGTTCGGTTTACCTCCGTTTCACCAGACTTCAAAACCTGGCTGTGCGGCCTCCCGGGGACATTCAAGACATCCTCCAGCCCAAACCCTAACCCTTCATGACTTCACCCTCTTTAAAAGATCTTCTCCAGGTTTTGGTAGAAAACCGCGGCTCGGACCTTCACATTCAGTGTGATGAAGTGCCTATTGGGCGTATCAATGGAGAATTGGGCCGGTTCAACGTCCCACCCTTGAGTGAAGAGGACGTTTTGCGACTGGTCCGCGAAGTCCTGGGCACCGATGAAAAAGTCCAAGGCTTCCTGGAAAAGCGGGACTATGACGCCGCAGTCTCCGTCCCTGAATTGGGCCGCTTCCGGGCCAATTTGTTCTTTCAACGAAACAAGCCCGGTCTTGTTCTGCGCACGATCGGAACAAAGATTCTCTCCATCGATCAACTCGGATTACCCGAGGTGCTTAAAGAAATCCCCAGCGCCAACGAAGGTCTCGTGCTTGTCACCGGCGCAACAGGCAGCGGCAAATCCACCACGCTGGCGGCTCTAATCGATCACATCAACGCCACCCAGGCCTGCCATATCATGACGCTCGAAGATCCAATCGAGTTCGTGCATACCAACAAGATGGCTCTCGTTAATCAGCGCGAGATAGATGTCGATTCAGTCAGCTTCGCTGCCGCCCTCAAGCACGTTCTTCGCCAGGATCCCGACGTTATTCTCATTGGCGAAATGCGCGATATGGAGTCCGCGAGCGTCGCTCTGACCGCCGCAGAGACCGGCCATTTGGTGTTTGCGACCCTGCACACCCAGGATGCCCCGGAATCAATCGAGCGTCTTGTCAACCTCTTCCCTACAGACAGGATTCACCAAATCCGGATGCAACTTTCTCTCGGCCTGCGCGCCATCATCTGCCAAAAATTGGTGCCGCGATCTGGAGGCGGGCGCGTTGCCGCGCTCGAAATCATGATTAACACGCCCCGAATCAAAAAGTTGATCCTGGAAGGTGATATCACAAAGATTCCCGCCGCGATTCAAGCCTCAGGCTCGGAAGGAATGCAGACGTTCAATCAGGCGCTTGTCGACCTGGTCAAAGCGGGCAAAATCGATGAAACAGTCGCCATCCAATTCTCCCCCAAGCCTGACGAATTAAAAATGAATCTGAAAGGAATTTTCTCCGGAACTTCCGGTCTCTCATAAACTCCTACGCTCACTCCGACCTATACCAAATATGGACCTCGCAGAACTACTTCGATACGCGGTCGAATATAAGGCCTCCGACTTGCACCTCACCACCGGCCGTCCGCCCATGGTCCGGATCGCCGGACGCCTCATCCCCAGCGGCTACGAAACTCAACTGGCGCCCGACGACGTCAAAGCTCTCATCTACAGCGTTTTGACAGACGATCAAAAAGCCAAATTTGAAGAGGACCACGAACTTGATTTTTCGATTGGGATTCCTGGAGTGTCCCGCTTTCGTGTGAACGTTTTCCGGCAACGCGGAAGCGTCGCGGGCGTCTTCCGCGCCATTGGGGAAAACATTCCATCTATCGACGAGCTTGGATTATCCACGACCATTCGCGAATTGGCCATGCTCCCACGCGGCCTGGTCGTGGTCACCGGCCCGACCGGTTCCGGCAAATCGACCACGCTCGCGGCGATGCTGAACCTGGTGAACCAGGAAAAAGAGAACCATATAGTCACCATTGAGGACCCGATCGAGTTTGTGCATCCACACCTCCGTTCAACGGTCAATCAACGGGAGTTGGGGCATGACACCCTCTCCTTTCCACGCGCCCTTAAAAGCGTGCTGCGCGAAGATCCTAATGTGATCCTCGTGGGTGAAATGCGAGATCTCGAAACCATCGCCGCCGCGCTGACTCTCGCCGAAACCGGCCATTTGGTGCTTTCCACTCTGCACACTCAGGACGCCGCGCAAACGGTCGACCGGATCATTGACGTTTTTCCACCCTACCAACAGGAACAAATCCGCGTGATGCTCGCTTCGAGCCTCAAAGGAATTGTCTCCCAGATTCTCTTGCCTCGCGCGGATGGTGCAGGCCGGGTGGCTGCCCGTGAGGTCCTTGTGGTCACGCCGGCCATCTCGGCCATTATCCGCGAGGGCAAAACGCACCAGATCTATTCCGCGATCCAGACCGGCACAAACCAGGGAATGTGTACCATGGAGAAATCGCTTGCCGAACTGTATCGTGAAGGTTTGATCGCCGAAGAAGATGCGCTCAGCAAAGCCAATCATCCCCAGGAGCTCCGCTCGTTTATGGGGCAACGGCAGCACGCGCTTAAATAACCCTTGCCCGCGATGAATCCTGAAAACCTCAAGCACATTGCCGTCTTGCAATCGATCGAGGGTGATGCCCTGGTTCGTCTTGCTGCGATTCTGGAAGAAAAAAAGTTTACCGATGGACAGGCCATTTTCTCAGAGAACGAACCGGGTGATGCCATGTATTTCATAGAGAAGGGCTCCATCCGGATCGAAAAGCGGGCCCATTCTGCTCGCGGAGTTCGAAAGACCCTCGCAGTGCTCGAGCCTGGCGATTATTTTGGCGAAATGTCTCTATTTGAGCAGAAGCCGCGGTCCGCCTCGGCCATCGCCGAAGGAGAAGTGACTGTTCTACGCCTGTCTAAAGCTGCATTTGACGAACTCCACGGCAGCACCGCGGCTGGCATGAATGTGCTTGCGGCGATGATTCGCACCGCCAGTGATCGTATTCGCCGGCTCAGTTCCGAAGTGATTGTCTACGACGAGATCGGCAAGGCCATCGGTGAATCTCGCGATCTTCAGACCCTTTCAGACGTTATCCTTCAACAGCTCTCTGCCGCCACGTTCGCCGATTGGGGTCTGCTCCTGACATGCGGGCAGTTCTGCGAACGCCTCGAAATTCGCGCGCACATCAACCTCGATCTTAGTCTGGCGCAACGTGAGGCCATCACCAATGCTCAAGGTTTTCTGAAACCAATCATGGAAAAACCGGGTGACCGCCTGGTCGACAACTTTGACCAGGAAGAAATTTTCAAGTCCTGTAACCGGCTAGGACTCGAGACAGCCTCACTTCTTGTGGCTTCGATTGCGGTCGCCGGCAAATCGCTCGGTCTTATCCTTCTCGGAGGTCAGGAAACTGGGCAGTTTACGCCCAACCATCTTAACCTGGCTCGGGGAGTCGCTTGCCAGGCAGGCCAGGCCATCCTCAATGCGCGACATCGCGAGGAGGAACAAGCTCGATCAAGACACACCCGCCAATTTGTCCGCTTCTGATCGCGCAACATCTCCATTTGGTCCATTTCGCGTCAGCTCACTCTTTTCACGGCTTTGCGGACTCGACTCGCGATTTCAGCCGCGCCCTCACCTCCACGCGCGTGCCCTGCCCAGGCGATGAGTCCAGCTTGAAAGTGCCACGCTCTTGCCGCAACCGTTCTCTCATGCTGATCAATCCCAATCCCCCTTCTCGCGAGACCTTAGTCAGGTCAAACCCTTTGCCCGCATCTGAGATGGTGAGGCAGATCTGGTTCGCCTCAATCTTCAGTTCCGCGCAGGCTTCCCTGGCCTGGCTGTGCCGGATGCAATTCTGCAAACCCTCCTGTAGCACACGGTAAAGGCAAAGGGACAGGTTTGGGTCAATGTCTCGAGGGATTCCGTGATGCCGGAAGTTTATCTGGATACCCGCCTGATGCGCCATTTCCTCGCAGAGCCTGCGCCCTGCGGTAACCAGTCCAAGCTGATCAATCTTGGCTGGATGCAATCTATAGGAAAGCTGCCGAACACTGGAAGAAAGGTTGTTTATCCGCTCGCCAATTTCCTCCAGGCCTGTCTGGAGCAAGTTACCTGGATGCTGGCCAGCCAGCAGCTCTATCTGGATCGACAGAATAGCCAGTTGCTGATTGAGGTCGTCGTGCAGATCACGAGCGATCCGTTTGCGTTCGTCTTCCTGCGCCGTGATCAATCTGCCACTGACCTCGCGAGCGGTATCCTCCGCGCGTTTACGGTCGGTTACATCCCGGCCCACTCCCTGAAGCTCAATAACCGTTCCATCCTGCGCGCAAATGGCGTGCGTCACCCACTGTTGCCAACCGACCGTGCCATCAGGCAACAATACTTCGTGTTCGAGGATATGGGCTCCCGGCTCTCTAATAGCGGTCGCCACCTGTTCCAGCATCCCCTCTCGCGCAGTTGTGGGAATCAAATCCAGGTGCTTCTGGCCCATTAACTGATCCCGTGGCTTCCCGAAGAACCTGCAGTAGGCCTCGTTCACGAACGTCAAGGTTGTGTCCGGCAAGTAGCGACAGACCAGGTCGGTCTGGCTCTCCACTAATTCTCGATATCTCTCCTCGCTTGCTTCCAACGAAATTTCCACCTTCTTTCTTTGTTCGATTAGTATCGCGACCAAATAAAGCGGCGCCGCTCGCAAAAGGAGAAAATGTTGCAGCGCAGAAGCAGTTCCGGCCGCTGGCTGATTGGAAAAAGGGCCCGCGCCGGCAAGGGCCGCTTCCACGGAAAGAAAAGCAATAATGATTATGGCCCCCGAAGCCCCGGGCATCCCGAAACGGACCGCTGCCCAGAACAGGAATGGAACTGGCGCAAAAAAACGCGCTTCCATAAAACCACCACCAACATCTCCCGTGTGAAAAGCGAGAAGGCACGTAAGTATCAATCCGATTCCCAGAATCCCTCCTTCGATGTAGCGCTTTACTGGGGCTTTTCGCAAATCCGCGCGAAACCCAAATATCCAATAAAGAATCGCCGGCGTGAGAATTAATTGCGCCAGCGCATCCCCCATGAACCACTGTTCCCACGCCGTCCAATATTCGTGTCCCAGCGCATGACGCGCGGCGGCGCCCCCAAAAGCCGAGGCCGCCGGAACCAGCAGGACCGCGAACAGGCAGAAGAGCGCAAATTCATTCACCGTTTCCATCCGAACTGGATTCCTGACAAAGCGGCGCACGACCGTGGCGGTAATCAGGGCCTTTGCTGAATCAATAGCGAATGTGGTCAAGAGAAACCATGTCGGAATCCCGTGCGCAACTTCGCTGAATAGCCGGATGGGTAACGCGCCCAAAATGTAAACCCACCACGTGCGCGGCGGACTCAACAATAGCGCGCAAAGTAAAACAGAATCAGGGAACCAGAAAGGCGATGCCATCACCTGACTGAAGGACATTCCATATCGGTATCCGATATAGAAAACCCATTCGAACAAGCTGAACCACAGAACGCCCCAGAAGAACCGGGAGTAAACGACCACCTTCAGACCACGTCCTGCAAAAGACTGATCGGCCGGAAGACCATTCCCCACCGCATTCATACGACTCTACGATCTCAGATGCTCATACGGCAATTGCATCCTAGCCCTTTGGCCTCATCCCGCAATGAAGAAATAAGATGAAATAATAATAACTTCAACGGCCGCTGCGCGCAAACCTTTCAAATCGAAGGCGTTCTACTTTTTTCATCTATCCGATCAAATCATATCGAAAACGGTCGCCAGGGGACTAAAGGAAAAATTCAGATCACCTGAGCCAGAGGACAGCAAGCACTCCGGGAACCAAATATCTTTCCCAATCCTCTCATTTGACAGGGAGTGTCTGAGAACACACCAAACCGCCGCCGTCCAATCTCCCGAGTGAGAAGAAGGCAATGCGTAGTGGCGAAGCGCAGGGACCGATCCCCTGCGCTTCAGTTTTTCGGGGCAACGAGTCGCTCGAAACCACAATTCCTCAAACTACTTGCGCCAAAGCATTCTGATTCTTACCCTTGCTCTCGCCAGAAACCAGGTGAATTACTTATTATGAGGAAAACGCTTCTTTTCAGCCCCGTTGTTGCGGCCTTGTCGCTGGGCGTGAACTTTGCCACTGATTGGCCCCAATACCGTGGGCCCAATCACGACGGCAAATCGGGCGAAAACTTGTCGAAATGGCCGGAAGGAGGGCCGCGAGCGCTTTGGAAAGTCCCCACTCCGAACGGATTTAGCTCGTTTGCCGTGGGCGGCGGCAGAGCATTCACCCTGGTTGGGCGAAACGTGGATGGGGCGAATCGAGAGGTTTGCCTGGCTCTTGATGCAGAGTCAGGAAAAGAACTCTGGGCCGTCCCAATCGCCATGGCGAAGTATGATGGTGGCGGTGACTCTGGAACGCCGGAAAATTCGGGCGGCGATGGTCCTCGCTCGACTCCCTCGGTCGATCACGATCACGTTTACACCACTTCTGCTGATCTCCAACTCTATTGCTTGAATGGGGCCGATGGGAAAACTCTTTGGCGCAAGGACATCGTTAAGGAATTCAACGGCCAGCTTATCGGCTGGAAGAATGCGGCCAGCCCGCTGATTGACGGTGACCTCGTTTTCATGGCAGGCGGTGGGGCAAAACAAGCATTGCTGGCGTTCAATAAAAACGACGGTTCAGTAGCCTGGAAAACTCAGGACGATAAGATGACCCACGCCACGCCAATCGCTGCCACGATTGGCGGTGCCCGCCAGATCATCTTCCTAACGCAAGCCGGCCTTGTCTCTCTTAATCCAACGGATGGCGCGGTTCTCTGGCGGCAGAAATTTGATTACCGAACCTCGACTGCCGCCTCGCCGGTGGTTGATGGTGATGTTATCTACTGCTCCGCTGGTTACGGAGTGGGCGCGGGCGCGTACCAAATCACCAAAGAAGGAGATAAGTTTTCCAGCAAAGAATTGTGGCGCACACCCGGTAAGCTTTCAAACCATTGGAGCACCCCCTTGGCGAAGGATGGCTATCTCTTCGGCATCTTTGGATTCAAGGAATACGGCGACGCCCCTGTTAAATGCGTTGAACTCAAAACGGGCAAAGAGATGTGGTCTCAGAAAGGTTTTGGGCCTGGCAATGTCATTCTGGTGGGAAATCAATTGGTCGCATTGACTGATGATGGCGAACTCGTGGTAATCGAACCAAAATCCGAGGCCTATAAAGAAATCGGTCGATTCCAGGCGATCGCCGGCAAGTGCTGGTCGACCCCAGCTTATGCGAACGGACGAATTTATGTCCGAAGCACCAAAGAAGGCGCCAGCTTTGGGACTTCAAACAAGCTCTCCCAACGCTGATCGCTCAGGTCTTCTGATCTCACGCGCGTAGCCGTTGAATTATGGCCAAGCAAATCGCGGAAATGGAAATCTCGGCAACGAAGATGGAATTGCCGGACACAAAAACCATTCGTCTTCAATGGCCCCAGGGATACGATATCGAATTTAAGACCGGCCAGTTCATCACACTCTACTGGCCTGACACTCCGGCCTACAAACGGGCCTACTCCCTCTCTTCATCCGCGCTTGACCGTGGACATTACGAAGTGACCGTCAAGCGCGACGGCAAGATGGGCACGCGGATCGTGGATTGGGCCAAGGAAGGTGACCGCATGTGGGTAATCCCGCCCACAGGACGCTTTCTTCCCCTGTATGAACCGGACAAACACCTTATTTGTATCGCCGGCGGTTCAGGCGTCACTCCCTTCCGCGCCTTTGTCCGGGAAGCAACGCAGCGCGAGTTGGAAACGCGAATTACCGTGCTCTACAGCGTTCGCACCACCAACGACATCATTTTCCACGATGAATTCCGCGAGCTTTCCCAGATCAATCCCAATTTCAATTTTTATGTCACTTGCACCCGGATTGTTCCCGAAGATCCATGGACAGGCCGGCGCGGACGCATCGACCCCGCCTGGGTGAAGGAACACATCTTCGACCTGAAAAACAGCGTCTTCTACGCTTGCGGTCCTAATGCCCTGGTCGAAGCCATCGAGACGCTTGTCCTCAAGGAGCTTCAAGTTCCCAAGGAGCAGCTTCGTACCGAGAAATGGGGATGAGCGGCTCTCGCCTGCGTTCGATTGTTAAATGACTACCAACTGAGCTTCCCAGGCAGGAATTCATTGATCAGATCGTCGTAAAACGGCTTGAGCTTGGCCACGTCCGGTTTTTCGTGGCTCTTGGTGTAGAGATCGTACTGGTTGAACTCTCGGACCCATTTGAACATTTCCCGGTCATGATCGTTCATCAGGTAATCGTACTCCCCTTCGCGATGCCCTGGATAAAAGGAATGATAGCGGAGCATATAAAGCCCCTCCTCCGGCATGCGGTCCTTCACCACATCATAGATGTATTCATCGTGTCCCCAGGAAAGATGGACCTTGTTCAGACCACAATTACGCTCGTAAACCCCAAGCTCAGTCTGAAAGCGAGGGACGTTGCTGTCTGGGTTGTCCTTGAAAAAGTCCGAGAAAACGATCTTGTCCGAGTAGGCGCAGCCCACCGGAAATGTGTCCCCCACCACGGCCCATTGCGGTTCGCCCCATAGACAGAGAATTTTGCCCAAATCATGAATAAACCCGGTCAGGATAAACCAGCGTGGATGCCCATCTTTCCGAATTTGCTCGGCCGTCTGGAGCAGATGCTGGAGCTGAGAAAGATCCGTGTCGGGGTCGCTATCGTCCACCAGAGTATTCAAGTATTCGGCCGCTTCCCAAACAGTCATCTTGCGCCGGTCATGTTTCAAAAAGTCGGCCTTTTTTGCCTGGACGAAATCGTACGTCTGATAGTGATGGTTCAGCCGATAGAATTCACGTACGCTGGGGCGCGCATCAGCGGCGTAATTCCGGAATTCCTCCTTCTTTTTCTCGGGATCAATAGCGCGGAATTCTTTTGCGGGCAGACCCGGCTCGTCATAGCGGTCTTTAACAAAATCTTCCCACTCGTCCAGGTTTGCTAACGGTTTGTTCGATGGCGCAGTCATGACGAACGAAGCATATACTCAAGGTAAGGGTAGTCAATGGCGAGTCCGTTCGAGCGTTTCGACCATTCGAAAAAATCCTTCATGCAGAGGAGAACTTTTAAAGGCACGGGACATGTGAGTTCCACGACGAATTTGGGAGCCGTGGGCCTCACGCACTACGCCATCAGCGCCTGGACCACCGAAAGCAGCGTTCAATTGGTCCTCCATTTAGGATTTATCTTCGTTTTTTTTCGGGCACCTTTCCGAGATGTCATCTGGGGTGTTTACCCCACCCCAGCGTTGTTGTTCCCCGCGGTTTGACATTGTATGTTATATTGTAATTTTAGATGATCCTCCAAGGGAGCGTCACTGAACAGCTTCGTTAGCTTTATGGAAATGGAAAACGTACACATTTTAGACCAGAATAAAAATCAACCCGACGTCGGGTCGTGGAAGGAAATTGTCCTTCGTTACCAGCAGCCGTCCGTCGGGCGCGCGGTCTGGCAAATGGTGAATACCCTGGGCCCGTATTTTCTTCTTTGGTTTTTGATGTACTGGGCTTTGACCGTTTCCTGGTGGATCGCCATTCCTCTGGCGCTTCTCGCGGGTGCTTTTCTCGTTCGTGTCTTCATAATCTTCCATGACTGCGGCCACGGCTCATTTTTCCCCTCTCAACGCGCGAATCAGATCGTGGGCTTCATCACCGGAGTCCTCACTTTTACCCCTTCTTTTCACTGGCGTTGGGAACATGCCATTCATCATGCCAGCGCGGGCCATTTGGATAAACGCGGCACCGGCGATGTCTGGACCATGACCGTCCAGGAATTCCTGGAAGCATCCCGCTGGAAGCGTTTTTCCTACCGCCTGGCCCGTCATCCGATCATTCTATTTGTGCTGGCGCCGCTTTATTTGTTTTTGATCCACCAGCGTTTTTCCTCGAAAAAGGCCAGCAAACGCGAGCGCGACTCAGTTCATTGGACGAATCTTGCCCTCCTGGGAACAGCGGCGCTGGGCACCGCTATTTTTGGCTTGAAGGCTTATGTTTTGCTCCAACTGACCGTTATCTCAGTGGCGGGCTCGGCCGGAATATGGCTCTTTTACGTGCAGCATCAATTCGAGGGCGTTTATTGGGAACGTGGGGAGGAATGGGATTATACCACGGCCGCCTTGCGGGGCAGCTCTTTTTACAAGCTTCCGCGCGTGTTGCAGTGGTTCTCCGGTAATATCGGCTACCATCACATCCACCATCTGAGCTCGCGCATTCCAAACTACAACCTGGAGCGCTGTCATAAAGCGCATGCTCTTTTCCAGGAAGTCAAACCGGTCACCCTGTTCTCCAGTTTGAAATCGTTCACCTTTCGTCTTTGGGATGAGCAAATGGGGAAGCTGGTCGGCTTTGGGCATCTCAAGAAATATCGCTGACCCGCGCCTTCGCTCCGTATTCAGAATCCTGTTTGCAGCATGCTAAAAAGGCATGCTGAGGGACGAAACAAAGCATTAGCGTTGGTGGCCCGAGAGGCGGATTATATCCGCATGAAAACAACAGAATTAACGGCAGTCGAAGCGAAAGTAACCAAATTGGCGGCCAATGACCGCGGCTGGACGGAAATTGGCTGGCTCCACAGCCGTCACTCATTCTCCTTCGGAGAGTACTATGATCCAAACCGCATGGCTTTTCGCTCGTTGCGCGTATTGAACGACGATATTGTCGAACCCGGTAAAGGATTCGGCACGCATCCTCATCGCGACGCAGAAATCTTTACCTACGTTATCGATGGGCAGCTTGAACATCGCGATAGCATGGGAAATGGAAGGATTATCGAAACTGGCGATCTCCAATACATGAGCGCTGGACGAGGGGTGCGCCACAGCGAGTTCAATCCTTCGCAAAACAAACCCGTGCATTTCCTTCAAGTCTGGCTTTTGCCCAAGACTCAGGGTGGCGAACCCCGCTATGCCGAGAAGAAACTCGGACCCAATGCGGCGAACAATGACCTGACGCTGCTTTTCGCGCCCAAGGAGCGCAGTGGAGCACTCGCAACGCGGGCGGATGCCGAAGTTTACTTCGGCAAACTGGATGCGGGCCGTTCTTTGTCGGTCCCATCCGCAGACGGCGCTGGCGTCTGGATTCATCTTATCCGTGGGAAAATTGAGGCTGCGGATGAAACGTTGACCGAAGGTGATGCTGTGGCGGTTGAGAACGCCTCTGAGGTGAATGTCAGCGCAGAGAAGGATGCGGAATTCCTCGTCTTTGTTTTGAAATGATCTAATTGCCACGAATGGCCCGCTCGGCTCGATAGCCTGGCGGGCTTTTTTTGCCCTTCACCGACCAGGCGCCATTGCGCAAAATTGACAACGCTGGCGCTCTATTCCACTCTCGTTTCATGGCCAAACAAGCACTGGGTCGCGGTTTGGGAGCGTTAATGGGCGGTCAGTCACAAAGCGTGAAACCGGCCCAAGGCGCTTCCGCGGCCTCACCCCCGCCAACAGTTGTCGTGGAGCCGGGCGACCGCATTCATAAGCTCGCCGTGTCGCGGATTAAGCCGTGCGCGTTGCAACCCCGGAAAGTCTTCGATGAACAAGCGCTGAATGAATTGGCCAATTCGATCAAGGAACAGGGGGTCCTTCAGCCGCTGGTCGTTCGGCCTAACGGCGCCGATTATGAACTAATCGCCGGAGAACGCCGCTGGCGCGCGGCACAACTTGCGGGTCTGGCCGAAGTGCCCGTGGTCGTCCGTGATGCAGATGATCGGATGGTCCTTGAGTTGGCGCTTATTGAGAACCTCCAGCGCGAAAATTTGAATCCGATCGAAGAGGCGCACGGCTACGCCCAGCTTTTGAATCAATTCAACCTCACCCAGGAGGAAGCCGCCGTTCGCGTTGGAAAAAATCGCGTTACCGTGGCGAATTTGCTGCGCCTGCTTCATTTGCCACCCGAAGTGCAAGGCTACATTCGCTCGAATCTTTTGAGCGCCGGACACGCCAAGGCTATTCTCGGGCTTCCCTCGGCCGATGGCCAAAAGCAAATTGCCGAGGAGGTGATCCGCGACGGATTGAGCGTGCGGTCAACGGAAGATCTCGTGGCGAGCAGAACCCAGGGTGCGCCGGTGGCAAAAACGTCGGGCCGCAACGGCGCGCCTGCGCCAATTCCCGATGTCCACGTTGCCGATCTTCAAAACCAGCTTCAGGAAAAGCTTGGGACCAAAGTTCTTCTCAAATATCGCAAGGGCAAAGGCGCTGTCACCATACGTTTTTTCAGCGACGATGATCTCCAGCGCGTCCTCGATTTGCTTGGGGTGAAACTGGATTAAAGGCCGAAACTTCCTTACCTTCGGTGCCATTCGATGACGAACACATCTGATTTCAGGGAAAGTTGCGCCCAACGGCTCACAGGCTCGATCCGTCAGGCGGGGGGGTTCAGCGCCTTTATCGGGCTGGATGGCTTCGTGGATGAAATCACTCACGCCGTCGATAAGCGAGAGAATGCCAATAGCTTCGATCGTCTTCCCACAATCAGCAGCTTTGCCGAGCGAATTGCAGCCGCCGCCGGCAAGAGCACGAACATTGAGTTCGTGAACCAGCGAACGAAATTAGGCGGCAACGGGCCCATTATGGCGAATGCGCTGGCCACGCTGGGCCTCAAAATCACTTACGTTGGCGCTCTCGGTTATCCGCATCCCCATCCGGTCTTCGATACCTTCCGCCAAAGCGCCAATGCCATTTCCATTGCCGAATCTGGGCACACAGATGCAGTCGAGTTTCTCGATGGCAAAGTCATGTTGGTGAAAAGCATTTCGTTGAACGACATCACCTGGGAAAACATCGAAAAGCGTTATGGCCGCGCCTTGTTTATCGAGCAATTTGCCCGAGCGGACCTGGTTTCCTTCGTGAACTGGACCATGATCCCACACATGAGCGAAATCTGGGAGGCGCTGCTGAACGAGGCTTGCCCGAAGCTCGAAGGTCCGCGTCGGAAACTGTTCTTCGACCTTGCCGATCCCGAAAAGCGGCCCGCCGACGATATTGCCCATGCGCTCCAGATGATTAGCCGGTTCGAGAAATATTTCGATGTCATTTTCGGATTGAATGAAAAGGAATCCAGCGAGATTGCTGAGGTGCTGGGAATCCCGCACGCGAACCACACTCCCGAAGGCCTGTCCGAAGTAGGACGCTCCCTCCAAAAAAAGCTCCAGGTTAGCACGGTCGTGATTCATCCGGTCACCTACGCTTTGGCTGCTTCGTCGGAGAAAGTGGACGTCATCCAGGGTCCAGTCATCACCAAACCGGTCATTACCACGGGCGCAGGTGATCATTTTAACTCCGGCTTTTGCCTGGGAAAACTGCTTGGGCTCGATAACGCACGAAGTCTCCTCGCGGGCGTGGCCACAAGTGGATTTTACGTGCGCACAGGGCGCAGCCCGACCATCCCCGACCTTGCGGCGATGATGCGCGATTGGCCCGCGAAATAGTTTTTTGTTTGGATGAAATTGCCAGTAGTGAAATTTGGGCATCCGGTTTTGCGTCAAAAGGGAGCGCGCATCGAAAAGATCACTCCTGAAATCCAGCAATTGGTGCAGGACATGTTTGACACCATGTACGATGCCCATGGGGTTGGTTTGGCCGCCCAGCAAGTGGGCAAGGCCCTTCAACTCACCGTGATTGATGTTCGCGAAGCCACCGACCGGCCTTCGACTTTGGAGTTGAACGGCCAGCCCGCCGATGTCTCGGCATTTATGCCGTTGGCGCTCATTAATCCGGAGTTCTCTCCGGCCGGAGAACCGGTTTCCGGCTCCGAAGGATGCCTCAGTTTTCCGGAGATTTACGGCGAGATCGTGCGTCCCGAAAGCGTGGATGTGAAAGCCATCAACGAAAAAGGAGAAATCATTCGATTTCGCTGTGGCGGACTCCTCGCCCGCGCCATCCAGCACGAATATGATCACCTTCAAGGCGTCCTCTTCATCGATCGCATGGACAAGAAAACACGGGTCAAAATAAAACCCGAACTCGATGTCCTTCAGTACAAAACCAAGGAATATTTGAAAAAGGCCGCCCGCTACAAATAAAGCTGCCCGATTCGAGTCATCGGGTTTTTTGGTCCTTCTCGCAGTATTGGATTTTGCTCCTTAGGTATTCCCTGCCTTCCTGTCAGAAGTGACAGTGGACCCTCTCAGGCCAAGCGTCACAATAAGGGTTCCATCGAGCAATATTTGCGGAAGAAAACCGCGAAATCGCGCCGATTTAATTGTTCATAAAAAGCGCTTGTGAAAAATTTCACTATCTGGCAAAGTGGCGTCGCTTTCGGACTGGGAATACATTCCAGGTCCAACGGAACAGTGCGGAACCAAGGGGTAAATCCCCGGGGGAAGTCTTTTTTACTTTCATGAAGTTGATTTTAGCAGCCTGGATTTTCCTGGCGGGCGTGATTTCCACACCCGCAGCGGAAGAGATTTCGGCAGCCAAACCTGAAGCTGCCACGGAGCATGTCGCCGCGGGCGAACATGGCGAGGGAGGGCACGAAGGGATTCCGCCCGCCGCTGTGCGGATCAGTTCGAACTTCCGCATCACCAATTCCATGATCGTGTCATGGGCGGTCGCGCTTATTTTGATTGTTTTTGCCCAAATAGCGACCCGAAACGTCAAGGAGGTTCCGGAGGGCGCCCAAAATTTCTGGGAATGGATGGTGGAGAGTTTGCACAATTTTCTCGATGGGATCATGGGCCACGAATGGGGGCACAAAACTTTTTGGTTTTTCGCCAGCCTCTTTATCTTCATCCTGGCCGCCAATTGGTTTGGACTGATCCCCGGTGTGGGCACGATCGGGTGGGGCCATGAAGTGAATGGAGCCTTTCACGTTCAGCAACCGTTGCTGCGCGGGGCAAACGCGGATTTGAACATGACTCTGGCCATGTCTCTGGTGTTCTTTGTGTGCTGGATTGTCTGGGCGTTCCAGGCGAATGGGCCGGGCGGCTTTCTGCTGCACCTTTTTGGCCCAAAGGGTGACACCACAGGGGCTCTGAAGGTCCTCATGATCTTTGTGTTCATTTTGGTTGGCTTGCTGGAGGTTGTTTCGATTTTGTTCCGTCCCGTTTCGCTGAGTTTTCGGCTCTACGGCAACGTTTTCGCCGGCGAAAACATGCTGGAGAAAATGGCGGAGCAATCGAATTTTTTGATGAAAATCCTGATCCCGATCCCCTTCTATTTTTTGGAGGTTCTGGTTGGTTTCGTTCAGGCGCTGGTATTTATGCTCCTGACGGCGGTGTTTACCTTGCTCATCGTGACGCATGAGGAAGGGCACGAAAAGGAACACGCACACTAAACAAATTTCGGCGCTTTGACCGTGCATAGACAGCGGGAGGCGCTGAGAAAGAAAGGAAAGAAAACATGTTAACGCCAATGTTGGCAGAGATGACCGGTAGTATCCACGTCGGTTTGGCAGCGCTGGGCGCGGCCCTGGGCGTGGGTCTGATTGGCATGAAGGCATCCGAGGCTGTCGGCCGGAATCCCGGTGCGGCGACCAAGATCCTGGTTCAAGCCATTCTGAGCACCGCTTTTGCGGAAGGTATCGTCTTCTTCGCCATCTTCCTACTCAAACCGTAGGTGATTGGATGCGGAGTTTCGGCTCCGCATCTTCTTTCCATAAACAACGCATATGAGCAGTTATTTCTTTTTTGCCGCGATGCCCGCTCAAGTCGAGTCGGTGATGAACACTTTCGGCGTGCGCGGTCCGCAACTGGTCGCCCAAATCATCAGCTTTTTGATTGTTGCGGGATTGCTCTACAAATGGGCCTACAAACCGGTGCTTGGCATCCTTGAGGAGCGCCGTCAAAAAATCGCCGAAGGACTGGCCAATGCCGACAAAATCAAGCAGGAACTGGCCAAAACGGAAGCCATGCGCCACGAATTGATGCAGAAAGCCAACACCGAGGCCAATCGCTTGATTGAAGAAGCGCGCGCTGCGGCGGCCAAAGTCCAGGAATCCGAAACACAGAAAGCCATTGCCGATGCCAATGAGATCATCGCAAAGGCGCGCGAAGCCACCGTTCTGGAGCATGATCACATGATGCAGGAGTTGAAGAAAGAACTGGGCCGGCTCGTGGTTCAGGCTACAGCACAGGTCACGGGGAAAGTGTTGACCACGGAAGATCAAAAGCGCCTGATGACTGAAACCACTCGTCAGTTGGCTTAAGAATTGATTCGTTAAATGAGAATCACAAAACAAGCGCGTCGTGAAGCGAAAGACCTCTTCCGGTCCACATTTGTGAACGGGGTGATGGACACGAACAAAGTGCGCGCGGTGGTTACCGCAACCATTTCGGCTAAGCCCCGCGGCTATCTCGCAATCCTGGAGCATTTCAAGCGGCTGGTGAAATTGGAGGAAGATCGCCGTTCGGCAAAAATTGAGAGTCCGGTCCCCATTCCAGCCGAACATCAGAATAATTTGCAGGCCACTCTAACCCGAATTTATGGGCCGGGATTGAACATTGCTTTTGTGGAGAACCCCGCATTGATTGGTGGGTTGCGGATCAAAGTGGGCAGTGACGTTTATGATGGGAGCGTTCAGTCGAGGTTGCAGCAGTTAGCGGAAACATTTTAAACTTTAAAAAATCAGGATGAGCACCTTACTACAAGAAATTGAGTCGAAAATCAGCGGCGCAAAAACGAACGTTGCGAAGCAAAACGTCGGCATCGTCCGCGAAACGGGCGACGGCGTGGCCAAAATCGAAGGCCTGAATGACGCGATGTTGAATGAGATGCTCGACTTCGGCAATGGCGTGGTCGGCCAGGCGTTGAATCTCGAGGAGACAGAGGTCGGAGCGATCATTCTCGGTGACTGGACCGGCATCTCCGAAGGCCAGGAAGTGAGAACGACGGGGAAATTGCTGTCGGTGCCCGTCGGCAAGGGATTGCTCGGCCGCGTGGTCGATACTTTGGGCCGTCCCCTTGATGGAAAAGGGCCGGTCAAATCTGACACCACTTATCCAGTGGAAAAAATCGCGCCGGGAATTATCCGGCGCAGATCGGTCAGCCAGCCAGTGCAAACTGGAATTATGCCCATTGACGCGATGATTCCGATTGGCCGCGGCCAGCGTGAGTTGATCATCGGTGATCGCGGCACAGGGAAAACAACGATCGGTGTCGATACGATTATCAGCAACGCGCGCTTGAATAAGGCGGCCGAAACCGCTGGCGATAAAGACCATCGTCCGCTCTATTCGATTTACGTCGCGATTGCCCAAAAGCAATCCAACATCGCTCGCGTTGTCAGTGTTTTGGAAAAGGAAGGAGCGTTGCCCTACACCATTGTGGTCGCCGCGAGTGCCTCGGATTCGGCGACCAACCAGTACCTTGCCCCCTTCGCCGGCGCGGCCATGGGTGAATGGTTCATGGACAACGGCATGGACGCCCTGATCATTTATGATGATCTCTCCAAGCACGCGGTGGCCTATCGGCAGGTTTCTCTGATTTTGAAACGCCCCAGCGGACGCGAGGCCTATCCGGGAGACGTCTTTTATTTGCACAGCCGCTTGCTGGAGCGCGCCGCTCGTGTCGGCGAGGCGTTCGGCAATGGTTCCCTGACAGCGCTCCCCATCATTGAAACGCAGGCCGGCGACGTTTCGGCTTACATTCCCACAAATGTGATTTCAATTACGGATGGGCAGATTTATCTGGAAACCGATTTGTTCTACCAGGGCGTCCGGCCCGCCGTTTCCGTCGGTTTGTCGGTTTCGCGCGTCGGTTCCGCCGCGCAGATCAAAGCCATGAAGCAAGTGGCGGGGCGCATCAAGCTGGACCTGGCGCAATTCCGCGAGTTGTCAGCCTTCGCCCAATTCGGTTCCGACCTTGACGCCAAAACGCAGGCGCAACTGGAACGAGGTAAACGTATCGTCGAAGTTTTCAAGCAGCCGCAATACAGTCCGATTCCAGTCGAAATCCAGGCGGCAGTGCTCTGGGCAGTGCAGAACGGATTCATGGATGATGTGGCGGTTGAGAAGATTAAGGCATTTCAGGCCAAGTTTTCCGATTTTCTTACCACCCGGAAAGCGGCTCTTCTGCAAACCATAGGAAAGGAAAAGGCCTTGAGCGACGCTACCATTGCTGCGTTGAAGGCCGCCCTGACCGAATTCAAGCCGACTTTCCAATAGGACTTGGAGAATGCCTAATACACGCGATTTACGGCGCAGGATCAAATCGATCAAGAACACGTCGCAGATTACGAAGGCGATGCAAATGGTCGCGGCTTCGAAGATGCGGCGGGCGCAGCAATCCGCCCTGGCGGGGCGTCCCTACTCGACCTTGATCAACAAAGTCCTCAAAGATGTGACCGCTCGCGTGATCGATCTGACGCATCCGCTCATGGAAGTGCGGCCAGTGAAGACCCGGGCAGTCATCGTCATCAGCAGCGATAAAGGACTGGCGGGGGCATTGAACAGTAACTTGATGCGCGAGGTCACCAAGTTCGATAAGAATACCACCACGTATATCGCTGCTGGCCGCAAAGCCTCCCAGTTCGTGGCGCGCACGCAACGAAAGCTGGCTGCGGAATTCACTTATAGAGATGCCCCATTGTTCAGCGAAGCTCGCGCGATCTCGAGGTTTGCGCAGGAAATGTTCCTGAAAGGGGAAGTCGAACAGGTCGATATCCTTTACACGAAGTTTATTTCGACTCTTACGCAGAGGCCAGAGGTTCGCACGTTGCTGCCGGTTGGGGACATCAAGGGTTTGACCGAAGGGACGGAACAAAAGGATCCCGTCACAGACACTACTGGCGCGACGGAGTACATTTTCGAACCCGGTCCCGATGCATTCTTTGGGGCTTTGCTGCCGCATTACCTGAATTACCAGGTCTTTCACATTTTGCTCGAAGCCAAAGCCAGCGAACATAGCGCCCGAATGGTGGCCATGAAGAACGCCACGGATAACGCCAAGCAGCTTATTAAAGATTTAACGCTCGAATACAACAAGCTGCGCCAGGGGAACATCACCAAAGAATTGCTCGAAATAGCGTCGGCGACCATGGGGATGGGCTAAGACAAACTTTTACACGATGAATAAAGGAAAAATTGTTCAAGTGATCGGACCGGTCGTGGACATCGAGTTCACGGACAAATTGCCCGATATCTACAATGCTTTAACGGTGGATTACCCGTACTTGGGAACTCTCACGAAGCTAACCCTGGAGGTGCAACAGCACCTGGGCGACCACTGGGTGCGCTCTGTCGCGATGTCCACGACCGAAGGTTTGAAGCGGGGGTTAGAGGTCACCGATACTGGGGCGCCGATCTCAATGCCTGTGGGGGAAGCGGTCATGGGGCGTGTATTCAACGTAACCGGCGCGCCAGTAGATGAGCAGGGTCCAGTGGCCGCGGACAAGTACCTGCCGATTCATCGTGCGGCTCCGCCCCTAATCGATCAATCCACCAGCCCGCAGGTCCTTATGACCGGCATCAAGGTCATCGACCTGATCTGTCCCTTTTTGAAAGGGGGCAAAGTCGGCGCGTTCGGTGGCGCTGGAGTGGGCAAGACCGTCGTGATCATGGAATTGATCAACAATATCGCCAAACTTCACGGCGGTATCTCGATGTTTGCAGGCGTGGGCGAACGGACGCGCGAAGGAAACGATCTTTATAACGAAATGATCGAGGCCAAGGTCATCAAGGTCGAGGAAGATGAAAAAGGCCATGCCAAAAAAGGCCCAAATGGTCTCCCAATCCTGAAGGGCGGCTCGAAGATCGGCTTAGTTTACGGTCAGATGAATGAACCTCCAGGCGCTCGTTTGCGCGTTGCTCTTTCGGCACTGGCGGTGACCGAGTATTTCCGAGACGAAAAGAATCAGGACGTGCTCCTGTTCATCGATAACATCTTTCGATTCTCTCAGGCGGGTTCGGAGGTTTCGGCGCTCCTCGGCCGCACGCCGAGCGCGGTCGGTTACCAGCCAACTTTGGCTGCGGAAATGGGTGACTTGCAGGAACGAATCACCTCCACGAAAAAGGGTTCGATCACTTCATTCCAGGCCGTTTATGTCCCCGCGGACGACCTGACTGATCCTGCTCCGGCCACTACGTTCGCCCACCTCGATGCCACGATCGTGTTGGAACGGTCCATTGCCGAGCTTGGAATTTATCCCGCAGTCGATCCGCTGGCCTCGAGTTCGCGCGCGCTCACGCCGGAAATTGTCGGCCAGGAACATTATGATGTCGCTCGCGGCGTCCAACGCGTGCTCCAGCGCTACAAAGATTTGCAAGACATCATCGCCATTCTCGGCATGGATGAACTTTCGCCCGAGGACAAATTGACCGTTTATCGCGCTCGGAAGATTCAACGCTTCTTGAGCCAGCCTTTCTCCGTGGCGGAAATTTTCACCGGCCGGGCGGGCAAACAAGTCCCCGTCACGGATACCGTGAAAGGATTTAAGGAGATTCTCGACGGCAAGCACGACGACGTGGGCGAAGGTAACTTCTACATGAAGGGCAACATCGAGGAAATCAAGGAAGGTTGAGGCCTATGGCAAACACGCTGAAACTGGAGGTCGTCACGCCAGACGCCGTCACCTACTCCGAGGATGTGGAGATGGTGACTTTGCCGGGTGTGGAAGGCGAGTTGGGAATTTTTCCCATGCACGTCCCGCTACTGACGCAAATCACCGCAGGCGAAGTCTCCGTCCGAAAAGACGGCCGGGATTACTTTTTGGCTGTGGGCGAAGGGTTTGTTGAAATCACCGGCGACCATGTATCGATACTTACCGACATGGCCATCAAAGCCGTTGATATCGATGAAGCCAAAGCCGAGGAAGCAAAGAAGAAAGCGGAAGCCAGACTTCGGGAGAGATTAAGCGATGAAGAGGTCGCAAGCGTCAACGCCGCCCTGATGCATTCCCTGGCCCAACTCAAGGTCAAGCGCCGCGGCCGCTCATAAACTTAAAGGCTTTGAACCGACGCCTGGGGCCGCTCCGGGCGTCTCTTCATGTACCCCGAAAATGTCAGGGATAACCTCTGTTGCGCAAGCAGGCGCTGAATGCGAATTTGTCGTGAGGAGAACTTTATGCAGAAATATAACATCGACAATGGACAGGCTGTGGCGGATTTGTGGGAAACTCATAGTTTTGGAATTGATGGAATGACCTGCGAGAACTGCGTAAAAATCGTTACAAAAGCCCTTAATCGCGTGAGCGGCGTCAAAGACGTCAATGTCAGTCTGGACGATGCAACCGCCACGGTGACGTTCGACACCACGAAGACCGACATGCCCGCCTTGCACGACGCGCTCTTACGGGCCGGTTATCATCCCGCGAAGGAGATGGCCCGGTAGGCTTAATTTCTGCGATACTGCGAGAGGGACTAAATTCCTCTCGCCCGCCGGGCGCTCCGTGTTTCAGTGGCGGCAGCACTGGAAGCCGTTGGTCCGGCGTTGGGAGCGGAATTGGAGCCGACACCTGAATTTGAGTTCGAATTTCGCCGTTCCTCCAACAATTCCCTCTCCGCTTGCAGCCAATGATCCGTATCCCGGCCATCGCCACGCCCTTCGCGTTCGTAAATGCTGAAAGCGCGAGCCGCTATTTCTTCGGACGTGGGTCGCATTTCTGTCCCCACATCTCCATTTCCGTTGCCTCCGATCTCTTTTCCTTTTTTAGGCATAGCTGATATTTCCTCCAACAAAATGCGTCTGATTTATTAGAATTTCCTTTGGCTTGCCCGGCAATCGGGCAGATTTCCACAAGTGTCCTCAGGCAATCCCTTAAAGCTTGGAAAGCTGTCGCAAAGTGGTAAACAAACGCGGTGAAAAAATTCAAAGTTGGAATGATCGGGTATGGTTGGGCGGCGGGCGCGCATATCGATTCAATAAACAAAACCTCGCTTGCGGAAGTGACCGCCGTTTATTCATCGAGACAGCTCAACGCCATGGAAGTCAGCGCCAAACACGGCGGCAAAATTGATTGTTATAGCGATCTTAACACCATGCTCAAGGAGGCGGAAATCGATGCCGTTTCGATCTGCAGTTACCCCTACGATCATGCCAATCACATGATCGCCGCCGCAAAAGCCGGCAAACACATCATCATCGAGAAACCCCTTGCCCTTTCCTGGAAGGATTGCCAGCGCATTGAGCAAGCCGTCAACACGGCGAAAGTAAAAGTTTGCGTTTGCCTCGAATGCCGTTACTCAAGCCAATTCCTGAGCACCAAAGCCGTGATCGATCAAGGATTGCTTGGCACAATTCATTATGGTGAGGTCGACTATTACCACGGGATCGGTCCCTGGTACGGGCAATTTCGCTGGAACACAAAGCGCGACGCGGGGGGAAGCAGCTTGCTCTCCGCGGGATGTCACGCGCTCGATGCTCTCCTCCTTTGCATGGGTTCGGAAGTCGAGAGCGTGAGCAGTTACGCCACAAAATCCCAAAGCAAATACTTTAAGGAATATGAATACGCCACATCGAGCGTGACCATCCTGAAATTTCAGGATGGCCGCGTCGGCAAAGTGGCCTCTATCATCGATTGTCTTCAGCCCTATTATTTCCACGTGCATCTGGTTGGGAGCGAAGGAAGCCTGCTCGATAATAAATTCTATTCCACCAAACTTGGCGCGCTCAATAAAAACAAGTGGAGCGATCTCTCCATGAAGCTGTTGGATTCCGGCGACGTTTCCGATCATCCCTACCAGACTCAATTCCAGGCGTTTTTCGATGCACTCGATAAAAGCAAAGAGATGCCGTTGACCAGCTTGAAGGAGGCGCTGAAAACGCACGAAGTCATTTTCGCCGCCGATAAATCCGCTCGCGATGGCAAACCGATCAAGCTGGCTTGATGCGATTGGAAAAGAAGATATCCAAAGAAAGCTCGGGCCGCGTGATGGCGATTGCCGCTCATCCCGACGACATCGAATTCATGATGGCGGGAACCATGCTGCTCTTGAGGCAGGCAGGCTACGAATTGCACTACATGAACCTCTCCAGCGGAAATTGCGGGAGCATGACCATGTCTCCTGCCAGGACCATTAGAGTCCGAAAGGCGGAGGCCATGCAGGCCGCTAAAATACTCGGTGCAACATTTCACCCCAGCCTTGCTCATGACCTCGAAATAACCTATGACCTGCGCCTTCTCAGGCGTTTGGCCGCGGTCGTTCGCGAAGTTCGTCCGACAATCGTGCTCACCCACAGCCCGCAGGATTACATGGAAGACCACACCAACACCTGCCGGCTCGCGGTGACCGCGGCATTCGCTCGGGGTATGCCCAATTTCAGGAGCATTCCACCCACAAAAGCCATCGAAGGTGAAGTGACCCTCTATCACGCCATGCCCCACGGCCTTCGCGACCAATTGCGCCAGCCGATCATTCCCGATTTCTTCGTGAACACCGAATCCGTCCACGCTCGTAAACGCGAAGCCCTCGCCGCCCACAAAAGCCAAAAAGAATGGCTCGACGCGACCCAGGGAATGGATTCCTACCTGAAAGTCATAGACGAAATGTCTTTGGAGGTCGGCCGCCTCTCCGGAAAATTCAGCCACGCCGAAGGCTGGCGGCGCCATCTGCATTGGGGGTTTTGCGGGGAGAAAATGGATCCGTTGAAAGAGGCGGTTCGAGAAGCAGTTAATTAAATTAAAGGCAATGATTCTTGTTCTTCTGCTTCGAGTAGCAACATTATCTGATGGGCGGCCTCAGCATAAGGGCTTTACGACCTCATCCATCAGAGTGCCGAATTGTGCTTTTTGAAGGATCAAAGTCTGGATTTGATGTTCTTAATTACTGCATCGGGCTCCGGGAATTCGCCCGTCTGCAACTTGGAGTAGACCTTGGCTCCATTGACACTTACCTCGAAAGCTCCCCCGCTTGAGGGAATGAGCTTCAACGCCCCAATGCGTTGCTTCAATGCAAGAATTTTCTCCGCCAGACCGACGGTTCGTGGCTCGTAATTTCAAGCCGTGCAGTATTCGATGGCTATTTCAGCTCCCATGTCCTAAGCGTACGAGTGGAGCTGGTCGGAGTCAAGGGACCCAGGCAGAACAATGAACAAACACTGAATGGAGAATAAAAAAAGGCGACCCTTTCGAGTCGCCCTGACTTTCGTTTGGGGCTGCGTTGCACAGTTCCCCAGATCAATTCGCTAAAGGCAATAAGAAGGAATGATCGTTATTCAACCGTCACGTTGAGTAACGTGACGAATATGTGAAATTTGCAAATCCCTGACAAGCACTTTTTTCCTTTTTTTTGAAAATTTTTGTCAGCCGCAAAACCTCTTTGTGTCCAGGCATTTACGTGGCGAACTACAGAATGCTCGCCTAAAACCTAATCACACTTGATCAGAAGTTGCAGCGATAGATGATTGTGGAAAAAGGACCTCAAGTCGGATATGCTACAGCCATGCTAACGGGTTACAAATCGAGTCAGAAAGAAACTGTACTGGCCCCCGATTCGCCGGCGAGGGAGTCCGCCTTTACACTCGACGATTGATCCCCTACATCGACCCGTATGCTCTTCCCGCAAGGCTCATCTGACCGAACCCGCAGCGGCGCGGCGCGCTTCCAAACAACCCACTGGAGCGTCATCTTGCGGGCAGGCCAGGGAGCCGAAGAAGCGCTTCTGCGCCTTTGCCGAAACTATTGGACTCCGCTCTACGCTTACACCCGCCGTCGCGGGCATGCCGCTCATGAAGCCGAAGATCTGACTCAAAGCTTTTTCGCCCATATCCTGGAAAACCGCAGCTTCGAGACAGTCGCTCCCTCCAAAGGCCGTTTCCGCACCTTCCTCCTCGTTTCGCTTAAACATTTCCTCGACAACGAAGCCCGGAAGGACCGCGCTCTCAAACGGGGCGGCGACCGTTTCTTCGTCTCGTGGGATGCCTTGCCTCCCGGCGCTCGCGACTTTGTTGAGCCAGTCGAGCAATTGCCGCCCGAAAAGCTCTTCGACCGTCAATGGGCCCTCACGCTCGTGGCCCGCGTAATGAAACAACTGCAGAAGGAATACGAAGCGACTCGCAAGGGTGATCTATTCGACCGTCTGAAAGGGAGTCTCACTGGCGATCCTGGAAATACATCCTATCAGGAAATTGCCCGAGAACTGAACATGACCGAAGGGGCCGTCAAGGTTTCCGCTCACCGCCTTCGCCGTCGATTTGGCGAATTACTTCGCGAGCAAGTTGGCCGGACTGTTTCCGATTCCGCGGAGGTTAACGACGAATTGCGAGAGATTTTGGCCGCTTTGGGCTAAGGCGGTTTCGAAAAAGGTTTGTAACCTGTCCCGGCAGAATGTGTTGTACTCTTTTTAGCCATGACCACGCCCCAGGTTCTTGACGAGCAAACGCTGTGTCCGGCATGCGGAAGCCAATTGCTTTCGGATGTCCCGCACCGCCTTTGCCTTCATTGCCTAGTGGCTTTGGGCCTGGATGAGAAGACCGAAGAACTTGAGGCAGACCAGACCGTGCCCTCTGCCAACCCGCTGGACGACTTCGATTATGAACTCCTGGAGCGGATTGGCCGCGGCGGCATGGGAGTTGTCTATCGCGCGCGTCAACGTTCATTAGACCGGATAGTGGCGTTGAAAATGATCGCGGTCGGAGATTCGGCATCACCGGGCATGCTGGCGCGTTTTCATCGAGAGGCCGAAATGGCCGCCAAACTCGATCATCCAAACATCGTCTCCATTATTGAGGTCGGCGAATTCCAGGGGAACCCCTTTCTGGTCATGCGGCTTGTGGAAGGGGACGATCTGGCCGCCCGCATGCCCGATTTGGCGCTTCCTGCCGAGGCCAGAGGAACCCGCGCTTACCAATCCCAAACGGCAATCGCCCGCATTATCGCGGCGGTCGCTCGAGCGGTCGATTTCGCCCATAGCCGTGGGGTCCTCCATCGTGATCTCAAACCCAGCAATATTCTTCTGGACCAGGAGAATCGGCCCCATCTGACCGATTTCGGCATCGCCAAAACTCTCGATCAGGAGACCGGCTTGACGCAAACAGCCGAACTCCTGGGCACACTTTGTTACATGTCCCCCGAACAGGCTGCCGGCAAAGCCACTTCACGCGCGGCGGACATTTACAGTCTCGGGGCCATCCTCTACGAACTTCTTACCCGCCAACGCCCTTTCGAAGGGGCGAAAATGGAAGTGCTCCATCGTGTTCTTCACGATGAACCGGCCCCACCTCGCTCGCTCAATCCGGCCATCGAACGCGATCTTGCGACTATCTGCCTTAAGTGCCTGGACAAAAATCCTGTGCGCCGTTATCCCTCGGCCCTGGCCGTGGCCGAGGACCTGGAACGCTGGCTGGAGCGCAAACCGATCCTCGCCCGGGAAGCCGGTCCGCTCATTCGCTTTCAACGATGGTCCACGCGCAATCCCGCCGTGGCGACCCTGCTGCTCAGCCTTTCCATCGGCATCATCATTTCCCTCGTTTTGCTCACCCGCGCCAACGAACAGAAATTCCGTAAATCGATCGCTCTGGATATTCTTCGCACTGAATCGGCCCGCCAGCTCCAGGAACTCTGGTATCCAGCGCGGTCATTTTTCCCTATCGAATCGGAGACCCTCTCCGCCATGGCGGGGATGGAGGTGGGGAACCTTCAAGAGCACGAACATCGATTCACGATCGCGCTCGTAGCCGAATCCAATCCCCTCGCGCACGTCCTGCATTCCGCTCCCATGTTGAATCAAATCGAAGATTCGGTCAGCGCCTCGTCCGGTGAACGAACTCGTTTCGACCTTCGGCTTTACAAGGAGCCTGCTCGCGCCATTGACGACCTCCTCCTCGGCCGAGTCGATTTCGCCCAACTAAACGCCCGGCAATTTGTCCACGCGCGCCAACGCGATCCAAATGTCAAAGCCCTCCTGCGATTGCTTCCGCCCGGTGATCATGAAGGGGCGGTCGTGTTCACCCGACAGAAGAGCGGAATCAATTCCCTGGCCGACCTTCGTGGCCGTTCGATTCTTTTCGGTCCGGCGGAATCCACCATGACTTTTTGGACAAAGGCCGCTCTGGCCAAAGCGGGCATCCACGGAATCGATCTGGCCAAATATCGCTACAGTGATCGTCCCTTCGAGATTTCATCGGCAAATGAGAGACCTCCTGTCAGGGATGCCGATTCCTACGGGCTAATGACCCCCGTGGAGGCTGTTTCATCGGGCCTTTATGATGCCGCGGTCATGCGTGAGAAGCGCTTTCAGGAAGTCGCCGCCGAACAAGGCCTGGTGACGCTCCATCGATTTGAAGATTCTGCCGATGTGCTGGTCGCGGCCGGGAATCTTTCGGACCAGATTATCGGGGCCTTTCGCAGTGTTATATTGAAGAACGACACGGAGACGACCAGCCCATTTTTCCTGGGTGATGTCGCCCGATGTCGTCCGGCCAGCGAAGAAGAGTTCAATGGTGTGATTGAAAATCTTGGTGTCGAAAACGGCTTTGCCCCATGAAATTAAGACAAACTGATTCTGCTATCGGCCGATCATTACCACAGAGGCACGCGTTCTCTTTGATCGAGCTTCTCGTGGTCGTGGCGATTATCTCCCTGCTGGCGACGCTGACTTTCACCGCAATCTCGCGCGCAAGGAAAGAGGGCCAGCGAATTGAGTGCATGAACAAGCTGCGCCAATGGGGAGTTGGCACACAGTTGCACGCCGACGATCACGAGGACAAGCTACCGTTCGAGGCGGTGTATCCCGGCATCAATACCTGGGAGATGACAACATTCTCCGTCTGTAGCGACGTTTGGTACAATTCGACTCCCCGGTCTCTTGGCGTTACCTCAGCCGCTACCTATTCCAAAACACCCTCCTCCCAGCGCGCTTTTTATTCCCGGAACAGCTTCTTCCATTGCCCCAGCGCGCGATTTTCCCCGCTTGCCGCGACCTATCCGAATTTTTCCCTGGCGATGAATTCCAAACTAATCAGGGAGTTCGTGCCGATCAATGGTGTGCCTCCTGATGCAACCATTGCGCTTCCCGAATTGCGGATGAGCCAGATCGTCGTCCCCACCAAAACAGCGCTTTTCCTGGATTCCGGAGTCGCCGGTGAAAAACGCCTTTCTCAGTATCAACCCGCCTACTCCGGCCAACCGAGGGCCTACGCCACGGATTTCGCGGGCCGTCACAACAACGCGGGCAACATCCTTTTCGCGGCGGGCAACGCCTCAACGCTAGGGGCTCGTGATGTAATCGACCTCGATCCAAACAGCCCGCGCCGCGGCCGCGGTATTTTTCCGCCCACAGGAGTTATCTGGCGCCACGATCCAACCCTGGTCCCTTAATTGTAATGCAAGATTTCGTTCCACGGCTTTGTAACCTTGGTTTGCAAAGTGTGTTTAGAGAGGTGAAACACCGCACCCGGTTAACGGCCCTGAAGAAAAAGACAGTATGAAAAGAGCAACATCATTCCTGGCAGCAGCACTCGTCCTGCTGACGATCCTCTCATTTTCCAATGCGGATGCCCAAACTAACGGCCCGGGCGGTCATTATTATCAAGTGGTCCGCGAGGGAAATCTCCTCTGGGAGGAGGCCCGAATCAAAGCCGCCCAATCCACGTTCAATGGCGTGCATGGCTATCTCGCCACGATCACTTCAGCCGAGGAAGATCAGTTCGTCGACTCTCTTCGGGCGAAAATCGATCCCATTTTGTCCGTTTGGCTGGGAGGCTGGCAGCAAACGAATACGCTTTCCTCGACCGAAGGATGGTTCTGGGTAAACGGGGAGGGCGCAATCCCGGGCCAAAACGGCGGGACCAATTACTCCAACTGGATCAACGGCGATCCGAATGATCCCACTGGACCCGATTCCGAACAATTCCTTGCCATGGGCGCAATCGGTCACGGTTGGACCAGCGAAGCGGATGACCGGCACGTTCAGGGGTACGTAGTCGAATATCCGAGCGCCGGCGTGGCGGCTCGGGTTTCGGTCGTCACCATCGATCCAGTTGCGACCGAGGACCCTTCGGCGCAACCTGACGACGTTGATATCGCCACGTTTGAATTTCGGCGAGTAGGCGATCTTTCCCAGGACCTGGCAATTTTCTACGCGATTTCAGGCACCGCCAGCAACGGCGATGATTACGACGAGATTTCACGCTCCATCGTCATCCCCGCCGGTGAATCGGCCGCCAGTCTCGACATCATTCCGCATGTCAATGATGTCGGAATCACCGAGGGGATGGAAACCGTCGGCATCCGGATCGAGCCCTCGCTAATCCTGACGCCGGAAGCCGCGTACACTATCGACTCGTTTCGCCGCGAAGCTGGCGCTGTTATTTACGAAACGCAGCCGCCCCAATCCGGCGCGTTGGAACTAGCCATTCCCCCTGGTGGAACCACCTACCAATTCGGCGAACAAATCGTTCTGCTGGCTGCGCTCAGCTTCTCCAACCAGGTCCCGACAGTTGATTTCTATAGCACTGATCTAAACACGGGGTCATCGAACAAACTTGGTTTTGCTTACGGCATCAACCGCAAAAATGAATTGGCGTTCTATAGATTTCCATGGACAAATGCGGTTCCGGGCGATTATTTCGTGACCGCTCTTACCACCAATAAGGATGGACTGCGGCTTGGTTCGCTTCCCTTCCGCGTCACCATCGCCTCGGCGACCAACGTTCCCATCGTTCGGATTCGCTCCGTCGCTCTCGATAACACTAATCCCACGCCTCCGGGGGACTATCCCTCCGGTTACTTCGAAATCATTCGAAGCGGGCCCACCAATGAAAACTTGCAAGTGTTCTATACCATCAGCGGGAATGCCACCGCTGGGCTTGATTACGAACCGCTCGCCAGTTACGCGGTCATTGGAGCCAATCGTACCAGCGCCAGAATCACGGTCTCCCCCATCGACGACGAACTGCCTGAGGACACGGAGATTCTCACGCTGTCACTGATTGATTCGACCAATTCCATTTCACCTGCCTACATTCTCAACCAAAATGAAAGGCAAGCCAGCGTTTCAATAATCGATGCCGACACGGTTCTAGTGACCAATGTGGTCGTTAGCATTGAATCCAGCGTGCCCGAAATTTGGGAACCCTATCCGGAGGGTCTCGCCGGCAAATTTACTGTCCGAAGAACCGGACAAATAGATTCGGAGCTAACCGTCGCCGTCGCGTTTGGAGGCACGGCCACGCCGGGCCTCGATTACACCGCCGAGACGAACTCAGTCCGTTTCCTGCGCGGCCAATCGGAAGTCGTCCGTTACGTCGAGGCTCGTCCCGATGACGTGGTGGAACCAACCGAGACGGTGATTATGCAGTTAGTCGCTCAGCCTTCCCTCTACACAGTCGATCCGGCCAAAGCCAATGCAACGGTGGCGATTCGTGACCGTGATTCATTACCAACGGTGAGCATTGAGGCAACCCAGGCCGATACATGGGAGCCTTATCCCGAAGGTCTCGATGGAAAATTCACGGTCCGGAGGACCGGGCCGCTTGATAACCCATTGACCGTATGGGTCGCCTTGGGTGGGACCGCTACCCTGAACCTGGATTACACGGCAAATACCAACTCAGTCGAATTTCTCCCCGGTCAATCCGAGGTCGTCCGTTACGTCACACCACTGCCGGATGATTTGGTCGAAACCAATGAGACAGTATTAATGCAGTTGATCGGGCAAGGTTCGTTCTACAACAATGATCCTGCAAAAGACTCCGCGACTGTGGTCATTCACGACCGCGATTCTCTGCCTACCGTCAGCATCGAAGCAACCCAGCCTGATATTTGGGAGCCTTATCCGGAAACTCTGGACGGAATCTTCACGGTCCGAAGGACCGGTCCGCTGGATGGCCCATTAACCGTCTGGGTCTTTTTTGGCGGCACCGCTAGGTTGAACCTCGATTACACCGCAACCACCAATTCCGTTGAATTTCTCCCCGGACAATCCGAAGTCGTCCGTTACATCACTCCGCTGCCCGACGATCTTGTGGAAACCAACGAAACGGTAGGAATGCAATTGATCGGGCGAGGTTTGATCTACAACGTGGATCGCACAAAAGCATTCGCAACGGTAGTCATTCACGATCGCGACTCCTTGCCCAATGTGACTGTCGAGGCCACGCGTCCTGATACCTGGGAATTATCCGGCGAAACACTGCCTGGCCAGTTCACAATCCGGCGAGTCGGCCCCACCAATGAAGCGTTGAGCGTTTACGTTTTGTTCGGTGGGACCGCAAAATTGGGACTGGATTACACCGCGAACACCAACTCCGTCGAATTCGCTGCCGGTCAGTCCGAAGTCATCCGCAACATCACTCCTTTGGCGGATGGGATCGTAGAAACCAACGAAACGGTAATTCTACAATTGATCGGGCACGGTTCGGTTTACAACCTCGATCAAGACACGAGCCGCGCAACAGTGACCATTCACGAAGGAACCGAGCCTGATCCTCTGCCCACCGTCAGCGTTGAGGCCACCCAGCCTGATACGTGGGAACCTCATCCCGAAAGCCTCGACGGAAAATTCACCGTCCGCAGGACCGGTCCCCTTGATGGCCCCTTAACAGTCTGGGTCTTTTTTGGCGGCACCGCCACGTTGAACCTCGATTACACCGCAAACACCAACTCAGTCGAATTCCTCCCCGGACAATCCGAAGTCGTGCGGTATATCACCCCGCTGCCGGACGATCTGGTCGAAACCAATGAAACGGTAGGGATGCAGTTGATCGGGCGGGGTTTGATCTACAATGTGGATCGCACAAAAGCATTCGCAACCGTGGTCATTCATGACCGCGACTCCTTGCCCAATGTGACTGTTGAGGCCACCCGTCCTGATACCTGGGAATTATCCGGCGAAACACTGCCTGGCCAGTTCACAATCCGGCGAATCGGCCCCACCAACGAAGCGCTAAGCGTCTACGTTTTGTTCGGCGGGACCGCAAAATTGGGCCTGGATTACACCGCAAATACCAATCTGGTGGAATTCTCGCTCGGCCAGTCGGAAGTCATCCGCAACATCACTCCTTTGGCGGACGGGATCGTCGAAACCAACGAAACAGTAATTCTTCAATTGATCGGACACGGTTCGGTTTACAACCTCGATCCAGACACGAGCCGCGCGACGGTAACCATCCACGATGGAACGAGTCCCGAGCAATCGCCCGAGATGAAATTGGGAAAATGCGCTCGTTACGACGACGGCGTCCATTTGACCCTGCACGCCCAGGCTGGCCAGAAGGGCACCTTGCAACGCTCTGCGGACTTTGTGAATTGGGAGGATGTGACCGCATTGACCTTTAGCTACGAAACGGTCGATTATGTCGACACCGATGCCCAGGGCGAGCACCTGTTCTATCGCCTAAAAGCGCAATAGCATTTGCTCCGTAACTACTCCGAAGCGCGTCAAGCTGATTGTTCTCCTTTCAGCTTGCCGCTTTTTTTCAGGTAACGCGCTATGCCGTACGCAATAGTGAGAATCGCCAGTGAAATCCAGGAACCCATAACCAGCGGACGATCGATGGCATATTGATTATTGGTCCAGCTATTCTTCAAAAGCAGCAGAACGAACGCAGCCATCCAAATGTAAGCCGAACCGTATTCGGCCGTGATGAGCCGGCGCCAGTTGAATTGCATGCCTTCGAGGGTTTTTCCGATGCCAGAGGGGTTTGGAATCACTCGGTTCACCCGCTTGCAATATTCGGTGTATTCGTCGCCGAATTTCTTGAAAAGGTAGTTCTCCTCCGCGGCGATGATTGCCCAGTAAATGATGAAAAAAATCGGGACCACGATACAAAGAAAAAACAGTGAATTGGATGCGATTCCAACTCCCACCAAAATCAGGAAGTTCCCCACATAAAGCGGGTTCCGGCAATGAGAGAAAATTCCGCCCTGAACCAGCTTTTCAGCGTAGACCTGCCGTTTGCGTCCCCCGCGAATAATGTATTCCAAACCGACGGTAATTGCTCGCAAAGCTTGTCCTGCGAACGCAACCAAAAACCCCAAAACAGCGGCCACCCGGAAATCCGAAAATACGGGCGGGCTCTTCACGAACAGCAGAACATACATCAACGGAAAAAGCCCGTTCCGGTAATGAAAGAGAAAATTGCCCAGGCGAACCATCATTTTACGGCGATGATTCCGCAAAAGTTATACCATTTGAAAAAGACGTCGACGTAGCGAAACCCCGCGTGTAGGAGCATCTCGCGGTTTTCGAGGAGCTTGTAAGGAATGAGCACGTTTTCCAGCGCCTCCCTCTTTTGCGAAATCTCAAGCTCGCTGTAACCATGGCGCATTTTCAGGTCGTAATAATATTTGATGAAAAGCCTATTGAACATCGAATCCTCACCCAGAACTTTCTCCACCAGAATCAAGGCCCCGTTTTCATTCATGCCATCCCGAATCGATTTGATCAGTTTATCGCGGTAAAGGGGCCGGACAAACTGGAGCGTCAGCACCATCATCACCAGCGAAGCGTTCTGGATGTTTACCCCCTGGTTTAAATCGGCCTGGATCAATTCCAGCGGCCGCTCCACCCCAGCCGCGCGGAGTTTCTCCCGGCAGCGCTTGAGCATTTCCCCGGAATAGTCGACCCCAATGAAAGGGATGCTCTTATGCAGACAGGCATCCAGCGCGAAAAGCGTATTGCCCGTTGAACAACCTAAATCGTAAACATTTGAACCCTCACTGGCGAAATCGACCGCCATTTCGCCAATCATCCGTTGCATTTCCTGGTAGAACGGCACGGACCGATCCAGCATGTCATCAAAAACGGAAGCCACTTTTTCCCCAAACGCGAAATCTGTGATTGCGTCGTGGCGTTCTTTAAAAACTTCATCTTTCATTTCAGATCATCAGCGCCATCATGGCTCGACCGGGCTTCCTACGCGCTTTTGAACCGAAATTAAACAAAAAAATGAAAGGGAAACCCTCTCCCGCCCTCTCCCGGATTTTCAGGCGATCCTTCTTGCAGTTGTAAAATCGATACGGGTAGCAACGAGGGATTGAACCTCGCCCCTCCCTCCGAACCGGACTGGCGGATTTTCCCGCATCCGGCTCTCCGGTCAGCGGTCTCACCTCTGAGAGCAGCTCGCTTTGTCTCGGGCTAAGGCTAAGGAGATTAGCCCAAGTTCGGCGAAATAAGCATTTGGCCAGCGTTGATGATCTCGTCCGCGCGCTCGCGGCCTTTGTCGTTTGCCTTGGATTGTGCGCAGCCTCTGCCGCACCCATAGCCCACAAATTCGAATCCGCCCTTCGGCTCGCATCGACAATGCGCGTTTTTGGGTCGGATGCAGCGTTAGTCCCGCCGCCGCCACCCATGTGAGGACTCTGCGTCCCGCTCCCTTCCAGCACCGGGACAGGTATCCTTGATTCATGAGCCTGCACTTCCAGACATTCCGTCTCCAATCACCCCATGCGCCCCCGTCTTCCGGCGATACTTTCTGCTCCGGGCCGGGCTTGGCCACCGATTCGCATTGGATTGCTCTCGGCGGTACTTCGGACTTCGCACAAGGCTAGCAGTCTCGTCAGTCGCATCAGGCCGAATCGAGTTTGTGTCGCGACCCATTATTGGGCCGCTGTTCTACGGACTATCCATTCACTTCCAGTTGCTCTCCACCCCGTGTTGCCACGACGCAGTTATTTTCAGTTACTGGCGGGAAGCTCCGCCAGAGACGGACTTGCACCCTCCTATGCACACACGGCACGCGAAGTGCTAAATTGATAAAGCTTGAACGCGCGGAGCCATCTCACTCGCAGAGACCCTCTCCTCCAGCAAAAGGAGGAGAGGGCGGCTGCGCTCACGTCCAAAGGTTTTACTCTTATTGAACTGGTCGTCGTGATCGCCATCATCGCGATTCTGGCCTCGCTTCTTCTTCCCGCTTTGAGTCGTGCCAAGGCTCAGGCCCAAAAAGCGATCTGCTTGAATAACTTTAAGGAGCTTCACCTCGCCTGGCACATGTACATTGATGACAACAATGGGCACTTACCTTATAATGACTTGGCAGTCGGTGCTGGGGAAGACCCTCAAGCTCCGAATTGGGTGGCCGGTATGATGCAGTGGCAAGACGATTGGAAAGACAACACCAATACGGTCAAGCTCATTAAACCCTATGGGGGAATCGGCCCCTACCTAAAGGAACCATCCGTTTTCAAGTGCCCCTCAGATAAATCGCAAGTAAAAATCAAAGGGACCATGTGCTCGCGTGTTCGTAGTATCGCCATGAATGAATACATGGGAACTCAGATCGGTTTAAATCCGAACGGCGATCCAGAGGCCTATCATTACGCAACTTTAGGTAACTTGGTGCGCCTTCCGGAAGAAATGGGTCTCGTATTCATCGACACTCACGAAGATTCCATCGTCAGCGGAATGTTCCAGTTTGACCATCCGTATGTCTACTGGTGGGACACGTTTCCAGCGAGTCGCCACAATGGTGCCGCGACACTCAGCTTTACTGATGGTCATGTCGTCTGCCACAAATGGCTCGATTCGCGAACACGCCAACCGGTCACAAGGAAAGGACTCTACGGGATCCCGCAGCCAGGCAACCAGGACATCCTTTGGCTTCAACTGCGCGCCAGCCAATGGAAGCCCGGTGTAGTCCCTCACAATTGATAACCGCCGCAGCCTCTCACTCCGGAAAGAAAGGGACCTGCGTGGACCACGCGTTCACGTTTATTGAACTGCTCGTCGTGATCGCCATCATCGCGATCCTGGCCTCGCTTCTCCTTCCCGCTTTGAGTCGTGCGAAGGCTCAAGGCCAAAAAGCGATCTGTGTAAAGGGGTCATAAAGGTAAAGGGGGTCTATAAAGTAAAGGGGTCAGTCCCACGCTTTTATACTTAAAGTAAAGTAAAGGGGTCAGTCCCACGCTTTTATACTTAAAGCACTACGGTAGCGGGACAGCCGCAGGGGGGCGATTGTTGTCCATTCGTGTTCATTGGCGTTTATTCGCGGTCCGCTGGTTTCGTTCGAAAAATTTCCTTGAATATCTCCCCGTTCCCATACTCTAATCCTCGTTATGAAACACTATCGTCGGTTTTCCGGCGATGGTTCCGTCAAAGTAGTCTTGAGTGGCGATTCCAATTCGCCCCCCAAAACCACTTCCAGGCGCGAACCATGGCCGTACAATCCCCCATCCACGCAAGAACCACGTACATTCATTTCCCTTGTAGGAGACGAGGCCTGCCTTGCCATAGCTTCAGAGCGACGGCAGGTCACGAGTCTCACTTGTTCGTCTGTCCCGCAATCCCACCTCGTCCGCCAAAATGTAGATACAGTATCTTTTTTCAAGCTTTCAAGGGAAGAACGTTCAAAAATCCTTGGCCAGTCCTTACGATTTTGGTATGGCCAAGAATGGATACAGAAAAGAGGCGGAAAGGAGGGCAGAGCTTTTTGGTTCTACCTTCTTTTCGCTTCGAATATGAGTAAGAGGTCATGGGGTGGGGATGTTTTCTTTAAGGTTCTGCGCCTTCCACTCCGGGGCAAAAGGTCTCTGATGTTTGAGCACTCCAAAGGCGATCCGCAGCAGCTTGTGCATGAGCGCACCAATAATGCACATCTTACTTTTGCCGGCGGCCTCCATACGTTGAGCTTTAGCCCGCAGGACCGGGTTGTGAGTCAGTCCAACGACTGCCGGAAAATAGAGCGCTTGGCGCAGATAGCGGTTGCCCGTTTTACAGAGGCGGGTTTTGGCCTGGATCGAACTGCCCGAGCAAAATTGGCGGGGGCTCAATCCAGCGTAAGCCACCGCTTGCGAGCACGATTTGAACTGATGGACCGGAGGCAATTCGGCCAGGATGATTGCGGCGGTCGTGGGACCGATCCCAGCAATGGAACAGAGCAGCTTCATGTTCACCAGCAGCGCTGGATCGGCTTCAATCAGTTCGGTAATGGCTTTTTCCAAAGTTTGGATGCTCTTTTCCAAGTGCTTGATGGAACTTTTAATGTCTTTGCAGACAGCCTTGTTTTGACCTGGATTTCCCAGGCGATTGCGCTCTTTGGTCAGGTCCCGCTTTCGGCTCAGCAGGTGCCGGGTCAGCTCCTGCAAGTGGGATTGGGAGGTGCTGGGAGGCGTCCAGAGCGGGGGACTGGTTTCTTTGACAAACTGGGCAATGAGTGCCGCGTCCACACGGTCGTTTTTGTTTCTAAGCAATTTGGCTTTGGCATAATTTTTCGTGCAGACCGGATTGATCATGCTCACGCCATGCTCCTGGGCATGAAGGAATCGAGCCAGTGCGTCTCCATAACGGCCCGTGGCTTCCAAGGCCACGTGAAGCTGAGTGAGCTTCAACTGCTGGATCTTTTTTTGGAGCAGAGCAAAGCCCAGAGCGTCATTGGAAAAAGAGCAACTGTCCTTGCTGCCGTCCTCCAGAAGAAAGCAACAATCGAACTTGTGTTTGGCGATGTCGATACCGAGGGTACTTTTAGACATAAACAATGGTTTTTGGGTTTAATGGTTTTGAGTTTGGAGCGTTTGGGAACTCGGGCCGAGAGCCAGTCTTGCTTTAAAATACGGCTTGTCGTTGTAACACGCAGCCAAGATACAGTCCGGCATGCAAGCCCGAAGGAAGAAGGCAGAGTTGCACTCTACATTGCGAAGTCTCAAGCTTCCGACTCTGACTGCAATCATCTGCTCTCTCCCAAATCTCACAAAAATCATTTCAAAAGCAGGTCGGTGTCTCATACAAGAAAAACAGCGATTTCCGATATACAAGACTCGGGGATTCAATTCGCGGTCCTGTTGCCGCTTTCCTCCAAATCTAAAATCAAAAATCACCAATCTAAAATATTGAGTCCTTCCTTGGTCATTTTGCCTGGACGGCAGGTCCCTTTAACCTTGGACATTCCCGGCTCCCGCCGGGTGTCCCTCCAAAAAAATTATTTTTCTTTGTCATTGCCCACCACAGCTTTAGCGAAGAAGGATGCCTTGGTGGTTAGTCGGTTTCGTTCCGATTCCAAAAATGTAGCCTCTGCCCTTCCTCAGTTCCCTCAGTTTTCTCCTGTTCAAGATTCCAGCCCCTCCAGAACTTCTCACCTCGATTCGCCAAAAACCCCCGCCATTTCACCTTTCTCACCAAATCCCACCTCAACTTCTCACCAAAAAGTAGACTGCGGAGCTTGGGCTTCTGATCCTGGAAATTCCTTGGTCATTTTGCCTGGACGAAAGGCCCCTTGGACATTGGACCTTCCCGGCTTCGCCGGGCCGTCCCTCCAAAAAATAAATTTTTCTGTTTCAGCAACACTGAAACAACCTCCCTTGCAAATGAACCAGTTGCACCAATTTTCCGCTGAAAAAACAAAAAATACTGAAACGCTGAAACTACTGGCACACGGTCCTGGTTACTGGGCCCTTGGAAGATCCTTGGACCTTGATGCTTGGTCCTTGGTCCTTGGTCATTCCGCTGTCACGCCTCTAACTCACAAACTACTGGACACCACGAAGCCCTCGCCAATAAATTACCCTCCCATGAGAATTCCATTTCGCGGTTACTGCTCTCTGTTCTTGATTTTTTTGGCCTCCACCGCAACCCAGTCCAATGATTGGCCCCAATGGCGAGGCCCTGACCGGACCGATATTTCGACCGAAAAAGGTTTGCTCAAGTCCTGGCCTGAAGTAGGACCGAAACGGCTCTGGTTGTTCAAAAATGCCGGCGAAGGTTATTCCGGCCCTGCCGTTGTTTCGGACAAGCTTTATACCATGGGCACACGCGAGGACCAGGAGATGTTTCTCGCGCTCGATGCTAACAGCGGCGCCGAAATCTGGGTTTCAATGATCGGCGCGGTCCGTCCGGATGACCGCGGAAATGGTTCGCGCGGAACCCCCACCATCGATGGCGAGCGACTCTACGGAATGACCGGGCGCGGCGAGGTCGCCTGCGCTCAGTTGTCGGACGGCAAGGTTTTGTGGAAGAAAAGCATGTCTGACCTGGGCGGCAAAGTGCCCGCCTGGGGTTTTACTGAATCCGTGCTGGTGGATGGGGAAAATGTCATCTGCACGCCGGGTGGCTCGGCAGGAACCGTCGCCGCTCTGGACAAGAAAACAGGTGAATTGCGCTGGCAATCGGCCGATTTGACCGATGCATCTGACCACTCCTCGATCATTCGCATCGTTCACAATGGTGTTCCTCAATATGTGCAACTCACCAAGAAAACTTTGTTCGCCGTTTCACCCAAAGATGGCAAAGTCCTCTGGAAAGCCCCTTTTCCAGGAGCTTCAGCCGCCGCGGTGATACCGACCCCGATCTACTACGATGGCTATGTTTTTGCGACCTCGGGTTATCGTGTCGGTTGCATGCTCGCGAAAATCGAAGAGAAGGGCGACGCTTCCATCGTGTATGAGAATAAACTCATGCAAAACCACCACGGCGGTGTCGTTCTCGTCGAAGGGCGGCTCTATGGATATTCGGATTCGGCGGGCTGGCTTTGCCAGAATTTCAAAACCGGAGAACAAATCTGGGCTTCCAAAAATTTAGGCAAAGGCGCGGTCACCTGCGCCGATGGAATGCTCTACTGCGTGGAGGAAGGCAAAGGTACTGTCGCTTTAGTCGAAACGTCCCCCACAGAGTGGGTGGAAAAAGGCCGTTTCACTCTGGAGCCTCGAACCACCATTCGGACCAAAGACAACAGAGTCTGGACCCATCCGGTGGTGAGCAATGGAAAGCTCTTCCTCCGGGATCAGGATTTGATCTTTTGTTACGATGTAAAGAAATCACCGTGAGAAGCTGCGGGCGAAAGAATCAGCCCGACTCCCTTTGCGAAAATTACAAAGAAGAAGGCCTTTCTTGAACCGTGTTAGTGGTGTAGGGTCAAACCAATTATCATGGACCTGAAAGACATTCGCGTTGCGGATGTGTTTGGCTACATGTTGAAGGCGCCGCCGCCTCTCTGTGCATGAACACTGCTTCAAAGGTTTTTGTCATTATTCTGCTCGCCTTGATGGCTGTCGCCTCGGGTGTTTTCGCCGTTAAAACTCAAAAGAAGGCGGCTGCTAAAAAGGTTGCAGTTAATGTTGCCGGCACTTCGAAACTAAACCAGGAAGCTTCGGATTTTTTCGAGCAGAAGATTCGGCCCATTCTCACCGAAAACTGCTACAAATGTCACAGCGCCGGGGCCGAAAAGATCAAAGGCGGCTTGCTGGTAGATACCAAAGAAGGCCTTCTCAAAGGTGGCGACACTGGGCCTGCGATTGTCGCCGGCGACCCGGATAAAAGTTTGCTTATCAAAGCGGTTCGTTACACCGATAAGGATTTGCAAATGCCTCCCGGCGATAAACCGCTCGCCTCCGAGCAAGTTCAGGATCTGGAAACGTGGATAAAAATGGGAGCGCCCGACCCGCGAGATGGAGCTTCAGCCCATGTTTACAAGGTGGATTTTAATGAAGCGAAAAAACATTGGGCCTTTCAACCCATAAAAGAACCACCGGTGCCGTCGGCCAAAGATTCCGACAAATGGGCGCAAACAGCCGTGGATAAATTCATCCTGCAAAAACTGCAGGAAAAGAAAATGAAGCCATCCGCCCCCGCGGACAAAGTCACTTTGCTTCGGCGAGCCAGCTTCGACCTGATTGGCCTCCCTCCGACACCGCAGGAACTGGAAAGCTTTCTCACTGACACCAATGAGAATGCGTTCGAGAAGGTGGTGGACCGCCTTCTGGATTCCCCTCGCTATGGGGAGCGTTGGGGACGCTACTGGCTCGATCTGGCCCATTACGCGGATACGCGAGGGACGGCTGAAGGCAATCGAAATAATCGTTACAATTTCGCTTACACGTACCGCGATTATGTCATCAAGGCCTTCAACGAAGACTTGCCCTACGACCAGTTTCTCATCCAGCAAATCGCCGGAGACAAACTTCCCGGCCTTGAAACGCCAAAACTCGCCGCTCTTGGTTTTTTGACTTTAGGCAACCGTTTCGGAAACCAGGCCAACGACATCATTGATGACCGGATCGATATCATTGGCAAGGGAACTTTGGGGCTGACCCTGACTTGCGCGCGTTGCCACGATCATAAATTCGATCCCATCCCCACCGAGGACTACTATTCATTGCATGGGATTTTCGCCAGTAGCGTTGAGCCAAAGGAAGGCCCGATCATCTCCACTCCCACAAATGCCACGCTCTATGCCGATTTCCAGCGGCAACTCGCGCTCAAAGAAAAGGCGCTGGACGATTATCGCGAAGGGTTGGTGAAGAAATTGAAGGGAGAAGTTTTCGCCAAGTCTGGCGATTACATGCTGGCCATGCATGAGTTCAAACGTGGTCCCAAAGACAAGCCGCTGGGGCCGTTTTTGCAGGGCAAAGGATTGAGCGGGCAAATTGGCGGGCCGTGGGATAAGGCCCTGAGGACCGCCGAGCGCAAGCACGATCCGATTTTCAACGCGTGGTTTGAATTTGCGGCCGCTGACGGAGCCGATTTCGCGGCCAAGGCTCGCGAAATTTGCGAGCATTTCAAATCGAATGATTCCAGGAAGTATAACCCGGAGGTAACGAAATTTTTTGCAATCTCGCCGGCCAATATGGCGCAGGTCGCCAGGTCTTACTCCACTTTATTCTCCAATATCGAAAAGCATTGGGACACCGCCCTGGCCAACGCCGAAGCCTTGAAGAAGCCGGAACCCGAGACCCTGGACGATCCTGCGGAGGAGGAAATCAGGCAATTCCTTTACGCCAAAGGCTCTCCCACTTATCTCGACGATGCCCGAATCAGCCGATTGATTCGCCGCGACAATCAAACCCGAAACATGCTTGATCAACTAGAGAAGACTTTTGACGCTTTGAAGCAGGAGCATCCCGGCTCACCAGCCCATGCGCATATTCTGAACGATTCCCCCAAGCCGCGCGATTCCTACGTGTTCGTCAAGGGTAATCCTGGAAGTAAAGGGCCAACCGCTCCGCGCCGGTTTCTCAAAGTATTGTCTGATGAAAACCGGCCGGTATTCAATGAAGGGAGCGGACGATTGCAACTGGCCAAAGCCATCGCCTCGCCGCAAAATCCCCTGACCGCTCGCGTGCTCGTGAATCGTGTCTGGCTGCATCATTTCGGTGAAGGATTGGTGCGGAACCCGGATGATTTTGGGACTCGTTCGGAACCTCCTTCGCATCCGGAGCTTCTGGATTACCTGGCTTCCCAATTCGTCAAAGATGGCTGGTCGATCAAAAAACTGCATCGCTTGATGATGCTTTCCACTGTCTATCAACAATCCAGCGAAGGAACCGAATACGCTCAGCTAGACCCGGACAATCGCTTGCTCTGGCGAATGAGCCGGCGTCGTCTGGACTTCGAATCGATGCGTGACACGATTTTGATGATTGGCGGCAAGCTCGATACCAGCATGGGCGGACCGCCGGTGCGTTTGGATGCTGAACCCTATCCCGTTCGCCGCTCTGTGTATGGTTACATCGATCGAAATAACCTGCCCGGAATGTTCATCGCTTTCGATTTTGCGAGTCCCGACCTGACCACGGGACGCCGCGAAACGACCACCTTGCCCCAGCAAGCCCTTTTCATGATGAATTCTCCGCTGGTGGTGGAACAGGCCCGCGATCTGACCAAGCGTCCAGATTTCCGGGCAGCGACGACTGAGCGGCAGAAGATCGCTCTTCTTTACACCTTGATTTATCAGCGTCCTCCCCGGCAGGTCGAAGTCGATCTCGCTCATAAGTTCCTTCAGGCGCAAGGGAGTGGTTTCAAAGCCAGCCCGACGACGACCGCCTGGCGCTACGGTTATGGCGAATACGATTCCTTCACAAAACGCGTCAAGCGATTCGTGCCCATGGGTGTTTTTAGCGGCAATATCTGGCTGCCAGATTCAAAACCTGGCGAAAACGCTAAAACTCGCGGCGCGGCTTTGAGCGCGGATGGAGGCCATGCAGGTAATCAATATGCAGTCATTCGCCGCTGGACCGCTCCTCGAAACGGATTCATTTCAATCGAAGGGGTTCTCAATCACCCCGCCAACTACGGCGATGGGATTGAGGGAAGAATTGTCTCCAGCCGCCTCGGCCCCGCTGGTGATTGGCCGCTTTTCAAAAATAAAGTCGCAACACGCATCCCACGCCTCGCCGTGCAGCAGGATGACACCATCGATTTTATCGTCGACCCCAGGTCCAATTCGCGCGGGGACAGCTTCGGTTGGGCACCCACAGTCCGCATGCTCGGGACGAACGAGGCGGATGTGCCGATTGAATGGAATGCCTCCAGCGATTTCGTTGGCGAGACCGGAGGCCGCTCAATGGATGGCTGGGAAAAATTCGCTCAGGTGTTGCTGGAGACGAACGAGCTGGCTTTTATCAATTAGGACACCCACACATCCCTCACGGTTGCGCAGCAGCCGTGACCGCAAGAACTGATCCATCCGCAGTTTCGGGTTTAGCCATTGAAGCCGCTTCCTTCTGAAAACGCAGCGGTCCTTGATGCGATAGGCGCGGTTCTTTCACACGGATTTCAGAATTGATCGGAACGTTGGAGCCAATTTTTTGCCTGGCGCCGGAAGGCCAGATTACCTCGACAAGGTCCACCTGTGTCCCCTTGCTCAGCCCGAAATAGAGCGGGAGCGAGCTCTGCGAAAGGTAGCCGGATTTACCATCATGGAACTGCGTGTAGGTCTTTCCGCCTGCGCTCACCCGAACAGTCGCGCCCAAGCCATCCCGATTTGACATTGTGCCTTCAAGCCTGACTTTCAGAAAATGGAGATTTCGCTTTTCCGAAAGGTTGCTGACCAGAAGTTGCGGCCGGTCATTGAACTCCGCGACTACGATGTCCAAATCTCCATCGTCATCCAGGTCAGCAATCACCGAAGAACGGGAACTTAACACTCCGCGAACGTGTTGAATACCTGACTTCTGAAAACAGAGTGGATACGAGGCGTCCTTTCCGGAGCAGTCCAGGCAGAAATACTCTTTATCAACCCGCCCATCGAGTCGCGGTTCGACATTCAAAATGTACTCCACGCTCACAAAACGCCCTGCCTTCGTCGTTCAACAGCACCGAGTTGCCAGCATAACGAAATGGATAGCCCATCCCCGCGGTAATAAATGCATCCTCAAAGCCGTCCGCGTTCAAATCCGCGACGCTCATGCCCCAGGGCCAAAACGTTTCCGGTCCGATTGTGTCCGAAATTTCAATGAACTGGCCATTTCCCTGGTTGAGAAAGAAGGCATTCCCGAATATGAACCGGTTTGTGGCAAAGCTTCGTTCCTGGGGCGACCAGTTGACCCCGCACCAGGTTTCGCTCTTCGAAGTTTCAAAATTCAGCCGAAGGTTTCGACGACTGGCATTGAGTTGCGGCAGTGACATGTCCGAATGCATGTCCGTAATGAAGAGGTCAATTTTTCCATCCTGATTGAAATCGAAAAACTTAATTCCCATTGCTCCTTGCGGCGTTCGTGGAAAATACTGCCGGGTTTTGTCCACGAATGCTCGTCCGGAGATATTTTGATAATATTCATTTGCCCCATTCATATTGAGGACATAGAGGTCGGGAAAACCATCCTCATTGAGATCGCAAAAGGAGGCGTCGCCCGACCAGCATTCGATCGGAGGCTTCATCAAATCAGTAGTGTCCCGGAAACTCAGATTGCCGAGGTTCCTGTAAAGGACGCACGGCTCGTGAAGGGTGGGATTCGCCCAGACTGATTTCATATTGGCCACACCTTTGTAATAACCACCCGGGCCGATTTCCGTTGTAGTATAGGCGCCCACATTGGCAACGAAGATGTCTAGGAGGCCGTCCTTGTCGTAGTCAAACATGATTGCCCCCGAAGAATGCCCAACAAAACCGAGGCCTGACTCCGATGTCACCTCTTTGAATTTTCCGCGGCCAATGTTCTCAAAAAGAACGTTGCCCATTTTAACCATTGTGACAAAGAGATCGGGATCGCCGTCGTTATCCAAATCGGCAAAAGATGCCGCCACGCATATTTTGCTTTTGAGACCTACACCGGCGGAATCCGTTATATTCTCGAATTCGCCATTCCCCCGATTTCTCCACAGCTCGCACCCCCCAATTTGATTTACGAAGTAGAGATCGATTTTTCCATCGCCATCAACATCGGCCGCCGCGATGCCAGTGCCGTGATCATAAACGGTGGCCTTCGAGTCCCGCGAACAATCATCCACCACATTATGCTCAAATGTAATGTGGCTTCGCTCAATGCGATTTGTGAATTGGAATCCAGACAACTCTTTTAAATCCGCGTCGGACTGGAGTTGCGCTTGAATCCGCGGCTGCAAGAGTTTCAAAGTAGAACTGATTTCGGGGCCAGACGGTTCGAAGGACGCACCCCAGGCTTGCAGGGAGAGCGGGAAATTCGCGATGCCAGCGAGAAAGATCGCGCAAAGGGGAAAACGTCCCACGAGTGGTGGGCATGTCATGCTCGCCCTCAAGCGATTATTCTCCTTTCGCATACGGTCGAATTAAAGAAATGTTGGACATTGGAGAATGTTTTTGCAGAGATTTGCCTAGGCCGTAGCGTTTTTGGGACACTCTGGTTCTCCGTTCGAGTAAGTCGGACGGGTTTGATCCCAAGGCGGCACGACGCATCGAGCTAATTGCTGACTATTGGAAGTGACAAATATTATTGAACTATGCTGGCTTCGCTGTCTTGGAAAGTTATCGAAAGTCCATCTGACCCATAAGAAAATCCAGACTATAGGAATTATTTAAGCTAACTATCCCAAAGAGATCGAACTGCAGATCCGCAAGTAGTTGCGCGCGAAAACCCATCTGGGATGCTGCTCAGTTCATTGTGTTGAAAGTTCCACTTACTGCATCGCCGCCCAAGCGCATCGTTTCCGCTTCCGTCCGTGATGTTGTTGCATTCGTTCTCCGCACCGGCGACCTTGGAGGTGCAGGTGCATTTGCGAGCCAGAAACGCGCTCTGGAAGGAACCCGCGGACATCAGCGCGTCCAGAAATCGAGGCCGGCCGCGTATCAGCCGGAGGTTATTGTTTCCTGGCGGCATGAAGCCCCGGATTTCATATTCGAACTGGCCGGGCGGATTGATGGTGTTCTCGTCCAAAACAGTTCCCTTCTCGTTGAGGAGATAAAAACGGTGCAAGCCTTAGGCCCCGCCGACCCGCTCCATTGGGCCCAAGCCAAGATTTATGCCTTTCTCTACGCAAGCCAGCACGGATTTGCGCAGGCCGAAATCCAACTCACCTATCTTGACCTTGAATCAGGACAAATCGTTCAATTCCAGGAGCACTATCCAATTGGTTTCCTGGAAACCTTCTTCCAGTCGGTTATCGACGAATACCTCGCCTTCATTTCGGAACATCAACGCTGGCTTCAGGCCAGAGACCGGTCCATTGCCGAATCGTCCTTCCCATTCAAAACCTATCGAACAGGCCAGCGCTCGCTGGCCGTGGCCGCCTATCGCGCCATCAAAGGGCGAGGTCGCTTGTTTGCGGAAGCACCAACCGGCATCGGGAAGACAATTTCCGTTTTATTTCCCGCCATCAAAGCCATGGGACAGGGCGAGGTCGAAAAAATATTCTACCTGACCGCGAAGACGATTGGCCGAACCGTCGTGCAAAAAACTCTTGGCGATCTTTGCTCCACCGGTATGCGCCTGCGGTCTCTCACAATCACAGCCAAAGACAAAATTTGCTTTAATAACGGAGAGCCCTGTGATTTGAAGGCCTGCCCTTTCGCCATCGGCTATCATGACCGCGTAAAGGCTGCTTTGCGAGACGTGCTGCAAAACGACATCGCAGCCCTCACCAAATCGACCATTGAGGACCTCGCAAAAAAGCACCAGGTTTGCCCCTTCGAACTCTCCCTCGATTTGTCTATTTGGGCAGACGTTGCTATTTGCGATTACAATTATCTCTTCGATCCTTCTGTCTCCCTCAAACGACACTTCGCCGAGGGTCGGCATGATTATGCCATTCTCGTTGATGAGGCCCACAATCTCCTTGATCGAGCCCGTGAAATGTTCTCAGCGGAATTGGATAAACAGGAGCTGAAAACTTTGAAGGAGGCGCTTGAAAAGGACCTTCATGATTGTGCAAGGGCTATCTCAAAAATGCTTTCCCAACTCTCCGCCATTCCCAAGCAGGATGGCTGGATCGCCAGGGAAGGAAGTCTGGTCAGGAAAGACCCGCCCGAGACAATCAAAAAGCCATTGGAATTGTTTCTAGGGCAGGCCGAACTTTGGCTGGCCAGCAATCAGGCCAGTTCGTTTCGACCGGATTTGTTGGAGGCATATTTCAGGTTTCTTGAATTTCAACGAGTCTTGGCCCTTTACGATGAGCGCTACACCTCGATCTACAACGAAGCGGCTGGGAAATTGCGCCTTTTCTGCATCGATCCTTCCGCCCTTCTGCGCAAAGTCCTGGACAGGATTGGTTCGACAATTTTCTTTTCCGCCACGCTCAGGCCCGCTCAATATTTTCAGGATGCGCTCGGCGGGGACGCTTTTGATCCGTTGCTTCAGCTTGATTCTCCATTTCCTCAAGAAAACCTCTGCATCCTTGTGCAGAATAAGATCTCGACCCTGCTGCGGTCGAGGGCGGATAGCTACGAAGCCGTGGCCGCTTCCATCGTTGCCATGGTCGGCTCAAAGCAAGGCAATTACCTGGTTTACTTTCCATCTTACGATTATCTCAATGAAGTCGCGAAGCGGTTTGAGAAGATTCTCCCAAATTGTAAATTCCAGGCACAACAACCCGGGATGAGCGAGACGCAGCGCCAGGAATTCGTGGAAAGCTTTCAATCTGGCTCAAGCCAGACTTTGGTCGGTTTTGCAGTGTTGGGTGGAGTTTTTGGGGAGGGAATTGACCTAATCGGCGAACGGTTGATTGGAGTCGTGATCGTCGGAGTCGGATTACCCCAGATATCCCTGGAGCGGGATCTGATCAAGGAGTATTCCCAATCTTCCGGCAGGCCCGGATTCGCTTACGCTTATACTTATCCAGGAATGAATCGCGTTTTGCAGGCTGTGGGTCGGGTTATTCGTTCGGAGTCAGACCGGGGAGCAGTCCTCCTCATCGACGAACGCTTCGGCCAGCGCCAATATCGAGACCTGTTCCCTGCGTGGTGGAAACCCCGCATCACCGATACCGTGGGACAAATCAAGGATGCCGTAACTCAGTTTTGGGCAAGTAGGAACTTTCTGGAGCTTGATGCTGAACGTACTTGACGGCGGATGGTCTAAAGAATTACTGATAAAGGAAATCAGAAGTGTCCGGTCAGTTTCGACAGCGGTTTCAGGGTGTTATGAATGCGTCAGAAAATGATAGGCAGAAGCTGGAAAGGCTTTTAAACAGCGTAAAACGCAGGCTATTCTTTACCTCGTTCCTCCAACATGTCGCAAGGGCAAGCGTCGTGATTTTGCCCATTGCAACGGTTCTGACCGCCGGTTTCAAAAGATGGTCGCAGGGACCGACTGTTCTTATTCCCGCCGGAGCGGGTTTGGCGCTCGTTCTCATCTACGCGCTGATTCGCAGCGCGAGAGGGGTCGGCAAACAATTGGAGTGTGCTCTTGCAATGGACAAGCAAGCCAACTTGAAGGACCGCATCAGCAGCGCCTTGGAGTTTTTGAGAGACGGGGAGCTTGATGTTGTCCGTCAGGCGCAGGTGCAGGACGCCGTCCGCCACGGACAGGCGTTGGATGCAAAGTTAGTGTTCAAATTTCAATGGCCGCGGGCGAGTGGTTGGGTAGCGGCGGCGATGGCAGCGTTGATTCTCACCTTTTTTGTTCCCTCAATACAACTGCCCGCCAACGCAATGCGCGCGACCGATCCCGTTAGGGAGGCCCAAGTCAACGAATTGAAGCAGTTGGAGAAAGAGCTCGCACAAAAAGACCAAAATCCCGAGCTGGAAGATGTTCTCAAACAACTTCAAGAGATGCGCAAGCGGTTTGAAAAGGGAGAAATTTCGGAACGGGACGTGATGATGCAATTGGCGCGGCTGGACGAAAACCTGCGCGATCGGTCGAAAAATTCCAGCGCTGAGAATCTCGACGGTGAGATGAACATGATCCTGCCGCACCTGATGAGTGCGGCCGCCACGTTGGAGGCCGCCACGGCCATCAAAGAGAACAAGCTTGATAAAGCCGCGCAGGAATTCGAGAATCTCGGAGAAAAAGTAAAAAAGGACGAGCTGAACAAGGACGAAAAACGCCAGCTTGCAATGAACATGGGGGTAGCCGCCTCGAAGCTCGGCGGGAAAGAAAAGAGCAACCTGGGAGGCGACTTTTCCAAAGCGTCGGAAAGTCTGGAAAAAAGCGATTCCAATGGATTCTGCTCTGCTTGCAAGTCAATTGGTGACAAACTCCAGACGCTCAAGAAATGCAAGAGCATGGCTTCTGCCTGCAACAAACTAGGCCTTTGCAAAAGCGCCCTGGCGCAATGCAACAATAAGGAATTGGGTTACAAGGTCGGTCCCAAAACACAGAGTAAGAACAAGGGCGGCTTGAAGGCGGGAACCGCCGCCTCAGGCAACCCATTGGGTGAGCGAAGCCGTCTCGAAAGCAGCTATCGTCAGATGCTCAAGGTCCAGGGGCAGGCAGGCGAAGGGCCGGTGCAGTCAGAGACGGAAGTCACCGATGGGCAGCTTTCTCCAAGTCAGCTCGATTTGAAGGAAGTTCATGCGAATTTTGCCGCCGTGGGCGAGGAGGCCATCGAAAAAGAAGACGTTCCGCTCAGCCAGCGTTTCCATGTGAAGCGCTACTTCCAGGCGATTCGCCCGCAAGAGTGATTTCCGTTTGAATGGTTTCCGATCCCTCAGGGTCTAAAACACACTATGTCCACGCCTGCCTCCTTTGAAAAAGATGCCGCCCAATTCGTAGAATCGTTTCAGCGCATCCACAAGGAAATCTCGAAGGTCATTGTCGGCCACCAACGATTGATCGAAGACGTTCTGACCTGCCTTTTCGCTGGAGGTCATGTTCTGCTGGAAGGCGTGCCCGGAATCGGCAAAACGATGCTGGTAAACACCCTGGCCAACGCGGTCGATTGCACTTTCTCTCGGATTCAGTTTACGCCGGACCTTATGCCTTCGGACATTATCGGGACTCGAGTGGTGGCTGAGGATGAAGAGCGGCGGAAGCATTTTATTTTTCAAAAAGGCCCGGTTTTCACACATGTGCTGCTGGCCGACGAAATCAATCGCGCCACGCCCAAGACGCAATCCGCTCTCCTGGAAGCCATGCAGGAGAAATCAGTCACCGTTTCCGGGCAAAGGCACGTTCTGGAACCACCATTCTTCGTCCTGGCCACGCAAAACCCTCTGGAAATGGAAGGCACGTACCCTTTGCCGGAGGCGCAACTCGACCGGTTCTTCTTTAAGCTGATAGTAGAGTTTCCGCCACTGAACGATTTGATTGAGGTCGCGCGCCGCACCACTCAGCGTGAGGTTCCTCGCGCCAATGTGGTCATAAAGCACGGCGAGTTGATCGGCCTGATGGGTGTCGTTCGCCTTATCCCCATAGCTCCGCACGTTGAAAAGTACGCCGCGCGTCTTCTGTTCGCGACCCATCCACAGACCGGGGAGGCCCCGCAGATGGTTACCCAATATGTCAAGTATGGCGCTAGTCCCCGCGGACTCCAGGCCATGATTCTTGGAGCCAAGGTTCGGGCGTTGCTGGACAATCGCTTCAATGTCTCCGTGGAAGATATCAAGCAAGTGGCCCGTCCTTCGCTCCGGCATCGCATTTTGCTGAATTTTGAAGGAGAGGCCGAAGAAATCCGGACGGATGAAATCATCAAGAGCATCGTCGAGAAGACCACCGTCGAAGCGTGATTGGCGATGACCGCACCGAGCAAGCTCGAGTCCTTCCGCGATGATCGCGCCGAACCCTTGTTCGACGACAATTTCCTCGAAACGCTCGAATATTTGCACATCATCGCCCGCAAGATTCTTTCCGGGCAGATGAAAGCCGAACGGCGGAGCCGGCAGAAAGGAGTCAGTGTCGAGTTTGCCGACCATCGTCCCTACTCGCCCGGAGACGATTTTCGGTTCATAGATTGGAACGTTTTTTTCCGCACAGACAATCTTTTCCTGAAGCTATTCGAGGAAGAGGAAGACCTCTACATTTACATATTGCTCGATTGCTCAGGCTCGATGGATTTCGGCAAACCTTATAAATTTCATTATATCCGGCGGCTGGCGGCGGCGATTGGTTATCTTGGGCTGGCGGGCCTGGATCGGGTCTTTATCATTCCCTTTTCATCGGCGTTGCCGAAGGGAGCCGCCCAGATGTTAAGCGCCCGAGGCAAGGGCAAGGTTTTTCGGATGCTTGATTTTCTTCAAGGTTTGAAAGGAACCGGGCCAACAAATCTTTCCGCCTCGTTGCGAACCTTCGCGGGGAGCCGCCGGAAACGCGGGCTCGCGATTGTCCTTTCCGATTTTTATGACGCGAACTCGATGGCCGGCTTGAATGCATTGCGCTACCAAAAATTCGAGGTGTTTGCGATTCATTGCGTTTCCCCTCAGGAAACCAATCCCGAGTTGCTGGGCGATCTGCGCCTGCATGACACAGAAACGGGGCGTTTTCGAGACGTGACCTTGACCGAGACATTGCTCAAGAGGTACCGAAGAACATTTGGTGAATACTGTGAAGGGCTGGAAAAATTTTGCCGTTCGAGCGAACTCGGGTATGTCCGGTGCCGGACAGATCGGCCATTCGAAGAAATCATCATTCAGATGCTTCGCAAGGAGCGGTTCTTGCAATAGCCATGACATTCGCGTTGCCAACGGCGCTTCTTTTTTTCGGACTCTTCGTTCCGGTAATACTCCTCTATCTCTTGAAACAAAGGCGTCGCCGCGTGGAAGTCTCGACGCTGATGTTCTGGGACAAGATTTTGCGAGACGAGCAAACGGTAACATCGCTGACTCGTCTTAAAAAGCTGCTATCGCTGTTGCTGCAATTGATCTTCATCGCGCTCCTGACGCTGGCCCTGGCGCGTCCGCTCTTTTCAGGGAAATGGACAGGAGCGAGGCGGATTGTGATTCTGGTGGATGCCTCCGCGAGCATGCTGGTGCAGGAATCGTCGGGAACACGATTTGAGTTGGCCCACAAGAAAGCAGCAGACGTTGTTCGCGGAATGTCTTTTGGAGATACGGCCATGCTGGTGGCGGTTGGCGCTGAACCTGAGATTGCGCATCCATTTTCCGACTCGCGGAAAGATTTGAAGGACGCGCTGGATAAGATCAAACCAACGCATGGGGAAGCTGATTTCTCCAAAGCGATGAGGCTGCTCGACGAATTGCCCGCGGACGAACGGCAAACTCATGTTTACCTGGTGAGCGATGGAGCTTTTTCGCCAGTGAGCGCTCCAGTTTCGACCAATCTCCATTACGCCTTTCTCAAGGTGGGGGAGGCTTCTGAAAATGTGGGGATTACAGCATTCCAGGTTCGGCCTCTGCCTGCTTCGCCGCGCGATTTCCAAGTGCATATTGAAGTGGCAAACGAAACCGACAAAGAGCAAAAGGTCCCCTTGGAATTGAGGATCGCGGGCAAGCTTGCCGACGCCTATGAGTTGACGATTCCAAGTGGCGGGGTAGTCAATCGAACATTGCGCCAATACAGCGCAGATGGGGGGGAGGTTGAGGCGATCATTGAATCCAGGGATGCTTTTCAATTGGACAACCATGCCTATGCAATGTTGCCGCCGCCGCGCAAGACCAAGGTCGCGCTTGTAGACACAAATGATCTATTTCTCGAACGCGCCCTGGCCACCGACGAAGGAGTGGATCTAACCGTTTTGGGCGGGGATGATTTTCCCCGGAAGACAAATAAGTTCGACGTGGTGGTATTTACCAGATGGGCGCCAGAGAAAACCCCTGAAGGCAATTCGATTTTCGTGGCAACATGGCCTTCTGACCTTGGGCTTCCACCAAAGGGAGCGCTGGAGAAACCGCTTTTCACGGATTGGGATCGCGAGCATCCGATCAATCGCCATCTCGCGCTTCAAAACGTGAGCATTGAAAAGGGGGTGGCAGTGGAGAAAGCATCCGGTTTCATTCCGCTCGCATCTTCTTTCAATGATCCGTTGGTCCTCTTGAAGGAAAGCGAAAAGCAAAAGGTGTTGGTGGTGACCTTCGATCCCGGCAACAGTGACCTGCCATTGAGGATTGCCTTTCCCATTATGATCGCAAACGCCATCCGTTACCTGGGGGGACTGGAGCACGGGGAACGCTGGCAGAACCCGCCCCTTGGCTCGATCTTAAGCGCTCGCGATCTCGATAAGTTCAATCCAATCGAAACTGAGTCGATGCCGGACACAGTAATCGAGCCTGGGGAGAAACGAATTCCATTGAATGTGACCGAGCCGTTGGTCGCGGTCCACTATGCTGGTTTTTATCGCGGGTTATCCGGCACAAACGAGATACCTTTGTTCGCCGCGAACCTGTCGAGCAGAACGGAATCAAAGATCAAACCGGCGGAAAAACTGCCGTTGAAGGCCACCGGAAATGCGCCGCTTGCCGAAATCAAGGGTGGGTTTCGGCTCGGCTCGGAGCCATGGTTTTTCCTGGTGTTGGTCGCGATGATGTTGTCAACAGTGGAGTGGGGGCTGTTTCATCGGAGGGTGATCGAATGATCCTGGATTTTGAACAACCCCTGCTTTTGGGATTGCTTGCCGCCGTGCCCCTGGTTGTTTTTATCCTGCGCTTCACGTTGGTGGACAGTCCGCGAACGCAATTGGCCCTGAGCGCGCTGACCCGATCCTTGATTTTGCTCCTGCTGGCCGGCGCGCTCGCCAGCGCTCTTTGGGTCACGCGCACCAAAGCGCTTTCGCTGATGGTGCTGGGTGATCTGTCCGATAGCGTGGCGCAGTCCGCTCCCGGGCAAATCACCAATTTGTGGCGTGGCCTGCAAACCAACCAAAACAAACAAATCAAAGCTGGCCTAGTGACCTTCGCGACCGAGCCTAAGACGGTCGTTCCGCTTGGAAACAAAGGCGAAGGACCGGTGAATCTTGCCAAACCGACAAACGCCAGTGAAACATCCATTGAGCGGGCGTTGGTGATCACGTGGGAGACAATGCCGGCCGACTCTGTAAAGCGTGTGGTTCTCTTAAGCGATGGAAACGAAACCAGTGGGAACGCCCTGGAAGGCGCAAAGCGAGGGGCGCGGCATGGGTTCAAAGTCTTTACCGTGCCTTACCAGATAGAACAAAAAGACGAGGCATTGCTCGAGGACCTGATTGTGCCCAGCGAGGTTAAAAAGGGCCAGAGTTTCGCAGTATCGGCGGTCGCCCACAGCACAAAGGAGACTCCAGCCACCTTCACGCTCTATCGCGATGGATTCAGAGTTCAGGAGAAAAAAATCGACCTCAAACCCGGTCCCAACACCCTCACATTCCAGGAATCGAAGGCGAACGAAGGGCTGACTAAGTACGAGTTGCGAATGAAGGCGGAAAAGGATTTTTTTGCGGACAACAACGTCTCTGCGGGCATTGTGCATGTCGCTGGCGAACCAAAAGTGTTGCTGCTTGAAGGGAGCGAGAAAGAGGCGCGCTATCTCGCTCGGGCCCTTGAGGCGGAGCATATCAAGGTGGAGGTCCGCGAAGGCAAAGGGATGCCGGGAAGCCTGGACGAAATGGCCGCATTCGATGCAATTATTCTTTCCGACGTGCCTGCTACCGATTTGACGGTTCGCCAGATGAATTTTCTGCGAACCTATGTCGAGGACCTCGGAGGGGGATTTCTGATGATTGGGGGGGAACAATCGTTCGGCTTGGGCGGTTTCTACCGCACCTCCATTGAAGATGCTCTGCCTGTGCGCATGCGTTCAGAGAAGAAAAAGGACACCCCCAGTCTGGCGCTCATGCTCGTGATTGATAAATCGGGAAGCATGAGCGGGCAGAAGGTTGACGTTGCCAAAGAGGCCGCCATCGCCGCGGTGGAATTGTTAAGCGAGCGCGATTTAGTCGGGGTCATCGCCTTCGACGGCGATCCTTATACCGTTGTTGATCTGCAAAGCGCCGCCAACAAGATGGGCATAGTGCAAAACATAGAACATATCGAGGCTGGAGGGGGCACCAGCATGTATCCACCGCTCGAACAGGCCCAACAAGCCCTTGCGCATATCACGGCCACCTTTAAGCATGTCATTGTTCTGACCGATGGCGTTTCACAGCCGGGGGATTTCCAGGGGATTGTCGGTCAGATGGCCAATGAGCAAATGACGCTTTCCGCGGTCGCGGTTGGGGAGGATTGCGATTTTGAGTTGCTGCAGAATATGGCGCGGTGGGGCAAGGGGCGGTACTACGCCACAACCGATCCGAGCGACATTCCTCAAATCTTTACCAAAGAGACTATGACGGCCGCGAAGTCTTCTCTTGTTGAGGAACCTTTCCTGCCCAAGGTGCTCAAGGAAGACCAGGTAGTGCGTTCAATCGATTGGCAGAACGCCCCATTCCTGTTCGGGTATGTGATCACAACCGCCAAACCGACGGCCCAGGTCCCATTGATTTCCGAACGTGGCGATCCGCTTCTGGCCTCATGGCGCTTTGGCCTGGGAAAATCAGCCGCCTTCACCAGCGACGCGAAAAGCCGATGGGCTGCGGATTGGCTGCGATGGCCGGGATATGCGCAGTTTTGGGCCCAGGTCATCCGTGACATCATGCGGACATCCCAAAGCCGAGGAGTGGAAACGACTCTGGTTCTGAAAGGAGATGAGGGAAGCCTCACAATCGATGCGACAACCGAAGCCGGCGAATTCGTGAATGGCTTGCGCAGCCAGGCCCAAATCATAAAACCCGATTTGAGCATTCAAACCATCGCCCTGCCTCAAACAGCGCCGGGTCGGTACGAGGCCAAATTCCCGTTAAACGATATGGGCAGCTATCTCTTTAAAATCCGCCAGTCTCGCGGCGATGAGACGAACGGTTCGAGCGAGGTTTTTTCAGATTTTACCCGGGCCCTTACTATCTCATATAAACCGGAATACCGGCATCTTTCCGTCAATGAAAAATATCTGAAAGAAATTGCCCGGGTCACCGGCGGCAGTTATTCGCCGAACGTTCAGGACCTCCTGCGTGTCGAAGAAAACGACGCTGTGCCGGTCCGTCGAAAGCTTTGGCCCTGGCTTCTGGGAGCGGCGCTGGTTCTATTCGTGTTGGATGTGGCCCTGAGGCGGCTTGACCTGGCAGGGTATCGGATTTTCAGTTCTACGCCACAGCGTTATGGATGATGGTTGAATTTATGTAAGAAAGGGGACCTATGAAATTCTCTGTTTTCGGCGCATTGCTGCTGCTTTTGGCAGCGATGCAATCTCAACTCTTCGCCGCCGAAGCCAACTCTGAGGAGAGGGAGCGGGAAATTCGCGAACGCTATGAAAAAGTTCTCTTGCGCAATCCCTTCCAGGAAAGAGCCTTCGCCCAGGTTTATGAAAGTTACCTGAAATATGAAGGAATGGATGCCTGGGTAAAAAAGCTTCAGACCCAGGCGGAAGGGGCCGAGGCGCTCGGAGCGATGTTGTTACTGGGCCAGGCTTACGAAAGACAGTTCAAAACCAAAGAAGCAATCGCCGCCTTGGAAAAGGCTTCCACTCTTGGGGAGAAACGAGCCCCTTTCAAGGTTCTGCTTGGGACGCTTTACTACAAATCAGGGGATGACGACAAAGCTGCGCAGCTTCTTACTTCGGCATTGGATGATCTGGTCGACCTCGATCAACGTTCCTCAGTCTGCCGCACGCTGGGTAATATTTATCTTCGACAGAACAAACGGGACGAAGCGATCAAGGTTTGGAAGCGTATCGCCGAGCAGAATCCGGGAGAAATCTTTTCACAACTGGAGCTTGCCGAAATCTACGAAGACAACCGGATGTGGAATGAAGCTATCGACGTTTATCGCGGAGTTGCCGCTGCCGCCAAGGATGATCCCTACCGCCGTTGTCGCGCGTTGCGATCGATCGGGCAGTGCCTGATCCAGGCCGAGAAATACAAGGAAGCCATTGCCACATTCAAGCAGGCTCTTGAACTGGTCGCGCCGGGCAATTGGCTTTTCGAAGACCTCAAGCTCCGCCTGGTTGGAGTCTACGAGGATATCGGCGATCTCGCCGGCTTGGCGCAATACGTCCAAGCCCGTCTGGACCAGGCGCCGGGCGACACAGAGTTTCGCGATTTGCTGGCAGAGACGCATACCCGCATGGCTAAATTCGATCTTGCGGAGAAAGAATATCGGGCTGTTTTGGAACGCAATCCACGCAGTAGCGCGACTTACGAAAAATTGATTGCGCTTTATAGTCGCACCGAAAAAAAAGACAAGGAATCAGAGGCCTTCGAGAAACTCATTGAGCTTTTTCCGAATGATACCGAATACCTGCGACGTCTGGGCGAAAGCTATTTGCGACAAAACAACCCTGATAAAGCAAAGGAGACGTGGCGGCGGTTGACCAAGGAAAAAGACACACCTGAACGCCAGGCCGAGCTGGCTGGCTGGTATGAGCGCTATGAGTTTGCGGACGAGGCGGCGGCTGCCTACGAGAACGCGCTAAAACAAAAGAAAAACAAGGATTGGGCATTCCGCCTGGCCTCTCTGACCTTCGCGAAAGGAGATGAAACCAATGCGCTCAACCTTTGGCTTTCGGTCATTGATCCTGCCGTAAGCAAGGCCGAAGACTATTCCGAAGTTGCTGGCATCCTGGAATCGTTCAGTAAGGTTAAGGATGCGGTCCCGCTTCGCCGCAAGGCCGTTGAGAAGGATGGAAAGAATCTGGAATATCGCTTGGCTGCGGCCCGGGACCTGATGCAACTCGAACAATTCGAGGAAGCGTTGACTCACTACGACGTTCTCGCAGATCAAACAGAGAATGAATACTTCGCGGCCCAGGGAGAAACAGGGCGATTGGATGCCTATCGCGCTCTTGGGATTATCGAGCAAAAACAAAAGGAGTGGGAAGCTGAACTAGCCAAGGATCCAAACTCAAGCGTGGCTCTCACAAAACTGGCGCGCCTTTACGAGCGGGCCGGCCAACGCGAAAAGGCGATTCAGCTTTACGAACGTCGCAAAGAAATCGAGCCGGAGAATATCGAGTTCGCGCGCTCGCTAGGCGCTCTCTATAAGAGTGGCAAGCAAACCGAACAGGCTATCGCCCTCTACAAGCAGCTCGTTGACAAAGACAAGAATCGTGCGCGCGTTTATTGGAAAGATTTGCTCGATATTTATCTTTCTGTTGATTCGAAAGATGAGGCCATCGCAGCGGGTGAAAAAATGGTTTCTCTCGCGCCTGCGGACCCCGAAGCGCGTTTGGACCTCGCTCAGGTTTATGCCATGTACCAGATGACCGATAAGGCCCTGAGTGAATATCGCTACGTTCTCCGCCTTGAACCAAACGAACCCGATTACCATCGACAGTATGGTGATGCCCTGGCTCAGGAGAAACGTTGGGGAGAAGCACAGGAGGCTTATCGAAAAATGCTCGATACCGCGAAGGAGGATTCGACCCGGCTCACTGCCGTGCAAAATCTGGCCCGCATCCATCTGCAACAGGACAGTCTTAATACGCTAGTAACCGAGTTTGTTCGCCGGGTGCGTAATACACCCAAAAAACTCGCGGCTCACGAAGAGTTATCAGCTATTTACAAAGAAGCAGGCCAGCTCGGCAAAGCGGTCGAGGTCCTGGAAGGAGCTCTCCAACAGGTTGATGACAAGGAAGCTGCCCTCAAATCACTCATCCGCGTTACATTTGATGCCCAGGACTTTCCAAAGGTCCGAAGCTATTACGAACAGTTGCTTGCCCTGTCCGGCAAACCCTCCGCCAATGAGTTCGAAAAGCTCGGCAGTATTTACGCTCAAATGGGCGAAATCGAAAAGGCGCGTGAAACCTGGAACAAGATCGTGACCAGCGCTCCCAAAGATCCCAAGATGTCCGCGCGCCTTGCCGGCATTTATGAGCGCGAAGGATTCAGTGAAGAAGCGCTCGCCGCCCAGGCGCGCACCCTCGAGCTTGATCCTTCCGACTACAAAGTCCGTTACAAATATGCCCAGATGCTCGCCTCCAGTGACCAGCAGGTCCAGGCCCTGGAGCAGCTCCGCAAGCTCCTAGAATACGGCGACAAGCAGCAGGCCAATGAGGATAAGGATAACAAGGAAAAGAAAGTCCAGGCGCTCAACCGTGGGCAGCGGAATGTGGTCAACCCTTATCAATTCGTTTATGGAGTCCGTAATTACGGTGGATACTACGGCGGAGGTTGGAACGGCAAGTATAAGGAGTTCCGGCCCCAGGTAGTCATGTTCATGGCGAGCATCGCCCAGCAAAGTATCGGGGAGGATAATTTCATCAAAGAACTGGAGGAACGCGCCGCCAAAAATAAGGAGAATACTACTTTCAAACGCGATCTCGTTATGATCTATCAGTCCTACAACCGGATCGAGGACGCCCTCAAAACCGCCCAGGAAGTTCTCGAGGCTGCGCCGGATGACGTGGATCTGCTGCAACAAACTGCCCTCTATTACGCAACTCAGCAGCAGATCGACAAAGCCATTCCTCTTCTCGAAAAGCTGGCCGCCTCCCAACCGAAGCATCGCAAGGAGGCCCTTAGCGGTCTGATTCCGCTTTATTTCCAAAAGAAAGAAGAGGCCAAGGCCCTCGAACTGGTGGACCGGTTGCTCCTCGAGAACCCGACCGACATGCAAACCATTTACTCCATGGCCGGAATGATGCAGAACCAGGGAAAGTGGGAGAAAGCCCGCGAGATTTATAAAGTTGGGATGAATCTCGATCCAAGAAATAAGAATAACCTTCTCTTTCAAATCGCCTCCAGTTACAAGCAGGAAGGAAAATCAAAGGAAGCGCTCGATACTTTCAAGAACGTCCTTCTGGCTGAGGCACCAAACTATGGAGGCTACATCGCCAATCGCCGGCAGGCTTCCGTTTATGTTCCGGAAATTCAACAAGTGGGAGGGGGGGGCAGGTATTATGGCGGTGGGCCCCTGCGCAATTTTCCCCAAAACGTGATCGGCTATATTGATTATCAAAAATCCGAGGCGGTCAACGAATTGATCCAGGCCAACCGAAATGGCACTGATACGAACGCTTTCGCGGAATTTGAGCAACTCGCCAACACCTACAAGCGCAATTCCAGTCCCTCCGAGAGAGGGCGAACCTGGGAGGCGACCAAGCTCCTGAGCGCTTACAGCATCACCCAAAGCGAATTTGATAAAGCCGCATCGATGCTCCAAGCCATTCACGAGCAAGGAATGGACGATATCGAATGGTACAATCTTTCCGCATATCTCAAGGAAAAGAAGGAAAACTACCCGGCCATGAACACTCTTTATAAAGAGCTTGAGCAACGGTATCCCGGAAAATCACGTGACGTCGCCAGCGCGCGCACCGCCGTCGCCATTATCAGCAAGAACTACGGGGACGCCGCAAAAACCATTGCCGAGATGAACCAGCAGCGGTTTCCACCCCGGATGATCACCTCCATGATTCGGCCTTTGATTCAAGCGGGTGAGAAGAAGGTTGCGCGCGAATTACTCGAGGAACATCTCAAAACATCGAGCCGAAACAGCGAAGCCCTCTCGATGCTGGCGGGCCTCTATGGAGAAGAAAATGATTATCAGCGCGCCATTGCGCTCGCGAACGAAGCGTGGGAACGCAAGGCCCATGGCCGAGCGAATAATAACTACATGTACAGCTCTTATTATGGGTATTCCGGAGGTTACGCCCAACCTGACGCCATGTTGAGGGAACTCCACCGTTACTATGTCGCCTCGGGTCGCAGCGAAGAGCTAATCACAACTTTCAAGGAACGTCTGGACAAACAGCCAAGCTCCATTCAGGCCCATGAGAATCTCGCTGAACTCTACCGACTGAACAATCAAAGGGATAAAGCCATAGAGGTCTATCAGGGGCTCTCTCAAAAAATGCCTCATCTCTTGCAGACCAAAAAAGCCATTGCCAATCTCTACTCGGAGAGTGGGGAGTTCAAAAAAGCTACCGACCTTTACGAGCAATTACTCAAGGATTATCCAACCTCCTATCAGCAACTAAGCTGGGAGCTTCGCTACCTCTATCAAAGAATCGGGAAAGGAAAGGATCTGGCGAAGATTGAGGAAAAGATGGCCGAAAAGGCCCGCAACCCCAATCAGATCCGCCAGATGGCAGACAACTTTCGCCAGGCTGGCGATCTCGATAAAGCGGCCGATCTTTACGCCAAGGCAATCAAACTGTCGCCAATGGATATCTACATGAAAAATCAATTGGCTGAGGTCTATGTCGAGCAAGGGAAAGTTGAGGATGCCTTAAAGCTCTATCGAGAATACTTGGATTCGCCACAGATGCGCGCCCGCGGCAACGTTGATAGTTACAGCATAAAGCGGATCGCTGGACTCTTTTATTCCGCGGGAAAAATCGACGAACTCAAGGAGAGGTGCGCCAAAGAATTGCAACGCAATCCCGATGATCTCCCCTCCAAAACAATGATGGCCCAGATTGCAATTCTGGAAAAGCGGTTCGATGAAGCTTTAAATCATTACGATAAGGCCATCGCCGACACACGTGATTACAACGCCCTCTACGAGATGATGGAGTTGGCCGACGTCACCGGCGATATTACCCGAATACTTGCAATAGTCGACAAGGCTGGAGGCAATCAACAGAACTTTTGGGATCATCAACGCATGGCGCGGTTCTTTCTTGCCCTGGGAAACACCAACAAAGCCAATGAGTACGTAACCAAATGGATCGATCAGCGACTAAATAATGGCGGCGGCGGTTGGGAATACAACGAGATTCTTCAGACCCTAAGTAGCTTGCAGATGTGGAACCGCGCTGAAGAGTTTGTAAAGAAAAACCAACGAGCCCAGCTTGAACAATGGGAAGCTGAGCAGTTCGACCGGACCCTGATCAATGGCTACGCCAATGGAGGGCATTTCCGTTCTTATGTGGAAGAAGTCACAAAAAAGGATGCGTTGAAAGGACGTGATTTGGACCTTGTGAAACGGCTCTCACAACACTATCGGGACACAAACAACCCGCAAAAGCGGCGTGAGCTTCTTGAAAAAATACTGGCCGTGGACACCAAAAATCGAGAACTCGCCTTTGAGCTTGCTGAAGTTTACGGCTCCATTAACAAACGTGAGAAGCAAGCCGAAATCCTGGCCCGGCTAACGGCGGAAGACGTTAACAACGTCGGTTATCGCCGTTCCTACTACGACGCGCTGATTGAGTTGGGCCGCGGAGAGGAGGTCCTCGATTCTATTCAAAAGTGGACCAACGAAAAGGCGGTAGAAGAACGATATTCCATGCTGGCGGATTATCAGAAAAAACTTGGTTTGTTCAAGCAATCGCGCGAGACCCTGAACAAAGTCAGAGAACTCGCCGATTCTTCAAAAAAGGCTGACATCGATTTTCGTATTGCTGAGTTTGAAGCCGAACAGGGCCGCCTGGATCCTTACAAGTCGCAATTGATTGAAAGATACCGCAAAGTGAAGGACGCGGGCTCTTTTCAGCGGGCGTTTGATGGTCTTCGAACCGCCGGCTACAGCGACGAGGCCTATAAATTCTTCGTGGCAGAGAAGGATGGTTTCGTGGACCGTTATCGAGGGCGAGAGTTTTTGAGCCTGTGTTATAACGCGGGCGATTCCAAAACTTCCTTGGATATGAACTGGCAGTTTCTCCGTTATGGAGAACGCTGGGACCGCGATTATTATTTCCAGCCGGTCCGGGAATTCTTTCAATATCACGGCAAAGCTCAGATATTACTGTCCGATTTCAAAACACGAATCGACAACGAGCCGCAGGTTAATCCGCAGCTTTTATTCAAGCTCGGTGAAACTTATCGGGAGATGGGATACCCAGAGCAGGCAATAGCGGTGTATGACAAACTTCTCGCTCGAAACCCCTACGATCAAGAGACGTGGCTCAAAAAAGCGGACCTCCTCGGCAGCCTGAAGAAAAGCAAGGAGGCAGTCGAGCTGCTCCGTTCTCGCAAGTTGCCTCGCAGTCTGAATGAAGAGGTCTCTCAGAAGGTACAGCTCATCAAAGTCGCCCTTCAAAATAAACAGAACGATATCGCGACCGATGAATTAACCAATCTTGTGGCTTGGGCGAAGGGAGGAATCCCCTTGCGTCAACTTGGCGACCTTTACTTTGAGCAGAAGGATTACACCAGGGCTCTCGAGTTCTATACTCAGTCTCAAAAAGTGCAACGTGGATATGACTATGGAGCAATTCTTTCGCGCCTCGGGCTTTGCTTGACTCATCTGAATAAAACCGACGAGGCGCTTAAGCTGGTTCACGAATTGGCCGACCAATCGAATCCCTACGATATCGAAATGGGGATGGCGGCCGTGACAGAAGGAGATTATCTGCTTGCCCGGACTGTTGCTGAGGACACAATCACCAGAAATCCTGCCAATCTCAGCGCGTACGTTCGCCTGGCTAACATTCAGGCAAAAGAAGGGAAAATTGATGCGGCCTTCGCCACCCTGAACCGTGCCGAGAAAGCGCTCGACCCGGAAGCGCGCTCAAGCCTCCTTTCGGAAGCCGGAAGCCTCCTCGCCATTAATGACCTGATCGCTCAAGCTTGTGCCCGCAAAGAAGACTTATTGATTAGAGATGCTCTAATTAACACGCTAGGCCGGTACCGGGACAATAAAAAGAAGGCGGCTCCCATCATCGAATCGCTAAAAGGATACGATCCATCTGACCCGGCACTCTGCGCCAGCCTCGGTGATTCCCTCGTCAATCTCGGAGAAAAAGAACAGGCGTTGCCGCTTCTGGCCAAAGCTCTCGCGGCTAACGTTCCGGTCAGCACCAAGGTGCTAGCCGCCGATACGCTGTTCCGCGCAGGCGAGGCAAAGCAAGCCATTGGTGTACTCGGGGAGTTGTTCAAAACTCATCCGCACCTCTTCACCTCGGATTACAGCCTTTTCTCCGCTGCCGTTCAAGGGGGAGATGAAACTTTTCGCCATGCGCTTGAAAAACGTGCTTTGGACTCTGTGCTCTTCCCTGAGCAGGTTGAGTTTTTTGCGTTTCTTTCTCTCAACGCTCAGGGCGACAAGGATAAAGCGGCCATTAAGCTTTCGACTCTCGCCACTATGGAGAATCTAAGCCCCTCGCAACTCGTTTACCTGGCGACTGTGGCGAAGGAGCTAAACAAATCCGCTGAGCGAGTCAAAGTTCTGGAGCGTCTTGCCGGAGGTGGGTATGGGGAGGAGGTTCGCTTGAACAGCCTCCGCGAATTGGTCACGCAGTACTCAGCCCAGGCGGAGTTTCACAAAGCCCTCGCTGCTTACATTGCCCTATTTCCCACCTGGGGTCAGACCTCGACGGAAAAATGCCTGAAAAGCATGATCGAATCTATCACCCCAGCCAATCTTGCCGACTTTCGCAAAGCTCTCATTGCAAAAGTCGTTGAAGATCCTGCTCGCGATGCGAACTCCGACCTGCTCGGGACTTATTTCCATTTGGCTCAGATGCTTGGCCATCCGGAGCCTATTGAGCAATTGATTTCTGAAGGAAACCTCGACGGAATTGAAAAACAGGAATCTATTGCCTGGAGCACCCTTATCAAAACTTGGCAAATCGCCGGTCCGTACGTTCCCTTCAGCTCCAGCGCCGAAGAAATTTTTCCTCCTGAACCGGGAGCGAAGAAAGGCGCCACTACCGAATGGAAGACCATCGATCCTGCCAAAGTCCCAGGCATTGTCCGTCTTAGCGACCTGCTCGGTCTCGATCAATCGGACCTGTCGAACAAGATCGCTTACGCAAAAACTGAGATCGAGAGCCCGGAAGAACGCGCAGTCACGCTCATGCTCGGTTCGGATGATTGGATTGAAGCCTGGCTCAATGGGGAACGTGTTCATTCCAGCCGCGGCTCACACCGGAGCATTGCCTTGGACCAGGACCGCGTGCCTGTTCAGCTCAAGGCTGGAAAAAATACGCTCCTCCTCAAGGTTGGCAACGCCACGGATGCCTGGAGCTTTTGCGCCCGCATCCGGGACAACGCCAATGGACTCAAAATTGCCGAAATCCGCTGATTAGTCCGTTGGCTCGTCAATCAATCGATACAAAGAAACTACTGGAAGGTAAGCATATCAAGCAGTTCCTGGCCGTTATGGGCCAGTTCCCATTGGCCGTTCCGCTGTGTCACGAGTTTTCGGCAATGGTGGGAAGCCTGTTCTTCAGCATTGACTGAAAGCAATTGAAAATGCCCGCGGCCATGGATTTCTTCGGCGGCACGCGGAATCAGTTGAAAAGGCAACCCATTGAAATTAAGGACAAGTTCATAGCCGGCAACGCCGTTTTTTTCGGCGATAGGATTACGGCGGATCAGGGGTGTGTAGGCCTTGAGCCAGGAAAATTTCGTGTCGCGGACGATGATTTTGCAAAGTTCGGTCTGGTTGCGAATGAAGTTGAGAAGGCTGAATTGCGGGCCGAGCTTTTCCTGTTCGAGCAAAATGAGGCGCGGATCGAGGCCAATCAGGTTTCTTCCGTTCCAATTGCCATGATCGTTTCGCTGGCCTGTAAGTTTGGCTTTATGCCATTCGGCGAAGTGATCAGTGGCCTGAAGATCGATTTCAAAATGGACATGGGCGCGTTCCTTGGAAATACCAGAGCGCGTGTTGGAAGAACGTCCCATGGTAGCAATGATCTGGGCTTGTTGAACCGGATGGCCGATTTGCAGACCGGGAGCAATGGCGCTGAGGTGGGCGTAAACGGTGAAAATGGGAATTGCTTCAATCTCATGTCGCAAAACAATGTACCGTCCATAATTGGAAAGCCCCACTTTCTCATTGATGTAAGCGACGGTCCCGGCAGCCGTGGCAAAGATAGGGTCCGCGGGTTCCCCATGCTCATCGCGCTTCAGGCATTTGATATCCAGTCCTTCGTGTAATTGGAAACCATCCGTGCGCACACAACCAAAAGTGCCGCTGGTCCAATCCCGGCCCGGTGTGGGAACGAAATATTGGTCTTCAGCGCCGGGGGTGAAGAGGGCGCGATTGGAGGTGGGGAGAACAAAAACTTCGGTTCGCGCGGACCCGACCGAGGAGAGCAAAGCAATAAATGCAACGATCCAGGTCCGGCCCTTCCTGAGGAGTGGATGTTTGCATGAAACCATTGGGCGGAAATCGGCCTTAAAAGGTGTATGGCTTTTTCAACTCTTTAATCACGTTGTTCAGTCCTCGCACAATTCTTTCAGACTCTTCGCGGGTCGCATCGGGTGTAAAGACGAAAACCCCATCAACAATGTTATGCGTGATGCGAGGGGCTGCAAGCCAGCGGCTTTCCGTCCACTGGCAATAGATCGCCATCCGCCGCCCCTTGTTTGCCGTGGAAACATCGGCAAGACGGGCTGCGCCGCGATCGTTGAAGATAAGGCGAATGGCGTGCCCTCCTCCGACAGCATCCGCATCGACGACTTCAGCATGTTCCAGATCGGCGGCATCGAGCACAGATACTTTTTCCACATTCACCATGATCGGTCTTTCACGAAAAATTGGCACGGGCTGGTTGTAAGGCGTGCCATCACGGTTGACCTCAAGATAAAAACTAATCGTACTCGCCTGCTTCTTTGGATTCCTCTCGACTTTTTTGGGATTGGTCTTGCCACAGGCACAAAGTGCCAGCGCGAGGAAAATGATATTGAAGCAAAGGACGAGACTCTTCATATTGGTCTGACGCGATACAAACGGTCTCGCAAATTACGCAACAAACTATGGGAAAACAATACAATAAGGTCGAAAAACGACGCCGGCACAACGCTTATCTCAAGCGAAAGAAAACCGCGGCCAAAACAAAGACCAGAAAACCCGCGCCCGCCGCTGCTGGAGCATAGGCGGCCTTGTTTAGTGCCCTTGGGCATCGCCCTGCGGACTCTTTTCGATTCTTCAAGAGCGAAAGGACCTACAAGAGCTTGATCTTCCGAAAAGATAGGCTCGCAGCCTCAGACACGGAATTACGATTCCTTTACCCGAACCGACTGCGATTTGCTGCTCAACACATGCAGGTAAGCAGAGAGCAGGAGGAAGCCGGATTCAACGCCCGATCCAGGACTTTGAATGCGGCTTCCTCGCTGCTGCTGACGGTTTGGCGCTCTTAATCATACTGTTTGGGCCAGAAGCATTTCGCTTCGGACTTTAATTTTGTTCTGGCGATTTTCACGTTGCCGCGCTTTGGCGGCGATTTCCGCGAACAAGCCGGGGAAGACCAAAAGGGGATACCCGGTAGTCCACGCCAAGCCAGCGGCTTCGTTGGCGGCAAGTTGGAGACCTTCCTGCACCGCAATTGTTTCCGTTTGGGCGCTAAGATCGTCAAGCAACGCCGCTTTCAATTGAGTGAATTTGGCCTCGACCGTCCTCCGGCCAGGTTGATCAGGTTCTATATCGAACCCGCTTTCCGGCGCGAATTCCGCCGGTATTCGTCTTAATTTAGTTGTCATATGTTCTTTCTTTTGTTTTCCTGAAAAGCGAAACACCCGCGATTGTTTTGGCAACCGTGGGTGTTTTCGCGAAAATCTTTGTTTTGTCTTTTAGAAGGCTCCTCCCACGGTGCCGATTGGTTTAGCGTGCTGCCAGCGCGCCATCGGGCGGACTGACACCGGCTTAGCCAGGCAGATAAAATTGTTAATCGTGGGTCTCATTTAACCTCGCGCCCAATAGACATCAACGAGCAGCGGCTGTCAAGCAGGGAAAACTTTGGCATGACGTATGCACCTTTTGAACCTTGAATGCGATTTAACGAGGCGCGGGATCGTTGAGTCGCACCGGTTTCGAACAAATGACTGTCGCTATAAGCCGATTATTCACGCGAGCTTTCGAGCTCACATCGGGCCAAGGCACCCGTTGCCCGCGTGTACTTCACGCTTTTTCTGACTTAAATCGCGCACTCCGCTCAAATCGAGACGCAAAAACCTTTCTTAAAGCAGAAGTCTTTCTCAGAGGATTTCTTGTCGGAGGATTCACAGATGGTATCATCTAATGTAATGTCCGTAGACACTCAGACCGATGCGCGCAAACCCTTGCGCATGGTAGCTTGCCGCTACTGCGGCGCAAAAGTGTTTATCCCGGGCGATCTCGCTCCTCTTGCAACCACTCCCTGCACAAAATGCGGATCCAGTTTGATGATGCCGATGCAACTCAGGCAATTCGAGCTCCGTTGCAAAATTGCCTCCGGGGGTATGGGCACGGTTTATCGCTCTTACGACATGATGCTCCAACGCGAAGTGGCGGTAAAGTTGATGAAACGCGAATTAGCCGAAGACCCCGAAGCCCTGGAAAGTTTTTATCGCGAAGCGCGCGCGGCCGCTTGCCTCAATCATTCCAATATCATTCACATTTACACTTTTGATGATTACGACTCCCAGCTTTATCTGGTGATGGAATTGGCCGACAACGGCAGCCTGGACAGCCGAATCGAGCGCCAGCAGCGGGTACTTGAACTGGATGTTTTGGATACCGGCGTCAAAGTCGCCTCAGCCCTCGAAAGCGCCCTCAAGAAAAACCTCCTCCATCGGGACATTAAACCCGGCAACATCCTCTTTAATGACGAGAACGAACCCAAACTGATCGATTTCGGTCTCGCCCGAAAGGCGGAAGGCGCCACCGAGGATGAAACCGCCGTCTGGGGAACCCCTTATTACATCGCTCCCGAGAAGATCAAACGCGAACGCGAAGATTTCCTTTCGGACATGTACAGTCTGGCCGGAACGCTTTATCACGCGCTCACAGGACATGTGCCCTTCGAGGCCCCAAGCGTGGAAGCCGTCATCGCGGCCCATATTCATACCCCCGTCACCCCGCCAAACCAGGTCCTGCCCGAGGTCACGCAACCCACCAGCGACGCGTTGATCCGGGCCATGGCCAAGAACCCCGCCGAACGTTTCCAAAGCTATGGTGAGTTCATCATGGCCCTGGAAGCCGCGCGCAGCCAGCTTCTGGTCAGCCAGCTTCGCAGCCAGCAGGCCGGGAATGCCAACGCCGGCCGCGCCACCAGCCGCTGGTGGCGGCACCGCCGCAGGCGTACTGGTACGACTCCTCGCAAGACCATGGAGCCCCACGTAAGATTGGCGTCGAACGAGGAAACTCTCCATCTTCGCGCCCGTTATCGCCTGGAAATGAATTGCCAGGTCACCAAGGACTCAATTCACCGGCGTCCCGGTTGGACTCTTTCATACCTTATCGAATCCGGCGGCGTCCCCATCGGTTTCGGCTCGATCGCAATCGCAGGCCCATGGAAAGAAAAGCCAACTCTTTTCGAATTTTATCTTCTGCCCGAGTTCCACACCCGCGCCTTTAAACTCTTTGACGCTTTCCACGCAGCCGCCCGGCCTGCATTTATCGAGATTCAATCGAACGACACCCTCCTGTTCGTCCTCGCCTGCACCTACGCGCGCAACCTCGCCACGGAAGCAATCGTTTTCCAGGACCACGCCAGAACTAATCTTCCGTCCAACGGCGCAGTGCTCCGCTGCGTTACCCCGCGCGACCGAATCCCGATCGCGATCGAAGAGCGCTCCGGCGGCCCTGAATTCGTGCTCGAACTCTCTGGCAATGTTATCGCCAAAGGCGGTTTTCTTTTCCACTACAACCGCCCCTACTGCGACATCTACATGGAGGTAAACGAGAGCGAGCGTCGCAAGGGCTTCGGTTCCTATCTTATCCAGGAACTTAAGCGCGAAGCCTACGCGCTCGGAGCGATCCCGGCCGCCCGCTGCAATCCAGACAATGTAGCTTCACGCCGCTCCCTCCAACGCGCCGGATTTATCCCCTTCGCCCACATCTTGAATGGAACTTTCGACACTCCTTGAGAATTTCGTCACCGCAGAACGTAGCGCCCTCGTCTCGACTGCGAGTTTGGGCCCGCCTGTCCCGCAAGAGGGGCGATCCCGGTGCGTCATATCCCAGCGTGACGTCCGTCGCCTCCGTCACGTGCATTAAGTTATTTTGAAGACACAAGGCCTTTGCGCCAAAGGAGTCTTCCGCCGGCATCGCTCCGCACAAACCGGTCTTGTTCAAAACACCTCGTCGGTCCTAATATCCTCTCAATGATATGAAAGCTGGATCCGTTCTTTTAATTATCGCCGCCCTGAGCGGCTTTTACTCTTTCTCTCAACCCGCGCCTTCCACGCAAACCAACCAACCGCCCCGCCCGCGCGAAAACCGCGATCCGAAAATGGACGCGTATTACAAAATCGGGCCGGATTCGATGGCCCAAGAGGGCATTCCCACCGGCAAGTTTGATGGTCCAAAGATTATTCCCAGCAATGCGTATCCCGGGACACAGCACACGTATTGGGTCTACGTCCCGGCCCAGTACGATCCATCCAAACCGGCCGCTCTGATCATTTTCAATGACGGCCAGGCTTTCAAAAACGAACCGGGCGATGTTCAGGCCCATCGCGTCCTGGATAATTTGATTTACCGTCGCGAAATCCCGGTAATGCTCGGGGTGTTTATCAATCCTGGACGCCGCCCCGATCAACCGGAGCCCACGCCCCAAAATTGGGGAGATCGTGATACCAACCGGCCGGAAGAATACAATGCGCTAAATGACAAATATCCGCGCGTCATTGTCGATGAGTTGCTTCCAGCCTTGCGAAAAGATTACAACCTCTCTGATAACCCGGACGATCACGCCATTGGCGGCGCGAGTTCGGGCGGCATTGCCGCGTTCACGGTTGCCTGGCACCGGCCAGACCAGTTTCGGAAAATGTTCTCCTTTGTCGGAAGTTACGTAAATCTGGGCAACCACGGCGGCCACACCTATCCCGACCTTGTTCTGCAAACCGAGAAGAAGCCCTTGCGCATTTACCTCCAGGATGGGCGAAACGACAATCGCGGCGGGTCCGGGCGCGCCGGCAACGACCCAAACAGCTTCGATTGGTTCTACCAAAATGTTCGCCTCGCCGAGGCCCTCACCAAAAAAGGTTATGAGGTGAATTACACCTGGGGGATCGGCAACCATGGCCAAAAACAAGGCGGCGCGATCTTCCCCGAAATCATGCGCTGGCTTTGGCGTGATGCCCAGCCGCCCGTAACCGATCGCAATGACAAAGTCGAACGTTCGTTCCGTGCACCAGCTGCCGACAAAAAACCTAACTGACAAAAGCCCCGTGTTAGGATTCGCGCTCGTAGAAGATAAGCTGGCGATAGGAAAGTAGCTGGAATTGAATTCGCACGATATGATGGGGTGCGTGCAAGAATTCCAATCGCGCCGCTATTAAGGGATTTCCTCGAAGATGAGGCGAAAACTGATCCTCGCTCCTGGCTTGCTGGCACTTCTTTTGGCCGGTGTCGCGCTCTGGTCTTTCCGAACGCAACGGCCGTTCAGCGACCCACACGCTTTACGCAAAAGTCCTGCTTATGAAAAAGCGCTGCTTCTCAAGCCCTCGCTCCCGCCCATTCCGGCTACTTTTGGCAAAGGAGTGGTCGTCCAGCGCACAAATGACACGCTTGAATTTGACCTTCCGGGAACTCGGGCTCAGTGGGACTTGATCTACAATTTTGAAGTGCTGCAGGTCCCGGCGTCTGGGGCGATAGAGTTGGGGAGTGGTTCACTGGCGTTGCGACTGATCGGGGTGGCCTGGCCTGAAAAGCCCATTCTCACGAATTGGGTTATGGAGGTGAACCTTCCAGCGAAATGGTTTCACGTCGATATGAGCCAGGCTTCCGCGGAAGAGGCGAAAAAAACGGCAGACGATGCCTCGGCGGCACAACTGGGTTTTAGAGGACTATTCCCAACAGCCGAGTTCGTTTTCACACGAACGAATCTGCCGGAAATGAAATTCATGAGCGCTGCCGTATTCAATGCCGAGACGCATCAGGAGCTCACTGTCGCCGGTGGCTATGCGAGTTCAACCTCGGCGAACACACTCTGGTTTCGAAGCACGGTTGATCTCTGGCATCAGGCGCCATTGGAAATCGTTCTGAGCATCGCGCTTGGGCCGGCCGAAACCTTTATTCTTAAGCCCGAGCAAGGTTCGGAATGCCGCCTGCCAATGGGGCAAATTTACCTGGCCGCGATTGTTGAAGGACAAGCCACCAGCTGGGGAGTGATGAACTACAGCGGCACCAATAGCCACGCAAATATCGGCTTGGACACTTCAATAAATGAAACCACTTTCATCATGGCTTGCTGGCCATCCGCTGCCAGTCTTCCGATCGATCTTGAATTTCGTGGCATTGATGGAAAAAAGCTGGAGGGCGGCAGCAGCGGCAGCTCAGCAGAACTTCAACTTGGCTTTATCAGAGGCAACAAATCGGAGGTCGGTGAGATTCAAATCAAATACTATCCCCACATCAAGAAGCTTGTGTGGCGTTTGCCGGAATTGCCCGGGCTTCCCGAACAGAACCGCAACCTCCAAAATCTATTCGATGCGTTCATCCCATACCTGCGGATGGGAGACGCAGCTACATATAACTGGACGCTCGGAAAACTGGTCGGCATGGACGTTGTGCCGACTTTCGGTCCTCTATCCGCATACGCTCCTGTCGTGCATACAAACATTACCCCCAACGACCTGCTCAAACACTTTGATTCCGCCAAGCCTCAAGGGGAAGAAGTCTACGTTGATTCCAAAAATCAAAGAATTGAATACAGACCGCCCCTCATTATTCAGCTTTGGGAAAAGCTGAAAGCAGCCATTGCCAGGAAATAGGACGGAGATTGAAATGAGCTACTGTAGTTGCGGTTCTTCTGCCCGTGGGAACAAGCTATCGGCAAGAATTCAGACGCCGCTGCCTGCTTGATGAATTCACTCATCTGTTCCGCCAAAAGCAAACATTTTGTCCTTTTCGGGGAATAAAGCGCCCTTAAAGAGGGCGGAGAAGCGAGAGCGGGAGCCTGCGATTGGTGCTTTCTCATTGCTCATTCGCCTCGATCATCCCATTCTTGAACCTGCCCGCAGATGCAAAATGGTTTATGAATCCGCTGTGTGAAAACCGGTTACTTCAAACCCGGCGTCATTTCCTGGGCCGCTCCGCCACGGGGATTGGCACGGCAGCACTGGCTTCGCTCTTAAATCAAAACATTTTTTCTTTGGCCAGCGGGACCAGTTCTACAAGAGGAGTTACCCCCACGCATTTTGCTGCTAAAGCCAAACGGGTTATCTACCTGTTT
>JADMIO011711097.1_pt1 | contig 81774 bp, 85 predicted proteins | sample 8958161 | NCBI WGS metagenome assembly JADMIO01 (sample SAMN16585339, study PRJNA669376) | soil metagenome | isolation source: Crop rotation soil | place: USA: Cullars Rotation, Alabama | collected 2011
CGACAACTTGTCCACGTGGAATTCTAAGCTTAGGATCCCAATGTGCTGGAAAGACTTTGCCGCTGATGACGCGGGTTTCGCCGACCGGGAGGACGCGCTCGAGGTAATCGCTCTCGCCCCGGAAGAAAACCAGCGTGATCTTGCCGGTGTCGTCGCCGCAGGTGACGCGGTAGGGGACTTTACTGCGCGGCGGGGGCGGGGAATGGGCGAGGATTTCCACGGTAAGAGTGGCGATCTTGCCGGGCGGCGCGTCGCCAACCTTGGGCGCGAAGCGCCGGTCGAGCACGCCGCTGGGCAGATGCCAGAGCAGGTTGACGACATTGGGGCCGGCAACCTTCTCCACCAGCTTGACGAGGCGCGGCCCGATACCCGGCAAGGTGGTGACCTTGGCGAAAAGCGGGAACAGAACGGGCGGGCGCAGGGCGGACATGTGCGGCGAGGGTATTGGAATATGCGGATTTTGAAGGGCTGACAAAGGCGGGTGGGAGGATTATATCGGGACACGCGACCCTGCGGGAGGCCATCCAAATGGCCCGTCCCGGGGGATGCTTTTGTTTGGGCGCCAAGATGAGCAGTCAGACGATTACCGATCCACGCCGCAAACGCATCCTTTACCGCGCCACGCACCGCGGCACGAAGGAATCGGACGCCATCATCGGCGGCTATTTCAGCGAGGCCGTCGCCGCGTTGCCCGAAGGCAAGCTGGATGAGGCGGACGCGTTGTTGGACGAGGAAGATCCCGATCTTCTGGACTGGATCATGGGCCGCCAGCCAGTGCCGGAGCGTTGGCGCGGCACGCTGTTCGACGAGGTTTTGGAATTTTACCGCGCGATGGGTTCGCAAAAATAATGGAAGCGTTTCTCGCCAAGATCAAAGCGCGCGTCCTGCATGGGGTGCCTGAGGGTTATGACGCCCTGGTGCTGGCGGAACGCGCGCGCGCGGCCTTGCGCGATTCCACGCTGCACGTGGCCCGCGACGAGTTGCGCCTGACCGCACTGGCGGAATCGGTCGCTTTCTTCGCGCCGGAAGTAGAGATCATCACCATCCCGGCCTGGGATTGTCTGCCCTATGACCGCGTGTCTCCCAACGCGGAAGTCATGGCGCGGCGCATCGATGCGCTGACGCGCTTGACGGAACCACCGGCGCAGGGCCAGTGCCGGCTGGTGATCACGACCGTGAGCGCCATGCTGCAGCGGGTTGCGAAGGTCGAGAGCCTGCGGAACGCATCGCTCGAACTTGCTGTGAAGACAACGCTGGACCGTAAGGCCTTCGATGCCTTCCTGGCCGCCAACGGCTATACGCGCGCCGAGCAGGTGATGGAGCCGGGGGAATTCGCGCTGCGCGGCGGACTGATCGACCTGTTCCCGCCAGGCGCGGCCGAGCCGGTGCGCCTCGATCTGTTCGGCGACGACATCGAGACCATCCGCACCTTCGATCCGGTGAGCCAACGGACGACGGGGCACCGGGACCGCGTGGCGCTGAAGCCCATGAGCGAGACCGTGCTGACGCCAGAGAGCATCGCGCGTTTCCGCAGCAAGTATCGCGAGCTGTTCGGCGCGGCAGCGAGCGGTGACACGCTTTATGAGTCGGTGTCGCAGGGGCGCAAGTTCATCGGTCAGGAACATTGGCTGCCGCTGTTCCACGACGGGCTGGGCACGATCCTCGACTACCTGCCGACGGCGAGCATCAGCCTCGATCACGACATCGAAGAGTCGGTGGCGGTGCGGCTCGAGACCATCCGCGACTACTACGAAGCGCGTCGCATGGTCGACAGCGCCAGTGGCGGCCGGCTCGCGCTGGACGAAAGCGGGATCATCTATCATCCAGTGCCGCCGGGCTTGATGTACTTGGACGAGGAAGATTGGGCGAAGCTGTTGAAGGACCGCGCGGTGACGGCGTTCCGCACCTACGGCGCGCCGGATGTGGGCGGGGGCGAGGACGCGGGCGGGCGCCCGGGGCGCGATTTCGCCGACGTGCGCGCGCGCCCCAATGAGAATGTGTTCGAGGCCTTCATCGCGCATATCAAAGCCGAACAGGCGCAAGGGCGGCGCGTGGTGCTGGCGGGCACCAGCGCGGGTTCGAAGGCGCGACTCACCGGCGCCTTGCGCGATCACGGTTTCACCGCGGTGGCCGATACGGCGACTTGGGCCGAAGCGCTGAAAGCCGATGCGGGGCTCATGGCGGCGATCCCGCTGCCGTTGGAGCGCGGTTTCGTCACCGGCACCCTGGCGATGGTCTCGGAGCAGGATCTGCTCGGGGATCGCCTCGTGCGGGCCGCGAAAAAGAAGCGCAAGGCGGATGCCTTCATCGCCGATGCCTCGCAGATCGCGGAGGGTGATCTGATCGTGCACGTGGAGCACGGCATCGGGCGTTATGAAGGCTTGGAGACGCTGACCGTCGGCGGCGCGGCGCATGATTGTTTGCGCATCAGCTATTCGGGCAATGACCGGCTTTATGTGCCGGTCGAGAACATCGATGTGCTTTCGCGTTTCGGATCGGAACAGGCGGGCGTGGCGCTCGACAAGCTTGGGGGCGCTGCGTGGCAAGCGCGTAAAGCCAAACTCAAGCAGCGTATCCGCGATATGGCGGAACAGCTGATCCAAGTAGCGGCGGCGCGCCAGGTGAAGGACGCGGCGGTGCTGGCGCCGCCGGAAGGGACTTTCGAGGAGTTCTGCGCGCGCTTCCCCTATGCCGAGACGGACGACCAGTTCAAAGCCATCGCCGATACCCTGGACGACCTGACCAAAGGCCGTCCCATGGACCGCCTGGTGTGCGGCGACGTCGGCTTCGGCAAGACCGAGGTTGCGTTGCGCGCGGCCTTTGTCGCGGCGATGACCGGCATGCAGGTGGCGGTGGTCGTGCCGACGACGCTGCTCGCGCGTCAGCATTTCCGCAATTTCAGCGGCCGCTTCGCGGGCTTCCCGCTGAAGGTCGCGCAGCTTTCGCGCCTGGTCTCGCCCAAGGACGCGGCGGCAGTGAAGGAGGGCTTGGCCAACGGCACCATCGACGTGGTGGTGGGCACGCACGCGCTGCTGGCCAAGGGAATCCAATTCAAGGACCTGGGGCTGCTGATTGTCGACGAGGAGCAGCATTTCGGCGTCGCGCATAAAGAGCGTCTGAAGCAGATCAAGTCCGAGGTCCACGTGCTAACGCTGACGGCGACGCCGATCCCGCGCACGCTGCAAATGGCGCTCACGGGCGTGCGCGAGATGAGCCTGATCGCCACGCCGCCGGTGGACCGCCTGGCGGTGCGCACCTTCGTGCTGCCCTTCGATCCGGTGGTGATCCGCGAGGCGATCCTGCGCGAGCGCTTCAGGGGCGGGCAGACGTTCTACGTGTGCCCGCGCGTCGCCGATATCGACGGCGTGGCGGAGCGCTTGCGGAAACTGGTGCCGGAAGTGAAATACGCCGTCGCCCACGGCCAGATGAGTCCTACGGCCCTGGAGGATGTGATGAACTCTTTCGCCGACGGCAAATACGACGTGCTGCTGTCGACCAACATCATCGAGTCCGGCCTCGACATGCCGCAGGTCAACACCATCATCATCCATCGCGCTGACATGTTCGGCCTGTCGCAGCTTTACCAGCTGCGCGGACGCGTGGGGCGCGGCAAGTCGCGCGGCTATGCCTACTTGACGCTGCCGCCGGACAGGAAACCGACGGTGACCGCGGAGAAGCGCCTCGACGTCATGCAAACCCTCGACAGTCTGGGCGCGGGTTTCACGCTGGCCAGCCACGACCTCGACATCCGCGGCGCGGGCAACTTGCTCGGCGACGAGCAGTCGGGCCATATCAAAGAAGTGGGCGTCGAGCTTTACCAGCACTTGCTGGAAGAAGCCGTGGCGGCGGCACGCGCCGGCGAGACGGCAGACGCCAAGCCCGCCAGCGACGAATGGTCGCCGCAGATCAATACCGGCGCGCCGGTGCTGATCCCCGACACCTATGTGAAAGATCTCGGCATTCGCTTATCGCTCTACCGTCGTATCGGCGGCCTGAAGGATGCGGGAGAAATCGATGCCTTCGCGGCGGAACTCATCGACCGCTTCGGACCCTTGCCGCCAGAAGTCGAGAACCTGCTCGACGTCGTCGGCATCAAGGCGCTGTGCCGCTTGGCCAACGTCGAGAAGGTCGATGCGGGTCCGAAGGGCGCGGTGGTTTCCTTACGCAACAACACATTCCCCAATCCCATCGGACTGGTGGATTTCATCGCCAAGCAGGCGGGGACGTTGAAGCTAAGGCCGGATCAGAAGCTGGTCTTCGTGCGGCCGTGGGACACGCCGAGCGCGCGCGTCAAAGGTTTGCAGGCGGTGCTGAAGCAGATCGCGGCGATCGCGGAGAAAAAGGCGGCGTAAGGCTTAAGCGCTCGCGAGTTTGCTGGTGGCCATGGGACGCGCGGCAGGCTTGGCGGCGGGCGCGATCTCTTCCTTCTCGATGAAGCGCATGGCGATGCGCACGCGGTCGCGATCTTCCGGAGTCATGAATTCGACGTTGAAGAGACGCAAGGCGGGAACGACGCCCGGATCATGACCGGCGAGTTCGATGTGGAAGGGCGCGCGACAGGCCTTCGCGACCACGGCCTCAAATTTCGAGGCGGGCAAGGTGGTGCGGAACATGTGGTCGCAGGCGAACTCGGTCATCGGGTCCCAACTCCTTGAAGCAAGCGGCGATCTTTTCTTGTTCTTCTCGGAGAAAAAGATGCGCTCACCTGAGTAAGGAAATGGTTAACGAGACGATAAAGTTCCTAACGGTTGTCTCATAAATTTAATCTATAAGAATCAATGAGTTGGGCAGCGACCTTCACGCGCGAGGAGGGGGCTCCTCGCGCGTGAGTCGCCGCTACGGAAATGTGGCTCGAAGGTCGCGTTTCAGAGGCCGAATTCAGCCTCAACGCGCCTAGTTTCCGCGCGGAGTCGCGAGCGTCGGCGGGTGCGGGACCGAGGGGGCAGAAGAGTCCCGGCTTCGCTGGAAGTTCACCCGAAAACGCTCGCGATCTGCAGGGTCTTCGAAGGAGATGCGGATGACCTTGCGGGGTCCGCTCTTTGTTTCTTCGAAGCCGTCCAATGTCATCGAATAGAGCTTCTCGCAGGCTTTACTGAGCAGGTTCTCGACCCGCTCGTAGGAAAGCGACGTTTTGAGTCTCAGATCGTGATTAGACATGTCGATGTCCCCGTCCATTACCCCAACCTCCCCAAGGCGCCGGTTTTCCGGCTTTATAGTTTGTAGTCAAAACCAATTATAGAAACTAAGGGTTGGGATGGCAAAAGGATTCAGCAACCATTGATGGTTGTGAAGTTGTTGGAATCCTTGGGGATTTAGCCCAAACTTTGCATGGCGGGGCGCTCGGACTCCTGAGCGACGGCCATGTCGAGCATCCGGACAAGGATTTCCGGCTCCTGGGCGCCGGCGATGGCGCGGCCTTCATTGAAGATGTAGCAGGGCACGCCGGTGATCCCGAGGCGATGCATGCGCGCGTTCTCGGTGTAGACGGCGTTCAGGTCGTTATCGCCGGAGAGGTGGGCATGGGCCATGTGGCGCTCGATGCCCAGCTCCTCAGCGAGGCGGATGAGGATCTCGACGTTGCCGGTATCAAGGCCGCGCTCGAAGAAGGCGGTGAACAAAAGCTCAACGGCTTCGTGCTGGCGGCCGAGGGTATGGGCGAGCCGCACCAGACGGTGGGAATTCGCCGAATTGGGCGTGCGCTTGATCTTATCGAGGGCGAAGTTGATGCCTTCGCCCTTGCCGGTGAACACCAGGGCCTCGGCGATGCGGTCGTATTGGTGACTGCCGCCGAATTTGCGTTCCAAATATTCACGCCGGTCGACGCCCTGAGGCGGTAAATCAGGATTGAGCAGGAATGAACGGTAACGGACTTCAGGCTTGAGATGCGGGCGCAGCTTGAGGGCGCGGTCAAAGCGCCGCTTGCCGACGAAACACCAGGGACATACCGTGTCGAAGACGATGTCGATACGCATGGCGCCATTTTAACCCCTTGCGCGCGGCGCAACAGCGCAAATTCATGACCCCCGAAAACGTGATCCTGCCCAGCTTCCGCGAGGCCTTACGCTTCTGGTTTGGGCTGGGCTTCATCAATTTCGGTGGGCCGGCGGGACAGATCGCCATCATGCAGAGCGAACTGGTGGAGCGGCGGCGCTGGATCGGGCAGGAGGCGTTCCTGCAGGCCCTCAACTTTTGCATGCTTTTGCCAGGGCCGGAGGCGCAGCAGCTCGCGACCTATATCGGGTGGAAGCTGCACGGCGTCCGGGGCGCGCTCGCGGCTGGGATACTTTTTGTGCTGCCGGGCGCGGCGCTGCTTTACGGGCTGGCATGGATCGCGGCGGCGCACGGCGACACCACCATTGTCGGCGCGGTCTTCGCCGGGTTGAAGCCAGTGGTGGTGGCGGTGGTGTTGCACGCGGTGTGGCGCATCGGGAAAAAAGTTCTGACCAACGGGACGGCGGTCGCGCTTGCCGTCGCGGCTTTCGCGGCCATTGAACTCGCGCATGTTCCGTTTCCGATCGTGGTGTTGGCGGCAGGACTGATCGGCTGGCTGCGCGCGCCCGCGCGTGGCTTGGACGGCGCCGTCGACGCTTTCGATGCGCGCGCGGCAGTGAAGCGCGCACTCGGCTTGGCGATCATCTATGTCGCGATGCTGGTCGTCCCTTTGGGAGTTGTCGTGGCAGTCGCGGGCAATGAGCCCTTCTTGATACTCGGGCGCTTCATGACTCAGGCGGCTTTCGTGACCTTCGGCGGGGCCTATGCGGTGTTGCCCTATGTGGCCGATGCCGCCGTCAATCAATTCCACTGGCTGAGCGCGGAAGAGATGATCAACGGGCTAGCCTTGGCCGAGACCACGCCGGGGCCTTTGATCCTGGTGCTGCAATACGTCGGCTTCTTCGCAGGATGGAACATGCCCGGCACTTTGAGCCCGCTGATGGCGGCGACCATCGGCGCGGGCGTGGCCAGCTATGCGACCTTTCTGCCGTCGACGTTCCTGATTCTCGCGGGCGCGCCCTTCGTCGAGCGTATCGCGCGGGCGAGGAAGGCGGCCGGCGCGCTGTCCGCGATCACGGCAGCAGTAGTGGGCGTGATCGCGACGCTGGGCATGTTCCTCGCGCGGAAAGTCATTTGGGATGGGACGGGCGAGGTGGACATCGTCGCGGTGGCGGCGATTGTCGCCGCCTTCGTCGCGCTCGTCAGGTTCAAGGCCGCGCTGCACTGGGTGGTGCTGGCCGGCGCGTTATTCGGCCTCGCGCGGGCCGTGGCGGGATTTTAATTTCCAGACTCTTCGCGGTCGCCGATCCAGAGGTGATAGCTGTCGGCGTCGCCTTGAGCGACGTTCTTCAAGCGGTCGAGCAAGGTGGGCTTGAGCACGGCGCCGGCGCTGAGGAGCAGGTGGCCCTCACGGTCGCGCAAGTCCTTGGCCAGGACCTGGCCGGGAACCACATCGGTGAGGATGCACATGTGCACGTTTTTGAGGGGCGCGTCGGCGCGGCGCGCCATGGGCTTGGCGTCGGCGACGGATGCGACGGGAACGCGCGCAGGCGCTTGAGGCTCGGCGGGCTTAGGCGCGGCGTGCGGCTTCGCCTCAGGCGCCATCAGTTTCGAGACGTCAACGGCGGGAACGGCGGCGTATTGCGCGGGCTGGTGCAGAATCCAGGTGCGCGTAAGCGCGTGCGTGACGGTTTTCACCAGCTTCTCGAAAGAGAGCGGCGCCACGGCGATACCATTGACGTCGAGCGCCATGGCCGAGCGTACGACCGCGGTATCCGCGCGCGAGGTGAGAATGACGACAGACGTGCGCGGGGCGGTCTTGGGCAGCTTACCGCAGCGGATCATACGCAGGAGCTCGAGCCCGCCGAGAGGCGCCATTTCCCAATCGGCGATGACGCAGTTGATCTCTTGTCCGTAGCGGGTGAGGGATTCGATAGCTTTTTCGACGCTCGTCGCGTGCTTGACGCTTTTGGCGCCGGCGCCGAGCAAGGCGGTCTGGACCATGTCGCGCATGTGGGCCTTGCTGTCGACCACGAGAAACGTGGTCTTGGCCCAGTTGATCTCGTTCGTCAGATGGATCCCCGCGTGATTGACGTCCATCGCTCCCCCTTCAAACGCATCTAGCCAATAAGTTGATGAGCCCCAATTCAGTACGTAACGGTGATAAGTACTAATAGTTGCATGACTCCGAAAATTTTTGTTGGTTCATTTCAAAAAAGAGGCCGGAATTATTGTTAAACGACTGAAATTAAACACATATATGTGAATATTGACCCTGAAGCGATGATCAGAGATTGAGCGCCTGGGGGACCTAAAGCACAAATCTCAGGTTGGAGGCTCTCGAATTCAACAGCAAGCTTCGGGAGGCGAGGGGAACGGGGCGGGTCTAAACCTGCGCCACCTTGAAACTTGTGCCGGAGTCCCCGATGAACGCTCTCATGCCCTCCACTAAGACCGAACGTGCCCGCGCCGTACTCGCAGACCCACGCTGGCGGCACGTGACCGCGCGCGACGGCGCGGCTGACGGCAGCTTTTTCTTTTCCGTGGCGACGACGGGCGTGTTTTGCCGGCCCTCCTGCGGCGCGCGCCAGCCCAGGCCTGAGCACGTCGCCTTCCATGTCAGCGCCGAAGATGCGACGCGAGCGGGCTTCCGGCCCTGCAAACGTTGCCGGCCTTTGGGCAAAGGCGCCGCAGCGGAACGCGCCACCTTGATTGCCCGAGCTTGTCGGCTGATGGACGACGCAGAAGAAAACGTTCCGCTCGGCGCGCTGGCGAAGCACCTGGGCCTGAGCCCGGCGCATTTTCACCGCGCCTTCAAGGCTGCGACCGGTCTGACGCCTCGCGAATATGCGGCGGCGAAACGCGAAGAGAAGATGCGCGCAGGACTCGCGCGCGAGATCTCTGTGACCGATGCGATCTATGCCGCGGGATACGGCGCCAGCAGCCGCTTTTATGAGAAATCGGATGAGGTACTTGGCATGACGCCGCGCGCCTATCGCAGAGGCGCGCCTGACATGGCGATCACATATGCCTTCGGGGAGTCATCCCTCGGCAAGGTGCTGGTGGCGCAGAGCGCAAAGGGGATTTGCGCGATCCTGCTGGGCGACAAGGAAGCCGCAATGGAAAGCGAACTGCGCGAACGTTTTCCGAAGGCGGACCTCGCGCGCGCCGAGGATGGTTTCAAGAGGATCGTCGGCAAAGTGGTGGCGATGGTCGACGAACCCCGCCGGGGGCTGGACTTGCCGCTCGATATCCAGGGGACAGCGTTTCAGAAGCGGGTGTGGAAGGCGCTTTGCGACATTCCGGCGGGCGAGACGACCACTTATACGGCGCTCGCCAAACGCATTGGATCGCCCAAGGCCGTGCGCGCGGTAGGCAGCGCCTGCGGCGCGAACGCCATCGGCGTGGCGATCCCCTGTCACCGCGCCTTACGAAGCGACGGAAGCCTGGCCGGCTACTATTGGGGCGTCACGCGCAAGCGCGCGCTGCTCGCCAAGGAAGCCACCAAGAGAACCAAGGACAGATAGTCCCGGTTGCGCCAGTTGTTCCCTTGTTCCCGAAATTATTCAAAGGGGACAGGGATTTCCTGCTTGACACCGCTTTGGAACAAATACTCCCACCGTCTGCGTTTAACTCTGCAGAAGGTCAGGAATTTTGTCAGAGCGGTAGTCATGTGTTCAGCAGTGCATCTTTATCATCCGATGATCGCCCGCGCGGTAAGCGCCTTTCGCCGCAGCGAAAATTACGGGGATAACATCTCGCGCCAGCTTTCCAGCCTGATCGGCGCATTGCCGTCGACGGAAGAGCGGGAAGCGGAGCTGCGTAACATCTATGTCGCCGTTCAATTCACGGCCCTGCCCAAGAAATTCGCGCCGGCGCTGCAGGAACTGTCGCTGCAGATTGTGCGTCTGCTGGGCGGGATCGCTCAACTGCGCGCCATTTCCGCCCTTAAGCACGTTTAACAAAAAAATTTAGGCGTAAGAAAACGGGCCAGATGCGATCTGGCCCGTTTCCTTTTTAACTATTACCGCCGATTTGGGTTCTGCGGGGCGCTATCACGGCCGTTACGGACGCCGTCGCCGTCGCGGTCGCGATCGACGGCATTCGGAACGCCATCGTGATCCTGGTCGCGCAGGCCGGTCCAGCCGCGCGAACGCTCACGCCATGAATCGCGGTCACGATAGAACGCGGCGCGGCGATAGTGGTTATCCCAATAATTATCGAAGCTGAAGGTCAACACCGGCAGGCGCAGACGTGGGCCGTATTCGACGACGCGGACGCGGCGTCCTTGGAACGGGACGACCAGCGAGTCGCCATCGACCCAGCCGCGCGTGCGGCCGCGGGAGACGTCGCACCAACCAAAGCGGTCGATACAGCCGTGAACGGTGACCTTCGTGTCGCGGCCGACAGAATCGATGGCCGGGAAATCGCGGCCGGGGCCGGCGCGTAAGGTGAGGCGGCTGGTGGTGTAGCCGGTCGCAGCATCAGCCACCGTGGACCCCAGCAAGGCGGCCGCCAGAAGCGGCAGGGCAAAACGAATCTTCATATCAGTTCTCCTTCATTGAACGCCGCGCGTACGAAATCGGCGCCGAGCGCCAAAAAGCGCGGCCTGAAAACCCAACGCGCAGGAGATCAAGAAGTTCGCGGTGCCCGTAAAATGCCGCCATTGCGCAAGCCGAGGTTGCCTGGCGTCGGAATGGAAGATTTGCGCGACTTTAGCCGAGGCGCGGGAAACCTTGGGGGAATGGCCGCGTTGCATCCCCGAACACGGCATAAAAGGTATTTGCATGGCGGCAACCCGCAGAAGAGCGAACGAAAAAAAAGCGGCGGGACGAACGGCAGCGGCACAGCGCAGAGTTCAGCAACGCATCGATCAAGCCGAGCGCGGCGGACGCAAGCCCGAGGAAACAGAAGGCGCCGCGCAGATGGGCGCGCGGGAATATCCGGCGCCGCCTTTCCCCAAGCAGCATCAGAGCAAACCGGGCCAGGAATCCAAGTTGGATCCCGCGCCGATGTATGACGCGCCGTTCTACCGGGGTTCGGAGAAGCTGAAGGGCCAGGTGGCGATTATCACCGGAGCCGATTCAGGCATCGGCCGGGCCGTGGCCGTGTTCTTCGCGCGCGAGGGCGCGGATATCGCCGCACTTTACCTGAACGAACACAAGGATGCCGAAGCAACGAAGAAGGCCGTGGAGGAGGAAGGGCGGCGGTGCCTGCTGCTTTCGGGCGATGTCGCCGACCGGACGTTTTGTTTCGACGCGGTGAAACGGGCGCTGGATGAATACGGCCACCTCGACATTCTGGTGAACAACGCAGCGTTTCAGGAACACGTGCCGCAGTTCGAGGACCTGACCGAAGAGCATTTCGACAGAACGCTAAAAACAAATCTGTACGGCTATTTCCATATGGCTCAGGCCTGCGCGCCGCACATGAAGAACGGCAGCGCCATCATCAATACCGGTTCTGTGACCGGGCTGATGGGCAATAAAAATCTGCTCGATTACTCGCTGACTAAAGGCGGCATTCATGCCTTCACGCGCTCACTGGCGACGCATTTGATTCCGCGCGGTATCCGCGTCAACGCCGTGGCGCCGGGGCCGGTGTGGACGCCGCTCAATCCCGCCGACAAAAATGCGAAGGACGTCGCGGAGTTTGGCGCCCATACGCCGATGAAACGGCCGGCGCAGCCTGAGGAGATCGCGCCGGCTTATGTGTTCCTGGCCTCGCGCCAGTGCTCAAGCTACATCACAGGCGAGATCCTGCCGATCATCGGCGGCTATTCGGGCGGTTAAGTCATGGCGCGAGCGCCTTCCGCCCGACGAAGTCTTACGCAATATCGGCACAAGCGTGACTTCACCAAAACCGCCGAACCCAGCGGCGCGGACGATGATTTTAAATCGACGGGGCATGCCTTCGTCGTTCAGAAACATGCCGCGAGCCATTTGCACTATGACTTCCGGCTAGAGATGGACGGCGTGCTCAAGAGTTGGGCGGTAGCAAAGGGGCCGAGCGTCGATCCGGCCGTGAAGCGGCTGGCGGTGGAGGTCGAGGATCATCCGCTAGCCTACGGCCGGTTCGAAGGCACGATCCCGAAGGGGCAATATGGCGGCGGCACCGTGATGCTGTGGGATCGCGGCACGTGGTATTCCGACGGCGACGTGCACGACGACTATAAAGCCGGGCGCCTGAAGTTCCGGCTCAACGGCGCGAAAATGAAGGGCCAATGGGCACTCGTGCGCATGAAACCAAGGCCACAGGACAGAAAACCCAACTGGCTGTTGATCAAAGACCGCGACGCGGAAGCGGTGCCGGGAAATCCCGACAAACTTTTGAAGCAGGACAAAAGCGTCAAAACAGGACGAGAGATGGAGGACATCGCCGCGGGTGACGACGTGTGGCAATCCAATCGCGCCGAAAAAACGAAAAACCTCAAAAAGCCGCTGAAGAACCCGGCGGCGAAAGCGAAAGCCGCGAACAAGCGCAAGGTCAAGATGCCTGCGTTCGTGGAGCCGGAGTTGTGCACGCGCGTGGATGCGCCGCCCGCTGATGACAAGTGGCTACATGAGATCAAGTTCGATGGATATCGGCTGCATTGCCGGCTCGAGGGCGGCAAAGCCGACGTTCTGACGCGTCATAACGAGAACTGGACAGCGAAGTTCAAGGAGTTGGCGAAGGCGATCGCGCAGTTGCCCGCAGAAAGCGCCTATATCGACGGCGAGGCCGTGATCATGAACGATGCGGGTCTGAGCGACTTCTCGGCCTTGCAAACCTGGTTCAAGGCACCTGGCACGCGGCGGGTAACATATTTCGCATTCGACCTCCTTTTCCTCAATGGCGAGGACCTGCGCGGGCTACCGCTGACAGCGCGCAAGGAACTGCTGAAGGAATTGCTCGCGGGACAGACCTCGGACGATATCCGCTACAGCGACCATCAGCTGGGCAACGGGCCCGCGTTCTTCAAGGCATCCGCGGCGCTGGGCGTGGAGGGAATCATCTCGAAGAGGGCGGACGCGGCATATGCCTCGGGGCGGACGCGCAGCTGGTTGAAGATCAAGCGCATCGAACGCCAGGAATTCGTCATCGGCGGGTATACCGATTCCACGGCGATGAAGAACGCGATCGGCGCCTTGCTGCTCGGAGAATATCAGGGCAAGAAGCTGGTTTATGTCGGCAAAGTCGGCACCGGCTATAGCAATGCCGATGCCAAGACTCTGCATAAGAAGTTGTCGGCGTTGGCGGCGAAGAGCGCGCCATTCGAGGAGACGACGACTGACGCGCGGCGCGGCGCCCATTGGGTGAAGCCCGAACTGATCGCGGAGATAGAATTCGGGGCGTGGACAGCGGATCATATCCTGCGCCATGCGGCGTTTCTGGGGCTGCGCGCCGACAAGGAGCCGGGCGACGTGAAAACCGAGAAGGAATTACCGTTGCGCGAGATCACTAAACCGCGGGCCAAAAGCGCAGCCCAACGCAAGCCAGCGAAAAGCGGCGAAGATGTCGCGGGCGTGACCATCACGCATCCCGCGCGCATGATCTATCCGAAGGAAAAGATCAGTAAGGTCGCCGTGGCGGAATACTACGCGGCCGTGGCGCACGTGATGTTGCCGCATGTCGCCGCGCGCCCGTTATCGCTGGTGCGTTGCCCTGACGGCGTCGGGCCGGCGTGCTTCTTTCAGAAGCATGCGGGCATGGGGTTGCCCGAGGCCATCACCGAACATCGCATCGGCAAGGGTAAGGCAGATACGGTCCTGACCGTCGACACGGTCGAAGGGCTGGTATCCCTGGTTCAGCGGGGAGTGCTGGAGGTTCACGTCTGGGGCTCGCATCTTGTCACGGTCGAGCAACCCGATCTGCTGGTGTTCGACTTCGATCCCGATCCGTCCGTGAAGTGGGATAAGGTCGTGGACGCGAGTCTTGCGATGCGCGACGAACTTGGCGGACTGGGGCTTACGTCGTTCGTCAAGACGACCGGCGGGAAGGGATTGCATGTGGTGGTGCCGGTTATTCCCGCGCTTGAATGGGACGGGATCAAACAGTTCACCCGCGCGGTCGCCGAGCGCTTCGCGGCGCGCGACCCAAAGACCTATCTGACCAAGATGTCGAAGGCGGCGCGGCGCGGGCGCATTTTCATCGACTACCTGCGCAATGGCCGGGGATCGACGGCCATTGCGCCTTATTCCACGCGCGCGCGACCCGGCGCGACCATCGCGACTCCGGTAACGTGGAAGGAACTGGAAGCCGGAGCTACGCCCCAGGACTTCACCATCGCCACGGTGCTGGAACGCATCGCCAAACGATTCAAGGATCCGTGGGCCGCCATGGCGACGACCGAGCAGGAGATTACGGTCGAGATGATCGAGAAGCTCGAAAAGCCATGACGACGCCGGCGCTGCAGCGCAACTATGCGTCGCTGGCGGCGGCGCGGCGCGCGGCGAAGGGATGCCGGGCTTGTCCTTTATGGCGTCCTGCGACGCAGACAGTCTTCGGCGAGGGCAACGACGATGCGCGGATCATGCTGGTAGGGGAACAGCCAGGAGATAAGGAAGATATCGAAGGTCATCCTTTCGTTGGGCCGGCGGGCCAGTTGTTGCGCCGCGCCCTCGGCGATGCCGGCATTGCGCCGGAAACCGCCTATATCACCAATGCGGTGAAGCATTTCAAATTCATCCAACGCGGCAAGCGGCGCATGCATCAAAAACCCGCCGCTCCCGAAATCGCGGCATGCGTGCCGTGGTTGCAGCATGAGTTGGCGTTCGTCGCGCCCAGCATCGTCGTGCTGTTGGGCGTCACGGCGATGAAGGCAGTGCTTGGCAAAGTCGGAACCATCACGACGCTGCGCGGAAGGATCATGCCTTTCGGCGAACGCGTTGCGTTAATCACGGTACATCCATCGTCGCTGCTGCGCGCGCCGGACGATGAATCGCGCCGCAAGGGATATGCGGCTTTCGTGAAAGATTTAGGCGTCGCGGCCGCTTATCACGCGAAGCCGCGCGCTAGGAGCGCGTGAGTTTCGCGACGCGGCGCGCCAGATCAAGCGCGTTCTCGGGCGCGTGGATCTTGGCGGTGTTGTCGAAATAAACGAAGACGTCGCGTGGGCGGCCGGGATTACGTCGGGCGACATGTTTGCCCGGCGGATCGTCGCCCACGGACCACGCGACGAAGCGCTTAGCCCAACCCGCCAGGGCGCGCGGGCCGTAATTGCTGAAATATAGCTCGCTCGATCCGTGAAGGCGGCAGTAGGCGAAGTCGGCGGTCAGGTCCATGAGCTTCGGCCAGTCGACCGTATCGGCGCAGACGAGGGCGACATTGCGCGCGCGCAGCAGATCGATGAAAGCAGGAGCGAGAAAGCTTTCGTGGCGGATTTCGAGGGCGTGGCGGATGGGGCGGCGCTTGTCGGTCCGCGTCCAGGTGGATTTCTTACGCTGAAGATGCTCGCGGGCCAGATTCGCGGCGGCAGTCGTGTCATCGGGCAGCTGATCGAGGAAGCGGGCGATGAGATCGCGGTCGAATTTGAAATTGGGCGGAAGCTGCCACAGGACTGGGCCGAGTTTTGGGCCGAGACGCAACAGACCGGACGCGAAGAAATTGGCCAGCGCCGGACGGCAATCGCGCAGCCTGAGCATATGAGTGATGAAGCGCGAGCCTTTGACCGAAAATAGGAAGCCCGGGGGGACCGCGTCGCGCCAGCGTTTGAAGCTGTCGGCCGATTGAAGACGATAGAAGGTGCTGTTGATTTCGACGGTGTCGAAGACGTCGCCGATATAGCCGAGCTCTTTGCGCTGGGGCAGCTTGGGCGGGTAAAAGGCTCCCCGCCATGGCGGATAAAGCCAGCCGGAAACGCCGATACGAACGCGGCTTGGAGTTTGGCGTTTGCTGTTGTTCATCAGCAAGCGCAACGGGGACGGCGGCCCGCCATCCCCGGCGCCGCTGAAATATTTTTTTTACGCTTCGTGGTGGCGCGAGTTGCGTAGCTGGCGGGCACGGACTTCGCGGTAGGCGCCCCAGACGATAAGGGCGAGGGCGACGATGAGCGCGGTGTCGATGACGGGCGAGTATTCGAGATAGTTCATGGAAGGACCTCCTACTGGTTTTCCAAAACGTGCTCCCCTCGGCCACTCACTGCCTGTTGGCTTCGGCGGCTTGAGTAGCGCAGCTTGCCCATTGCAACGCGTGGGTCACCTGGCCGTTGCATTTCTTTCATCGATTAGTTGCGCAACGTACGCGGCATGATGCCAGCCAAGGTTGAATGCGTGTCCATAACGAAAATGCGGGAACTCTTACCCGGGCGCTTCATTCTTAGGAAAGGTAACTGCCGTCCGGGGGCCCTTCGTGGCTTTGCCGCAATCTCTTCGCGCGCTTGTCGTCTCGCCGCTGGCGTGGCTGTGGTGGGCGCGCACGGCTGCGCGACGGAGATTGGCGCGCGTGGTCAAGTCGGCCGATCCGCGTCATATCCTTATTGTGACCTGGGACTTTCCGCCGGCGGATTCCACCGGCGTTCACCTGCCGGCATCGATCGCGCGGCATGCCGCCTTGGCGGGGTGGCGCGTGTCCGTGGTCTGCGCGCCGGCGCCGACAGCGGCGAGCGCCGGCGGACAGGAACTCGCGGAAAGCATTCCGCCGGCCGTACGCGCGCTGCGCGTGGATGGGCGCATGGCCACGGCGCATCACGCGCGGCTCCACCCCGCCTGGGGCGTGCCCAGCATCGACGGCGGGTATCTCGCTGCCGTCGCGCTGACCGATACGGCGCTCGCGGCCTTACGCGACGATCCGCCCGCCGTCGTTTTGGGGAGCGGGCCACGCTTCGCGAACTTCCTGGCGGCACGCTGGCTGGCGGAGACTTACGGCGCCAAGTTGGCGCTGCAGTACCGCGACGAATGGACGGTGCAGACGCCGGCGTTCGTGCAGAACTCGGCGGCCGATCGCGCCGAGGAAGCGCGCTGCCTCGCGCGCGCCGATCTGGTGACTTTCGTTTCAGCGGGGAAGGAAGCGCTTTACCGCCAAGCATTCCCGCGTATCGATACCTTAAAATTCATGACCATCGCCAACGGTTGGGAACCGTTCTTCCATGAGCGCGCGCGCCGGGATACGCAGCATCTGGAGTTTGGGCCATTTACGCTGACCTATACCGGGCGCTGGCATTCATCCCTCCAGCCTTTCCTCGACGCGCTGGAAGCGGCATTGGGGCGGCGCCCGGATCTGAAGGAGAAGCTGCGTTTGGTCATTCTCGGGCGACAGTTGCCGGAAAATGAAAAACTGCTGGCGGTATTCGCCGCGCGCCATCCGGGCAATCTGGTGACGCGCGCGGCGACGTCGCCGACGACCGCCATTGAAATCCAGCGCGAGTCCGGGGCGCTGTTGCTCTTGAACGAACATCTCTATGACGGCGTCGTCCCGCTCAAGACTTTCGACTACCTTTGCGGGACGCGGCCCATCCTGGTATTCGGCGCGACCGGCGGAGCGGCCAAAATTATCGAAGGCCTGGGCGCGGGCGTCGTCGTGGGCCCGCACGATCCCGCGGCGATGGAAGCGGCTTTAGCGCGCATGATGGACCCCGCCACTCAATGGGACACGCCGCAACGCCGGGAGTGGAACGCGCGCAGCAGCCGCGCTGTCCTTATCCCGCAATTGTTGGACGCGCTGGCGGCATTGACCGCGCCGGGCTTCGTCGGGACGGCCAATGGCCGCTGTCTCGCGCAGGATGTCGCTAAAGCGTCAGCTTGAGGGTGCGGGCCGCCAAGAAGCCTTTCAGGGTCAAAACGACCTTTTGTTCGGCCCCGGCGGGGCGTCCGGCGATAAGCCACAGCAACAGGATGGTGATGCCGTAGACCACGGCGCCGACGCAGGAGATGGCGGCGAGCTGCGGGATGAGGTGAGGGACGTCCGGTGCGGTGGGCCAGGCGCGTTCCCACAGCAAGATCGCGCCGTACATGATGGCGGAAGCGCAAAGCGGACGCGCGATCGACGCCAAGGTTTCGGTCATTCCGACCCCAAGCTCGCGCCGGATGAGCCAGAAGTTGGAGATGAAGTTGACTACCGCGCTGGCGACGAGCGCCCAGGCGGCGCCCTCGTTACCCATGACGCGCGTGCCGATGATCAGGCCGGGGATGAGGACCATGATGCTGGGCAGATTGCGCCAGACGATAAGATCCGGGCGGCCGAGCGCGAGATAAAGCGCGCCGGTATTGGCCGAGGCCAGATTGATGAGGCCGTAGAGGGTAAGGACTTGGATCAGCGGGACGATGGAGAGCCAGCGGGCGCCAAGGAAGATACTGACGATATGCGGCGCGGTCAGCGCGATACCGACGCCGACGGGGACGGCGAGAAAAGCCATGGCCGCGAGGGAGTCGATGAAGCTGCGCGCGAGGCGCTGGGCGTCGCCGGCGATCTTGGCGAAGCTTGGAAAGAGCACGCGCTGGATCGGCCAGATCAGTTCGGTGGTGGTGAGATTGGAGATCTCGTAGCCGATGGTATAGAAGCCCAAAGCTTCGGTGCCGGCGATCTTGCCGACGATGAAGGTGTCGAGACGCGTGCGGATGACGGTGACCGTGTTGTTGAGCGCGAGCCATTTGGAGAAGTGCAGGAAGCCGCGCGCGCCGGCCAGGCTCCAGGACGGGCGGTAGGGGTGCATGACGTAGCTCATGACGGTCGCCATGGCTTTGCTGACGACGATGCCGGCGATGAGCGCGGAGTAATCGCGCCAGATCCAGGCCAGCGTGACGGTGACGACAAAGCCCGCGACTTTGCTCCAGACCAGGAGGCTGAATTCGCGGTCGAACTGGAGTTCCTTGCGGAACTCGACGGCGCCGATGTTCTGAAGGCCGTTGACCACGGCGACCACCGCGAGCCAGACCATGACCATGATGAGCCGCTGGTCGTCATAAAGCAGCGCGGTGGGATAAGCGGCGGCGAGAAGGATGAGGGCAGCGAAAAGTCCGCGCAAGACCGAGAGCGTCCAGGCGGTGTCATAGCGCGCGCGTCCGTCGCGCTGGTCTTGAATGAGCGCGAGGTCGAAGCCAAACTCAAGGAGCGCATCGAGAGCGGAAAAGATGCCGGTGGCGAGCGCGATAATGCCGAAATCCTCAGGCACCAGCAGCCGCGCGAGAATTATGGTGCTGATGAGGCCGATGGCGCGCACCGCCACGCGCTGGAAGATCATCCAGGCGGCGCCGGTTGCCACGCGAACTCCAAGGCCTGAATCGGACACGGCGGCTATACCGGGAAAAGGCGCTGAACGAGGTTGGGCCGGAAGTGGGTGATGAGTTCACCCACGGCCTTCACCGTGAAATAGAGCGCCGCGACGAGGTAGGCCGCGACGGCGCCGGGAGCCGAAAGGCCCACATCCTTGGCGCGCGCGCGGATTTTTCGGTAGCTCGCCACCAATCCGTTGCGGTAGCTCCAATAGACCTGCCGCAACAGCGGGCGGTTCCGGCGCGTGAGGGTATTGGCGAGGATCACCTCGTCGCGGCCATTGTGCAGCGCGCGGATGAAGAAATAGCTGAAGGTCACGGGCACCGGGTGCGAGACGCGCGCGCGCTTTTGAACGTATAGGCCGATGCCCTTGGCGCAGAGCGACTGGCCCAACGCCACGCATTGGCCGCGGAAGATCGGAAGTTCGGGGAACGGATTGGCGGCGAAGATCTCGGAACGGAAAGCCGAGTTGTTGGCGTGGAAGTGATCGGTCGGCCGCAAATCGTCGGCGGTATCGCGCAGCGGGAAGAACCAAAACAGGGCGAAGGCCTTGCTGTAGAAATTGTCGTATTCGATGTAGGTCTCGCCGGCGACGGCGCCGACCTCGGGCGCCCGGAAGGAATCGATGATGGCCTCGAGCCAGCCCGGCTCGGGGATGACATCGCTGTCGAGGAAAATGGTCAGCTCACCTTCACTGAGACGCGCGCCGAAGTTCTTCTGTTGGTAGTACTTGAGGCCTTGATTGGCGACGATGCGGGTCGTGGCGGGGAGCGTCTTAGGATCCAGCTCAGCCTCCACCACGTCGCGCACCATGTCGCCGTCGATGACTTCGCGGTCGTAGAGCAGGTTGATCTGGGGCGGGGTGGGCGGCGGCGGGAGCGCGATCAATTGCTCGCGTAAAGCGCGAAGCATACGCCGCGTCCGGTGGAGTTCGGCGAAACGCGCGTTCTCCCACTCGATGGATATGGAAAAGGTCGGGGTCTTGGTGGCGTCCAGCATGGGGGCCCGGGGAGGTCAGCTCTCCCAGTAAACTGCCGCCCCCCCGAATAGTTGCGCGTTGACGCGAAAATAGCGAAAGCGCCACCCCCGGATGGGGATGGCGCTCTCTGATTTGGGCAACTTTAGAACTTCGCGCGGAGCGTAATGCCGTAGGTGCGCGGGTCGCCGGGCTGGCCGACGTATAAGCCCGTGCCGCCAGGGGCAGCCGAGAGCAGCTCATAGTAGTTCTTGTCGAAAAGGTTACGTGCCCAAAGGGCGATGTCCCAGCCGTCGGCGGCGCGGAAGCCGAGACGGGCATTGGCCAGGGCATAGCCCTTCACATTCAGGTAAGCCGAGGCCGTGGCGCTGGAGGAGAACGACGACCGGTAGCTGGTATCCACCGCCAGAAAGTAATCACCGTCTTTACCGAGCAACTGCGCCGGCACTTTGTACTCGCCGCCGAGCGAGGCGGCCCACTTGGAAATGCCGGGCAGGCGCGTGTTGGAGATATCGGAGAACGACGGACCGCCGGTCAATTCCAGCGCGGGCGGCGCATCCGGAAAGGAAATATATTGGCCTTCGGTGTAAGCGACCGCGCCGAAGAGGCTGAAGTTATCGGTGATCTGGGCATTGGAGTCGAACTCAACGCCGTAGACGCGCACCTTCTTGGCATTGGCGAGGTAACCGCGCAGGACGCCCACGCCCGCGTTCATCACTTGGGCTTGGAAGTCGCCCACGTTGGTGAGAAAGCCGGTGAGGTTCGCGGTCACGCCGGGGATCAACTGCGTCTTCACGCCGATTTCGAAGTGATTGACCTTCTCGGGCTTGACGACTGCGGCGCTGAGAGCCGGGTTGCCGGCCGCATCGGCCGGCACGCCGGCGAGGTTGAGGCCAACCGACTTGTAGCTGCGCGCGTAGGTCGCATAGGTGTTGATGGCATCGCTCACGGCGTAGGACACCGTCGCCTGGCCCGAGAGGTTAGTTTTGTCCGTATCTACGTTATAGGCCTGCGGCGCAAGGATCGAGCGCTGTAGCGTAATCAGCGCGGCATTGGTGGTTTGGAGTCCGCCGTAGACCACGCCGGAGTAATCGACCTTCTTGCGATCATAGTTGAGGCGGATGCCGGGCAGGAAGTGAAGCTTGTCGGTGATCGCCCAGTCGACCTGGCCGAAGGCAGCGGCGGAGTCGTTATCGAAGGCGATCGTCAGGTTCTGGCCATAGCCGGTGAGAAGGCCGGGCGTATTGGCATTGGCGCTGGGCGCCAAGAGCACGCGCGCGGCGGCAGAGCCTTGTTCCTGGCGCTGACCGTTGCGCGAGGAGTTGATGCTCTGGCGGTACAGGTAGACGCCCGCGACAAAATCGAGAGAGTCGGAAATTTTTCCGGCGTAGCGGACTTCCTGCGAATATTGCTTCTGCTTCGACGGCGCGGCCGAGATGGTGGTGATCGGCAAGCCCGTGAAATCACGGTCGTTGGATGGATCCCAATCCCAGAAACGCCAAGCCGAGATCGACGTCAGCGTGCCGGAGCCGATTTCCCAATCAACGGTGACGTGAAGGCCGCCCATGTCCTGCTTGGAGCGGATTGGCGTATCGACGTCGGTCAATCGATCAAAAGCATTGTAGCTGGGCGGCGTGTAACCGAGGTCGGCGGCGATCTGCGCCCACTGCCGGTTCGCGGGACGCAAGGTCGGCGCGACGCCAGCGATGAACTGCGTGTAGCCCTCGGGGCGCTGACGCGTGTAGTCGGCGCCGGCCGTGACCGACAGGCGGTCGTTGGCCTGGAACAGCAGTTGGCCCTTGAAGCCGAGATTGTTGAGATCGTTCACGTCGTCTTGGGTGCGCGTGTTGAAGCCAAAACCGTCCCGCTGGGTTCCGGCGAAGGACAGGCGCGCGGCGAGCTTGTCACCGAGGGGGCCGGAGGCCGAGACCTTACCTTGCACGTAGCCGTAATTACCGTAGCTCAGCTCGACGTTGGTTTCGGGCGTGAAGCTGGGTTTGCGCGTGGTGATATTGATGGCGCCGGCGGTGGTGTTCTTGCCGTAAAGCGTACCCTGAGGTCCGCGCAGCACTTCAATCTGCTCGACGTCGATGAAGTCGAGGGTCGCGGCGGCGGGGCGGTTGTTGAAGACGCCGTCGACATAGAAGCCGACGCCAGGTTCGATGCCGTCGTTGGTCAGGCCGAATGGCGCGCCGAGGCCGCGGATGTTGATGGCCGAGTTGCGCGGGTTGGTCGAATAGAACTGCAGCGTCGGGATGAGTTCCTTCAGACGGTTGATGTTGAAGGCGCCGGTTTCGGCGAGCAGTTCGGAATTGACGACCGAGACCGGGATCGGGACTTCCTGGGCGCTTTCGGCGCGGCGGCGCGCGGTGACCGTGATCTCTTCGATGCGCGTGACGGCGCGGGCGTTGTCCGCGGCGGCGACTTGGGTTTGGGAAGCCTGAGCTTGGGCAACTTGGACTTCCGCCTCTTGGGCCATGCCGGGGCGCGCCGAGAGCGCGACAAGGGCGGCGGAGGTCAAGAGGGCGAAGGTGAAGTAAGAGCGGCGAGAAGTCATAAGGTACCCCAATAATTTCTTGTTCTGAGTGAGAGAAGGCGCGTCACAATCGTGACAGCGCTGTCATTGCACGCCGCGTGCCAAGCGGGTTTGGCCGCGGATTTGCGGAGTTTTGGCGCGGTTCCGGCAAGCGGTGTTTATCGCGCAGCAGCCCGGCTGACCGCGGATCAACAATCGAGTGTTGCTATATCAACACTGCAATTGCGCGAGCAGGCTCTGGCCGAAAGGCCAGGCGCCGAGGTTCGAACGCGCATTGATGTGGCCGGCGAGGCCGACATTGACGAACTCGCTGCCCCACCACTTGGCCATGACTTTCGAGCGGCCCAGGGTGGCGTATTGATCGTTAGCGCTTGCGACCAGGATCGAGCGCGCGGCGAAGGGGGCGCGTGGGATGGGCGCGAAACGCTTCAGGGGCGCGCAGGCGTTCTCGGCTTCCGGGTCGCAAGGGGCGACGAGGAGCGCGGCTTTGATCTTCTCGCGCGCGGCTTGCGGGCGGGCCGCATTCCATGCGGCGGCAGCGATACAGCCGAGGCTGTGGGCGACGAGAATCACCGGCGACGGATAGGCGGAAATCTCCTCATCGAGACGCTGGATCCATTGCTCGGGCGTCGGGTCTTTCCAGTCGCCGAGGTCGGCGCGGCGGCAGTCTTGCCGTTCGCGCTCCCATGCGCTTTGCCAGTGATCTTCGCAAGAGCCGTTGAGGCCGGGAACGATCAGGACGTCCGCCGCGAGCGGCGGGAGAGAAGGCGACGGCAGCGGCCGGGCGGCAAGGGCGGAATGGCTCATGATCAAATCTCTCCAACGACACGTGGTGCGCAGTGAAGCTGGAGCAAGCGGCGTGCCAACGAAGGAATCCTTGTGTTGCGGGCAATTAGCGCGCCTATGGCCCGCGCGCGTGCTGGCAGATCAGCAGGATCTGCGCGCCGCGCAGCAGCGCTGCTTCAGGTAATAAGTCCGTAATGTTTGAGTTTATGGCGCACGATATTGCGGCTGATGCCGAGCAGTTGCGCGGTCTTGACCTGGTTCTGGTTGCAATGGGCAAAGGCGGTGCGAACCACTTCTTCCTCGATGCGCGCAAAAAGCTCGGGGCCGCCGCGCTCAAACATGGCGCGCAGGGTCGAGGCAAGACCTTCATCGGATGCGGGCGCCGCGGGCAAGCGCGACGGCTGCGCAGTCTGCGAAAGACGGTAGCCGGTGAGATTGAGATCGCGCGGTTGCACGATACTGCCTTGAACGACCAGCAGCGCATGTTGAACGCTGTTTTCGAGTTCGCGAATATTTCCGGGCCAAGGATAAGAAAGCAACGCCTCGCGCGCGGCGTCAGAAAACGTGACGGCGCCGAGACCGAGACGACTCTGGTAGAGATGCAGAAAGTATTCGGCAAGCGGCAGCACGTCGCCGGCGCGGTCGCGCAGCGGCGGAAGGTCGAGCCGGCCGACGTTGAGGCGGTAGTAAAGATCCTCGCGGAAGCGGCCCGCTTTGACGGCGTTCTCGAGATTGACGTTGGTGGCGGCGAGGAAGCGCACGTCGATGGGAATGGAGGTGCGGCTGCCGACGCGGCTGATCTCGCGCTCCTGAAGCGCGCGCAGCATTTTCACCTGGGTGACAAGAGGCAGATCGCCGACTTCGTCGAGGAAAAGCGTTCCGCCGGCGGCGGCTTCGAACCATCCTTTCTTTTGGCCGATGGCGCCGGTGAAGGCGCCTTTCTCATGGCCGAAAAGTTCACTCTCGACGAGATGTTCAGGGAGGGCAGCGCAATTGACGGCGATGAAGGGCCGGTCGCGGCGTTGGCTGATGCGGTGAATCTGACGCGCGACAAGTTCTTTGCCCGTGCCGGTCTCGCCGACGATGAGGACGGTGGCGTCGCTTTGGGCGAGACGGGCCATGCGCTCGTGAATGGCGACGGACGCGGGATCGTTGAAGACGAGCGCGGTCGCGCGAATGCTGCGGGCATAGTTCGTCGGGTTCTCGAAGGTGACGACCTTGCTCGCTATCGCGGCTTCTTCGGGGTCGCGTTTACGCGGCTCCGCCATGGACCTCTCGCTGCTGTGTTGCGCCGCGAGGTTATTCCGGCGTCGGGTCCGAAATAGTAATATTTTCTTTCCGTGGCCGAAATATGGGCTTATAGGAAAATAATATTCTATAAAGACGGCATTCTGCGGCGCGGGTGTCCCGCTTCAGGGAATGCGTGGCGAAGCTGATGACGGGCGAGTACAAGGGGGCCGCAATGTTTTGTTCCGGGGCGTCCCAGTGAGCGCAAAGTACTATTTTCTGATTGCCGCCGCGGCATACCTGCTGGTGGGCGTCATCCTGGCGCGGACGGTGTTCAAAGCGCCGAGCATGCGTTTGCGCTTTCGCGACCATCTTCTGGGCGCGGTCTGCATGCCCGTGCTTTTTGTCGCGCTCTTGGTGTTTTCGCTGATCGAAGACTTGTGGGCGCGGCTTCTGATCGTGCTCGATTACGAGCCGCCAGAGGAAATGCGCGCTGGTCCTAAAGACCCTGAATAATCGATTGCGCGCCGATGAGGCGCGAAGGGGTTTAGCGCGTGCCGTCCTGGTGCGGATCGGCGAAGGTCAATTCATCCTCCAACGCTACGCGCTCGCGCCCGGTCAAATGTGCCTTGATGCGGTATTGATAGTTAAAGCCGGTCATCGGCAGGAGGCGGGAGATGATGAATTGCTCGGCGCCATCCACGCGCGTCTTCATCTCGCCCAGGGATCGGCTGGGGCCCACGCGGACCACGCTCTGGCCGAGGTTGAACTTGCGGTGTTTCATCGGCAAATCCTTTGCCTGCGGGACGCCGCTGCGGCGCTTACGCGAGTTTTTTTCTCGCCTTGGCGAGAGGCTTAGGAGGGGAAGCCGCGGCGACGAGGCGGTCGGCGGCTTCCTTTTCCAATCTCAGCGCACGCAGTCGCGCTGTCTTGTCATCGTTAACTTTGCGCTCACGCGCCCGCTCGGCGAAGAAGTCCGCGTCTCGTTTCGCGCTTTGAGTGCGAGTCAGGTCGCTTTTGCGTTGGGCTTCAGTCCGGGCGGCGCCTTTGCCCATTCTTAGACGGCCTTGAGGTTGCTGGCCGCAATTTTGCCGCGCTCGCTCTGCGTTTCGTAGCTGAGCTTCTGGCCTTCTTGGAGATTGCCGAGGCCCGAACGCTCAACCGCGCTGATGTGCACGAAAACGTCTTTGCCGCCGTCGCTGGGCTGGATGAATCCAAAGCCCTTCTGGACGTTAAACCACTTCACGGTACCTACCGCCATTGTCTGTTTCCTTCAAATGCATTTCGCCGCCGGTGACGACCGGCGGGGCCAACCAGATTTTGAGAGAAACCGCATCGCCGTATAAGACGACGGAGATAGGGATACGACCCAAGGGCGCTGACCAAAAGGTTATGCGCGCCGATGGGCGGAATAGCAAGACTTATCGCGCTTTTTAGCTGATTAACCATGATATTGGGCACTTGATCGCGAAAACGGACGCATTTTTAATGCGCTCTCGCGGGACGCGCGCGCTACGGGTAAGTCGTTAAGATGGCCATGAAGTCGGCAAACGGTGCGAACGAACTGATAGAGCGGGGCGCCTTGATGCGCGGGCAGGGCGATGTCGCGCAGGCACGCGCGTATTTCGAGGAGGCGGCGCGCCAGGAACCCGGGAATGCGCGCGCGTGGCGCGAACTTGGGGCTCTGCTGAACGACGGCGCGAGCGAATACGACTTGGCCGCGAATGCCTTGGATCGCGCGTTGGCGCTCGCCCCCTTGGACAAGGAAGCCTTGCGCGCCCGCGCGCGCGTCGAGATCGAACGCGGCGGGGATTCGGTCACTTGGCTCGCGAAAGCGCGGGCGGCCCATCCCGACGATCTCGATGTCAGGCTCGAGTTGGCAACCGCGCGTTACGATGCCCGGGATGACGAAGGCGCGCTCGGGGAATTGATGACGCTCACGCGCGAGCGCCCCGATTGGATCAAAGGTCATTCGGCCTTGGCGCTTTTGCGCTGGCAACTGGATGAGAGTCATTCCCTCGCGCGTGGCTATGCGCCGGCGCTCGCGCAAGACCCAGAAAATAAGGATCTCTGGCTCGCCTGCTTCGAAGCGCTGCTGCGGGCGCCGGATTACGAAGGGCTTTTGAGTTCTGTCGAGACCGCGCGCAAGACCTTCGGCGATGCGCGATTTCTGGACCGGTTTGAGGCGATCGCGGCGAGCGAGACCGGCGATATCGCGCGCGCAGATGCGATCTTCGCGCGCATGGGTGGCCTTGAAGACATGGAAATGGGCATCGCCTACATCCGCCACGCGCTGCGCGCCAAGCGGATCGCGGAAGCGGCGCGCGTGGCCGCCTTGTCGGTGCATCAACCCGGCGGAGCGCGGGCCTGGTCCTATTTGAGCACGGCATGGCGACTGCTGGGCGACGAGCGCTGGCGGTGGCTGGATTCCCCCAGCGTCGTGGCCGCGGTGGAGGTGGATGTCGACATTGCGCCGTTGGCCGCGGTGCTGCGGCGTCTGCACACCTGGCGCTGCGCGCCTTTGGGACAATCGGTGCGCGGCGGTACGCAGACCGGCGGGCAACTGTTCAACCGGCCGGAACCGGAAATCGTCAAGCTGCGCGTGACGCTCGAACAATGCATCCGCCGTTTTGTCGAACAATTGCCGCCGCACGATGCAGGCCATCCGTTCCTTGGCGCGCCGCGCGGCGAACTCGGGTTCACGGGATCATGGTCCGTGCGTCTGACCCAAGCCGGCTATCACATCAACCACACGCACCCGCAAGGGTGGCTGAGCTGCGTATTTTATGTGGCGGTTCCCGAGAGCATCGGAGCGACCGAAGCCGATCCGGCGGGATGGCTGACCCTCGGCCAGCCGCCTCCTGAGCTGGGCCTGAACCTCGAGCCCGCGCAAATGATCAAGCCGAAGCCGGGGCTGATGGCGCTGTTTCCGTCGACCATGTGGCACGGCACGGTTCCCTTCGAAGCGGGTGAGCGCCTGACGGTGGCGTTCGACGTTCAGTCGCGGGCCTAAAGAGCCCGGATGAAAGGGATTCCTGGCCGATTACCGCGCCGCGACATCACCCAAATGAAGTTGATTTGCTTAACATAATAACTATCCTTGCCGCTTCCGAGCGTGGGCATTCGACCGAAGGGAGAGATCGGCATGGAACACCTGAAGCGCACCATCGAAGGCATCCAGAAACGCGGCGAAGCGGTGCTTTTCATCGACGGCGAGTGGCGCAAGGGCGGAAACGGCCCGATGCTCGACGTCATCGCGCCACATACCGAAGAAACGCTGATGCAGTACCGCGAGGCCACGACCGCCGACGTCGATGCGGCGGTGGCCGCGGCGCGCAACGCCTTCGATAACGGACCCTGGCCGCGCATGAGCCCGGCTGAACGCGGGGCGCAGTTACGCAAAGTGGCGGACCTGCTGAAAGAACGTCTGCCGGAATTGGCCGAGGCCTGGACGGGGCAAGTGGGCGCGGTAATCGGTTTCACCAAGAAGGCCTCCTATCAGGTGCCGGGGCTGTTCAATTACTACGCCGGTCTTTGCGACACCTACCCAATCGTCGATGAGCGCACGCGGTCGTCGGGCGGGAAGGCGCGCGTGGTGAAAGAGCCGGTGGGCGTTGTCGCGACCATCACGCCGTGGAACGCGCCGCTCGTGCTGCTTTGCTACAAAGTCGCGGCGGGCCTCGCGGCTGGGTGCGCCATCGTCGCCAAACCGTCGCCCGAAACGCCCATCGACGCGCATATCCTGGCCGAGTGCATCGCGCAGGCTGGACTGCCGAAGGGCGTGTTCAACATGCTGCCGGCGGGACGCGAAGTGGGCGAATATCTTGTCAAGCATCCGGGCATCGACAAGGTAACGTTCACCGGCTCGACCATCGCTGGAAAGGCCATCGCGCGCGCCTGCGCGGACCGTCTCACGCGCTTCAGCCTCGAACTCGGCGGCAAGTCGGCGGCGATGATCCTGCCCGACGCCGAAATGGACAAGGTGTTGCCGAGCCTCGTTCCCTATTCGATGCCGATTTCGGGCCAAGTGTGTTTCTCGCTAACGCGCGTGCTGACACCGCGCAAGCGCAAGGACGAGATCGCGAACGCTTTCGTCGAAGCGGTGAAGAAAGTGCGCGTCGGCGATCCCTTCACCGAGGGCGTCGGTATCGGACCATTGACGATGGAACGTCAACGCCAGCGCGTCGAAGGCTATATCGCCAAGGGCAAGGCGGAAGGCGCGAAGCTGGCGCTCGGCGGCGGCCGCCCGAAGGACCTCAATCGCGGTTACTATGTCGAGCCGACGGTGTTCGTCGACGTCAATCCCTCGATGACCATCGCGCGCGAAGAGATTTTCGGGCCAGTGGTCTCGTTCATTGAATACGACGACGAAGAGGACATGATCAAAAAGGCCAACGCGACCGATTACGGCCTCCACGGCGCGGTTTATACGAAAGACCCGGAGCGCGGCTTTGAATTGGCGCGGCGCATGCGCAGCGGCAGCGTCACCGTGAACGGCATGATCGTCGACATCGAGATGCCTTTCGGCGGTTTCAAGCAGTCCGGCATGGGCCGCGAAGGCGGAATCGAAGGCTTCGAGAACTTCACCGAAACCAAGACGGTGTACTTCGCTTAAGGGTCAAAAAAGGCGGCGCCGATGCGCGCCGCCCATTGACGATCCAAGGCAACTATCGGATTTTCCGATTTCCATCAGGGTCGCGGCGGCGGGTATCGTTTCGCAGCTGCAAAAACCAAGATGGTCAGTAGGTTAGTGCGCGCTCGGGATCATTTTTTTGTCGGCCTGGCGACCGCGCTTCTCTGCGCGCCGATGGCGGCCAGCTCGGCGGGCCCGGGGGCGGCGCAAGGGCGCACCATCGGCTTGACGCTGTCGCATTTCCACGTCGCGCTGCATCTCGCCAGCAATCCTTGTCCGGACGGCCTGCAATTCGACACCGAAGATAATTGGCGCGCGCAATTCCCAACGGAAGCGGCGCGCGCGGCCCATATGGCCCGCTGCACCTCGGTGCGTCACCGCGGACCCAATTGCGAAAACGTGTGGTACGCGCCGACCGTCGTCGAGGACAAGCTGCCGTTCCGCGAGGCCAAGAGCAAGGTTGCTTACGGCTTCGACCTCGACGGCAACAGCGACGGCGCTGAAACAGCGGCGACGTGCAAACATGAGGACTTCACCGACCCGGACGGTAAGACGGGCGTCGACAACCAGCTTTACCGCGTGTTGGCCTGTCACGGCGGGACGCGCCATGACTCGACTTCGGATTTCGCGATGAACCTGTCGGTGCGCGACCGCATCTCGGGGCGCTTCCTGATCGAGATCACTGACGTCGACGATGCGAAGAACGACGACGATGTCGGCGTGACGACGTATCAAGGCCGCGATCCGCTGACGGTGGTTGAGAACACGACCAACGTGCTGCCCTTCACCACCCAGCGCCCCAACATGCGCGCGAAGCAATACATCAACACGGCGCGCGGCAAGATCGTGGATGGCGTGCTGACCGTGACTTTCAAGCGCTTCCAATTTCCGCTGTATTGGGAAGCCGGCGTGTACCCCGGCGATCTGCGCCTGGAGGATGCCAGGCTGAAGATCGCGCTAGACGACAAGGGCGCGCGGGGTCTGCTCGGAGGCTATCACGACATCACGACGTGGTGGGACATGAACGCCAACGTCATGGCGAAGGCGACCGATCTTCTCGACAAAGCCAGCGCGCCGTCGCAATGGGCGGCGATCAACCGCTTCGCCGACGGCCATAAGGACCCGACGACGGGCAAATGCTCGGCGATCTCGGCGGCGTATGAGACGGAATTCACGCGCGTCGACATCCTGCATACCGAAGCGGTGAAGAATGCGCGTGCGGATTAAGCCGGCTTACCTCGCGGCCATTGCGGCCGTCGCGGCGATCGGCGGCATCGGCGTCACGCTCGTCATGAACCGCGAGCCGGCGGCGCAGGCGGGACCTGCCATCAGCCGCATGATCTCGCAAAGCCAGTACGTGGCGGCGATCAAATCGGTCTTTGGCGCGGATGTGGGTTCCGACGTGCGGTTCCCGCCGGTCAAACGCACGGGCGGCCTGCTGGCCGTGGGCACGGCCGCAGCGGCGATGACGCCGGGCGCTTTCGAGTTGTTCGAGACGAGCGCGCGGACCATCGCGCAACAGGTTACCGACGACGCGCACCGCGATTTCCTGCTGCCCTGCCGCCCGGACGACCCGGCGGCGTTCGACCGCGTTTGCGCCGAAACTTTCCTTGCGCGCGCGGGGCGGCTTTTGTATCGCCGGCCGCTCAGCGGCGACGAACTCAAGCGTATGCTGGATGTGGGCGATGCGACCGTCGCGCGCAGCCACGACTTCTATGCCGGGCTCGCGGCGAGCCTGACCGGAATGTTGGCTTCGCCGAAATTCGTGCAGCTGACCGAGAAGGTCGAAACAGTCGACGGCGTCGCGCGCCTCGACGGCTTTTCGAAGGCCACGCGGTTAAGCCTATTCCTGTGGAACGCGGTGCCGGACGATACGCTGATCGCGGCGGCGGAGAGGGGCGAGCTGAGCGCAGCCAAAGGCGTGGCGGCGCAGGTCGACCGCATGTTGGCCTCGCCGAAACTCGCCGACGGCGTGCGCGCGTTCTTCGCCGACATGTACGGCTTCGACGCCTTCGAAAACCTGTCCAAAGATCCGGTGATCTATCCGGTCTATACGCGCATCATCGCGCAGTTGGCGCAGGAGCAGATGCTGCGCACCGTGGTCGACCATGTCGTCGCGCGCCGCGCCGACTACCGCGATCTGTTCACCACCCGCAGAACGTTCCTGAATGGTCCGCTCGGCGTGTTGTACGGCGTGGCGTTGCCTTACGCCCCCGCGGGATGGACGCCTTACGAGTTCCCAACGGACGATCTGCGCGCGGGATTGCTGACGCAAGTCGGGTTTCTTTCGGTCTATGCCCACGCAGGCCGCAGTTCGCCGACGAAGCGCGGGCGCGCACTGCGCGAGAGTTTCCTCTGCCAGAAGGTTCCGGACCCGCCGCCGAACGTCGATTTCTCGATTGTCGAGGACCCACGAGCGAACTTCAAAACCGCGCGCGAGCGCCTGACCGCGCACAGCAACGATGCCACCTGCGCCGGTTGCCACAAGATCACGGACCCCATCGGGCTGGCGCTCGAGAATTTCGACGGCGCCGGCCAGTACCGGAAAGATGAGAAGGGGGCGCCCATCGACGCTTCCGGCGCTATGGGCGCGGTCAAATTCACCGACGCCGCCGGCTTGGGCGCTGCGATTCACGACGATCCCGCGCTGACGTCCTGTTTGGTTTCGCGGCTAGCAAGCTATGCCACAGGGCGCGAGATGAACCGCGCCGACAACGACTGGCTCGCTTACATGCGCGGGCGTTTCGCCAATCACGGATACGACGTCACGGCGCTCATCCGCGAGATCGCGTTGAGCGAAGGGTTTTTCGCGGTCGCGCCGGAGAGCGGCGACGATAGGCCGGCCGATCAAAAGACGGCGGCGAATTAGGAGGAACGGGCATGAGCACGACGAACCGCAGACGCGTCCTGCGCGGCATGTTAGGCGGAGCGGCTATCACCGTCGGCCTGCCGCTGCTCGATTGTTTCCTCGACAACAATGGCGCGGCCTTTGCCGATGGAGCGCCTCTGCCGGTGCGGTTCGGAACCTGGTTCTGGGGCTTGGGCATGAACGCCAAAATCTGGGAGCCGCAGAAAGTGGGGGCGGACTACGATCTCCCCGAGGAGATCGCGGCGTTCAAGGATATTAAGAAGCACGTCAACCTTTACACCAACTTCGACGTCAACACCGACGGAAAACCCAACCTCTGCCATTTCAGCGGCTGGGTCGCGCTTCGCGCCGGGACCGTGCCGGCGACGCGCGGCGCGCTGGATACGCAAAGCCTGGACATCATCGTCTCGGACGCCATTGGCGGGGGGACGCGCTTTCGTTCGCTCGAAATGACGGCGACGGGAAATCCGCGCGACAGCTTCAGTTTCCGAAATGCCAATGCCGTCAATCCGCCCGAGATATCGCCGGCGGAATTCTACCGCCGCGTCTTCGGGGCCGAGTTCCAGGACCCGAACGCCGCGACGTTCAAGCCCAATCCGAAGCTGATGACGCGCGAAAGCGTGCTGTCGGCCGTGCTCGAGGACGCGAGCGATGTCAAACGCGCGGTCGGCGCAGCCGACAGGCAAAAGCTCGATCAATATTTTACCTCGATCCGCGAATTGGAGCAGCGTCTCGCGATTCAACTGCAGAAGCCGCCGCCGGCGGAAGCCTGCGTCATCGGCAAGTCGGTCGATGCCGATTTGCCGCCGGGGCTTGATTCCGAAACCGTGAAGACCCGGCACAAGCTGATGACCCAGGTCCTGGTGATGGCATTGGCCTGCAATCAGACCAAGGTCTTCAACATGATGTATTCGGACTCGGGCGCGGTCACAAGCCGCAAGGGTTACGACAAGGCGCATCATCCGACGACGCACGAGGAGATGGTCGACGGCGCGCTCGGCTATCAGCCCAACGTGTCGTGGTTCGTGCGCAAGGCCATGGACAGCTGGGTCGATCTGGTCACCGCGCTGGACGGCGTGCGCGAGGGCGACGGCACGCTGCTGGACCGCACGCTGGTCTATGCCCATTCGGACCAGAGTTTCGCCAAGGTGCATTCCATCACCGGCATTCCCATGATGACGGCGGGGCGCGCCGGCGGAAAAATCAAATCCGGCCTGCATGTGCGCGGCAACGGCGCCATGGGAACGCGGGTGGGGCTGACGGCCATGCGCGCGGTCGGCTTGCCGCTGGGCGAGTGGGGAACGGGGTCCATGCGCGTGACCGAAAGCGTCAGCGAGATTCTGGCGTGAGGTTTTTCTGGCCCATTGCGGTGTTGCTGACCGCGGGTTCGGCTTTCGCCGACGGCGATCCGCCGAAGCAATTGCCGCCGGACGTTCAGGTCATGCTCACCGATCAGGGGCCGGTGTTCGCAGATGCCAAAGGCATGACGCTTTATTATGGCGCGGTCGATGGATCGGGGTTTGGCCTGAAGGCCGGGACCAAGATCGATGGCTATCCCAATAAGTCCGCTTGCGACGACAAGCCGGCGACGCTCGGCATTCGCGAGGAAATTTACACGCCGTTCCCGCTCGCCGACGACTTCCAGCGTTCCACCTGCGTGACAAAATCCCCGCCGCTGCTGGCGGCGGCGGATGCCAAGCCCGTCGGCGCTTGGACGCTGTTCGATCGCGACGACGGTACGCGTCAATGGGCGTACAAGGGCAGGGCGGTCTATCGCTCGATCAAGGATAAGCAGCCGGGCGCGCTGAATGGCGCGTGGGCGCCGGCGACGGCGCCCATCGGCCAGCCGCCGGGGGTCAAGGTCGAGCGTCATCCGGCGGGCCTGGTGTTTACCTTCCAGAACAAACCGCTTTATGCCGGAAGCGCGAAGGCGGGGGATTGTTCGGGCGCGTGCCTTGCGGACTGGCTGCCTTTCGAAAGCGGCGCGCTCGCGCTATCGAATGACGATTGGAGTCCGGTCGCGCGGCCGGACGGGTCGAAGCAGTGGGCCTATCGCGGCAAGCTGGTTTATCTGCCCGCGGCTTACGATCCGGAAGACGGCGCCCTTGGCGCGATGCGCGACGCGCTGAAACTCATCGTGCTGCGACCGGCGCCTCAACCGCCGGGGGCCGTGACGGTCCAGGAAAGTTCCGTGGGGCCGATCTATGCCGATGCGCAAGGCAGCACGCTTTATGTCTATGTCTGCTTCGAGCCAACGGCCAAGCGTTTGTCCTGCGACGATCCGGGCGACAATCCGCTTTACTACAACGCCATGTGCGGCGAGGCGTCGGATTGCGCCGGGCTTTATAAACCGTTGATTGCTGACGCGGATGCCAAGGCGGAAAATGGAACCTGGACAATCGTGACGGTGAATCCGAAGAATCCTATTCTGCCTGCGGCAAGCGGCGAGGGCGCGCGGGTGTGGGCTTATTTGGGCCGGCCGGTTTTCCGTTTCGCGCGGTCCACGGGGCCCGGCGATCTTCAGGGCGGGCGGCGCGTTTTCCCGCGCGCGCAGTGGTATGCGGTGCCGGCTTACGGCACCAATTATCAAAATTCAGTCGCGCTGTTCTGAGGGCGGCGCGGAACGCGATTTTACGCGATGGCCGAAGTGGATTGAGTCTGCAGAGCTCGTTGAATCGCGTCGAGCAATGCTCCTTGCTCGACGGGTTTCAGAAGCACCGTAAACGCTCCTGCTTGGCGCGCCTGGTCGGCGAGATCCTTACTGCCCCCCGTGATCGCAATCACGGGCGTCAAGGACGTAGACGTCACCCTGCGGATGACATCGAGCCCCGAGATATCCGGCAAGATAATATCGGTAATGATGAGATGGGGGTTTTCGCTGCGCCACGCGGCTAAACCTTCTTCTCCGTTGCGCGCGGACAAGACCGTATGCTCGTTCGCCTTCAGCACGATCGTGAGAATGCGGGCGATGAAGTGCTGATCTTCGATGAGCAGAATCTTCGCCAAGAAGTCTCCCCCTGAGACCGGTGCGGTATCGGCGTTTTCCGCGCTGTCCCAACGTCCGTCGACGCGCGTGGTAACTTCGGAAGAGTGGAAAGGGCCCGGGCCGATGTCACAACTTCCGACAGGCGGATTTGTACCGCACAGCAGCATAAAGCCAAAGCGGCATGTTATGAAGTAGAGGTTGTGTAAAAGCTGTTACGCTATCTTAAGTTAAACTAGGCGGTAGCCATTACCATGCCGAAGCCGTCGATGGGCTTTTTTACGCCAAGCATCCGCGCGCAGTGCCAGAGGCCGTGGGGGGTGGATGAAACGACCGGCACGCCGACGGCCTTTTCGAGCGGGACAATCACATCGAGGGTGTGCAGCGCGCCGCAGGACATGACCAGCGCGTCGGGTTTGCTCTTGGCCATTTCAACGCTGGCGACGCCGAGTTCGTGGAGAATCTTTTCGGTGGCGGCACCCTCGGGAATGCGCTCGAAGCCGAGGCCTTTCGCCGAAAGCACATCGAAGCCGTGCTCACGCAGGAAAATCCCCAGCCGGTCGGTAACGATGTCGGTATAGGCGGTGGCGACGGCGACGCGTCGCGCGCCCGCGTGTTTCAGGCCGTCAATGAGTCCGTTGCTTTGCGTGGTCGCGGGCAAACCCGTGAGGGCGGTGACTTTGTCGGTAAGTTCTTTGTTGAACGCCGCGCCTTTATAGAAGGTGATCGACGAGCCGAAGACCGAGATCAGGTCGGCGCCTTGCTTGGCGAGGTCCTGCGCCGCCGGCAGCGCGCGGGGAATGGCTTCGTTGTAGCCCTCGATGGTCATGCCCTGAAGGCCCAGGCCATTGCCGATGAAATTCACGCCGCTCGGAAAGAGGAGTTTGGCGTCGGGTGGGATGGGATAGTTGAGCGGGGGGAAGATGAGGCCGGCGGTGGGGCCATCTTTGGCGCCGGGAGCCAACGCGGGCAGCCCAAGCGCCGCGACGAAAGATGCGGCGCTGCCGAGCTTTACGAATTCGCGACGTCGCATGGTCATCGGTGGAGTCCTCCCTCGCATCCGTACCTATCGCTGATCGACGCTATGCGGGCGGCGGCGAGGCGTCAAGACGAACTAGGGTTACGTGTTGACGGTTTGCGACGTGGCCTGATCGTTGGGCGTCATGACCAGTGGGGGAAAGCACATGAAGGCGCGCACCTCGGAATAGGCGTCGATCATCATGCAGTCGATGGAGTAGGCCGGGAACGTGCGGTTTTCCGGCGCGATAAGGACCGGGCGATTGTCCATCGGCAGGCACTTTTCGACGAGTTTGCGGGCGCCCTCCGGCGAAACGGCGTAGCCGCACAGTCCGAAGGAGAATTTCAAGCGCAGCAGGCCGATGTCGTCCGTGGCCGTTACAAAGGAATCCAGTTGGGCGGCGGTGGGATAAAGCGTGGAAAATTGCCCCGTAAATTCGATGCCGCCGGCGTAGGGCACGCTCACGATCGTGTCGGTGTTGCAGCCGAAGAAAATGAGGTCCCAGGAATGGTGAGAGGATAGTAAAGCCTGAGATTGGCGCACGAAGTCGTGGCGCAGGAGCGCATCGTCCTCAAAGATGACGAAGGTGTCGGTCGAAGCCGCGCATTGTTTCCAAAGCGCCGCATGCGACATGGCGCAACCGACAGCGCCGCGGGAATAGCCTTCCGCGCCGTCGGCGAGGATGCCTTGCAATTCCGCCCGACTTTTTATCGCCGCGCCGTCGATCCCGACAAAATGGCGAAAGGGAATGCCGGCCTTGGCGTTGTGGTCACGAAAAGCCGCGAACAAAGTCTCGTTCAGACTGATGACGACGTATTGAGTCACGCCTTACGTACCTTAAGTTCCCGAGGCCACCAATGAGCATGTCGTCGTCATGTCCGTTATGGCGCTGGCTGCTATGTTGTTGACGAGATTTTGCAGGAAGCCGGTGAAGGCGCTTTCTGTTTTGATAACGTAGTGAAACATCGTCGCGGTTGGTTGAAAGTTCGCCTGAGCCTCCATATCCGAGACTCTCACGACACGGTTACCGCCGGGCGCGATCGAAGTCGATACGTAACCGCCAAGGCGGGCGCCGTTGCTGGCATCGTAGATTCCCAGCGTCACGGATGCCGCGACATCGCCCGTGTTGTTGATGACGATGGAACTGGGAAAACCGCCATCCAACCGCGAAGAATGCACGCCCGAAATATTTGCGGGGTCCGCGGTGACGCCGGACGCGCAGGTGCTCAAATTGGTCAGTGTGCCATCGGCTGGGCGCCACAACACATGCTGCAGATAGCCGTTGAACGTCGATGCCGCGCTGATGGCGTAGTAGGCCGGTTTCGTTCCGGTAATGTTGGCTTCGCTTTCCAATGTTTCGATCGCATATTGCTTCTCGGCCCCGGGCGGGATGCTCGGGCTCGTCCAGCGGCCTTTATCCTGGCCCGTCACATAATCTTTTAGGGTGATCGTCACGGAGCCGGCGCTCGTCCCGGTATTGTGCAGGCGCAGGAAAGATTGCGCGGCGGTTTGGGCGGTAGAGAAGATCGTGCCCGCAACCAGGGGCGTGGACGCGACGGAGCCCGCGCCGCCGGAGAGGCTGCATACGGCGGTCATGTCAGTCACGACCGACTTCTGCACGTTGTTCAGGAGATGCTGCAGATAGCCGACGAAGGTGCCTTCGACTCTCAGAACGTAGTGCAGCATGGCGCCGGTGGGCGTGAGTCTTATTCCGGCTTCGATCTGAGCCACTGTCAGGACCAACTGTCCATTCGGAGAAACGGACGGCGACGTATAACTTCCAAGTTTCGTGCCGTCACGCGCGTCGTAGACGCCGATGGTCACGGTCTGGGCGGCGCCCGCCGTATTGCTGACCACCACCGAACTAGGATAGTTGGCCTGAAACAATGACGAGTGTACGCCACTGAGTTCGGTGGGGTTCGATAATACGCCGGTCGCGCAGGTGCTGACGTTAGTCAGGGTGCCGCCGGGTCCCCAGAGGATGTGCTGAAAGTGACCGGCGATGCTTGATTGCAGCGAGGCCGAGTAGAACGGAGGAAGCGATACGCTACCCAGCGCCGCTTCAATCGTGCCGATAGTAAATTGCTGCTCGGCGCCGGGCGCGAGGGTTGGGCTTGTCCATTGGCCGATGCTGGCGCCATTAGTGGCGTTTTGAAGGGTCAGCGTGACGGTGCCGCTTCCGGTGCCGGTATTGTGGAATCGCAAGAACGATTGCGAGGCCGACTGAGCGGTGGAAAATAACGCGCTCGTTCGCACCGCCGGCATTGCCGCAGCGGCGAAGGCCGCGAGCTCGGCCATGGCCGCCCGCGGCGTGCTGTCCGCCTTGAATAACCCACCGGCCGCATCCGCCGTGTTTGACGGACTGGAGGTAAGGTAATGGTCGTTCCAGTCAGGATAGAACCATGTGAAGCCCGCCACGTTGGAATTGTTCGAGGCGAAGCGCAGCGTTTCGCGCGTCCAGGCGGCTTGTCCAGCTTCGGTAAATGGATATTCCGGCATTGGAGGAGAAACGGCGCCCGTCGAAGTAGCGAAATAATTGCCTTCGGAAACCAGCGTGGGCTTGCCTAACGCGCCGATGGTATCGACGGTATCCTGAAGCCGTTGGAACCAGCAATTCGCGCCCCATGTATTCAGGCGCCAATAATAGGACGCGTAGGGCAGCGAAATGCCGGCCATGTCGTAATCCACGCCGTTGTCTTTCATGGCGCGGAAAAAGGACTTCGCGAGCATGTCGCCAGGCGAGATGCCGACGCCGGCGGAATGCAAAAGGATCTTCGCCCGAGGTTCGGCGCGCCTCAGGCCCCGGATGGCGGCTTTGAGCAGCGTGGCCTCAGTGGGCCACACCTGCTCGCGCATGTAGGTCATGTTGTTGACCGTGCTGACTCCGGCCGGGCGGGAAATGCGGTCATCGGGCGTGAAGTTCAGAATTCCATTGTCGATCTCGTTCCCGACTTCGTAAATCTCGACGTTCAAGCCGCGCGATTTGAAGTATTGCGCTGTCTCGTAGGCATAATCTTCGAGCTTCGTCGCCGTCTCAGCCACCGATAGACCTCGCCACGCGGCCGGAGCATTTTGGGTGCCGGCGCCTGCGGCCGTGTCGCTCAGAAACAGGAAAACATTCAGATGCATGCCCTGCGTGGCGCCTTCTGTGAGGACTTGCGCCGCGTATTCCCGCGAGGACCAGAAGTCGGTGCTATAGGGCAGCGTTCGCCAGCTCGTGACTTGCGTGTTGGCCAAGGCCGGCGCGCGCACGGTCGTCACGCCCGTGCGAATCCATCGCACGCCGTTATCCGCGAGGGTTTTGATGGGATCGGTGCGCGCCCATTCGGGACCCCAGACCCGTTGGATGAGATAGTCGCTCATCACGCCGCCGAGCCTGAAGTCGGGGCGCTTGGCGACGCTTGTGGATATATAGGGACGGTAGCTTGTGGTGCCCGACGAGATGCGGAAATCGCGGAAGCTGGCGACGAGTTTGCGGGCCGTGCCGAGGGTGGTGGCGCCCAGCCAGACCAGACCATCGCTGCTGAAATTGGCGAGGGTCGCCGCCGTCAGCCAACCGGAGCCGGTGTTGTACTGGAAAGACAAGCTGCTTCCTGAACGCGCGATGCGTAGCTGCGCGCCGGCGCCTTGTATGTCGATGCGGGCGGCGACATTGAAAGTGCCTGCGACGCGGGTGTAGACGACGATTTGGGTATCGGATTGGTTTTTATTGACGGCAATGAGTCCATTGTTGGCGTCATCGTTATAAAATCCGACGTAGCCGTACTCTTGGTCCGTGGACGCGATGCTCTGCGACCAAGCGCCTGATAGAGCTAGCGTGGTCTCATACGAGAAGTCGCCGCTGACGGTGTATTGCGAAAAGATTTGGGCGAAGGACGGCGCGGTTGTCGCGCTGGTCTCAAGCGCGAGCGTGCTGCCGGGGGTCACGCTGGCGCTGCTGTAACTCCAATCGTCCCACAGGCATGCATTGAGTTTCGTGGCGGAAAAGGCGTCATCTTCGGGCCGGGCCAAGGCCGGGAAAGAGCCAGACGCGGCAATCGCCGCGCCGAGACCTATCGCGCGAATCCCTTTAAGAACCTTCGCAAGATCCGCGGCTTTCATGGATTAGCTCCCCAAAGCGTTCCCCTAGGTCAAAAGGTAAGCTGTCGGGCGGCTAATCCGCAAGGCGGGGAGAGGCGGTTAAGCCCATTGGGGGGCCAAAAGCTCCCATTCAATGAGCGAAATCGAACGTGGCGGAAGAGGTGGGATTCGAACCCACGAGACCCTTACGGGCCTGCCGGTTTTCAAGACCGGTGCCTTCAACCGCTCGGCCACCCTTCCTCCCCAAACTGCGCGGGGAGGCGGACAATAAGGGGAAAAGGGTTCCGAGCAAAGTAGCTCGCGCCGATTAATCCGTGTAAAAATCCGCCGACGCGTTTTGTTTTTGGGGATGTTAGGCATGACTGCGGTTGCGACGCCCGTGATCGGTATTATTGGCGGTTCGGGGATTTACGATCTCGACGGTTTGACGGCCAAGGCGTGGCGCAAGGTTTCGACGCCCTTCGGCGAGCCGTCGGACGAGCTTCTGCACGGCGACCTCAACGGGCAGAAGATGATTTTCCTGCCGCGCCACGGGCGCGGGCACAAACGGTCTCCGACCGACCTCAATTATCGCGCCAATATCTGCGCCCTGAAGATGGCGGGGGCGACCGAGATCATCTCGCTGAGCGCTTGCGGATCGCTCAAAGAAGAACTGCCGCCCGGCACCTTCGTCATCGTCGACCAGTTCATCGACCGCACGTTCGCGCGCGTAAAATCGTTTTTTGAACCGGGTCTGGTGGCGCATGTCTCCATGGCGCATCCGGTCTGCGGGCGCCTTGGCGACAAGATCGCGCAGGCGGCGGTTACGGCGGGGATCAAGCACGTGCGGCGCGGGACCTATATCGCCATGGAAGGCCCGCAGTTCTCGACGCTGGCGGAGTCCAATCTTTACCGTTCGTGGGGATGCGACGTCATCGGGATGACGAACATGCCGGAAGCGAAACTCGCGCGCGAGGCCGAGCTTTGTTACGCGACCGTGGCCATGGTTACGGATTACGACTGTTGGCACGAAGACCACGGCGCGGTGACGGTGGACGAAGTCATCCGCGTACTGCTCGCCAATGCCGGCATGGCGCGCGAGCTGGTAAAAACCGTGGCGCCGACCCTAAGCGGGCGCGCGCATGTTTGCGATAAGGGCTGCCATCACGCGCTGGACTCGGCGATCATCACCGCGCCGGACGCGCGCGACAAAGCGGTCGTGAAGAAACTTCAGCCGATCATCGGGCGCGTTCTGCCGGCCTAGCCTTAACGCTTGGATTCCCAGGCTTTCGACCAGTCTAGGACCGCTTCGGCGGCCATGGGCTTGGAGACGAAGTAGCCTTGCACGAGATCCAGCCCCAGCGCCGCGAGCAGGTCCCAATCTTCCTGCGTCTCGGCGCCCTCGGCGACGACCGCGAGGCCGAGGCTTTTTCCCAGGCTGGCGCTGGAATGAAGGATGGCCTTGGCCTTCAGATTCTGCGCGGCGCCGTTGACGAAGGCGCGGTCGATCTTGAGTTCGCCGAAGGGCACGCGGCGGAGCTGTTCCATCGACGAGAAGCCGGTGCCGAAGTCGTCAATCGACAACGCGAAACCCTTCATATGCAGGCGCGCGAGGATATCCAACGTGTCCGCGGCGTCGCGGAAGACGCCGGATTCCGTGATTTCGAGCACGATCTGCTTGGGATCGACATTCGCCTGCGCGGCCTCGCGCGCGATGCGGTCGGGCATGCGCAAGTCGACGAGAAGATGCGCTGAGATGTTGATGCTGATCTTGGTCGCATGGCCGGCGTCATTCCACGCCGCGCACTGGCGCAACGCCAACGACAGCACGCGGTCGGTAAGGGGCTCGATCATGCCGCTTTCTTCGGCCATGGCGATGAACTGGCCGGGCGGGACCAGGCCGTGATCGGGATGCTGCCAGCGGGCGAGGGATTCGAAACCTTCGATGCGGGCGGTGCGTAAGTCCACCTTGGGCTGGTAGTGAAGGATGATCTGATCGCGGTCCAGCGCCTTGGCGAGGTCTGCGGCGGCGAGCGGCAGCGCGCGCGGCGCGGTCTTGGGCGAAGTCTTGAGGTCGGCGAGCTTTGAGAGCATAGCGCGCACGGCTTCGGCGCTGATGGGTTTTTCGAGGGCGCCGAGCACGAGCAGGCCGCGGGCGCGCGCCATATCGGCGGCGGTGCCGAGAAGCGCAGCATTGGCGCCGCTGATGAAGATGAAAGGCGGCTTGTGGTCGAGTTCGGCCGCGTGGCGCACAACTTCGACGCCGTCCATGTCGGGCATCATCAAGTCGCACATCACAAGACCGACGCGGGGATCTTCCTTGCGCAAGAACTCCAAGGCCTCTCGGCCGTTGGCGGCGTAGGACACGCTTTCGATGCCCACGCCCTGCAGGATGCGCCCGGTCATGGTGCGCACGAAGGCCTTGTCGTCGACGACAAGGACGCGGAGTTGGCGAAGCGATTCACTGATCATGGGCAAAACTCATTTTTTCAAGCGTCTCCGACCCAAAGCCGGACTTCTTTGACTTCATCCCCGCCTTCGCTGGCCAGCTCTTTGATGCGCCCGATCAGGCTGCGGCTGAGCGGCGTACCGGACGCGACGAGTAGCGCCGTGTCGTTGCCGTAGATATCTTCCGCCAGAATCGCGCCGGGCTCGATCTCGTCAATGAGCAGGCGGCGCATATTCTTGATCTCGATATCTTTTTCTTCTTCCCCCCGGCTTTGCGACTCTTTGAGGGCTTCGCTGACTTCCTTGCGGATCTGCTTGATCTGTTCTTCCATCTGCTGGCGACGCGGCGACTTCGTGATCCAGGTCACCCACGGCGGAACGTGCGTCTCAGCGGCCTTCACGGCTGTCGGCACCTCGACGCCCTGAACGGCGCGGTAGTGCGCGGAAGGCTTGATCTGGATCTGTTTCTCAAGGGCGGTCTCAAGCGTCTTCTGAAGTTTTTCGTAAGACACCGGCTTAACGAGGTAGGCGTGCACGTCGAGAGCGAGGGCGGCCTTGACGACGCTCTCCTTGGAATGACCGGTCAGCATGATGAAGCAGGTTTCGGGCGGAAGTCCCGGAATATCGCCGGCGCGGACCGTGCGCAGCAGTTCGAGACCGCCCATGGGGTCCATGTTCCAGTCGCTGATGATGCAGCTGATTCGGTAGTTATATTTACGCAAAACCTTGACGGCTTGCTCGCCGTTGGCCGCTTGCATGATGTTCTTGATCTTGAGACGCAGCAACATGTTCTGGACGATGCTGCGGATGAAGGCCTTGTCGTCGGCGACAAGCACGCGCATCGTCGGATAATCCTTTTTTGCGCCGGCGTCGTTCATGCTGATTTCCGTGCCGCTATTTCATTGGCGAAGGATTGCACCCGGCGCAGTTCGCCGGGAATCGCCGCCATAAGAGTGTCGATATCCCCCATGGCGCTTTGCTTCGCGCTTTTCTCGAGTTCTTCGTAGAGATCGCCGAGCGTCACGGCGCCGACGTTACGCGCTTCGCCCTTGGCGCCGTGGGCCGCCTTGGTGAGTTCGACCGGGTCGCGCTTTTCAGCGCTAGCCTGGACTTCGCGCCAGGAATCGGCGGCGGCGGCAACGAACTCAGCCATGATTTCGGCGATCATTTCACGGTCAGAACTTCCAAGCAGATTTTCGAGAAGGCCGAGATCGATGGCCGCGCCGTGGGCCGGCCTCTCGTCGACGGGGCGCGGAATATGAGCCTGACGGCTCGCGGGCGGAATGGCCTCGGGGGCAGCTGCGCCCGGGGCCTTAGTGATCCAGGTCGTCAACACCGAGGCGAGCCGGTGCATGGTCACGGGCTTGCTGACGAAGTCGTCCATGCCGGCGTCGAAGCATTTCTCGCGGTCTTCGCGGAACGCGTTGGCGGTCATGGCGATCACGGGGATGCGGTGGCCGTCGCCTTTTTCGGCTTCGCGCTGGCGCAGGATGCGCGTGAATTCGAAGCCGTTCATCTCGGGCATGGAGCAGTCGCAGAGGATGAGGTCGTAGGCGCCTTGCGCCAGCTTTTCCAGACCGACGATGCCATCGCCGGCGAGCGTGCAGGTCATCTGGAACTTCTTGAGCTGGCGCTGGATGATGGTCTGATTGACCAGGCGATCTTCGAGCACGAGGGCGTGTTTGCCGGCGAGCACAGACGTATCCACGGCGGCGCTTTCGCGCGGCATGGCGTAATGGACCTGCGCTAACCCGCCAAAGGCTTGGTGGATGTTGCGATCGAAGAAGGCGGGATCGAACGTGTCGGGCAGGAGATAGGAGGCGCCGCTGCGCAAGGCCTTGCGCCAGAGCTCGGGCGTCGCTTCGGCGGCGCGCACCATGGGCACGGTGTTGCACTCGCGGAGCGCATCGGCGAGGCTGCTATTCGGCCATTGATTACGATGCGAAACGTAGATGGCGAGGTCGATCGGCTGTTTCTGCGCCATGGCCTTGCGGCTCATGCTGAGCGCCGTGTCCTCGTCGGCGGCGGTGAGAATTGTCGCTCCGCGCTCGACCAGATACTGGGTCAGCTTTCCGGGCAGCCTGTCGGCATCGGCGTTGACGAAAAGCACCGCGCGGCCGGAAAGGTCCGGCGCGCCGGCGCGAGATGAAGCCTTGACGACCTGAACGGGGAGCGTGAACCAGAACGAAGCGCCTTCGCCGCGTACGCTTTCGCAGTCGATCTCGCCGCCGAAGGTATCGACAAGGCTCCTGCAGATCGACAAGCCCAAACCAGTTCCGCCGAAATCCTCGCTGGTGCGTTTGCGGTCTTGGGTGAAAGGCTGAAACAGTTCATCGGCGGTCGCCTGATCGAAACCGCGTCCGGAATCATGCACGGTGAACAGCAGCTGACAGATGCTGTCGTCCCAGTCCTTGACCCTGAGATTGATATGCACGCCGCCCTGAGAGGTGAACTTGACCGAGTTGCCGAGAAGATTGAGCAGGATCTGGCGGATGCGGGTGGGGTCGCCCTTGACGATCTCGGGGACGTCGGGCGCCACGAAGCCGGTGACGAAGATGCCTTTCTGACGCGCGCGGCTTTGTACGATGTCGATGGCTTCCTGCACGATGGCGGCCGGGTTGAGTTCGACGCTCTCGATGGTGAGTTTGCCGGCTTCGATTTTGGAGAAGTCGAGGATGTTGCCGATGAGCGCAAGCAGGGACTTGGCGGCCTTCTCGGCGTCGAACAGGAGTTCTTCTTGATCGGAACGCATGTCGGTCTGGGCCAGGAGTTCCAGATTGCCGATGACGCCGTTGAGGGGCGTGCGGATTTCGTGGCTCATGCTGGCGAGGAACTGGGACTTCGCGATGCTGGCCTGTCGCGCGCCTTCGGCCGAGCGTACCTCTGTGACGTCGAGCACGACGACGGGGACGCGGCGCGCCTGCGCAGCAGTCTTGGGCAGGCGCAGCGAGTAAATGAGCGCGATATCGCGGCCGGTGAAAGACGAGTAGGACACTTCGCGCCGGATGCCGGGTATGTCGCGCCAAATGCCCAGCGCGAATTCGCGCACCTGATCTGGCCGGCCCTTTTCCATGAAGTAGTCTATGCTTTGCACGTATTCGACGGACTCGCTGCCGAAGAGGCGTAAGCCGGCGCGGTTCATCGTATTGATGCGCGTGAGGCGGCAGAGCTCGAACAGACGCTTCTGGTCCTCGGCAAGATAGGCAGCAAGGTCGCTGATGCCGGCGAGGCGCAATTCGCCAAGGCGGGTGAACAGATGAGACATGTCGATATCGACAATGGCCACGTCGGCATTCTCGAAGATTTCCTCGTAGATGCGCTTTCCTTCCAGGATTTCGCGCTGGAAGCGGGCGCTTTCCGTGATGTCCTGCGACAGGCTGATCAGGCGCGCGCCGTCGGCGCCCAACTGATCGACGATGGTATCGACGCTGAGTTGGACCTCGTCGCCGTTCGCGCGTCGCAGCGTGACGTCGCGATGGACTGTACCTGTCGTGTTCATCGCTTTCGTCACGTGCGCGGCCCGTTTGGCCCGCTCGTCGTCAGGAAGGAACTCGTTGATCGAGTGGCCGATCATGTCGGCGGCTGCGGCGCATCCCGCCATGCGAACGCCCGGCTCGTTGACGTCCAGCACGGTGCCGGCGAGGTCGGTGACGACATAACCAAGTTCGGCGCGGCGTAAAAGTTCGCGATATAGCCGCGCTTGTTCTGCGGCCTTTTCGTGAGCTTCGCGCAAGGCAGTCGCCCGCACTGCAAGTTGAACCCACAAATAGGCCAGGAACGTGAGCAGCAGGGTAAGGAGCAGGCCGAGGGTGAGCACGCCGCCGGGCAAGCCATCGCGATTGGTGACAAGGAACGCGGCCGTCGGCAGGGCCACCACGTCCAGTTTGAGGCCCTCGAAGTCGACGGGCACGCGACCGACGAACGCCGCCGCGGCCTTATCATCGGCCGGATCGCCAAAGGCGGCGAGCGTTTGGTCGCCCGCGCGCAATTCAATATGGTTGGCGGTGCCGGACTTGCGCACCTGCGCGGCCATCAATGCCTTGAGATCCTGCTGCCAGCCGAGGAAACCATCCAGGCGGTCGCCGACATAGAGCGGCATATAGAACATGACGTAAGGCATTCCCGCCGCATCCGTCTTCACGTCGCCGACGATCAGCGTATTGGGGGGCGGGCGGCTTTCGAGGCGCGCGCGCTCGGCGGCATCGAGAGCGAGCGCTTCATCGACGTCGGAGTGCTCGGTGGCGGTGGTGCGCGCGCGCCGATGCAGGTCGATATCGATACGGTCGAAGGCGGCGACACCGACATAAGCTGCGATGCGGGCCGCCGCATCGGTGCGCCAGATATCAGGCGACGTCCCTTTCAGCGCATCCCAGCGGCTGACGACGCGGCCGATCGAAGCCTTAGCTGCGGCAAGATCCGCCGATAGCAAGCCAGCATGAAGATTGGCGCTGCCATTGAGGGCGCGGCGAAAATTGCCGTGGATGGCGTCGCGCGTCGCGTGCCACGCCAAGAACGACAGGGCGCAACCAAGCACAAGGACCGCCAAAGGCAGCCAACGCCGCACAGACATTCTCCCCATCACGCTCTTCCCCTAGGGTTCAAAAGCGCCATGTCCTACCAAATAGATGGGAGGCGAAATTATCGCGCGATGTTAGGCGCAGTAGTTCCTAGTCGCAACGGTTAGTTACAACCAAACACATCTATGCTGCTCGCAAATACACGTGGAGCGTTCAAATGCGATGACAATCCGGCGGAACCCAACCCCCAGTTTCGCTCGGCTTACAGCGGTCTAGTGACTGCCGCCGGCGCGCTGAATGGCGGCCCGCGCGGTCTGCGCCAAACTCTTTTCCCGCGCCTTGATACGATCGTTCGGCGCTACGACCGAGATCACCAAACTCCGCGCCGATCCTTTTGGCCGCAGCAACCAGGCCATGACCGCGAAACCGGGGACGACGCCATCGTAACCGATGCCATAACCCAGCGTGCGGAAGCGGCGGATCTGTTCCATGGCGGCGGCCAAGTCGACCTGCGGGTCGTTCTTGCGCCGCTGCTGATTGATGCGTTCGACGAGTTTGACGATTTCGACGTCGCGCTTCTGACTCAAGGCCAGGAGACCGGCCACCGATCCGAGCAGAGGAATGCGGCCGCGCGGTTTGACAGGCAGGTCGCGCGCCTGGGCGCCAGCGCGGACGTGGGCATACTGCATTTCAAGATCGGACTGCCAACTGATATAGGTACTCTCCTCGGTGGCGGCGCTGATCTCTTCGATCAACTCAAAGAGGTGCCCGTCGACAAAGAAACCGCGTTCGAGCCAAGATATGACCAGGGGCAGACGCGCGCTCGGAAAATACGTGCGGTCGGCATAGTCGTATGCAAGGTAACCAAGGTTCACCATGCTCTTGAGCAGAGCGACGGTGCTGGAGGCCGGATATTTCAATGTCCGGGCAATTGCGGTGGCGGACAGAGCGATGCGTTCAGACTCAAAGAGTTCAAGTACTTCAAACACGCGGCCGACCGACTTCACGACGGAGTCGTTCATAATTCTCCCAACAAAATGCTAAGTGGCTGTGCTCGAGGACGCGAACGCCTTTGAACAATAGGCTTCGTCACTTTCGATGCCAGCACGCCAAAGTCAAACAAACTCGCAAAGAATTCATGTACGTGCATAATAAAACGGGTAAGACGCGCGCTGCTTTACGAGCGCGTGCAGAAATCGGTGTTCCGTTGGCGCACGTGCAACGAGAAGAACAGAATCCAACGACAAAAGTGCCTGTGAAGCGGCAAAACAATGCGCGCTATAAGATGATTCCGAACGCAAATAAAATGACGTGATTGAGATGAAGATCGACGGGAAAGCATATCGGACAATTTGGCTGGCGGCTGACCGCGCGCGCGTCGAGGTCATCGATCAAACGCAACTTCCGTTTGCGTTTAAGGTGGTATCGCTTGCCACTCGGGATGATGCGGCCCAAGCCATTCGCAATATGACGGTCCGCGGCGCGCCGCTCATTGGCGCCACGGCGGCGTATGGCATGGCGCTGGCCATGCGTGCCGATCCGTCGGACGCGTATCTTGCGGAAGCCGCAAAGATTTTGAAGGCGACGCGGCCGACGGCGGTCAATCTCGCGTGGGCCGTCGAGGAAATGCGCGCGAAACTTCAGCCCCTCACGGCGCCCGCGCGCAGCAACGCGGCCTATGCGTTCGCAGCCAAGGTCGCCGACGATGATGTCGCCCAATGCCGCTCCATCGGCGAGCACGGCCATAAAATCATCAAGGACCTTTGGGAAAAGGCGGGACGTCCGAAGCCCTTCCATATCCTGACGCACTGCAACGCCGGTTGGCTGGCCTGCGTCGATTGGGGAACCGCGTTGGCGCCGATCTATGCTGCGCACGATGCGGGCATCCCTTTGCATGTGTGGGTGGACGAGACGCGCCCGCGCAATCAAGGGGCCTCGCTCACGGCCTTTGAACTTGGCGCGCACGGGGTCGCCCATACGGTGATCGCCGACAACACCGGCGGGCATCTGATGCAGCGCGGCCAGGTGAACATGTGCATCGTCGGCAGTGATCGCACGACGGCGCACGGCGACGTTTGCAATAAGGTCGGCACGTATTTGAAGGCACTGGCGGCGCACGACAATGACGTGCCGTTCTATGCCGCCTTGCCGGCGACGACCATCGACTGGACGCTGGCGAAGGGGCGCGATATTCCCATCGAAGAACGCGACGCCAAGGAACTCACGCACATGACGGGGCGCGACAGCGCAGGCCGCGCGGCGACGGTTCAGATCGTCCCCGATGGCAGCGCCGCGCTCAATATCGCCTTTGACGTGACGCCCGCGCGCTACGTCACCGGCATCATCACCGAACGCGGCGTGTGCAAGGCCAGCCGCGAGGGTTTGGTTGGTATGTACCCCGAACGCGCGAAAGAGGCGGCTGAATGAAAAGCATGTGGTCCGATGAGGAAGCGCAACGTTACGTCGCGCGCTATCAACAACAGGGCGTGAACGCCGACATCGCGCTGCGCGTTTACACGTCGCGGCTGTTGGGGCGCGATCCGGCGCTGGTGTTGCATGGCGGCGGCAACACGTCGGTCAAGACGACGGTCCCTGACCACATGGGCCGGGCGACCGACGTGCTGTGCGTGAAGGGCTCGGGCTGGGACATGGCCGAGATCGAGCCGGCGGGACTGCCCGCGGTACGCTTGAAGGAGATCGTGGAGTTGCGCGGTCTCGAGAAGCTTTCCGACGAGGACATGGTGAATGCGCAGCGCTGCAATTTGTTGGATGCCGGCGCGCCTAATCCGTCGGTCGAGACGCTGTTGCACGCCTTTCTGCCGCATAAGTTCATCGACCATACGCATTCGGTGGCGGTGCTTTCGGTGAGCGACCAGCCCGATGGGAATGCGATCTGCCGCGAGATTTACGGCAAGCGCATGGGGCACGTGCCTTACATCATGCCGGGATTCCAATTGGCGAAAAAAGCCGCCGAGGTTTACGAGCAGGACCCCAGCGTCGAGGGATTGATCCTGGAGAAGCACGGCATCTTTACCTTCGGCGCGACGGCGCGCGAAGCCTATGAGCGCATGATCGCGCATGTGACGAGCGCGGAGCAGCGTTTGCAAAACAAGCGCAAGACGGTCGTTTTCGCGCCAGCCGCATTACCCGCGACATGCGCGACCGCGGCCGAGATCGCGCCGATCTTGCGCGGCCTTATCGCAGCCTGCGATGCGCCCAAGCAGCACCGCATGATTTTCGATTTCCGCGACGGCGATGCGGTCTTGAATTATGTGAACGGGAAAGACCTGGCGCGCTATTCGCAAGTCGGCGTGGTGACGCCGGATCATACGATCCGCACAAAAAATATCCCGCTGATCGTGCCGGCGCCGGATGCAAATGACCTGGCGGGTTTTCGCGCGGGCGCCAAGAAAGCCATCGAGAGTTTTGTCGCGCGCTATCACGCGTACTTCAAACGCAATAATGAGCATCTGGATCCGCCGAAGATCGAATTGGACCCGGCGCCGCGCGTAATCCTGGTGCCGGGCGTCGGCCTGTTCGGTCTGGGCGCCAGCAAGTCGGCGGCGAAGATCGCCAGCGACATCGCCGAGAACACGATTCAGACCATCACCGACGCCGAGGCTATCGGACGATATGAATGCCTGGGCGAGCGCGACCTGTTCGACATGGAATACTGGTCGCTCGAACAGGCCAAACTGGGTAAGGGCAAGGAAGCCAAACTCGCGCGCCACATCGTCGCCGTGACCGGCGGCGCTTCCGGCATCGGCAAGGCGACGGCGCAAGCCTTCAAGCGCGAAGGCGCGGAAGTGACGATCCTCGATCTACCAGGCGAAGCTTTGAACGCTGCCGGCAAGGCGATGAGGTGCGCGGCGATTCCTTGCGACGTCACTGATGCCGTCAGCGTGAAGGAAGCCTTCGCGAAAGTCGCGGAGACATTTGGCGGCGTCGATATCGTCGTCTGCAATGCCGGCAAAGCGTGGCAGGGCAAGATCGGCACCGTGGATGAACAGGTTCTGCGGGATAGCTTCGAACTGAACTTCTTTGGCTATCAACGCGCCGCGCAGGCCGGCGTGGCGATAATGCGCGCGCAAGGATTCGGCGGGACGCTGCTGTTCAATATCTCGAAACAGGCCGTGAACCCGGGGCCGGACTTCGGACCTTACGGCTTGCCGAAAGCGGCGGCGCTCGCGCTCATGCGCCAATACGCGGTCGATCACGGCGGCGAGGGCATCCGCGCCAATGCGGTCAATGCCGACCGGATCCGCTCGGGACTCGTGACCGATGAAATGATTTCAGCGCGCTCGAAGGCGCGCGGCGTGTCGGAAAAGGAATACATGAGCGGCAATTTATTGGCGCAGGAAGTCACGGCGGACGACGTGGCGCAGGCTTTCGTGACCTTGGCGCTGGCGGAGAAGACGACCGGCGCGATCCTGACCGTGGACGGCGGGAATATCGCCGCGGCCGTGCGCTAGAATATTGCCCGCTTCATTTTGATGGAGGAAATGAGCTGCGTGTTCTCGGCGCGCAGGGCATCGCGGCGCGCGGTGACGGTGGCCAACACCTCGGCCTGTTGCGCCTTGGAGCGCAGCGGGTTCTTGCCGCGAAAATCGAAGCGATTGGCGATAAAAACCGAATAGAACTGATAGAGCGTCGCGTCGCTGCCGCGATGCGAAAGGCGCACGATATCAAAGAGCGAGAAGTCGCGCGCGGCCAGGAATTCATAGATCTCGAGAAATTGCGGGCCCGGCGCGGCGCGGATCGGGCTTTCGATCAAAAGGCCGGCGGTGTCGCGTAGCGTGGCGTCGGCGCCCTTGAGCACGCCCATCTCGGCGCCTTCGACATCGAGTTTGATGAAGTGCGGGCCCTTGAGCGCGACCTCGGCGCAGAGGCTGTCGAGCTTGCGGCAGGGGATTTCCATCGTGTTGTCGCCGCTCATGTGTTCGGCGGTCGAGAGCCAGTATTCGTGCTGCGGGCGGTTGACGCGAATGGTCCCGTCGCGCTCGCCGACGGCGGTGATGCGGTGCGGCTCGCCAAGCATGGCCTCGATGCGCGACAGGCTCGGCGCGTAGGTGTCCTGCGCGTCGATGTTGAAAAGGCGCAAGCCGGGGTGAACGGCGTCGAGGACCGTGAGGCCAAAGGTGCCGTCGGCGGCGCCGATGTCGATAAAACTCGCGACGGGCACGCCGTTGTTGATCATGATGATCAGCGGCGTGATCAACGTATCGCGCGGAAAGGTTTGCTGTTCCATGCTCAGGGCTCTGCCGTACGCGCGCTGTCGTGCCAATGGCGCAGGATCCGGCGCGAGAGGGCATCGAGCGCAAGATAGAGCGCGAAGCCGGCGGCGCTGAGCAGCGCGAAGCACGCCAGCGCGCGCGCGAGTTCGAGACGGTAGCTGGCTTCAAGCAGCCGTGAGGCGAGGCCGGATCCGGTGCCTGCAGTGCCCGCGACCATCTCAGCGACGACAGCGCCGATGAGCGCGAGACCGCCGCTGATGCGCAGACCGCCGAGGAAGTAGGGCAGCGCGCTGGGGGCGAGAAGGCGGGTGGCGGTCTGCCAGCGCGTCGCGCCGTAAAGCCGGAAGAGATCGCGCAAGTTGGCGTCGGCGCTTTTGAGCCCGAGCAGCGTGTTGGAAATGATCGGGAAAACGGCGGCCATCCAGGCGAGGATCAGCAGAACGATGAAGATGTTATCGACCCAAATGATGATGAAGGGCGCCACCGTGACGATGGGCGTGACCTGGAGAAAGACAGCGTAGGGGAAAAAGATGCGCTCGGCGAGCGCCCACTGGGCGAGCGCGAAGGCGATGCCGGCGCCGGTGAGCGCCGCGAGAATGAGGGCCGTGATGGTGACCTCTAAGGTCACGGCGAGCGCTCGCAGAAGGTCGCCGCCATCCGTCCAGAGCGCCGCAGCGACCGCGAGCGGGCCCGGAAGGATATAGGGCGGGACGTCGTAGGCGCGCACCAAGATTTCCCACAGCGCGAGGACGGCGATGCCAAAGGCGGCCGGCAGAAGTTTGCCGAGAACGTTCATGACGCTGCCCGCGCGTCGAAAGCTTCACCGAGCGCGGCGCTGACGCGGGCGCATTGGTCAGCGAAAGCGTGAGAAAGGCGCAGCGCAGCGTTGCGCGCCGGCAGATCGATGGCGACATCGGCGACGATACGACCCGGACGCGGCGACATGACGACCACGCGCTCGGAGAGGAAAACAGCCTCGCGGATGGAATGCGTGACGAAGACGACGGTCCAGCGGTTAGTCTGCCAAAGAGCGAGCAGATCGTCGTTGAGCTTGAAGCGCGTAAATTCGTCCAGCGCAGCGAAGGGCTCGTCCATCAGCAAGAGGCGCGGCGCGGCGACGATGGCGCGGGCGATGGACGCGCGCATGCGCATGCCGCCGGAAAGCTCGCGCGGATACGCGCGGGCGAACCCCTCAAGGCCGACGCGCGCGATGGCTTCACTTACGCGCGCGTCGATGTCGCTGGCGTGGGCAAGCCGCAGGGGCAGGGCGATATTGTCGGCGACGCTGGCCCAAGGCATGAGGGTCGCATCCTGGAAGACGAAGCCGACTGACAAGGGCGTGTTGGCGCCGGACCGTTCGACCGATCCGCTTGTCGGTGCGCTCAATCCGGCGATAAGGCGCAGCAGCGTAGATTTGCCGCAGCCGGAGGGACCGACAAGACTGGTGAAACTGCCTTCGGCGACGGCGAGATCAATCGGCGAGAGCGCGGAAGTCCCGCCGGCGAAAGTTTTGCTGACGCCTCGCAGCGCGACAGCGCTCAACGCGGCGCCTTGTTTGCAGCCGCTTTATCTACAAAGCGCAGGGTAAAGGCCTGCTTGTAGTTCATGGCCACGGGATAAAGCCCATCGAGAGCCATGATGCCGAAGAATTCCTTCCAGCGCGCGTCGTTCATGACGCCCAGCCCGCGCGTCCGCGCTTCGCCGCCTTCGACGATGGCGTATTCCTTGAGCTTGTCCCGCCCGTAAGCCAGAAGTTCGTCGCTCATGTCCGGGTTGTCGCGCTTGATGAGCGCGTTGGCGGGGGTGGGGTCGCCGTTAAGGTAGCTGATCCAGCCTTGGATCGTGGCGTCGACAAAGCGCTGCGCGATATCCGGGCGTTCGTCGGTCATCTTGCGCTGCATAACGATCAGCGAGCCGTAACTGTCATAGCCGGCATCGGAAAGAAGCATGACGACGGGGGCAGCGCCCGCGCGCTCCATCTGGAAGGGCTCGCTGGTGACATAGCCCTGCTGGATCGCTTTAGGGTCGGCAAGGAACGGCGCAAGGTTAAAGGTGTAGGGCATGATCTGCTCGTCGCTGAATCCGAATTTGGATTTGAGAAAACGCCAGAACCCGATGCGCGTATCCGGCGAGATCATGATCTTCTTGCCCTTGAGCGCGGCAATTGAATCATTGCCCTGGCCGGCATGGGCAATGAGCACCGTCGGATCTTTCTGAAACATCGCCGCCACCGCGACCACCGGCACCTTCTGCATGACGAAGTTGAGGGCGATGAAGGAGTTTGAAGCGATGACGACGTCGATCTTGCCAGCGGCGAGAAGCTGCGAGTGGTTCACTTGCGGCCCACCCTGGCGAATGGTCACGTCGAGGCCGGCCTTGGCGTAGAGACCGGTAGCGAGAGCCTGGTAGTAGCCCCCGTGTTCGGGTTCGGCGCGCCAATCGGTGCCGAGGGTCAGCTTATCCTCGGCTTGCGCGGCGCTGCCGATGGAGAGAACCAGCGCGAGGGCCGCAGCCCTGAGGGCCTGTTTCATTCCTGCCGCTAGATCTTGAAAACGCCGCCGGGAGCGCTGCCAGCACCGCCCGCCGCCGCTGGAGCTGGCGCGCCAGGCTTCGCGACTTTTTGCGTCGCGCTTTCTTCGAGGGCGAAGACTTTGAAGAGTTCGGGCGGATTGGCGATGTTCTTCATGGGCTGGCGGCCGATGGACATGAAGTGCGCCGGCACCTTGTTGCGGGCGGCATTGGCGATGACGTCGGAGACGGCGATGCCGTCCGGATCGGCCTTCGGCTCGATACGCGCGGCGATGTTCACGCCTTCGCCGAACACGTCGGTGCCGGTGTGGATGACTTCGCCCATGTGAATGCCGATGCGGATGTGGAACTGATCGCCGTCGGGCTTGCCCTTGTTGTATTCGCCAATGCCTTTTTGGCAGTCCATGGCGCATTGCACGGCGTTTTCCGCCGAACGGAAGCGCACCATGAAAGCGTCACCGATGGTCTTGATGACCGTGCCGCGGTTACGCACGATTTGGTTACGCATGATTTCGTTGTGAATATTGAGCTTCTTGACCATCGCGGCTTCGTTGGCGCCCATGGCCTTGGAGTAACCCACGATGTCGGTGAACATGATGGCGGTGAGCTGGCGCTTGGGATTCTTGGAGGAGCCTTCCTCCATGCCTTCGAGTTCGGCATCGCTTTTCCGAAACTTGTTGAGCAGCCGCAGCGGATTGAGCGGGGCCAGCATCTGGCCGAGACCGGTCGTGGCGAGGCTGACGACGAGATACTGAAGAACGCGGCTGATGCCCCACACCCAGATGCCGGTGAACAACGCGGCGAACCACAGCGCCTTGGCCGAAACCAGCCAGCCGGCCGGCGTGTAATCGACGACGAAGGACGAGGCTTTGAACAGCGTGAAAGCTTGGATCGTGCCGTAGACGTAGATCAGCGCGCAGCCGAGCGACTTGATCGGATTGCCGGTATAGAGGCGCAAGATCACGAGCGCGATGAGCATGCCGCCGTAGACGACCGACAACACCGGCGAATGAACCTGAATGTCGATCGCGCCGGCGAACATATTCAAGAACCAGTCGGTGAACAGCCCGCCGGTCTCCTGGACCTTGGCCAAGTCCGCGCTCGCCTGGGAGGCGTAGTTCGTCATGGGCTCTTCGTTGACGCCAGTAACCGGTGCTCCTACTTCAGCCATGCCGCGATCCCCGTTGCTTCGATCTTGTTGGCCCCGCGCCACAAGCCTTAGAGCCTGGACGTTCGAGCCGATCCTATCCCCATGCCGTTTTGGCGTTTCGCGCCGGAGCGCCAAAATCCTGCAATATGAGAGGATTAGGCTGCCTGCGGCGCCGCTTTTGACGGCGCTCGAAGTCTAGCGGAAAGGGCAGGGCAATGCCACTGCTGCGCGTGAGTCTCAAGATATTGTCAGGCCGTTGTCTTGGCGTTGTCTGAGGCCGCGAATGGCCCTAGGAATACGCCGATGAATACCACCGCGAACCGACATTCTTTTTTCGCCGCCAGATGGCGACACCTGTGTCCCGCAGCTCTCATCGCTGGATTTTTGGCCTCATGCCAGGGTGGCGCCCAATCCCCGGCGGCGGCGGGCCCAGAGCCGCAAAGCGATGCGCGAGCAGCGGCGGCGGCCCCGACCCAACCCGACGCGGCTTTCGCGGTCTGGCTGGAAAATGCCCGCCAGGACGCGGCCAAACGCGGCATCAAAAACGCGACCATTAGCGAGGCCCTGGGCGATATCGCGCCAATCCCGCGCGTCATCGAACTCGACAACCAGCAGCCCGAGTTTTCCAACACCTTCACGCGCTATTTGAACAGCGCGGTCTCCGAACGGCGCGTCGCCGACGGCCGGGCGATGATGAAAAAGCACGCCGCGCTGCTGAAACAGCTGGAAGCCGAATACGGCATCCCGGGCCGTTTCCTGGTGGCGTTTTGGGGACTTGAAAGCAACTACGGCAGCGATACCGGTGGCTATCCCGTGGTGACGGCGCTCGCGACCCTGGCCTACGACGGCCGCCGCGCAGCCTATTTCCGCGATGAGATGTTCAAGGCCATGAACATTCTCGACCAGGGACACGTCAGCTACGCCAAGATGAAAGGCTCTTGGGCAGGGGCCATGGGTCAAACCCAGTTCATGCCCTCGGTCTTTTTGCGCCTGGCCGTCGACCAGGACAAAGACGGTCACCGTGATATCTGGGGCAATGTCGCCGATGCTTTAGGGTCCACCGCTAATTACTTGAAAAGCATGGGGTGGGATATCCATCGAACCTGGGGCCGGGAAGTTCGTCTGCCGGCTGGGTTCGATGTCCGCGAGACGAGCCTCGACGTCGATGCCAAGGAAAACATAAAGCCCTTGTCCGCGTGGGCGCGTCTCGGCGTACGCCGAACCGACGGTGGACCGCTGCCGGCGCAGGATGTCATGGCGTCCCTGGCGTTGCCGGCCGGCGAAAAGGGTCCTGCGTTTTTGCTTTACGACAATTACCGCACGACGCTGAAGTATAACCGCTCGGCCTTCTATGCCATCGCCGTGGGCTATTTGGCTGACCGCATCAGCGGGGCAGGGGGATTGAGCTTTCCCGGAAATGAGGGCGCGCCCTTGCGACGTGAAGAAGTGACGTCGCTTCAGGAAGGTCTGGTAGCTCTCGGATTCCTCAAAAACGCGGACGGCGTCATGGGCAGCGTGACGCGTCAGGCTGTGCGGGCCTTCCAGATCGCCAATGGTCTGTCGCCGGACGGATACGCGGACCGCGCGGTCATCACGGCGGTTCGGAATCGGGCCGCCCAGGCGGGTTAATAAGCCCCTGAAACGGCCGTAACTTGATTTCGGCCATGTCCTTCATTACACTACAAAATCTGGTGTGACGCCCTGGGGATACCACCATCTGATGGTTTTTTCGAACCGTTTCATCGGCCGGTTGATGCTGTGTTCGCCGCTGCTTTTGGCAGCTTGCGGCACCAAGACGCCGGCTGTCGTGGCGCCGCCGCTGCCCCCGGCCCAGGCCGACGTGGGCGGCATTTATAAGGTCGGCACGCCTTATCAGGTGGAAGGCATCTGGTATTACCCCGCCGAGGACTATGCCTATGCGCAGGAAGGTATCGCCTCCTGGTACGGCACAGATTTCCACGGCAAGCGCACCGCCAACGGTGACCGCTATAACATGAACGACCTGACCGCCGCGCATCCGACCCTGCCGATGCCGAGCGTGGTCAAGGTGATCAATCTCGAGAACGGGAAGGAGCTGAAGGTCACGGTCAACGACCGCGGGCCCTTCCACAGCACGCGCATCATCGACGTCTCCAAAAAGGCGGCGCAGATGCTCGGCTTCTATGAGAAGGGGACGGCGCGCGTGCGCGTCGAGATCGACGCGACCGAAAGCATCCAGATGAAGAACCTCGCGCTGGCCAAGCGCCCGCCGCCGATGCCGGCGGTAACCGCGTCGCCGCAAGCGACGGTGCTGGCGTCATCGCTTGACCCCATCGCGCCCGCCGAAGGCAGCGCAGTGCCGGCCAAAGTGGTGAAGCCCGTGTCGCTGCCGCCACCTAAAGCGGCGGAACCGCCGCCGTCCAAACCGGCCGTCGCGAATCCCGGCGGCGCAAAACCCGCGGCCGCAAAACCCGCGGCGCCGAAAACTGCTCCGGCGGGATCGATCTTCGTGCAGGCGGGGGCCTTCGCGGAGGAGGCCAACGCCCGCAAGCTTGAGCAGCAGCTCGGCGAACTCGGCAAGGTCCACATCGTTCCGACGACGGTGAACAAGAAAAAACTTTATCGCGTTCGCCTGGGGCCCATCGCCGATGCGTCCACCGCGACGGCGTTGGTCGGCAAGATCAAGTCGTATGGATATAACGACGCTAAGGTCGTACGCGAGTGAGTTTCGCGGCGCGGCCCCGAAACCGCCGTAAAGCGGTGGTTGAATGATTCCGTTTATGGTTTAGGTAGTGAGCGATGAAGCGGTTTTTTCCTTTTCTGGCCATTTTGACGTCATCGAGTCTGCTGCTCGCCGCGGCCCAGCCGGCGGCTGCCATCGATATCAAGGCGCGCGAATACATCCTGGTCGACTACCAGACGGGCACGATCCTCGATGCGAAGGATCCGGACCGGAAAATGCCGCCGTCGTCGATGAGCAAGCTGATGACGGCTTATATGGTGTTCTCGGCGCTCAAGGCCGGAAAGCTGTCGCTCGACGAGAAGGTCACGGTCAGCCGCAATGCGTGGCAAACCGGCGGCGCGGCGACGGGCGGTTCGACAATGTTTCTCGATCCGGGCGCGCAAGTGAAGGTGGAAGACCTGATCCGCGGCATGATCGTGCAGTCGGGCAATGATGCCTGCATCGTGCTGGCGGAAGCGATGGCCGGCAGCGAAGAAGAGTTCGCCAAGCAGATGAATGCGAAGGCCAAGGAGTTGGGCCTGACCAACAGCCACTTCGTCAATTCGACGGGACTGCCCGATCCCGAGCATTACATGACCCCGCGCGACCTTTCGATCCTGGCCAAACGGCTGATCACGGAATTTCCCGAGTACTACACGATCTATAGCGAGACCTCGTTCACCTTCAACAACATCACCCAAGGCAACCGCAACCCGCTGCTCTATCGCGTCGGCAGCGGCGCCGACGGGTTGAAGACGGGCCATACGGATATCGCCGGTTACGGCCTGACGGCGTCGGCGTCGCGCAACGGACGGCGCCTGATCCTGGTGGCCAACGGCATGAACAGCATGCGCGACCGTGACGAGGAGACCTCTAAGTTGCTCGATTGGGGATTCCGCGACTTCACCAATCGCGAGCTGTTCAAGGCCGGCGATATCGTAACCGATGCTGAAGTATGGCTGGGCGATGCGCCTGACGTGCAGCTCGTGATCCCGCGCGACGTGGTCATCACCGTGCCGCGTTCGTCGTCGCAATCTCTCGACGTGAAAGTGGTCTACCGCGGTCCATTACCGGCGCCGGTCGCCAAAGGCGAGGAAGTCGCCAAGGTGATCATCAATGTGCGCGATTTGCCGGAGATTGAAGTTCCGCTGCAGGCCGCGACCGACGTTGGGCGCTTGGGCTTCGTCGGTCGCCTTAAGGCGGCGGCGCAGTATATTTTCCTCGGTCCGCCCACGGCGCCGGGCGGCGACAAGTCGGTGACGGTTCCGACGACCGCGACGACGCCTGCCAGCGCGCCCGCGCCCGTAGCGCCTGCCAACTAACCTCGAAATTGCATTGCCAAGGGCACGGCCGCCAGTCCACTTTGCGCGGGGGACACGGCAGGGAGATGACGTGAATAAAGGCATTTTCATCACGCTCGAGGGCGGCGAGGGCGCGGGCAAATCGAGCCAGGCGCGCAAGCTCGGCGAGGCGCTGGAGAGCAAAGGTTATAACGTGCTGCTGACGCGCGAACCGGGCGGGGCAACCGGCGCGGAAGCGATCCGCAAACTCCTGGTCGAAGGACCGGGTGGACATTGGGACGGCATCACGGAGGCGCTGCTACATACGGCGGCGCGGCGCGATCATTTGCGAAACTCCATCTGGCCGGCGCTGGAAGCGGGTAAGATCGTGATCTCGGACCGCTTCACCGATTCCACGATGGCCTATCAGGGCGGCGCCTACGGAGTCGACAAGACGGCGCTCGAGGCGCTGACCAAGTTCGGCATCGGCGATTTCAAACCGGACCTGACGTTGATCCTCGACCTGACGGTTGAAGCGGGGCTCGCGCGGGCCTCCGCGCGCGGCGGGAAGGAGACGCGTTACGAGAGCATGGGCAGAGATTTCCACGAGAAGGTGCGCGCCACGTTTCTCGCCATCGCCAAGAGCGACCCCAAACGCTGCAAGGTCATCGATGCCGCACGCGATATCGACGCCATTCATAAAGACATCGTCGCTGAGGTCATGAAAGTATTGCCGGCCGCCTGATGCGCGACGCGGAACCCGAAATCCCGGAACCGCGTAATAACGCTGCCCTCATCGGTCATGAGGCGGCGGAGAAGGATTACCTACGCGCTTGGGAGAGCGGACGGCTCGCCCATGCCTGGCTGATCTGCGGGCCGCGCGGCATCGGCAAGGCGACGCTGGCCTACCGCATGGCGCGCTATGCGCTCGCGCAAGGCGGCGACAGCAAAGAAGCCGATATGTTCGGAGCGCCTGCGGCGCCGACAAGCTTGGCTATGTCGGCGGAGGATCCAGTGTTCCGCAAAGTCGCGGCGGGCGGACACGGCGACTTCCGCGTGGTGGAACGCGGCTGGTCCGATAGCAAGCAGACCAAACGCAAAACCGTGATTGGCGTCGACGAGGTGCGCGAGATCGGCGGCTTCATGTCGATGACGCCCGCGGAAGGCGGTTGGCGCACGGTCATCATCGATGCCGCCGACGAGATGAATGCCAATGCGGCCAACGCAGTCCTGAAAATTCTTGAGGAGCCGCCGCAGCGCGCGTTGCTGTTCCTGGTGGCTCATAATCCCGACCGCCTGCTGCCGACGATCCGCTCGCGCTGCCGGCGACTTGACCTAAGGCCGCTGACGCCGACGCAGGTGGGCGTGTTGCTGGGGCGATATCGTCCCGACCTCGGCGGCGCTGATGTGGCCGCGCTGACGGTTCTCGCCGACGGCTCCATTGGGAGGGCGATGGAGCTGGCCGACGAAGGCGGGGTCACGCTGTTCCGCGAATTGATGAACCTGTTGGCCGATGCGCCGCGGCTCAATATCACCAAGCTCCATGCCTTGAGCGAAAAGGCGATGAAGGGCGATGCCTTCCGGACGCTGACCGGCCTTTTATCGTGGTGGCTCGCGCGCATGACCGCGCAGGCGGCGCGCGGCGGGATTGAGAACCTGGCGGAGATCGTGCCGGGGGAACGCGCGCTGGCGGATAAATTGCTGGGCGCCGCGAGCCCCAACGCTTGGGCCGACGTTTGGGACCACATCGGCCATCTCGCGCGGCGGACGGATGCCGTGAACCTGGATAAGAAACGGTCGCTGATGCTGATGCTGATGGCGGTTGAAAGCGCTGTCCAGCACGGCAAAGCCGCCTAGCGAAAGCGCCGCTAAGGGTCTATATCAACAGCTCCTTTTTTGACTTTCGGAGCGCTGCCCCGTGTCCAAGGCGTTTTACGTCACCACGCCGATCTACTACGTCAACGACAAGCCGCATATCGGGCATGCGTACACGACCATAGCCTGCGATGTACTCGCGCGATTTAAGCGGCTCGATGGCTATGACGTCAAATTCCTTACCGGCACCGACGAGCATGGCCAGAAAGTTGCGAAAGCCGCCGCCGACAAAGGCGTGACGCCGCAAGCCATTTGCGATCTCAACTCGGAGACCTTTCGCGAGGTCGCCAAGAACCTCGGCATTTCCAACGACGATTTCATCCGTACCACCGAGCCGCGTCATATCGCCGCGTGCCAGGCGTTGTGGAAGCGGCTGGAGGCGAACGGCCAAATCTATCTCGACAAATATGCCGGGTGGTACGCGGTCCGCGATGAAGCGTTCTACGATGAAGGCGAACTGACCAAGGGCCCGAACGGCGAGAAGCTGGCGCCGACCGGCGCGCCGGTGGAATGGGTGGAGGAAGAGAGCTATTTCTTCCCGCTCTCAAAGTGGCAGCAGCCGCTGCTCGACTTCTACGACGCCCATCCGGATTACATCGGGCCCAAGAGCCGTTTCAACGAAGTCTATAGTTTCGTCAAAGGCGGATTGAACGATCTGTCGATCTCGCGCACGGCATTCTCGTGGGGCGTGCCGGTACCGGGTAACCCGAAGCATGTAATGTACGTATGGATCGATGCGCTGACCAACTACATCACCGCGCTGGGATATCCCGACGAATCAGGCGAGATGGCCAAGTTTTGGCCGAGGACCGATCCGGTCGCGCTGCATGTCGTCGGCAAGGACATCATCCGCTTTCACTGCGTCTATTGGCCGGCCTTCCTGATGGCTGCGAAGCTGCCGTTGCCCAAGCGGGTTTTCGGACAGGGATGGTGGACGGTCGAAGGCCAGAAGATGTCCAAGTCGCTGGGCAATGCCATCGATCCGAACGCTTTGATTGAGAAATACGGCGTGGATCAGTTGCGTTTCTTCCTGTTGCGCGAGATTCCCTATGGCAATGACGGCGATTTCTCGGAAGCTGGCATTGCCGGGCGGATCAACGGCGAGTTGGCCAACGCCTTCGGGAACTTGGCGCAGCGTTTTCTGTCGTTCATCGCCAAGAACCTGGAGGGCACGCTACCCGCGCCCGGCGCGCTGACGGCCGACGACGCCGCGTTGCTCGCGTCTTGCCACGGATTGCTGAAGCAATGCTGCGACGCCATTGACCGGCAGGCCTTCCACGATGCGCTGGAGGCGATCTTTGTCGTCGTGCGTGCGGCTAACGCTTATGTCGATGTCCAGGCGCCCTGGGCGCTGAAGAAGACCGATCCAGAACGCATGAAAACCGTGCTTTATGTGCTGGCGGAGTGCGTGCGGCATTTGGCCATCCTGATGCAGCCGTTCACGCCTGCGGCGATGGCCAAGTTGCTCGATCAGCTCGCGGTGCCGGAGGGCGCGCGGACCTTCGCGCATTTGGGCGAGGGGCATGCCTTGAAGGGCGGCACCAAGCTGCCGACGCCGACGGGCGTATTTCCGCGCTACGGCGATCCCAAAGCCGGTCCCAAGGAAGGAAAGGGGGCTTGATGCTGGTCGACAGCCACTGTCATCTCGATTTCCCGGAGCTTTCCAGCCAAGCCGACGCCGTGATGTCGCGGGCGCGCGAGGCCGGCGTCGGGCACATGCTGACCATCGGGACCAAGATCACCAAGTTCGACGGCGTGCTGGCCATGGCCGAGCGGTTTCCCAATGTGTCGTGCTCGGTGGGCATTCATCCACACGAGGCGGGCGTGGAGCCGGCCATGGACGTCGAGAAGCTGACGGCGCTGGCCAAACATCCCAAGGTCGTGGCCTTTGGCGAGACCGGGCTCGATTTCTATTACGAACACAGCCCGCGCGCCGACCAGGAAGCGAGCTTCCGCGTGCATATCGCGGCGGCGCGAGAGGTTGGGCTGCCGATGATCGTGCATACCCGCGACGCCGATCCGGAAACCGTCGCCATCATGGCCGACGAGATGAAAAAGGGCGCGTTCACGGGGGTCATCCATTGCTTTAGCTCCGGGCCAGAACTCGCTGCGAAGACTCTCGAAATGGGATTCTACATTTCGTTTTCCGGGATCGTGACCTTCAAGAAGGCCGATGCCCTGCGCGATGTCGCTAAGACCGTGCCGCTTGACCGTATTCTGGTGGAAACCGACAGCCCCTATCTCGCGCCCATGCCTCACCGGGGCAAGACCAACGAGCCGTCCTTCGTTACCCATACCGCCGATATGGTCGCGGGTCTGAAGGGCGTGTCGCGCGAGGAACTGGCGGGCGCGACGACCGCTAACTTCTTCCGGCTTTTCGCCAAGGCCAAAGCGGCGGCCTGACCCCATGCGCGTCACCATCCTCGGCAGCGGTTCGGCGGCGGGGGTGCCTTCAGTCTCGGGCGGGTGGGGGAAATGCGATCCTCGGAACCCGAAGAACCGGCGCAGCCGGGCGTCGATCCTGGTGGAAGAAGGGCCGACGACCATCCTGGTCGATACCTCGCCCGACCTGCGCGACCAGATGTTGGCCGCCAATCTGCGGCGGGTCGATGCCGTTCTTTATACGCACGCGCATGCCGACCACTTGCACGGCATCGATGAACTGCGCGAGCTGACGCGCATCAACAAGGCGCCGGTGGATGCCTATGCGACCGTCGAAACCATCGCGCAGATGGAGGCGCGGTTCGGCTACGTCTTCAAAGGGATTCCGCCGGGCGCGCCTTACTTCCGTCCCTGGCTGGCGCCCCATGCCATCAGCAACTTCGAGCGCTTTGCTGTGGGCAGCATTCCCATCCAGGCCATGCCGCAGGATCACGGGTTTTCGGAGACCATCGGATTTCGCTTTGGCGAACTCGCCTATTCGACCGACGTGGTGCGCATGCCGGCCGAATCCATGGCGGTGCTCAAGGGCGTAAAAGTGTGGATTCTCGGAGTCTTAAGCGACATTCCTTATCCAACGCATGTGCATGTGGCGCAGGCGCTGGAATGGGTCGCTGAAATTAAGCCGGAGCGGACGATCATCACCCATATGAGCAACGCTTTGGACTACGCCGATTTAAGCGCGCGGGTGCCCGCGGGAGTCAGCGTGGCTTACGACGGGCTGGTCATCGACGTCTAAATCTTGAACATCTCGTGCAGGCGGCCATAGGCCTCGACGACATCCTCGAGCATCGGCAGAAGCTGGCGGTTCAGACGGGTGACGATGACCGCGCGTTTGACCTTTTCGGCGCTAGTGCCAGCGAGGGCCATGAGCGCGCCGACGGTCATGATGTTCGAATACTTCAGCGTCTGCCCGGCGTCGGTCGCCGCCGCCGCCGCCACGGCGTCGAACATCGGAATGATATTGCCCATGTCGATGCGGAATCGCTCGATCCCCGCGCCGGTCAGAACGTGGGGGCGCTTGACCTTGAGATAGTGATAAAGGCGCTCGTGGTGCTGATAGACCAGGATGAGCGCGGCATAGGCGCGGCGCAAGTCGAGCGGCGCGGCCGCGAAATCATCGAGCGCAGGCTGGACGACATCGCGCAGCCATAGCCGTGGCTCGGAAAGATTGGCAAGAGTGAAGGGCATTCTGAGCGCTCACGTCAAAAAGGGTCCTCTGACGTAGACGTGGGTTCCGATTGCGACCAAACGTTGGCGTGAAAAGGGCGCGCGGCGCCTAAAAGGCGTAAGATTTTCAAGAGAACTTAGCGCAGACAGGGCGAGGGCAGTTGCGGAACGCGAAAATCTAAGCTGCCGCAACCTTGGTTTCGAAGACCATGCGAATGATGCGCTCCAGCGTCGGATGGAGGGGTTGCTGCTGGAGCATCGCGAGCAGTTTGGTTTCTTCGGGCGGCGGCGGTTCGCGCCGGCCATAGACGGCAGCGCCCAAGATATTCAACATGCCGGCCTGGACGGTTTGCTGGACCACCGGGTCGTCGGGGTTGACCCCGACGGTCGCGAGAAGCCGGAAAAGCTGGCCCTCAAAAAATTTGTAGGTCGGCGAAAAATCCTCGGCGAGGAGGAACAGCGGAAACTGGCGGGCGTCCGCGCGAACGGCGCGCGAGGCATTGGTGGGGTCTTTGCCGCGCAGAATGAAGATCTCGTCCAGAATGAAGAACCGGCCTTTGATAACGCCGTAAAACTCGCCGATGGACTCAAACCAGACTTCGTTCTTGGTCTTGGCCATGGCTTCATCCATCCAACGGTAGCGGTCGATGAAATCCGCGCGGCGGAACATGGCGTGGAAAAGTTGGCCGGGTCGAACGCAGTACTTCGCGTAACGCGACAGGGTGTCGGTTTCGAGGGCCGGCCACACCGGAAACGGATAGATCTGGAGAGGCAGATTGACGTCGCTGTTGATCGACAGCGTGCGGCCCTGGGCGCAGGCGATGCTGGCGTCCTGGGCCAGGAGGACGACGAGCTTGTCCAGCGCGTCCGGAATGAGGAAATCGTCGTCGCCGGTTTGGATGACATACTGGCCGGCGGCCTGTTCGGCCAAGGCCAGGATGCGTTCGGTGAACCGGACGGCGCCGTCCTGGAGGACCACGCGAATGTTGGCCGAGAGCGGACGGCAGAACGACAGCAGCGCCTCGACCTTGCCGTGGCCGCTCCAGATGCCGAGCAGGACTTCGCCCTGGAAGCCGTGGCGGTAGAGGAAAATGAGGCGGTGCTTGAGCCAGTCCATCCGCGTGTCGAGATTGGACGGGATGATGACCGTGACGGCCTGCGTGTTGGTGAGACTTGGGACGGTCATGGCCACAAGGATGGAATGAGATCTGCGCGGCTTGTAGATACAAGTATCCCAAGACGCCGGCAAACCACGTCCGTTGAATACATAATATACAGACTGACCCGTTCCGATTTCACGACCGACGCGGCAAAATCGGCGGCAAAGCTGGGTTTTGCGAGGATCAACAACAGAAAAAGCGGAAGCAGTTTTAGCGCTTTTTTGATGCTGCGCCACACGTCCGCCGTGGCCGGGTCTTTCGCGCTCCAAATCTTGCAATCGATCAACGCGACTCGCGGGTCTACGCCTGTGAGCTTCGCCAACTTCACCATGTTTTCATCGGACGGCAGCGATTTTTTTTGGCGCCAGTGATTGACGTTCACGCGCGCCATTTCCATGCCGATAGCGAGTTTTCCATCTGAAGGAATGCGCGCTTTTTCGCGCGCTGTGTCGATGTACCAATCAACGGTTACGTCGTCAGGGGACTTGAGCATTTGAGACTCCGGCGGGTGAGGAAAAGACCGCCCACACTATGTAGCCCGTAGGAGATATTTGACAGCTACTACGTGTAGGTGGTAAGAGGGTCCTACATCAATACGTAGTCCGGCTTTGTGCCCCTCCTTCACAAACCCACCACGTATAGGTGCACCGCCCGGCGGCGGTAATGCCCTAGTCCGGTGAGTGGACACCGGACTAGGGCCCCCGCCGGAAACCTCAAACCGCCGGGGGGCGAAATGCCGAAAATCACAACCGCACTTTCCGAAGATCAATTTGCCGCTGCGATCAAACGCGCCGGCATCAAAGAACTGCCGCGCCGCCTTCTTGGCGCACGTCGTTTCGAAATCCGCGTCAAGAAGGGCCTCACCATTAGCGGCATTCCTGCCGTCTACGTTGGTTGCGGCCTGAATGCGCGCATCGACCTCGCCGCAACGCTGCGGCATCTCAAAAACGAAAAGGCTGGCTATCGCGGCCCGCGCAAAGCGCGCGCGCCGAAAGCGCAACCTTCGACATCTAGCGAGCCCGAACTTTTCGTTGGCTGCGCCGGAAGTTGACAAACGCTTGCGTAGTCAACGGCCATTGCCACGCGAACCCATAATAGCGCGCCGGCAGTGATCGAGTTTCCCCGTTGGGCTCTGGCAGGGACCAACGGGTTTTGAGGGGATGGCGGGGGGAACCGCCGATGTTTCGGAGCCCCCCGCTATTTCAAAAATCTCAAACCATCCCCTTAAACGCTTCCTGCCCCCGCGCGGAGCGCACCCAACAAACCATCACCAGCACAAGGAAAACGAAATGGCTTCTGGAAGACTCACGTTCACGGCTGACGGCAACGGCAAAGGCCGCTATGCGGACCTTCGCAACAAGTTCGAAATCGCCTTTGAAAAAATCCAAGGCGGCGGTGGCGTCGGCAGCGACAAGCCTTCGCATGATGTCTACGGCAAAACTGCCGGCGGCGATCTGACGCACATGGGCGCGGCCTGGGTGAAGGCCGTCAACGACGGTCCGAACAAGGGCCAGCACTTTTTCAGCTTCTATCTCGATGACCCGAGCATGGGCGGACAGTTGAACCTCTCTGCCTTCCCGGTCCGCGATCAAGCCGGTAAGGCGCAGCCCGGCGAATACGAAATCGTATGGCGCCGCGAGAAGAAACTGGCGGCGTAAGTGACCGACGCCAAATCACCTGTACTGACGTTCACGCTCCCCGGATTGCCGGGGAGCGTTTGCGTTGGCGTCAAGAAATCCGCGAAGCCCGATCACGTCGCGTTCGTCATGTCGTCGCTGCCCTTCAATCGCACCGTAGATGTGCCGTGGGGCGAGGCCTTCGGTTTCGCGGCCGAGATTATGCGCTTGGCGGAAAACTCCTGATGGTCAGACCGCGCCAGACCTTGGCGGCGATCTGGGGCGAGGGGTGCCGCGCTCCCGATGATCCGTTCTGGATGACCACGCGCACTGAAAAATCCGTCACCACCATCGTTGACATTTTTCCCGACACGCGCGCCGCGACCGGCTTGACCGTTCGCGTGACGCATCGTGACCCGAGCTGGCCCTTTCCCGTAATTGAGTTTGCTGCGTCGCGCGCGAACCTCCGGGCCTTCGCTCAATTCATTCTGCGCCGACTGCGCGAGAACCCGGAACAGGGGCCGGGAACAGCCCCTAAACAGAGGAACTATGACTATGCCGAAGAAGAACGCTACCGCCGCGCCCGTTGATGAAGGCGCGGAGGCCTACAAGGCCGGCCAGAAGGCCACCGAGACGCATGGCGTGGTGCGCGCCACCGAAGTGGTGCCCGACGCTTACAAGGCCGTGCTGTCGCGAACCAAGAAGGCCTATCTCAAGGACTGCTATTTCGCGGGCATCTACGGCGAACCGAAGCCGGCCCATCCCGGCAGTTTTCCGAACGACTAGCAGCCACCAAACTACCGGCGCACCTACGTATAGGTGCGCCGGGTTTTTCCACGTATAGGTGCCGAGTGGGCTTTATGGCTTTTTTTGCAACTCAGGATGGCTTTCAAGAACGCGCTGCTGAGTTTCGGCCAGCTGATCCCATTGATCGGCGAGCGTCATGTATTGCTCGCGCAGTCCGTCAGCGAAAACCTTACGCCCGCGTTCCCGCATTTCCTTGGCGTACTTACGCATTTCGTCAGGGGCTAGTTTCAAAGGCATGGCGGGGTCCAAGAAACCGTGGGTTGGCGACTGTAGCCGGTTTGAACGTCTGGGGGGAGGGGTGAGTTTCCCCCCTTGCCACTATGCAAGCAACTTTTCACAGCCCCGCCGTTCCGCTGGAAATTCCCAGTAAGCGCAGCCCTCAAGAGGCTCGACGTTTCCGCTACGCGCTGAAGGATATGGCGGGGCGCATCATGGCCGGCACCACGTACGCCCGAGTTGGGAAATGCGGCCACCGTCTCGTTGGTCCCCAGGCGGTCATTTGCATGGGCGATAACGGTGGCTATGTGGCCGGCGTTGAGACGTGCGGTAGCGTCTGGGTCTGTCCGGTATGCGCTGCGAAGATCAGCGAAGGCCGGCGCAAAGATGTCGCGGAATGCTTAGATGCCCATGTGATGACCGCCGGCAACGTATTCATGGGTCTTTTCACGATCCCGCACCATTACGAAGAAAGCTGCGCCGCGCTGCGCGATACCGTCAGCGGGGCATGGTCAAAATTCATCGCCGGCAAGGCATGGAAGGATGCGCGGAGGCGCTTCGGGATCACCGGCTATATTCGCGCGCTTGAAGTCACTCATGGCAAGAACGGGTGGCACCCGCACATTCACACGCTGTTTTTGACGCGTCACCTTGCGTCGTTTGAAGTTGAACTTCTGCGGATTTGGCTCGCGGAGCGTTGGGCCACTATCGTCAAACGCATTTCCGGCAAAACTGTCAACGTCAACGCCGGTTTCGGATTTCAAAAGGCGTGCAGCATTAGCGCAGCCGGCGACTACGTCGCTAAGTGGGGCGTTGACAGCGAAATTGCGAAGGCGGGGCAGAAGGTATCACGTAAAGGTGGCCGTTCGCCTTGGCAGCTATTAGCCGACGCGCAGGACGGCGACCACGCCGCGCGTATGGCGTTCCGCGAGTATGGCCTAGCGATGAAGGGCGCACGTCATCTGACGTGGTCTAATGGCCTTCGCGCCCTATATCTCGAAACGCCCGAAAAGGATGATTTCGAGCTAGCGAAAATGGATGCGCCTTTCAAGGGCGATGAAGTGGTCGGCGTTTTGCGTCGTCACCACTGGTTCAAAGTTTATTCCATGGGCCTTGTGCCCGACGTGATTAGCGCCGCCGAGCAATCCGGATGGTCCGGAGTCCTCCAACTTTTGCGAGCCCACAAACTCGCATTGCCCGAAGGCGCTATTTATGTCCGACAGTGGAACTCAGCTTGAGAATTCGTTGTCCTGGGTCACGTTCCTAGCGTGTCACCCAGGACAAAGCGCAAAGGCTGGCGCGGCGATTGCGACAATCCCGTGCCACCTATGCGGCCAACCTACGTTTGTCCGCCTTGATAAAAATCTCAAAGCGTACAGCTACTGCAATTCGCAGCACCCCGACAACATTGACCCATGCGGTTCCAGCCTGAAGTGGAACCGTCAAGGTTCGCAACGTCTAATCTCGACGTGGGCCAAGGGTGCGCCCGCGTCTCAACCCAAAACGGAAGTCAAAGCAAATGCCGAAACTCAGCAAGCCGAAACCGCATCGCGCGAAACCGAGCGGAACGCCGATCAATCTGGAAGCGTCAAACGACAACAGCGAAACGCAAAGCCCCCAGCGAAGCGAACCAAGTCCGCAAATGACAACGCATCAAACGACAACAAGCCCGCTGCCTCCGGAGTTGAGCGGGTCCGAAACCCTCTCTTCGGTGGCTTCTGACAGTGACGCTCACCTTCAAGCGTTGGCGGAAGATGCGACAAATCTTTCGCCGGCGCCAGACGCAGGAAATGACAATTCGCCTCCCGCGTTGGGCATCACGGCCGACGGCATCGTTGACCGTGAGACTTTCCGTAAGTCCTTCATCGGTTCATTTAACCTGGGCGGAAACTTCATCCAGGCGCTGTCAATTGATCCGGCTGAAGAAGGTGCGGCGAATGCAGCATCTGACGCGCTGTATGACACGTGCTGCGAAATCCACTGGCTTCGCCCGTTGCTCCACCCGGGCGGCGTTTGGGTCCCGCGTCTGATGGCAATCGGCATGTTCGCATTCCCGAAATTCAAAGCGGTTCAAGCGGAGATCGCAGCGCGCCGCGAAGCTGCGAAGGCAAAAGCTGCTGCATGAGAAAGACCGCCTATCAGGCGCTTGTCTCCGGACGCAAAGGCCAGGGTAAATCAACCCTGGCCGATGCTCTTGCGCGCGGACGAAAACGCATTTTTGTTTTTGACGTTCTCGGGGAATACGCGGCGAAGGGATTTCACACCGTGCGTTCTGTCGCTGACATGATTGACCACGTGCGCCGCAATTGGCGGCGTGGCTTCAAGGTCGCATACGTTCCGACTGAGCCGATTGTTTTGCGGAACAAGCAAGGGCGTCCGACCGGTCAGGTCAATAGCTGGCCCGAACAGTTTTCAAATGTCGCACGCGCCATCTGCTCAATTCAGCAGCCGTACTACAATACTCCCGACGGACAAACGCCGCCAATTCCGAAGGTGTTGTTTATCGCGGAGGAGATGGCATGGACCTATCCGCATAATTCGGGCTTCGATGGCTTCAAGACGATTTGTTCGCTTGGCCGTCACTACGGAATTGACTGTATCGGTACAACGCAGCGTATCGCGGAAGTCTCTACAAATTTTCGTGGCAACTGCGACGTTCGATTTTTCTTCGCGCAGGAAGAGCACACCGATATCGCGACCATCTGCAAGATGATCGGACCAAAGAACAAAGCGGCGTTGATGGCGCTGCGCCCGCACGAATACTTGCGGATGTATCAGGGGCAGGTGACGAAGGGAAAAAATCCTCTGAGATGATGAATTTTCCTACCTATACGTAACGTATAGGTAGGTTCGCCAAAATTCCGGCCCTGACTCATGGTGCGTGCATTCGCTGACCGCAGCGACAACACCGTGAGGCAACATGAAACAGTACATCGTCCCCGTCGTCATTGGCGCGCTGAGCATCGCGCTCGGTTCGTACCTGTACGACACCGCCAAGGCCAAGGGCCTCATCTAAATGAAGGGCGCCGCCATCCAGATTGCGTACGTCGCGGTCGGCTTTGTCGTGGCCGGCGTACTTCTCAACGTCCTCTCTCAAATCGACGCAACCCGCGACGCTGCCGAATTCGTGCAGCGCGGCCTAAGAGGTTAACCCCATGGCTTTCCCGTTCTACGTTCCGACGCCCGTTGTTATCAACGTCGCCGCCGGCCAAACCGCGACCATTCGCCCCGAAGCGCAGGGCACCTACTTCGGCCTTCGCCTGAAGTACACGCGTGGCGGCGCTGCGGCCACTCCGGCGCAGATTGCGTCCGACATTAAACAAATCCGCGTCATCCTGGATGACAAGGTCCAGTGGGAATTGACCGCTGCCCAGTTGCAGATGATCAACAGCACCCACCGCATCAATCCCGACAACGGCATCATTCCGCTGTGGTTCAGCGAGCCCAACCGAGTCACGGAAGGCGCGCAGGATATCAAGGCCTGGGGCATGTTCGGTATCAAGAGCTTCCGCGTCGAAGTCGATATCGATGCCGCCGCGCCCACGCCGACGCTGAGCGTTTCCCAGTACTGGACGAACGAACAAAGCCCTATGGGTGAAATTCGCAAGTTCAAGCGCGAAACCTTCGCCGTTGCCGGCGCCGCCGATGTCGTGATGAACGACCTCACGAAGAATGAGCGCCAACTTGCGCTTCACTTCAACGCCGCGACAACCGTTATCTCCAACATCAAAGTCAAAATCGACAACGCGGAACTTATCAACGCTCCTTCCGGCGACCTCCATTCCCTGTTCAAGGAATGGGGCTATGTGCCGCAGACGGGTTGGACGCATCTCGCATACGATCATCGCGACCGCGTTTTGGAGAGCGCCAATCCGTTCATTCTGCAACAGGACGGCACTTTCCCGCCGCGCGCGTTCTTGCCCTATCAGGTCACTCTGACCTTTACCGGCGCCGCGACGGTGACGATGGTGAAGGAATTGATGGGCCCGCGCGACTAACCGCGCGCGGCTCATCGCCGCCGGCTCACGTTCCGATTTTTTGAGAGGCTTAGACTATGGCCGCGCAGCCGACAGACGGACTTCCTTCAGAAATCATTGTGGAGGGCAGACGCATCACCACCCCCGTTGCCAATCCGCTTGCGACCGGCTGGGATAAGGTTCTGGATACGCTTTTGGGCCTTGGCTCTGCATATGCGGCGGTCGAAATCGACGGGCGCCGCATCAGTCAGGTGTACAAAGCGAGCGGCGCCGGCTTCTACAAAACGCCGAGCGGTTCTTACGCGCCTATTCCTACTGACAGCTACGGCAATCCCTTGCCGGGCTATGTCAATGCCGGGAGTGTCGGCGGGTTTGGCATCAATCAAAATCTGTTGATCCTTGGCCTCATCATCGGGGTTGGATTTCTGATTTATCGGAAGGTGTGATGTGGGCCTTCCCGCTGGTTTCGCGCCTTCACTCACGCTAGGCGGCGGACCTTCCCAAGCCATCCTCTACGGCGGCACGAACAGCAATAACGGCTGGACGGGTCCTTTCACCGTGGGGAAGGGGAGCGCTTCGCAATCCGTCACTCCCGCGCCGATCAACAACAGCGCGGGCGCTGGGTCGAGCCCCGGCGGCAATCCGTTTACGTCGTCGGGCCTCATTAGCTCAGACACTTTGACCACGCTGGCATTGCTAGCTGTCGCGTTTCTGTTTTTCCGAAAGAAGGCCTAGCGCATGGGCTCGCGGGTATATGACGACGATACGACGATTTCGACGGTAACCGACAACCGCGTTGGCGTTGGCGACGACGGTACGATTGCCGGCGGGAATGTCACGAAAATCGGTGATGGGGGCAGCAGCGTTCAAGGCAGCACCATCACGAACAACATCACCACGACGACGGTAAGTTCCGACCCGGCAGTCTTGGCGAGGATTGCGAGCGATGGCCTCGACGCGGTGACGCGCATTTCGAGCGACGGCGCCGATGTCATTAAAGGCATTTCCGGCGACGCGATTAGCATTCTCCGGTCTATGTCCGGAGATGTCACGCGTATCTCTGGCGACACAACCGATTTGCTGAAGCGCATTTCTGGCGACAACAATGATACCGTCCGTTCAATCTCGACGGATGCGCTTCGCCTTAATGAAAGCGCCGGTGACGTTCTTAAGCGTATCTCGGGAGATGGTACTGACGTTCTAAAGCGGTTATCGGGCGACACTACGAATTTGGTGCAGCGCATTTCCGACAACGACAAGGATAAGCTCTCGGAATTGCTTCGCGCGCAATCTAAGGGGCTTTCCGACAGCCTCAGCATGGCCGAGCGCACCGCAAAGGTTTCGATTGACGCGAGCAATGATGCGCTGTCGCGCGGTCTGTCTTTCGGCAAAGACTCGCTCACGTTTGCGCGCGACAACGTCGAGGATGTTTTGCGCTATTCCGAAGGCATTCAGACGCGTGCGCTTCAAGGCGTCAAAGACCTCGCGGGACTTGTCGGCCAGGAAGGCGATGGCAATCGCGAACTCGCGAACAAATTGGTAAGCGGCGTTTTGACGGCGGCGCGCTCCGCCGATGAGCGCAACATTGATAGTTTTCTGAACGCCGCTAAATGGATTGTCGGCATCGTCGCCGCGATCATGATTATTCCGCAAGTCGTGAAGGTTCGATAATGGCCGACGCTGCCCGCATTCGTCGCACTCAGAGCGATATCAACATCACGCTTGGCGCCGCCGGCAGCGCTACCGCGATTACGAAAATTCCGCGCAACGGTCGCACGTACCACGTTATCAGCGTCACGACCGACGCGAAGGTGAAGATTGGTCTCAACCAAGAGCCGGGCCCGTTCTTATATCGCGGCGTCGGCGGCTCTCTGTATTTCGATGAGCCCGATTACGACGAAATCATTTTGGAGAATACCGACGCCGTTCCCCAAACCGTCGTGATGAAAACCGGCTTTGGCGAAATCAAAGATAGCCGCTTCAATTTCGTAGGCGGCTATATGCCGGTTTCCTACTATCCCGCCGGCACCATCGCGCCGCAGGCCGTCAACACCATTCCGACCGCGAACCATTTGGATGTTGCGGCGGACGCGACCGTTCGCATGTGGCTCATCTACAACGATAGCGCGTCTGCGACCGTTTGGCTTCGCGATCAAAGCGGAACAACGCTGATTGGCGAACCCATCGGCCCCAAGGAAAAATTGAAGGTCACTTTCAACGGCGCGTTCCGCATTCGCAACAACAGCGGCGGAAACGTCGATGTCTACTTGACGAAGTTCCAGTAAGGGCCAGCGATGTTTTCTAGCAGCAACACTTTGCCGCGCTCTAACGTCAAGTCAACGCAGCGTGGATCAGTTGGGATCGGTGGCGGCGGCTCCCTTACCGCAGACGCGACAATTTCCTCCGTGGACATCACGAAATGCAGTCTCCGCTGGCTTGGGTGCAATTTCAGCCAGGGCGGAGCCGGATTTGATTATCCGAATTGGGGAAAGCTGACGCTGTTGAACGCCACAACTATTCGCTGGACCGTTGTTAACGCGCCAGGCGCCAGCAATGGCGCCGACTGTAGTTGGGAATTGACGGAGTATTATTGATGCTGCGCGTCGCTCAAATCGTTACCGCGACCGGCTTTGTGATGGCGTGCGTACGTCCGAGCGGGCCGTTGGTCGCGCCGGCTGGAATGACGTTCTTAGAAATTCCCGACAGCTTGCCCGAGCCGACCGGCAAGTTTTGGAATTTCGCCGCCGAAGTATTTCAGGATGAGGCGCCGTGAGTGAAGCACGCGCGCACAATTTTTATCGTCTCGGGTGTGGCCGTCGTCGCAGCTATTTTTTTGCGAAAACAGAACGCCGCCGCCGCGACGGTTTCGGACGTGGTCTTGCAGCCGCTGGATTATGTGGGGGCGAACTTGAACTTTACCGTTAAGGGCCTTCGCAACAACAACCCCGGCAACATTCGCTTTAATCCGGCGAACAAATGGACCGGCCAGGTTGGCGACGACGGAACCGGCTACGCCGTTTTTGACGAGATGGAAAACGGCATTCGCGCTATGGCGAAGTTACTGCGGAATTACATCGCGTCCGGTCGCAACAGTGCGCGCAAAATCGTTACGTCATGGGCGCCCGCGAACGAGAACAACACTTCAGCGTATATCGCCAGCATCGTTTCGCAGACGGGCTATCCGGCAGACGCGCCTTTACAGCCGACAGATGATGTTCTTATCGCGCTGATGCGCGCCATTACGCGCCATGAGAACGGATACAACCCGCTTACGCTCGCACAATTCCAAGAGGGACTACGCCGCGCGGCGTAGCACGTAAAATGCCGCTTATCCTTGCCGCCATTGTCGCCGCGCCCGTCTCGCTGTGGTTGGTAAACCGTGAAGTTGAAAAGACCATCGACATCACCATGAAACTCGCCGTTGTCGGCGCTGTCGCCTACGTCGCTTACGTCAACCGCGCGAGCATTGCAAAACTGGTGAAGTGATGGCCGATTTTGGAACTCACAACTCGCTCGCTTCCGGAACCTACGTTCCGAAAACCAACGGCCAGATTTGGCATGAAGAAGGGCTATACGTTTACGTTGACGGCAGAGAAGTTATGCAAACTTCGCTGTGGGACAAATTCAAAGGTTGGATTGTCGGCCTGACGGAACGCAGCGGGGCAGGGACCATCACGCCCCCGGACGTTCGTTTTTTGCAGCCGCTTCCCGATTGGCGCGCGCCCAATATTCCCGACTATGAAATTGAACATGGCCCCATGCCGACGTGGATGTTGATTGCCGGCGGGATTGTCGTCGCACTAGTCGTACATCAAACCATGACGAAGGGCTGACGATGGAACACGCGAACAGCATTCCGCCCGAAGCTTGGGAATTGATTTTTAAAAGCGGTAATGCCGCTGTCGTCGTTTTGGGGGTTTTGCTTTTGCGCCTTTATGAACGCGTGGGAAAGCTCGCGACCGAGATTGCAGTTCTTAAGGCATTGTCTGAAGTTCAGGGGTCTAAAAATGATGGTCACAAAGCGTGAACTGATCTTGGCGCGGTTCGCGTCAATGCTCGCGGTGTTTTTGGCGTTGGTATTCTTGCTGTCAGGATGCAGCGCGACCATCCCGCTTATCGTCGGAGCCGCCGGCATGATGCAGGGAACAACCAGCATTCGCGGGAATCTGGGCAGCTACAAAGCCGGCTTGAGTGTGACGCTGCCTAAGCTGAAGTTCCCAACTCCCGTAATTGAAACGCCGCCCTCCGAGTAAGGGCAGACCGATGCAGCCGGGCGGACACGGCGGCGACGATATCGCGGACCCGGCGCGCAGTGATGCGATGCCGGGCCGCGATATCCGTTTGCCGATCGCCGCGGGCGTCTTCGCGGTAAATTTGGAGATCGCGCTTATGCTTCGCGCGCCGCGCCTTTTCCTTGTTCCAGAAGGCGACGGCATCGTTCAAGGCTTCAAGCGATTTGCCGGTGCGGTTCCGCACCTGTGAGATTGCGGCCTCGCGGTTGCCATAGCGACGCGCCAGGACGGCCACGAGACACCCCAGACGTAGAAACTCCGCCCGCGACGCCCGATAGCGTTCCTGCGCGGCCTCAGAGTCTCTACGACGGCGTCTAACCGCGTCCGCCTGGGCGCGCAGCCATTGGGCTTGACGCTCGAAATACCCCGCGAGGGCCAAAAGCTGATCAGGGTCCGCGTTAGTTAGCGGACCCTGGGCATCGACCTGTGGAGTTTGTACGAACATGAGAAAAGAAGTTGTGTCCCGAAACTGAAATCGGGATCAAGCGATAACGGAAATCTATCCAGCCATATGCATTTGCGATTGCAGTTTTTTGAAGTAGGACCGCAAAAGGTCCGCCCGCTGGTCGAGTATCGCACCGCCAATATCCATCCAGAGCTTCGCGACCTCGAATTTGCCGGTTCGCATGGCGACTCCGGCACACACAATGCAGACGGCGCGCGCGTCCGAAAGGGACCCGATTTCTTTAAGTGAATGCATGGCGACGACCCCCAAAAAAGCGGAACCGCCGGAGTATAACGCGCCAATACATAATATACATTATGCGACAAATGGCACTATCCTGTTCCGGGGCGCGTTCCGCCTAAAACCTAGGAAAACTGCCAGTTTTTCGGCGCTGGGGATCGCGCCATGAGCAAGGTCCCCAACCCTTACGGCAACACCTGTCAGGTCACTCTCGAGCTTTCGTGGGAGGTCGCCGAGGCGTTCGTTCGAAATGGGCCGGCGCTCATAGCCGCGCTAAGCGATGCCCTCGACGCCCGCAAACAGGACGCCCGGCATAACGGCCAGGTCCGGGCGCTGCTCGACAAGCAGTGCGAGGACAACAAGGCCGAATGGGCCGCCCTCGCCCAATACTGCGAAGTCGAGATCGCCCGTCGGTCAAACGGCAAAGGGCAGCGGCCCAGGATCGTTAAGCAGCTCGCGGTCGAGCTGAAGGTCGCTCCGTCATTCCTGAATACGATCTGCTCGGTTTACACGGCCGAGGCACGCAAGGCAGGCATCGAGCAGCGCCAAGCCCAGATTGTGCGCCTGTACTTCCTTGGGCGAACGAATAGCGAGATTGCCCGGGAGGTTCGGCTTCATCCCCAGACGGTGGCGCAGATCCTCGCCAACGCGAAGCCGACCCTGGCGCTCCTAAAGGCGTCGGTCCGGGACTACGAACGCTTGAAGGATGCGGCGCGTGGCGCCGGAGCGAGCGTCTAATGGCGCCCGCCGATAATCTCCATTCAAAGCCGGTCCCGGCATCTGAGGGACGCCAAGCCCTTGTCTTGCCGAGCAAGCGGTCTTTCGACGGCACGAGCGAACAAGATCGGCACCGATGTGAGTCGGTGGATGCAAAGTGGGAGAAAGCGGGCGAGGGCAGCGGCGCGCCGCAGGCGCGCCCTGCCCTGCCCGCCGTCCCCGTCTCTTCTAGACTTGATACGGGGACGAGTTACGACCAGGAGAGCGAGAAGACCCCCGACCGGGGGTATCGGATGGTCGTCCGAGACTACGGGCAAGGGTTAGTGGAAGCGTCGATTACGATCAAGACCACAGACAAGCGCCGCAGATCTGCTCCGGACCGCACGGCCACATCGGAGCACGATGAAGAAAATCGCGACCGGGCAATACGTAGAGCAAAGACAGCAGTGCGACAGTCCATTATGGCCGCGCAGCTTGATCATCTGCTCACGCTCACCTATCGCGCAAATCAGCAAAGCGGCAAGTTGGCATGGGAGCATTTCGCGAAATTTACGCGACTAATTCGGAAGTGGCGATGTGGACGACCGTATTCGTTCGTCGCGGTGCTTGAGCGACAAAAGCGCGGAGCAATGCACATCCACATGGCAGTGCACGGCCACCAGAACGCTAAAGCGCTACGCGCAATGTGGCACCAAGCTATCGGAAGCCCTGAGGGAAACATTGATGTGGCGTACAAGCCCCAGCACGCCTTACCTAAAATGGCGCGGTATCTCAGTAAGTACATTACGAAAGACATCGACGTAGAACATGAGAACGGTGACCATCGGTACAAAAGATCACGGAATATCGAAATTCCTAAAATCGTTGCCGTGTTGCCGTTTCATATCGCGGTAGATTCAAAGCTTATCGAACTATTTGATCAGCGCGGCACCGCGATCAGCTTTTACAAAAACAATCTCGATGCGGAAGGTCCTAAGTGGCTATGGGCATGCTCTTGGTGAATTAGCTTTTCTCTGCCGCCGTTGACTCTGGCGCGGGCTTTGGCTGACTTACAAAACGGAGGACGCCGGCGCGATAAGTTTTGTCGCCTGACTTAAGCCGTACGATCAATTTGCCCGGCTTGGGCACTTCAAGAAGGTGAGTAACCATATGTAGGACGGACTCATGCATTGCGTCCGAAAAGACAATGCCATCCTCTTCCACCGGGGGCGGTCCAAGATTTGAATTCTGGACGTTCATTTCCATAAGCGGAACGTCTAGCCATGTAGCGTCCAATCTAATCACGTAATTAGTGAGCTGAAGTTTAGCCGGCGATTTAACAACCAAAACAATGCCGAGCTTTGGCACTGTAGTCGGAAATTTTGCCAGGCCAATGGGCGCGGGAATTAACCCTACGACCGAAAAAGTCCCAGTTGCTTCATTCCTCACATCCTCGCAAAATAAAGCTATAGCCGCGACCTTGTCGTCAAAACACTCCGACATAATGCACTCAATCCGCTGGAAGTTTGTTAGTGACAAGAGCAATGCTTGTGGGGGTGGCCCGCTGCATGACGCGAGCTTCATCGCCGGCTAGTGTAACCGTTTGATTATTGGTTGTGTCCGTTACGACCCAATTGGAGCCAGGACGAGATTGCGCGGGTGAGCGCAACTCAAAAACAATGTCTCGATTAAGTGCCCACGCTAAGTCCGCGATCGTCTGTGTCGTAAGATTGCGACCGCCATGCAGCGCACGGTGTACAAATGATTTGTCCACTCCAACGGCATCTGCAATTGCAGACTGAGTCTTACCACTCGCGGTCCGCTCTTCTGCCAAAGCATTTTGCAGCTGATACTGCACGTCGGTAATGAACCGGACGTACGTTTTGCGGCGCTTATCAGTTTTCGATCTAAAAGGCATTGTCTATCCCATGAACGCTAAAGAACATTGCTCAATAAGGAACCGCCGATAAATTTTGGGGGATCCAGATCAAGAGAGGTAATTGCGGCCTGCACATCGGCAATATGCGGTCTATACAGACTCGCTTTGCGTAAAGAGCGCTTTGCCGCACCGCCTACAGCGATGAAGCAGGACCGGCGGTAAAAAAAGCCGAAGATCCGCACGTCGACGGCTTTCATTGCCCAGACGGGCGCACCGACCGCCACCAATGTTTTGATGTCTCTCCCGAATACCAACTGATCACCACATACAAATCGGTCAAAAAGGTCCTCGACTTGTTCACTCGGGGCAATGGCGCTGAAATCAGAAGTCAAACCTGGTAGTATGTTTTCGTACCAATCAAGAAACCCAATAGTTCCGTGAATGTAGCGTTCTAAAAGGCGAGGATCGTCCTCCGCCAATTCATACGGTTTTAGAACACCATCGTTTACCAACTTATGAACAGTTGACATAAAAGACAACTCTCCTCGATCGAGGATGCTCTATATTTTTCCCGAATTCACCACAAGTATGCGCGCTCGGTGAAACAACTTTTCCGCGTTTTTTTAGAAAAATCCAATTAGTGTCTTGTTAAAGATCACTGTGTCCTTTAAAAAGACACTATGTCCAAAAATACTCACATCGAGCTAACTCCCCAAGAAATCGAAGCGGCAATTGAAACCGCCATTCGAAACTTCAGGGGATACGGGCCGACGCTAGAATCCCTTTCCAGCACAGTGGGATCCGAAGCTTGGAATTCACGTGACTTGAAGTCGCGGC
>JADMIO011575560.1_pt1 | contig 81772 bp, 67 predicted proteins | sample 8958161 | NCBI WGS metagenome assembly JADMIO01 (sample SAMN16585339, study PRJNA669376) | soil metagenome | isolation source: Crop rotation soil | place: USA: Cullars Rotation, Alabama | collected 2011
GGTGGCGACCGCCGTAATTGTGATACTCCTCTTCGGCATAATCTCGGTCGTGCGGTTGTACACGCAGTGGTGGGCCTTTCCGCCCATCTGGCCTTATCTGAGCGGCAGGATTGACGCCTGCGAATACGCGGGCGAAGCGTGCGCTGCGGCCGAAAGCGTCAACGCGGCGGCAGCGAGGGGCGATCGGGTCTATAATTTCGCTTATGCCAGTTCCTACTGGTTGCGCCCCGACCTTCTGTCCTGTGGCATGCGCCGAGCGGAGATCGTGCACGACGACACATTCAACATCGACCTCGCCGGGAACGAGCCCAAGTGGCGGTTTCTCGCGGAGCAAGGCTTCCGCTTTGTCTTCGTCGATGCCTGCAGCGGGGGTTACCCCTGGCGGCCATCCGACTTTCCTCACCCGGACAGCGCGCCGGAATGGCTCGGCGTCACGACCCTGCATTCGGGCGGCTGCTTTCGCGCGCTTCGCCTCACGCCGCGCGAGGGTGCACCGCGCGCGACGAGAAGCTGCATCGCGCGCCCCGGCGGCGGTTGGGACTTGAGCCGCCCGTGACGACCCTTACCCGCGCGCCCCGCACGCCAAGCCTGCCGCCCGCCTGGGCGCTCAGGCGTCCGAAACCGTTGTGGCGCAGCGCCTACGATCTCTGCCTGGCACCTCTTCGCATGCTGCTGCTGCCGGACCAGCAGTCCGAACGCATCGGCCTGACCTCGCTGCGCGGCGAGCGCTTCGCCGCAGTGCTGCCGGTGCTGCGCGGCCGCGTCCTCGACATCGGCGCCGGCGACAACGGCCTGGTGCGACTCTGGAAGTCGAGCGCCCAAGCCTACGGTCAGGACCCCGCGGCCGCCGAGGCCAGCATCGGCGTCGATGTCGTCGATTGGGGCGCGGACTGCATCATCGTGCCGTCGTCGGCGAAGTTGCCGTTCCCCGACGGCAGCTTCGACACCGTCGCTTTCGTGGCTTGCCTCAATCACATCCCCGAGCGGCGGGAGGCGCTGGCGGAAGCGCGCAGGGTGCTGCGGCCCGGCGGGCAGGTCGTGCTGACCATGATCGGCCGTCTGATCGGCAAGGTCGGCCACGCGCTGTGGTGGTACTCGGAGGACAAGCACCGGGAGGTCGACGCGCACGAGGAAATGGGCCTCGATCAGTCGGAGATGCTGAGGCTGCTGCGCGAGGCAGGTTTCCGCGACGTGGCCGTCACGAGCTTCGTCTACGGCCTCAACACCTTGTACGTGGCGCCGCGATGACCATCGCATCGCTCCCCGCCTGATGTGCGGCATCGCCGGCATCTTCAATCTCGACGGGCGCCCGGCCGACGCCGCCGCCGTGACGGCGATGACGCGCGCAGTCGCGCATCGCGGCCCTGATGGCGAGGGGATCTGGGTCGACGGCCCGGTCGGCCTCGGTCACCGCAGGCTCGCGATCCGGGACCTCAGCGAGGCCGGGCGCCAGCCGATGGCGAGCGCCGACGCCGCTGCGGTCCTGACCTTCAACGGCGAGATCTACAACGATCGGCAGCTGCGCGGCGTGCTGGAGCAGGAAGGCTGCCGGTTCTTCACCGCGTGCGACGCCGAGATCATCGCCCCGGCGTACCGCCGCTGGGGCATCGCCGCCTTCGCCCGTCTCGAAGGCATGTACGCCCTGGCATTGTGGGACGCCGCGGCGCATGAGCTCGTGCTGGCGCGCGATGGCATCGGCATCAAGCCGCTCTACTACAGCTTCGACGGCAGCGTCATCCGCTTCGCAAGCGAGGTGAAGGCGCTGCTCGCCTTGCCCGATCAGGAGCGCGCGCTCTGTCCCGACGGCCTGCATCGCTTTCTCGCCCAGGGCTACCCGGGACCGGGCCGCAGCCTGCTGCGCTCGATCCGTCCGCTGCCGCCCGGATCCGTGCTCATCGCCGGACGTGCCGGCGTGCGCCAGGAGACGTGGTGGAGGCCGAAGCGAACGGGAGAAATCCGCGACGAGCGGGAAGCGCTCGCGACGTTCCTGCCGCTGTGGCGCGACGTCGTGGCCGATCACCTGATCAGCGACGTCCCGGTGGGCCTGCTGCTCAGCGGCGGGATCGACAGCGGCCTCATCGCGGCGGCGCTGCGGGACATGCGCGCCGACGATGGGGTGCAGCCTGTCGCCTATACCGCGCGCTTCGCTTCGGTGGAGCACGACGAGTTCGCCCTCGCCCGGCAGTCCGCCGGCGCCGCGGGCCTGCGCCACGAGCCCGTGCCCGTCGACACGGACGGGCAGCTCGAAGAGGTATTCCGGCGCGTCGTCCGGCATTTCGACGGCCAGTGCGCGGACTCGAGCGGGCTCGCGTTCTTCCTGGTGTGCGAAGCGGCACGGCGGTCGCTCAGCGTGCTGCTGTCGGGCGACGGTGCCGACGAGTTCTTCGGCGGCTACGAAACCTATGCCGCGAGCCGCTTGGCCGCTGCGGTGGCTCCGGTGGTGCCGTCGCGATTGGCTGGAGCGGGCGCTTCCGTTCTGTCCTGGCTGGCGCGGGGCAACGAAGGACGCCCGAGTTTCGCGGAGAAAGGGGCCCGCCTCCTTTCCGGCATCGCCGCGCCGCGCTGGGCCGGTGGTGGCGCAATGCACCCGCAATGGCGCCGCTACCTCGGCGTGGAGCTGCAATCCCGGATCTATGGAACGGAGCTCGGAGGGCTCGCGGAGGGCGTCGATGCGCTCGATGACTACGCGACCGCCATGGGAAGCGATACGGGTGCGTCTCTCATCGATCGCTGCCTGTTGGCCGATCAGACGCACTATCTTCCCGGCGACATGCTGCTCAAGGTCGACAACATGAGCATGGCGCATGGGATGGAGATCCGCGTGCCGTTCCTCGACCGCCGGATCATGTCGTTCGCGGGCACTCTCGATGCCGGGCTGCTTGCCCCGCCACGAGGACCGACCAAGCGCATCCTGCGTGCCGCGCTCACCCGGGCCGGCATGCCCACGGAGGTGATATCCGGCCGCAAGCGCGGCTTTCAGGTGCCCGTCTCACGTCTGCTGCGCACCGCCCTCGCTCCGCTGGGACGGCTCCTGCTCGACCGCGACGCGGACATTCTCGCGCCCTTCCTCAAGCCGGACGGCGTGCGGGGGCTGTGGCGCGCGCATCATGACCGGCAGGCGAATCACGGCTATGTGCTATGGACCTTGCTGACGCTGGCGGAGTACCGGCGCGCGGCGCTGGTCTGATCGGGGACCTCATGGGCGAAACGAGCCACCTCGTGCCGGATGCCGCGGCGATCCGGTCCAGCAGCGCCGCCGCGTGGCAGCGCCGGCTCAGCGTCGTGATTCCGGCGTTCGACGAGGAGAACGGTATCGGCAAGACGCTCGCCGATCTGACCGCCCAGCTGCCCGAAGCCGAGATCATCGTCGTCAACGACGCGTCGCGCGACCGCACGGCGGACGAGATCCGCAAGTTCGAGCGCGTGACGCTCGTCACCCACGCTTTCAACCGCGGCTATGGCGGAGCGCTGAAGACCGGGATGCAGCTGGCGACGCGCGAGTTCGTCGCGTGGTTCGACGCCGACAACGAGCACCGGGTCGCCGATCTCGCCGCCATGGCCGAGCTGATCGCAGCGAATCCGCTCGCTGCGGTGATCGGGACGCGGCAATCGTCGGGCACCTCGCCTCTGCGCTCCTGGGGCAAGGCCGTGATCCGCTCCATCGCGCGCACGCTCGATGTCCGCGTCGGCTCGGACATCAACTGCGGGCTCCGCGTCTTCCGGCGCGACGTGATCGAGGCCTATGCGCCGCTGTTGCCGAATGGCTTCAGCGCCAGCATCACCTCGCTCATGATTCTGCTGGAGCGTCGCTATCCCATTGCGTTCCATGCCATCGGGCTCAATCCCCGGATCGGGCGGAGCAAGGTCAGGATAGGCGACGGCTTCGAGGCCATCATGATCGTGCTCAACATGGTGATGCTGTTCGCTCCGCTGCGCATCTTCCTGCGCGCGGGTGGCGCCCTGCTGGCCATCGGCCTGCTCTATGGCGTCTCCTTGGCGCTGATGCGCGGGGCGGGTATCCCCGTGGCCGCCGTCCTCGCCATGCTCACTGGGGTGCTGATCTGCGTGCTTGGTCTCATTGCCGGCCAGATCAGCCACATCCGGCTCTCGGCGCTGGAACATTCGATCCATTCGATCGAGCATGACGCGCGCAGATCCGCACGCGAGGGCGAGGCGTCCGGCGCTTCCGCGACCGCTGCCGGGCGAGCGCCGCGGTGAACATCGCTATCCGGGTTGTCAGGCGTGCGCTCCCTCTGGCGCTCGCCGCGGCGCTCCTTGGGGCGCTCGCCTATCACCTCGACGTCCATGAGACGCTCGCGCGCCTTGGGGCGATTGCGCCTCTCCACCTCGGCGCAGCCGTTGCCGCGACGTTCGTGGCCGTCGTGATCTCGGCCGTGCGTTATCGCCTCGTTCTCCGATCGCTTTCTCGGCAGCCGGTCGCCTTTCGCCCGGTGCTGGAGCTCAACTTGTTCTCGGTCTTCGCGTCGCATCTGGCGCCGATGGGCGTGCTGGCGGATACGGCCCGCGCCGGGCTCGGCGCGTATGTCCTGGGCATCACGCCGGGAACGTCGGCGCTCGCCGTCGTCATCGACCGGATCCTGGCTCTTGTCGGCCTGCTGATCTGCGCTGTTATCGCGCTGCCTGCCGCCGCGAGCTATGGGACGCCGCGCGCGCTGCTGCTCCCGACAGCGGTCGGCGCGGCACTCGCGCTCGCTGCTCTCGCCGCCGGCCTGCTGCTGGCGAACCGCCCGTCGCTCCGCCGGCGCGGGCCATGGCTAAATCGCAGCGCCGACGGCCTTGTCGTTCTCGTGGGTTCGCCCGGCCCCGCCGCGACGCAGCTTGGTCTGGCTGTCGGCATCAGCGCGGCCATCGCGATGATGACCTGGTTGCTCGCCCATGGCATGCGGATCCCGCTCGATTTCGGGGCCGCACTGACTTATGTCGCGTTCATTCAGATCGCGCAGGCGATCCCGTTCTTCTACGCGGGCTTCGGCATCCGCGAGGTCGTGGTCGTGGCGTTCCTCGGCTCGGCTGGACTCGCCACCGAGCCGGAGGCGATGGCGCTTTCCGTCGGGATTGGGATGGTAAATCTGCTCGTCGGCCTTCCCGGGGTGCTCCTGTTCGCGACGCTCCGGCTTGTGCGGCAGCCTTCCGACCCGGCGGAGCGCTAGGCGCGTTTGGGACCTCGAGATGAAGATGCAGCGACCGCACCGCCTCGACGACAAGGCGATCGTGCGCATGGCGGGCCCGGATCGCGCCATGCGCGCGCCGTCGGCGGCTCGCGGGCCGAAGAGACCGTGCGGTTCAGGAAAAGGAGGCTTGTCTGAACCGATGCCTCTGCGACAAACCCTCCATCCCTGGCCCTGTGGCGCCGAAGTTTCTGCCCTCCGGGGCCATGCGAGTCGAAGGATACGGGGCGAGGCGCGATTCCATCTCCGCTAACGGGCGCTAAGCTGGTCCTCCATGTCATTCACTTCCGGCTGGTTTCTGGCGTTTTTCGCGGCCTTCTTTGTCGTCTACTATGCGCTGCCGTCGCGCCGGCTTCAGAATGTCTTGGTGGTAGCCGGCAGCTATTTCTTCTACGCGTGGTGGGATTGGCGGTTTCTGGGCCTCCTCGCCGGTATTTCGCTGACCAACTATGTCGCCGCGCTGCTGATCGGCGAAACCAGGAATCCACTGATCCGACGCTGGCTGCTCGTCGCCGCGGTTCTGGTTTCCCTGGCAACCCTGTTCTTGTTCAAATACTTCGGTTTCTTCGTGTCGTCCGTGGTCGCCGCCGGTGCGCTCTTCGGCGTCACCATGTCGGAACCGGCGCTGACTATCGTTCTCCCCCTGGGAATCTCCTTCATGACGTTCCAGGGCATCGCGTACGTCATCGATGTCAGCCGCGGCGAGCATCCGCCTGAACGCGACCTCGTCGCGTTCCTCGCCTTCAAGGCGTTCTTTCCGCAGTTGATCGCGGGGCCGATCGAGCGCGCCTCCCACCTCCTCGATCAGTTCCACCGGCCGCGGGAGCTGACAGCCGAACGCGCCGATCGCGCGATGTGGCTTCTCGTCATGGGATACACGCTCAAGCTCGTGGTTGCCGACAGCATGGCGCGGATCGTCGACGCGGCGTTCCTTCCGAACCAGCCGTTCGCGTGGTCGACGATTCTGGCGACCATCGCATTCGGCATCCAGATCTACGGCGACTTCTGCGGCTACAGCCTGATTGCCAAGGGACTGGCGTTGCTGCTTGGATTCGAACTCGTGTGGAATTTCCGCTATCCGTACTGGTCGACCTCGATCACCGAATTCTGGCGGCGCTGGCACGTCAGCTTGAGCACGTGGTTGCGCGACTATCTCTACATCCCGTTGGGCGGGTCGCGCTTCGGTGCGGTCATGACCGTCCGCAACCTGATGATCACCATGTTGCTCGGCGGCCTGTGGCACGGCGCGTCATGGAATTTCGTGGCATGGGGCCTCCTCCATGGAGCCGCGCTTGCGGGATGGCGTCTGTGGCAGCCCAACGTCCACGCGGCCATCGGCTGGTGCATCACCATGCTGATCGTGTTCATGGGCTGGTTCCTGTTTCGCGCGACGAACCTCGAGCTCTTGTGCGGGATGCTCCGCTCCTTGGGGAATTGGACATGGGCCCCCGCGCATCCGGCCGCATTGATCGCGATTGCTGCCGTCGCCCTCCCGCTTGCGTCGGTCGAATGGGCCCTCCAGCGCTCCGGCGACTATGCACTTCTCCGCCGGCCGCGTTGGCTCGTCACTTGCGCCCTCGGTGGCGCGGTCTTCCTGTGCCTGGTAGCCGCGCGCCAGCACCAGGTCAGCTTCATCTACTTCCAATTCTAGCCATGCAGCTCCTGTCGTCCTTGGGGATCGTTCTGCCGCGACTCGCGCAGATTTCATTCGTGGTGGCAGTCCTGGTCGGTCTTGCATCCCTCGCCGAGAGAGCGGACTCGGTCCGCTCCGCTCTGCTGCGCGTGGGTACGTTCGAGCATTGGATCGTCGCAACGCAACGCGACCGCGCCCAAGGCCCCCTTCGTGCATCGCTGCTCCTGCTCGGCGACAGCTCGTGCCTCATGGGAATCGACGCGGCCCAGCTTTCCGCGCGGCTGGGGCGGCACGTGGAGAATCTCTGCTCGCTCGGCTATCTCGGGCCGGCCGGATACGCCGCGATGCTGGACCAGTTGCTGAGCAGCAACCCGCGCCCCGACCGCCTCGTGCTGGTCTTCAACCCGGTACAGTTCGATCGGCGACCCGAGTACGAGGCGTGGACGCAGTTTGCGTCCAGGGATGCCCCGCTGCCGGACCCGAGCAGCTATCGCGCTGTCGCCAGCCTCGACTATGTGAGAACGGTGTGGCTCGATCGCGTGCTCTATGACCCGCTGCCGTATGGCTATGGCGTCTACTACGGCGGCGGTTGGCAATTGATGGCCGAGTTGCGCGAGCGGCAAGGCTCGCTGGTTGATCCAGTCACCGGCCTCAACAGTACGGACGCCGGCACGATCCATCCTGTCGACCAGCGCGACATCGAACGCCGAATCCGCACGACCCCCTATCCGGCGATGACGGACGAGTTCAAGGCGGCGCTTCCGGCGCTCGCGGCGGCGATCGCCCGGTATGGTCGAGACGACGCATGGCTGTTCATGACGCCCATGCCGCAATTTCCCGGCGCTCCCGCCCCGCAAGGCGACTACGCCACCGACTTGCAATTTCTCGCTCGCGCGCTGAACGTCGATGCGCGGAACATCCTCGCGCCGGTTGCCCCGCCGCCCTACGGGACGTTCTCCAATGCCGCGCATCCCAATCGGTTCGGCAGGATCGTCGTCACCGACAGGCTTGCAGAGCGCCTGCTGGCTGCCAGGCGGCAATGACGATCCGGAGATCGTCGGTATCAGGCTTCCTGGCGCGGGTCGTTGGCCCTGGGCTTGCGACCGACCATGCGAAAGTTCGACGTTTTGCCGGTTATCGTGCGCTGCACGAGATCAAGTGCGCTGGCGATAGCGAGCATCGGGAAGTTCTTCACGTCGAAGAGCTTTGCCAGACGTGGCAGGCGAGCGCGGTCGCTCAGGTAGTGATGAACGCTCTGCAGCCAGAAGTTCGGCGACAGAAGGTATGATGTCTCCACGACTTCGAAGCCGCTGCGTTCGAGTGCGCTGCGTAAGGTCGCCTCGTCATAAAGCACCCAGTGCCGGGGCGTGTGCCATCCGCCCCAATGACGCCCGCGAAACATGCGAGCGTCCCAGGCCGCGGTCGACGGCGTTTCGATCACCAGCGCCCCGCCCGGTGGGAGGATGTCGAAAGCTTTCGCGATAGCCGCGGCCGGATCGGCGAGGTGCTCGATCACCTGGTTCATGATCACGATCCGGGGCGGCGCCGCGTCGGGCCAGCGGAGATCCTCGAAGCGAGATTTGATCCCGCGGGCCCCGATCTCTGTGACGGCTTGCACGGCGTCGTCCGCGAAGTCCACGCCGACCAGTTTCCAGGATTTGTCGCCGAGATCGCGGAGAATCCGCAGCAGCTCGCCGTTGCCGGGTCCGACGTCGACGATCGTGGCGTCCGGCGCGGCGTAGCGGGCGATCGCGCGGACCTTCCCGCCTTGAACGATGTTCCGCAGCCGGGTGATGAACGGGCCGAGATGCTCGTTGAAGCGATGCGGGATATAGCTCGCCGGGTAGATCGTCGAGAGCGTGTCGATCGATGGTCGGTTCAGAAGGTGCACGAGCCCGCAGGTCCGGCACCTGCCGAATACGAACTCGTTCTCGCACGTCGCATACTCGAAATCCGGCGAGCGGGCGATCTCGTCGAACCCCGCGCCGCCGCAATTGTTGCAGCGATTGATGCTCTCCGTCGCGATCAGAGCCATCGGGGGGTCAAAGCCAGGCGCCGGCGGATCGTCGCGGCGATGCTCGGTGACGTCTCTCCGCTGGTCGTCGCATCGAGCGCGGCATGCAGCATGGGAAGGTGACAGCTCGGGATGCCGGGGTAGAGGTGGTGCGCGACGTGATAGTTGAAGTTCAGGTCGTAGAAAATCGCGCTGTCGACGGGGTTGGGAAGATGCGTACGCACGCTGGCGTCGGACGCGGCGGGGGGCATCGCGACGTGCTCGCAGAAGCCGCGGATCTGGCTGAGAAACAGCCCGATCGTCGCGGCGGAAGCGGGATAGACCAGGGCAAGCCACCAGAGCGCGGGATCGCCGCGGCAGGCGAGCAACGCGAGGCTTGCCTGGACGGCGAGAACTCCGGCCACGCCCGGCCAGCGGCTGCGGGGGCGGGACCTGACGGTCTCCTGGAACTCGCCGAGCTTCAGGAGGTTGAGCCCGACGACGGGCCGGATCAGATGCCAGAGCAGCGCGGCCCGGCTCGCGTCGCGGAGCCCGTTGTAGTCGCGCCCCTGCGGATCGTCCTTCGACCCGTAGCTGCGGTGGTGGCGCCAATGCTGGTCGGAGAATGCGGCGAACTGCGTGCCGAGCGCCCAGGCGCACAGATGGCCGACGATGCGATTGGCAGTGCGCCGGCGGAACAGCGTTCCGTGTGCGCAGTCATGCAGGAGGATCGTGAGCTTGTAGATCCGCGATCCGAGGGCGGGCACGAGCAGGATGAGGAGCAGCGGCGAGATCTCGGTCACGAGCGTCGGCAGGAGAACGACCAGGAGAACGGCGCCGCCCGCGATCCGCGCGGTCGCGATCGTCCCATAGCGATTGGAGGCGTTTCGCCATTCCGGCCGCGGGTTTACCATCGCCGCTCAGCTACCACGAACGAAGCAATTTGCGAACGTCGTTCGCTCTCTCATGGACGACACTCGGTTTAGGTCTTGCCCACTTCGCTCACGATTGCCGAGGTCGTGCGGTAACCGTCTTCTCGGCAAGAATGCCGTAAGCGTGTTCCCGCATCGGCTTGATGTCGCGGATTTTGAGGCCGGCCTTCATCATCGGAAAGAGGTAGTGCTCAGAGGTGTTGACCTCGAATTGTAGCCGATAGTCCGAGATGAACTCGGAGTGCGGCATCGGGGTAAAGAGGTGGCCCTGCTTGCGACCAGAGGTGCGTTCCGTCTTATGTGCGGCGTGGGCTTGTCGGCGGAGTTCGACAAGTGGCCGCAGGTTGTAGTCCAGAAGCTGGATAATGGTGTCGTGAGTGTTCGGCACGATGTGGAGGGTCTTGCCACCGGGTTTTAGCGCGCGATAGATCGCCGCGCAAAGCGGCGGCAAGTCGGGGACGTGCTCCATGACGAAATGGGAAAAAATGAAATCGTAGATGTTCTCGCGCTCCTTCAGGAATTCGAGCGTGTCGCCGCAGTTGAGCGCGACCTTTAGAATCCCTTCGGCTTTGAGAAGTTCGCGCCCCACGGCGGGAGGCGCGAGGTCGGTCTTGAAGGCTTCGCCAGGCGCGTCGATGTCGGTCCCCTCGACGTGCGAGAAGGTCCTGGCGAGATAGACGCAGGCCAGTCCAAGTCCGCAGCCTACGTCGAGCGCGCGATCGCCGCCTGCGCTGATGATGTCGCCGAAGAGACTGTCCGCCAGCTCGTACTCGAGCAGCCTGATTTCGAAATATGTCGCGCCCCAATGCGAGTAGGGCAGCGCAGCCTCGATGAATTTTTCAAGCATCCGCATTTCATGTCCTGTCGCGTCCACTGCTCGCTCGAACTGGCGACCCCGGCGTTCCACGGACCCGTCACCCGCCAGGAGATCGAGCGGGGGCGCAGAGGTCCCCGGCGCGCATTATTGTGCCGCGGACGACACTCGGCCCTGGCCGATCACAGCCCGATAGAACGCGCGGATCTTGGGATGAAAGTGATCGCGGCCCGCCAGGGTCCGCACCGCGACCCGGTTGACCGCGGCAATGTGATCGACGAGCGTGTCGTCCGCCATCGCGCGGTAAATCGTCTCCGCGATCTCCTCGGGATACAGGTTGCGCGCGAACAGCACGTTCTCGCCGCTGCGCACCAGCGGCACGAGGGTCTCGAGCGGCGAGACGATCGGCACGGCACCCGCCGCCATCGCCTCCCACATCACGTTCGGCGTGCCGTCGACCAGCGAGGGCGCCAGCATCACGCGGGCCTCGCCCAGCATCTCCAGCACGCGCCGGCGCGGCAGATGCGGGTGCAGCGTGATCGCGGCGCGCATCTCCTCCGGCAGCAAGGCCACCCATTTGGGCAGCTCGTTGACCGCCCACAGCATGTGGACATGGCACGGCTGGATGGCCGGCCAGACGAGCTTGAGCGCCTCGAGCACCGGAAGACCCTTCGCCCAGGGCGACTCGTAGGCCTTCGGCCACAGGATCGTGCGGCGCTGCGATGTCGCGGCGCCCCCGCCGGCGGCGATCTCCTCGACATCGACACCGCCGGTCCCGGGGACGCGTTCGAGCCCCGGAAACGGCTGTGCCGCGACGCCCATGCGTCGCAGCAGCTCGAAGTTGAGCGCGTTGTCGCTGAGGATCACGTCCGCCACTTGGAGCACCGAGGCCAGGATCGGCGCGTCGCGGGGATCCGCGTGGTCCAGCGCGAGATCGGACCCGCCGCGCAGCTGGATAATGACCTTGCCGATGCCGTGCAGGCCGTGGACGCCGCGCGCGTGCGCGAAGAACAGCGCCGCCGGTTGCAGGCCGAGGCAGTGGATCGCGTCGGGTCGCCACGCCGCCACGATCTCGGCGAAGCGTCGCGTCACCGCGTCATCGGGAGATTCCGCGGGCACCGGCTCCCGCCGCGGCGCGAACCACGCCCGCCAGCCGCCCGGTACACGTGGCGGCGCGGGCGGGGGACCCTGGCGGAACGGCGAGGGCGGCGTGGCAAGCTTCACGTAGCTGGGAACCGCGAAATCGTCCGGGAGCGGCACGGCCGCGAGCGAGAAGGCGCGCACGTTGACCTGTTCCTGGGCCAGCGCGCCGATCCACGAAATGGCATGCGACGAATGGATCTCGCCGACGAACAGGATTCGCGGCGCACCCGGATAGCGGTCTGTGAAGCCGGCGATCATGCTGCGCGGTGCTTGGCGGCGTCGAGCACCTCGCGGCACCACAGCTCGACCATCATCAGCAGCCATGGGTGCGGCCAGCCGCACTGCCCGGCGCGGAATTGTTCCATGACCTGCGCGCTCGCCGCCGGATCGAACAGGCCGCGCCGTGCCACCACCTCGGGCGAGACGCAGTCGGCGAGCAGCGGCGCGAGCGGCCCCTCGAGCCAGGACTGGAAGGGCAGCGCGAAGCCGCGCTTGGTCCGCGCGCCGAATCCCTGCGGCAGGTAGCGCCGCCCGACGTCGACCAGGATCCGCTTGTGGCCGGCGGCGTCGTAGCTCGATCCCTCGCCGGCTTCCGGCCGCTGCTTGGCCGAGTCCGGGAGCGACAGCGCGAAATCCGCCAGCTCGTGGTCGAGCAGCGGAACCCGCACCTCGAGCGCGTGCGCCATCGAGGCGGCGTCGATGTCGCGCAGCAGCTGGTTGCGCGTGTAGTTGCCGAGGACGAGGGCGGTCGTGCGTTCGATCGCGGAGCCCTTGCGCAGCTGGTCGGCCGGCCCGAGGTCCTGCAGCGCGCCGTCGGTGCGGGCCTGGCCGCGCAGGTCGTCGGCCAGCAGGGCGCGGGCCCGCTCCGGTCCGAAGATGTAGTACTGCGCAGCGTAGCCGGCGACGAATTCGCCGCCATCCGCGCCGCCGAGCAGCCGGCGCGCCAGCGACCTGAGCGGCCCGCGCGCGTCGGCGCGCGCCGCCTCCTGGTTCTGCAGCGCCGCGTACCAGGGGTAGCCGGCGAACAGTTCGTCGCCCCCCGTGCCGGAGATCGCCACCTTCATCGCGCCGCCGACCGAGCGGGAGATGAACCACGAATTGATCCCGTCGACCGTGGGCTGGTCGATCGCGCGCGCGAAGTCCACGAGCCCTTCGGCGGCGTCCGTCCCGGTGACCACGACGCGCCGGTGGTCGGTGCCGAGATACGATGCCACCTCGGCGGCGTCGTCGGTTTCGTCCGCGACGCCGGCGCCGTTCTCGAAGCCGACCGAGAACGTGCGGATGGCGCCGTTGTGCCGCCGTGCCATCAGCGCGACCAGCAGCGACGAATCGATGCCGCCCGACAGGAAGGCGCCGACCGGCACGTCGGCGACCAGCTGCGCCGCCAGCGTCTCGCCCAGCTTCTCGTCGGCGGCGTCGACCAGCTCGCCGTAGGGGCGGCCGCGCAGCCCTTTCACCCGGTCGATGCCGAGCTGCCAGTAGGGTTCGATGCGCGTCGTGCCGCGCTCCGCGACCAGGTAGTGCCCGGCGGGCAGCGCGGCGACGTCGGAGAGGATGGTGCGCGGCTGGCACACCGAGCCCCAGGCGAGCACCTGGCGCAGGGCCTCGGGATCGATCGCCGCATCGTCGAGCGCGCGGACCATCGCCTTGATCTCGGAGGCGAAGACGATGCGCCTGCCGCGTCCTGACTCGCGCACGGCATACAGCAGCGGCTTGATGCCCATCTGGTCGCGCGCGAGCAGCAGGCGCTCCTGGCCCGGGCCGCGGCGCTTGTCGTAGATCGCGAGCGCGAAGATGCCGCGGAGCCGGCGCAGGAAGTCGTCGCCGTGACGCTCGTAGAGCGCCAGGATCACCTCGGTATCCGAGGTCGTGCGGAGCGGCCAGCCTTCGGCATCGAGCCGCGCGCGATGCTCCTTGAAGTTGTAGATCTCGCCGTTATACGTGATCCAGATCGCGCCGTTGGCGGCGGTCATCGGCTGGTTCGCGGCGGCGCTCAGGTCGATGATCGACAGGCGCAAGTGGCCGAAGGCGGCGACCGCGTCGGCCATCAGACCGTCGCCGTCGGGCCCGCGATGCCGGATGGCCGCGATCATCGCCGCGACGGTCTCGCGGTCGGGCGCCCCGAACATCCCGGCTATGCCGCACATCTTGTCGTCACGTCTCCGCGGCAGGGCGCGCGCGCAGCTCGACGCCATTGCCGCCGGGTGCGGCGTGCACGATGTCCATTCCGGCGGCGCGCACCATGGCGCTCACCTCTTCGACGCTGCGCAAGTGCTTGAACACGTCGGTCACTGTATCGTGGGTGTCGAGGACGCACCAGTCGCTCAGGATCTTGCGCGAGAGCTGCGAATAGCTGTCGTAGTAGTCGACCAGGGGCGAGGTCTGGCGCAGGAAGCGGCGGATGCGGGCCGACCGCTCGCCCTGCCGCCAGAACGGCCGATGCAGCCACAGCAGGCCGCGTGACAGATTGAGCGCGAGGCTCGATGCCAGCGGTTGCGGCAGCCGCAGCAGCGCGCGGCGCAGCCTGCGCCGCGGCGGCGGATGGTCGTATTCGTGGCTGTAGTGGTCGATGACCAGCAGGCCTCCCGGCGCGACGCATTGTGCGAGCGCGCGAATTGTCGCGGCGGGGTCCGGGGTGTGCTGGATCACGCCGAGGCTCAGGACGATGTCGAAACTCTGCGGCGCCACCGGCAGCTTGAGGATGTCCGCCTGGCACACGAAATACCCGCCCTCCTCGCGGCCGCCGCGTGCGACCTGCTCGCGGTGATTCGTGAGGTTCGCGTCGACCGCGCTCGACAGGTCGACGGCGAAGACGTCCGCGCCGTTCGCCCACAGGATCTCAGTGAACCGGCCGGCGCCGCAGCCCGCCTCGAGCACCGCCTTGCCCCTGACGATCGCGAGATCGCCGCCCAGGCAGCGGGCAAGCCGATCGCGCGACACCGTGGTGCCGGTGTACGAATCGAGCTGCGTCTTGCGGAACCGGTTCCATTGCAGGCCGAACGCAGCGGCATAGCTCCTCGCCGGCACGAAGCGTGGAATCGCGCCGACCACCGGGAATCGGCAACCCGAGTTGCATGCGAGTTCGTCCGCGTCAGGCGCGGGCGACAGCGCGAGCTGATGCGCGGGGCAGCGCAGGTTCGGGGGCAGGCGTGCGTCGCTCATGACGAGCGCTCGAGCGTGCGGCGCAGGCTGGCCGCGACCCGTCCGGCGGTGTGGCCGTCCCACAGCGCCGGCCGCCGGCCGGTCGGCCACGTATTGCGCAAGACCGAGTCGATGGCGGGCAGGATGCCGTCCGGGCCGACGAGCCGGTTGGTGCCCTCCGTTACGGTGATCGGCCGCTCGGTGTTGGCGCGCACGGTGATGCAGGGGATGCCGAGATAGGTCGTCTCCTCCTGCACGCCGCCCGAGTCGGTCAGGACGAAGCGCGAAGAGGTGACGAGGCTCATGAACTGCACGTAGCCGAGAGGTTCGCATAGGTGGATGCCCGGCGTGCCGGCAAGGCTCTGCCACGCGCGGAGGGCTTCTAGCCGCGCCCGCGTTCGCGGATGCACCGGAAAAACCAGCGGCACGCGCGACGCGGCCTGCGCCAGCCGGGACATCAACCCGGCGAGATCCTCGGGCGCGTCGACGTTCGCGGGGCGATGCAGGGTGACCACGCCGTAACCGCCCGGCGCGAGGCCGAAGCCGGCTGCCGCGGCGGCGGCGGCGATGCGCGGCCGCGCCGCTTCGTAGGCGTCGATCATGATGTTGCCCACGAGCTCGATCCGCTCGGCCGGCACGCCTTCGCGGCGCAAATTTTCGTCGGCATCCGATGATGGCGTCCACAACAGGTCGCATATCGCGTCGGTCACCAGCCGGTTGATCTCCTCGGGCATCGTCCGGTCGCCGCTGCGCAGGCCGGCCTCGAGATGCGCGACCGGCAGCAGCAGCTTCTTGGCGGCGATCGAGCAGGCCAGCGTCGAGTTCACATCGCCGACGACGATCGTCCAGGCGGGTGGCTCGGCCACGCAGAGAGCCTCGTAGGCGACCATGATCCGGCCGGTCTGCTCGGCGTGGGAGGTGCCGCCCACGCCGAGGTGACGGTGGGGCGCGGGCAGGCCCAGGTCGCGAAAGAAATCGCCCGACATCGCGGGATCGTAGTGCTGGCCGGTGTGGATGATCCGCGGCGCCGCCCAGTCGTGGCGCGCCAGCTCGTGGTAGAGCGGCGCGATCTTCATGAAGTTCGGCCGCGCCCCGGCAATCAGGTCGACGATCGCGGTCACGCGGCCGCCTTGCGCTCGATCGCGCCCTGGATGGCGGCATTCAGCAAATCGGTCGTGCGGCCGATCTCGAAGTCGCGCGCGACCTCGCGGAAGTTGGAGCCAAGCCGCAGCGTGCCGGCGCGGCGCTCGTCCATCAGCTTGCCGAGCACCGCGGCGATGGCCTCGCTGTCGGTCGGCTCGACGACCGGGCTGTCGAGGCGCCGCAGCAGGTCGGCCGATGCGCCGTTGGCCGGCGTGAGGCCGACCATCGGGCGCGCATAGCCCAGGTAGTCGATCAGCTTGCTGGGCAGAAAGACGCTCTCCTTGCCCGGCGCGTCGATCACCAGAAGCGCATCGGCGCCGCGCGCGATCGCGGCGCATTGCGAATACGCCATTCGCCCGCAGAACCGCACCACGCCGTCGAGACCGGCGTCGGACGCCTGTTTCATCGCGGTCTCGGGAACCAGCCCGACGAACGACATCTCGAGCCGCCCCGCGAGGGGCTGCTGCGCGTTGATGCGCGCCAGCGCCTCGATCAGGCCGGCCGGCGTGCGAATGCCGTAGAAGTCGCCGGCATAGACCAGCCGCAGCGTGTCGTCGCTCGATGGGCTCCGGGCCTGGTCCGCCTCCGGCTCGAAGCCGTGCGGCACGATGTGAACCTTGGTGTCCCATTCGCGCGGATACTTGCCCATGACGAGATCGGCGATCCGCCGGGTCGTGAAGACGATCGCGTCGGCGCGCGCGATGACCTCGCGCTCCGCGTCGCGCGCCGCGGACCGGGCCGGCTCGCTCTGGTCGGCATAGGGGTTGTCGGCCCACGGGTCGCTGAAATGCGCCACCCAGGGCAACCCGGCGTTTGTGCTGACGCGCAGCCCCACACGATGGTCGGACCAGGGCTGGGCGAATGACACGACCGCTGCCGGACGTTGCCGCCTGGCCGCGGCGGCGGCCGCCGCCGTCGCTTCGGCGATCCAGCGCGCCTCGGGGTCGGCGGATCCGGCCGCGGCAGGCCGGCGCCAGCGCTGCCACCAGCTCGTGTCGCTGCGCTCCGGATCGATGCGGACGGCCCGATAGTGCTTCTCGTACTCGCGCTGCAGCTCCGGATCGAGCGTCGTGCCGGGCGGCGGCTCCGCGCAGATCACGATGGTGTGCCAGCCGAATCCGGTGAGGGCCTTCAGGCTGCGCGCTACTTGGATCGACCGGGGGTAGACTGCGGGCGGCATCGCCCAGCTGATCGCCAGCAGCTGGCGGCTCAGGCCAGCCATTCGCGCACCCACAGCTCCAGGATCAGCAGGTTCCACAACCGGTGCCGGTCGAGCACGCCGGCTTGCGGATCGGTACCCGCCGCGACGCGCCGATCGAGATCCGCGGCGTCGAGCAGCGAACGCAGCCGGGCTCCGGGTCCACCCAGAAGGTCGTGGGCCCAGTCCTTGAGCTGGAAGCTGAGCCACTCGTAGACCGGCACGGGAAAGCCTTGCTTCGGCCGCTCGATGATCTCGCGCGGCAGCAACGGGGCCGCGAAGCGGCGCAGCACCTGCTTGCTGACATACCGCCCCGTCCCGTCGCGGCCGGCCTTGAGCGCCGCGGGGCTGCGGGCGGCCCATTCCACCAGGCGATAGTCGAGGAAGGGCGTGCGGATCTCCAGCGACGTCGCCATCGACATCTTGTCCGCCTTCATCAGCAGGTCCTCGACCAGCCAGTGCTGGCAGAAGCCGTAGAGCACCTGATGCAGGGGATCCTGCTCGCCGAGCCCGGCGATCGCCGCACGCAGCGGTGCCAGCGTGTCGGCGAACGCGTCGCCGCCCATCAGCACCGTCTTTTCCGCCGAGCTCATGTAGTTCGTCATGGTCGGCGGGACGGCGGCGAGCCGCTGGTCCCACGGCAGCGGCGGCGCTGGCCGGCTGATGAAGGGCAGGCGCGGCCAGCGTCGGCTCCGTCCCGTTGCTGCTCCCGCCGCGAGACGCTGCGCATCCCAGTCCTGGACGCGCAGCTCGAAATCGTAGCCCGCCAGGACCTCGTCGCTGCCTTCGCCGCTCAGCGCCACCTTGACGGTCCCGCGCGCGAGGCGGCTCAGATAGTAGAGCGGCACCGAGGCGAGATCGGCGAGCGGCTCGTCGGTGAAGCGGACGAAATCCGGCAGGAAGGACAGGAAGTCCGCCTGGTTGATCTCGATCTCGTGATGCTCGGTCCCGAGATGACGCGCGACCGTGCGGGCGAAGGCGAGCTCGTTCGCCTCCGGCGCGCCCTTGAAGCCGACCGAGAACGTGTTGAGCCGCGCGGAGCAGCGCCGCGCCACCGCCGCGACGGCGCTCGAGTCGAGCCCGCCGCTGAGCATGACTCCGACCGGCACGTCGGCCGCGAGCATCCGCAGCGCGACCGCATCCTCGAACAGTTCCGCGAAACGCCGCTCATGCTGCTCGACCGGAATGTCGTCATTGGCCGGCTGGTAGGGGATGTCCCAATAGCGCTTGACCGTCGGCTCCGCGGCGGCGTCGCCCGATGCGGACACCGTCAGCGACAGGGTGTGGCCGGGCGGAAGCTTGCGCACGCCCTCCCACATCGTGCGCGGCCCGGGCACGTAGCGGCAGGTCAGGTAGTCCCACACCGCCTGGCGATCGAGGCGCCGTTCGACAAGGCCGGAGGCGAGGATCGCCTTGATCTCGGAGGCGAACAGGAACCTGCTGCCGTCCCAGCTGTAGTAGAGCGGCTTGACGCCGAGCCGGTCGCGGATGAGCGTCAGCCGCTGCTCGCGCCGATCCCAGAGCGCCACCGCGAACATGCCGTTGACCGACGCGAGCCCCGCGGTGCCGTGGCGCGCGAGCAGCCGGAGCAGCACCTCGGTATCGGAGGTCGTCGTGAAGTGCTCGCCCGCCGCTTCGAGGCGCGCGCGCAGCTCGCGATAGTTGAAGATTTCGCCGTTGAAGACGATATGGCAGCGGCCGTCCGGGGTCGACATCGGCTGGTGGCCGGTCGTCAGGTCGATGATGCTGAGCCGCCGCATCGCGAGCCCGAGCCCCGGCTCGACATGGTAGCCGTCGTCGTCCGGCCCGCGATGGCGGATCGCGTCGCCCATCCGCCGGAGCAGGTCTGCGGCGTCCTCGGCCGAGCGGCTCACCCCCGCGAACCCGGCGATGCCGCACATCGCCTCAGGTCCTGCCGCCGGCCAGGCCGAGCACGGTCTCGAACGAGCAGAAGCGGGCGCCACGCTGCAGCGCATGGTCGATCGCCTGCAGGAAAATGCCGTCGTTGGCGACGTGTGCCGGATCGGCATAGTAGTTCAGGAGCGCCGGCAGCCCGCGATCGGCAAAGAAGTTCACCGTCTTCGCGAACTGGTCCGCGTAGTCCGTCGTCATGCGGTAGTCGCGCCGATCGGCGAGATAGTTCCAGGAATCGAGGATGGTCAACGGCTGGTCGAACGATCCCGTGAGCGGAATCTCGTGCAGCCCGCCGACGTCGAACACCGGCCCCATTTCCAACCCTTTCGCCGGGAGGGTGTCGGAGCAGTAGCGATAGCCCAGCGCGCGGGCCGTGTCGTAGATCAGGCGGCGCTGCGCGGGCTCTTGAAAATAGCCGAAATGCGGTGCGCGGAAGCCCGCCGGCACCGTGCCGGTCATCTCGCGCACGATACGATCGCCGCCGCGGATATCGGCGACGACTTCCTCGGTGGTGAACTCGTTGTAGAACGTGATGCCGTGGTAGCGGTCCTCGCGCCACTCGGCATGCGGACGGGCGCCATGATTGACGAAGATCGCGCCGCCCTCCGCGAGCCGCCGATAGGCTGCCCCAGCCTCCAGCAGCATCTGGCCTGGCACGGCATAGGTCCGCGGCACCCCGCGCCGGGCGAGCTGCGGATCGAGTTCTGTCGCCGCTGCCGCATCGAGCGGCGTGTCGCAATCGAACGACATCACGACGATCAGGCCGTCGATGCCGGCGCGCCGCGCCAGCGATGCCAGCGCCTCGAATTGATGGGGCGGGGGTTCGGGCGGGGCGGCCGCCGGCGGTTCCGCCGGGAGGGCCGCGGCGAGGGGCTGCGCCGGTATGGCGGCGGGTCCTGCGGGCGCGGTGGCTGCGGGCAGCGGGCGCCGGCCGAGCTTGGCCTTCAGTCGGGCGAGGAGGCTAGCCATTGCCGGGCTTCCGTGCGGTGATCCACAGGCTCCAGCCAAATCGGCGCGCGAGCGCCTGGACCATCTTCTTGGGCATCCAGCCGGAGCCCATCCCCGGCAGCCAGTGGTCCAGCAGCCACGGCACGTCGGTTCCGAACACCTCGATCTTGATGTCGGCGAACGCAGCGAACAGCTCGCGCCGCACCTCGCGCTTGGTCACGGGCCAGGTATGCGGGTTGCCCTCCTTGCGCTCGCCGTCGCCGTAGCGGCTGGCGAGCTCGAGGCGCGACAGGAAATGGCGCTCCCAGTTGAGGAAGCCCTCGATATAGGCCGCGAGATAGCGGAACAGGATCGAGTTGCGGTGATAGAGCATCACGCCGACCTGGCCGCCGGGCCGGAGCACCCGGAAGAGCTCGCCGATCGACTGCGCGGTGTCCGGGGAGTGGTGCAGGACGCCCCAGGAATAGGCGAAGTCGAAGGTCTCGTCGGCGAACGGCAGTGTGCGGGCATCCGCTTCGCGGATATCGCCCGCGAGGCCGAACAGCTCGAACCGCAGGCGCGTCTGGCGGATCGCCACCGGGTTGAGATCGACCGCCGTCACCTGCGCGCCCTGCTGGGCCCAGTTCATCGCCATGCAGCCCATGCCGCAGCCCACCTCGAGCACCCGGCCGCCGCGATAGCGCTCGTAGTCGAAGATGCGGCCGAACCGCGCCGTGGGGGTGTGGCGCGGCGTATTCCAGTCGTAGAACACCTTGTCGGCGAGCTCGAAAAACTCGCGCGTGGCGATCGGGACCTGCCGGCGCGTGCCGGTTTCGTCGACGAACTCCGTCAGGCCGTGCTCGACCCCGTAGGTCATCGGGTTCTCGGCCCACCAGTCGCGGACCGACGACTTCACCTCTTCGGCGTTGGCCGCCACGTCAGGTTCTTCCCGGCCGCGCCGCATCGACCAGGGCGAAGACCGCGGCGGCGGCGAGGAACACCGCCGCCATGCCGACCTCGCCGACGCGCGTGTTGCTGAGGAAGCGTCGCAGCGCGAGCGCCCGCCGCGCCCGGCCATCGAGCGCGAAGGCGCGCCGCCGGCCGTTGGCCACGAACAGGGGAGTCCCCATCCCCAGCAGGTTGCGTTCGATCGGGCTGCAGCCGAGCCCGATCGCATCGGGATAGAGCAGCACCACGGCGTCATGGCGTTGCGCCCGGATCTGGCCCCAGCACGGGCTCGAGGCATCGACCGCGCCGTCATCGAGCATCGTCACCGCGGCGAATTCCGCGCGCATCGCGTCGATCGGCGCGGCGGCCAGCAGGGGATCGACCACCGCGTCGGCCGGACCATCGAGCCCGTTGAGGCGGCGAAAATTGCGCGCGACCTCCAGCATATAGGCCGCGTCGCGCGGGTTGGCATAGTAGTCGCGCACGCGCCGTGCATTGGCCGCAGTCGCCGATGCGTCGATGCGCCGGAAGAGCTGCCGCGGCCCGGCGCGGCGGCGCGCGTCGTCCCCGTGATAGCCGCAGAACACGAAAAGGGCCCGGGTCTGCGGGCCGAAGGAATCGCGTTCAGGGACAAGCAGGGTACGCATCGCGGGTCTGGAAATCCGGATCGCGGGGGCTGACGGCTCAGGGCGGCTTGGTGGCAATCAGATACAACGATGCCGCCTGCCTTGACAACACGATCCGCCCGACCCCCTCGAACAGGCTGTCGAGCCATTTGTGGCGGCGCAGGCGCATGTCCCAATCGAAATCCGGCGGCCCCCAGCCGAGATGCCGGACCTCTTGCAGGCGGAAGCCGGCGGCGGTCAGCTTGGCGCCGATCGAATCCGCCGTATAGAAATGGACGTGGTCGGTGGTGGCGCGGATGTGCGGCGCCCGGCGATACGCGATCTGCCACCACCACGACCCCTCGTTGGGGGTGCCCAGGACCAGCGTGCCGCCCGGCGCCAGGATGCGATGAACCTCCGCGAGGGCGCGTGCGTCGTCCGGGATGTGCTCGATGACGTGGTTGAAGAAGATCATCTCGAAGGCGCCGTCGCGCGCCGGATAGTCGAGGATATCGGCGAGGAACAGCCGCGCCTCCGGGCAGCGCGCCTGCGCGCGGGCAAGCCGCACGGCATTGTAGTCGCTGCCGTAGAGGCGGTCGGCGAAGCCGGAGAGCCAGCCGAGATTCGTGCCGTCGCCGCAACCGAGGTCGAGCAGGCTTGCCGCGCGCCCGAGCGCGCGACCCGCGAGCGTCCGGCGCAGCACGCCCTGCACATAGCTCCGGCGCCGCGCCAGGTGGTGGCGCCAGGGGCTTTGCGCTTCCGCTTCCTGGGCCTCGACGTACCAGGCGGGGTTGACCTTCCGCGCTTCGGCGAGCTCGGCCTCGTGGCGCTCGAGGTCGTTGACCAGCAGCGGCACGCCCTGCGCGACCCCGAACCGCGCGGCGCAGTCGCTGCAGGCTATGCCCTCGCCGTCGGGGCGCAGCGTGCCGCGCCCGCATCGCACGCAGCGCGCGAAGGCGAGGTCAAGCTCCACGATGCGGCGATGCCTGCAGAAGGCGGCGGTAGATCTCGACGACCCTGGCCTCGGTCTTTTCGGGCGCCCAGCGCGCCTGCGCGTGCTCGTAGGCGCGCTGGCCGAGTGCGGCGCGAAACGTGTCGTCGCTGGCGATGCGCTCGAGCGCGCCGCGGTAGCTTTCCACGGAATTCTCGACCTTGAGGATGAAATCCCCGTCGAGCTCGGGTACCGGCAGGCCGCGGCGGCGGTTCACCACGCAGGGCAGGCCGGTGAGCAACGCCTCGAGCAGCGACTTGTTGAGCTCCCAGTATTCGGTGTGGATCGCGAACACGTCGTAGCCCGGCATCGATGCGCACAGCTCGTCGTTGGCGACTGCCGGGAGAAACCTCACCCGGTCTCCCACCCCGAGCTCTGCGGTCAGCGCCTCGAGCGGCGCGCGGGCCGGGCCGTCCCCGACAATGGTCAGCTCCGCGTCCGGCATGGCGTGGACGCTGCGGATGATGTTCTCAGGGTATTTGTCCTCGAACAGGCGCCCGACCGACAGGATGCGGAAGCGGCCGTTGCGCGCGTAGGAGTCCTTGCGCCGCAGATGCTCGCCGTTGAGCACGTTGTAGACCACCTCGTACCGGCGCACCCCCATCCGCTCGAGGTACGGGATGATGCATTGGTAGACGGGCATCACGAGATCGGCCGCGTCCAGGCTTTCCCGTTCGATCTCGTCGAACAGCGCGTTGTTGAGCTTCTCGTCGCGCGTCAGGTTGCTGCGGAGATGCCGCCGCGTGGCGTTGATGTCCGGATTGATGTGCAGCGAGGCCGCAAATGGAATGCCGAGCGCCGCCTTGATGCGCGCCGCCACGTAGCTGTTGAAGTCGATGCCATGGACCCGCATCAGGTCGGGCTTGATCTCGCGCGCCAGCGCGACGCCCGGCTCCGCCCAGCGGCGCAGCTGGTAATTGTCGAACCACCACCACTTCCCGCGCACCAGCCCCGGATCCTCGGGAAGGTTGTGCAGCATTACCCGCGCGCTGCCCACCGTGCGCTGCAGCGCCGCCAGCTCCGGACGATCGGGCGTGGTGGTCAGGATGTGGACCTCGGAGAACACCTCGCCCGGATTATAGTAGCGGGGTTGGTATTCACCCTTCTTGAGAATCGCGGAGATGTAGTCGGGCACGAGAACCAAAAGTCGGGCCATCTATCCTCGCTTGCGTGCCGCAAGCAGCACCGAGTCCTTCATCGGATTGTAGAAGCGCAGGAAATCCTGCGGCCGCTGCAGCGCGGCGCGCAGGTTGCCGCGCAGCGACATCGGAATCGTGTTGGACAGGTCGTAAAGCGCGAAGCCGTGCCCGGCGAGCGCGCGCATCACGCCCCAATTGGTGCGATAGAAGATCGAGGTCTCGAAGTATGCCGGGTCCTTGCCCTGCCGGCGCAGATAGGCGCTGGCGAGGCGGCGCGGGAAGAACGGATACCACGGCACGAGGTAATGCGCTTCCTGCCGCCACGCCGCGTAGTTCGGGCAGATGACGAACGCGACCCCGCCGGGGCGCAGCATCCGCGCGGTCGCCGCGATGACGCTCTTCCAGTCGGCGATGTGCTCGAGCACATTCCACATCGTGACCGCGTCGAGGCTGCCCGGCTCGACGGGGAAGCCGCAGGCGTCGCCGAGCACATACACCGCCTCGGCATCGTCGTCGGGGCGCAGCCGCCGCAGCCGCTCACGAGCGAACGCGACCTCGAACTCCGCGAGCTCGATGCCGCGCGCATCGAGGCCGCGCGATCGCGCGGAGAGAACGAAGCTGCCGAAGCCGCTGCCGATGTCGAGCACGCGCCCGCCCGGCGGCACGCTGCTCACGACCAGCGGGACGATCTGCTCGGCGAAGGTCGGCCCGACATAGTCGTCGAGATGCGAGCGGATACCCGCCTCGCTGAAGACCCCTGTATAGAGCCGGCGCAGATAGCGTTCGACCGACACCAGGTCGTCTTGAGGAATGGGCTGGCCGTGTGGATCCATTGGTTGTCGCCGGCTCGGCACCGGAGCGCGGCCGCTAAGGTAAAAGCGCCGCTGTATAGGCCACCGGGCACACTTGCTGTCAAGGACAGTCGGGATCGGCGCGCTAACCGATGCGCTCGCACACGACAAGGTGGCGGAACGCCAAGCGTCGCAGGCCGGGCAGGCTGCTGATCCGCTCGTCGAGCATCCGCCCTCGGATCGGCCGCGCCAGGGCGCGGGCCCAGTAGGGATGCAAGAGCGGCGCTAGCCAGCGTGGCCGATCTGCCCAGAGCGGCAGGAGTTGGAACGAGCGGTGCTCGATGACCTTGAGTCCGCTGCGCGCGCACAGGTGCAGCATCTTCGCGACGGGGATGGGGAAGGTCGGCGGCAGCTCCCGATAGCCCCATTTCGTAACCAGGCGATTGAGCGACCGGTTATTGCCGAAATCGAGCACACAGCGGCCACCCGGGCGCAACACGCGCGCAATCTCCGCGATCACCTCGCAGACGCGTGGGATGGCATAGAGCGTCGAGAAGCTGTAGAGCGCATCCACCGTGCGGTCAGGTAGCGGCAGCCGCCGCGCGTCGGCGCATACGAAGGAAAGGTGGGAGAGCCCGCATTCGGCCCGCTGCCGTTCCGCCTCGGCCACGAACAGCGAGCTGAAGTCGATGCCGATCCCGCGCCGGGCATGGTCGGCCAGCGCAAACAGGTGGCCGCCCGTGGCGCAGCCCAGATCGACCGTCAGCCCCGGTCTCGTGTGCCGCCGCACCATCGCGATCTTTTCGGCAAGCAACCGGTCCGCGAAGTTCTGCGGCGTCTGCTTCACGTCCGCGCAGATTCGCTGCGCCGAATAGATTCGATCGGCCTCGTATTCCCGTCGGATCTCTCGGTCGATGTCGTCCGGATTTGTCATTGTCGCCCGGGGCGTACGGGCGCGCCGACCGCTATCCGCAACAACCGCCGCGACGCCCGGCGCCACTCGCGCCACGCCGTCCGGAGCGTGTCGTCGCGTGCCGAAGGAAAGGGCGCAACCGGCGGTTCGGGCGGGACCGGCGGTTCGGGCGGGACCGGCGGTTCAGGCGGGACCGGTGGTTCGGGCGCCACAGGCCGTGGCGATTCGCGCACGACTGGTGGGACGTCCGCCGTCGCCGACTCGGCCGCTGCTGTGGGTACAGCCATCGAGCAGCGGAACGCACGCCGGACCTCGCCGCCGAACTTCGACTTGAAGACGGTGAGGCCGTGCTCCTTGCCGTCGGGCACGCCGGGGAAGACCTCCCCGATCTCGTACCAGCGGCAGCCGTCGTGCTTCGCGCCCAGGATTGCGTGCCAGAACAGAAGGTAGTTGATTCCCGAATCCAGCGCCGCGGTCTTGCAGCAGCCGGTGTGGTATTGGCTCCCCCGTTGCAGGCGGGCGTCATTGTGAAACGCTACGACCTGCCCGTCGGGTGCGATGCCGGCCCAAAGCTGGGCGTGGCCGGCCGGCGCGGTGTGGGTGGCGATTCCTCCCCAATACTCGTCTGGATGTGGCGGCACGCCGGTCCGCTCGTAGGTCTCGCGATGGATCCTGCGATAATCCTCGAGCCGCTCGCCCCAGGTCGCGCGCTCGGCGCGAAACCCGCAGGCTTCCGCCTGTTTGATTTTCTGGCGTGCGTCCTGGGAAAGTTGGCCGAGCAGTTCGGTCTCCGACGGCGCGAGATCGAGCACCCGCGCGTGACCGGAGGTGTCGGCGCAACCGAACTCCAGGAAGGGATTGACGCCGTGACGATTGGCCAGTGCCGTTGCTGAAACCGGGCTGAGCGCAAGGTCGATGCGCGTCGCGCCGTGCTGCGTGGCGCGGCGTCGCATTTCCGCGAAAGCGGCAAGCAGGACGCGCCGACGCTCCCCGCCTGACAGGTCCGGGGCGACCGCCGGTGCGGTGTAGCCGAACCCCGAGCAGGCAAGGCGATGCTCTCCCGCAATGTGGTGCAGCGGCACGGCCGCGAGCAGCCGCCGATTCTCGCTGAGCGCGAACGACAACTCGTGGAGCGCCCAGCGCGGCACGGCGCCGATCAGCTCCTGCCACTCCCAGAGCGCCCACACCCATGCGTCGGGTGATGTCGAGATCACGTGGTTCCACGCGTCGCGGCCGACCGCTGCGCGCTCGAGAACCTCGATCACGAAGCCTCTCGGTCCGAGATCCAGAGGGCGAGCACGGGCATTTGGATGGGCAGCATTCGCAGTTGGGCTCTTACAACTTGCGCATTGTTCGTCAAGTGACCTCGGTCCCCCTATGCTCGCATCGAGGGGCAATGAATCGGGCTTGGCGGCGGCAGTCTCATCAGCGGGACGATGCGCGCTATCGTGAGCTGGCCCGCTTTCTTGCCAGAAACACCATTTCTCCGCCATAGAATGATAGCCGCAGATCGAGCAGGGCACGGGGCAGATAGGGCACGGCCCTTGCCACCACGCGGCCGATCTCCTGGCCGAAGAACTGCAATTGATCGATCACGTATCCGACCCGCAGACGTTTCCAGTGCGGCCACCATGTGGCCACCTCGAACCCCGAGCCGCGCGCCATGCGGGCCAGCGTCTCATGCGAGAAGTAGAAGATGTGCTCCGGTGCCGCGAAGCACGGCCAGTATCGCCTCATCAGGAGGGCGGGGAGCGAGCCGAGATTGGGAGTCTGAATCACCAGCAACCCGCCCGGCTTCAGGCTGCGGTGGGCGATGTCGAGGAGCAGCGCGGGATCGACGAGGTGCTCGATGAGCCCGGTCGCGGTCACGACGTCGAAATACCCAGCCTGCGCGACGCGATACTCCTCGAGCGTACCGGCGAAGACGCGGCCGTCATGCTTCGCGAAGGCGATCTCGGCGGCGGCTCCCTGGAGCTCCAGGCCCCATGTCTCCCATCCGCAGCTTTTCGCGGCATCGAGCAATTGTCCGTCGAAGCACCCGATATCGAGAATGCGGTGCGACCCCTGACCTGCATGGCGCTGCGCGATGCGAAACAGCTGCTCGGAGACGAGTCGCCGCTCTTCGCTCTTGTTGATCTCGTAGTTGCCGCCCGTCGCGCGGGCCTCATAGTGGCGGGCGAGAATTTCCGCGGTGGGCAGCGGATCCAGGCGCAGCAATCCGCATGCCGTGCAGGCGACGAAATCGTAACCCTGCTTACGGAACTTCCTCCGCCAGGCCTTGCCACCGCAAACGACGCAGGTTTCGAGAGGCGCGCTCACTTCTTGCGGGTGCCGCGCGCCCGCTCGCGTCGCGGCCGCCTCCCGAACAGCGACATCAGGCTCGTCACCGGGTCGTCCCGGAGCCGAAACGTAGACTTCAGGCGGTGAAATCCCGCCACCGCGTACTTGTCCGCCGCGATCAGGGCGGACTTCAACCTGCCGTCGGTGGGGCGGGGGCGGTACAGGGTGGCGATCGCGGGGGCCTTGGCGTTGAGCGTGTAATAGTAGAGAGCGATGGACCGGCGCATGACATCGGGTGGGCAGTTTGTCGGTTCGGGGTGGCCGTGGAACGAATCCTTCGCGGTGTTGAAGATGACGCAGCGATTGAAGACCGGCTTGATCTTGCGAGCCAGTCGCGACATGTCGCGCTCCCACAATTCAAGCTGTCCTCCCCACTCGTCCTCCCACTGTTCCGAGAGGTAGATGAGGACGTTGATGCGCCGCTCCCAGTCGCGGTGGTAGGGATGCGCGGTGAAATCGGCATGGATGTTGAGGAATCCGCCGCGCCCCGATTGATGGATGCCGCCCGATCCGAGCTCGGAGTCGGCGATCAGGCCTTCGATGCCGGTTATTGACTGAAGAAAAGCCAGGCACGGTGCGGCGTTGAGCTCGGCGATCGCCGAGGCGATCACCTCGGGAAGCGCGTGGTTCGCGCCTTGCTTGTTCTCGTTGTAGTGCCGGTAAACCTTCCAGTCGACCTCGGCGAACGCTGCACCGAGCCGACGGGCCGTGTCCGCGGCGAGAAAATCGTCCAGCACGATGTGCGGGAACGGCCCCGCTGTCCGGTAGGCGGTGCGGAGTTCCGGCGCTCGAGCGAGCCATCGACGCGCGTCAAACGGTGAATCGTGCGTGGTGGTGAGGTCGGTCATCCTTGATTCCGGGTGGTAGCTGGCGGTTCAGATAATAGATTACTGCGCTGTCGTCGCGAAACCCTGCCTGCGGGTCTGCTTGCGCCCCTCTCCAACACTCACCGTCTTCCATCTTGTGACCACAGAGACTGAGTCATGTCGCGCTTCGCGTCGAGGATGCGCCTTTCAGGGCTCACGCGGAATGGGATCTTGCTGCGGCGCTTCCGGCGGTTTGAACAGGCCCGTCGCCGGCTGCGGCTCGTGCCGCGAGCTTGGGCCGCGCTCTCCGCCGCACCAGATCGCGCACCGCTTGCACGGGCAGGTCGACATATCGCAGGACTAGGATCGACAGGCCGATCGAAACTGCCATTGAGGCGATGAAATAGCCAAAGCTCAGAGGGGCGAGAGCGCGTCCGCTCAGGAGATTGACGACTCCGCCGGCCAGAAAATGCGACAGAAACACCGGGTAGGCCAGGTCGCCGAGATAGCGGTCCCATGGCTCGAATCCGGAGGCTCGCATGCGGTACAGCGTGGTGGCGAGAATCGGCACGAACAGGACCGCTGCACCATAATATCCGATCAGAAATCGGTCTCCTCCCAATGCTTCGACAAGAAGCGGAAACGGAATGAATATGATCAACCCCACCGATGCCGCCAGCGGCGGCAGGCACAACCAACGGAGCCGATCCCGATAGTGATAGAGCACCGCACCAATACTGAAGAAGAGAGAGGCAGCTTGCACGGGGTAGTAGCGGGCGGCAAAGGGCTGGCCTGTCCACACGAAGACAACCGTCGCTGCTACGCTGCAGACAAGCCAGATCAGTGCGATCGTTCGGCGGCGCGACAGGGCAATGCCCATTGCCAGATAGAAGAACATTTCCACACTGAGCGACCACGCAGGCGGGATCGTAATCACCGGTGACCAGGTCAACTGAAACAGCGAAAAATTGCGAAACCAGTCATACGCGCCCGAGGGAATTGCCATTATCGAATAGACTATGCCAAAATATCCCGGCATGAAGAATATGGACAGGAGTGTCACGATCAATAGGAGCCAATATGTCGGATATATTCTGAGAACTCTGTTGAGAATATAACGACCAAAGCCCTTCAGTCCGTCATTGTATACCTCAGTAAGTACCCTTGACATTAGATATCCGCTGATCATGTAAAAACCAACGACCGCCGAGGCGCCCACCCGATCGGAAGTCACCAGCCACATGTGGTTCATCACCACTGTCAAGGCCAACACGAATCTGAGTGAGCCAAGCATGATGGTCAGGAAGCGCTGCCAATATTCGGAGCCGCCAACGGATCACCAGAGAGGGCAGGGGAACAGGGTCCCCTTGCCCGACGAGTCGTGCGGGAGTACGCGATACGCAATCTGACGGCTTGCGTCGGATGCCGAGCCATGCCCGACCCGGCTCGCGCGCTCTCGAAATCGAGAGAGGCGGCCATCATCGGTTCAGTTGATAGACCACGTAGCTCTCGTTGCGGAATGCCGCCGGCAGGCCGAGTTGCGGCCACGCGGCCCGACGCACCACATAGTCGGCGCCCATAAGCGAACCAAACGACACAAGCTGATCCGTGTTGAGGCGGTGATAGAGATCCAGATAGCCGACGGGGGTATTCAAGACGGCGCCCACCTCGCCCAGGGAGATCTGGAGCGATGTCGCGAAGGCGGCTGAGAGGCGCTCGTTGTATGGTACCACGCTGACGGGAAAGAGGTAGACACCTCCAACATACCACGTCGCGATGACCGGCCGGTGGGTGTAGTTCCGCCAACCATAATAAATGGAAGCATCCGTAATGATGAAGGCGGCGTCTTGGGCAGTGGCCTCGCGTGCCCACGCCTGGACCTCCTCGTAACGGCGAGCCTCGCCGGACGTGGCACTCGCGCCGCGCGATGCGTTGAAGTCGATCAGCACGTAGGCTAACGCGATGGCGATCGCGCCGGCGGAGATCGGCAGGTGCCGGAGCAGCCCGCGAGAGGCATATCGCAAGACCATCCGACCGGCGACAACGCCGACGAGTGCCATGCCCAGGATCCGGTCAGACGCGGGCGAAGCTGGCTGAAAAAACCAGCTGGACCATGGCGGATCGAGCATCAGCCGCTGCGTCATCAGATTGGTCAAGCCAGGCAACCGCTGCGAAGCATCAAAGGCAACGAGCGCATACCCCAAAAAGATTGGCGCCAGGCGAAGCACGCGCGGCCAGGCCCGGCCGCGCAGCAGCGACGGGGCGTCATTCGCGGGCTTTGGGAGCAATGCCAGCGCCGCGCCGGCCAGGCCCGGCGCCGAAGGGGCGAGAAGCGTGTAGATGGCGACCGCGGCTTGAGCCCAGGTTCCCTCCTGGAGGTGCCGCCAGGCGCACACGACGGCCAGTGGTATGGCGACCCCGGCCAGAACAAGCGTCCCGCGCGTAGCGATAAGTCGCAACAACAGCACGCTCTCGACCCAATACCCCAGCAAGTGGGCCGCGACTCCCAGGATCGCGGTTGCCAGTGCCGCGCCAAGCAGAAACCGGCATTCGCGTGTCGCCGTGGCCGACGATGCGAGGACGGCCGTCGCGCCGAGCACGCATATCCCCGAGATCGCCAGGATGGACGTCCAGAACGCAATCAGGCAATACCCGCACGCAGAATTGGCCCATGGAACTGTGTGCCCGTTGCGCAACAGCATCCGCAGGATCTCTTCGCGTGGAACTTCCTGGATGCCGAAGGTCAAGAAGATCGTTGGCGCAACCGCAAGCACGGCAACGGCAATACAGCCTCCAGTTCCCCGCAAGGCGGAGCGAAGGTCGCGCTCGCGCATCGCCAACCCAAGCCAGTAGAGTCCGGCGGTTGCGGCCCCGAACAGCCCGATGACGGGGTGGCAGAGTCCGCCGGCCGCAAGGAGCAGCAGCGATACGGCCATCCGCCTCTGCAGGCTGAAGCTCAAGCCGAGCAGGACGAGAGCCAAGGATGCGTGGCCCGCATACGGCATCCAATCGAGATCGCCGTAGAGCGCGAGGTTCCAGAAGTGCGGACGAAACGTCATGACGAAAAGCGCCGCAAGCCATCCGGCCGCACGCGAACGGTTCGCGCCGATGAGTGCGATGCGGTAGGCGGCGAGACCCAGGATGACGTTCTGGGCGTAGACGACCGCGACATGGAAGATGATGGGAGGGACGCCGAAGTAGCGAAGGGCCAATGCCGGCCCCCAGTTGACCATCGACGACAGGGGCGCCGGAGCGAAGCCTGTCCAGACTGCGTCGCGTGCGAAAATCTCCGGGTAGGCGAAGAAATAGGCGTGCGCCACCAGGCCGTCGTCCGAGGAGGTGTTCGCGAGCCGGACCCCGATGTCGCCGATGAGCAAATAGGTCGAAAGAAGCAGAATGCCCGTCAGCAGGAAATAGTCGACGCGCCCGGACGAACCTGCCGCGAAGACGCGCGCCGCGCGCGACCAGGCGATCGATGGAACGCCGGGGATGCTTTCAGCCACAGGATCGCGTCCGCAACCGCGCCCCAGGCCGACACCCGCGCATCACCGACGCACCGGAATCAGAAACCGCATCGAGCTCCTCGTCCCTGTCGAGCGTATAGCCTACCACGGCTGATAATGTCAGGTTTTTTATGGCGCGGGACGAGCGTCCGACCATCGCCGTTTGATCATGAGGCCGGTCGCGGCGGCGGGTTACTTACCCACAGCTCCACCACTCCAGGGACACGACCTCACATATCCGCTGCCGTTATGCCTGCCTGCGCGACGGCGAACCATCGATCGCCGCGGAATTCCTCCACAGCCATCCGGGATGGCTTCGCCTCAACGAAAGAGGAAACCAGCAAAGATAGAACGCGCCGGCAAACGCCAGCGCGGCGGGAGAGAGCCGTATGCGGACCTCGATAGGCAGAGACTTGTGGCAGGGTACACGCGCCCGTTGATTTCAGGAGCAGGCCCCGTTTATCTTACCGGGCGCTCAACGAGAGGTCAGTTCCTTGGCGGCAGCCCGTCGGCTCGATTTCCTGCGAGCCTCGCATTCAGTCCAGAATATCGGCTACGTTCTTGGCCTGCATGCCGTGCTGTTTGTGTGGTTCGCGATCGCCCGCGAGCACCTCGTGCTGACAGCCTACATCTGCATCACGCCGCTGGTCTGTGTGATCCATCAGCGGATGCTGTCGGAGTGGTATCACGAGGCGACGCACTACAATTTCGTGACATGGAAGGCATGGAACGATCCGATCGCGGACGCCTTCATGTCCTTTTTTCTCGGGCCTTCGGTCGCCGCGAACCGAACCCGTCACTTCAGGCACCACGCGGCGGATATCTATTTCGTCGATGACGATCCCGAGACCGCGATCTACACGGCTCAGTCGAGAGCCGATCTTGTCAAGGGCTTCGCGCGCGATCTGTCGGGGCTGACCGCGCTGCGCGCGTTCAAGGACGTCGCCCGTCCGAAGAAAGACGCGAAGCGCGCAACCGGCTATCTCAAGTTCTGGTTTCTGATCCTGCTAGCCGGCCATGCGATCGGCTTTTGCCTCACGGTGCTGGCCGGGTTCCCCGAGGTATACTTCTTCTACTACGGCGCCCTGCTGACGCTCTATGCCGCGCTCAACCGCTTGCGAACCTACGGCCAGCACGCGATCGTTCTCGACACCGGGACAACCGCTGTCGCTTCTCCGGTCTCGCGCACGATCTTCGGCAATGTCTGGGAGTGGCTAGTGTTGAACACGCCCGTGATGAAGTATCACCACGAGCATCACGCCCACCCGCACCTGCCGTATCGCGCGCTCGCCACCATGGCGCACGAAGCTGAGCACCACATCAACAGCCACACGACAAGCGTTGCGCATGTGATCGGTCCGTTCATCGCGGGCCGACCAGAGGTCCACCATCGTAGACTGCCCGGCCTGCGATAGCCCCCGACATTCCATTTTCTCCCCTCATCCGCGGAATTGGGAGTACGGGATCGAGCGGACTGTTCCGACACGGCTGCTGCGTTGTGCGCAGTGCGAGTCCATCTTTCAGGATCCATGGCCAAGCGCGGAAGAAGTCTCATCATTCTACACGGCCGACTATCAGGCGCACTCAGAAGGCAAGGCGCACCTACTCGGAACGATCCTTGAGCGCTACAGCTTGGCGCACGCGCGAGCGGTCGCCGAACAATACGGCATGGGCGCCCGGTACCTCGACTTCGGTTGTGGTCATGGCAACTTTGTCTCTGCACTGATGAAGATCGGCGTTTCCGACGTGCACGCCTTCGACTTCGTGAAGTACCCCGCGCTCGATCGCCTCGTCGGCCTGAGATTCTACCCCACCATTGACGACATTGAGGCGTCCGGTCAGGAGTTCGACGTGATCCGGCTCCATCACGTGATCGAGCATCTGACCGATCATGAGGGTACGCTGCGCCGACTGCGCGATCTCTTGAGTCCCAGGGGCCGCATCGTCGGACAGACGCCGAACGCCGCCCACTATACATCACGGCTCATGCGGAGTGCCTGGGGGCCGACGCATTATCCCTATCACACGCTAATCTTCTCGCCGCCGGGAATGAGCGCGCTCGCGGAGCGAGCCGGGCTCGCACTCAAGCGCACGACCTCGAACTATCTCCCCACTGCGTGGTCTATTACGAGCGAGAACCTGATCAAGCGTGCGTTCGGAATGAAGACGAGGGGGCGCCTGCCGATCTATTCGCTTCTCTTGGCAGCGAGCGCGCCGTTCGCATTTTTGGACAGATGGCTGACGCCGGCAGCATCGGCAAATTTTGATTTTGAGTTGGCTCGGCGCTAGAAATTAAGGCAAATCAAAGCCTCGCATCGAACGTTATGTAGTCGCTGCCGGCTGCCCGTTCCAGCTGCATGAATTGCCCGGTGGTAGGGCCAGACGCAGTCGCCGTCATCGTCGCTCGATGCCTGCCGTCCTACCATTGCCGCGAAGCGCTCCCGGCATTCAATCCCGTCTCGGATACGCGCTGCCGTCGTCCGATGGTCAAAACCACAGGATGAAGCCGGTACGATGGAGAAACGCGCGCGCCAGGACGTACATGTAGCCGATGGCTTCCTTGCGGAAGTAGAACTTGGACACGCCCTTGGTTCGAATGCCCTGGCCGGCGGCCACGTAATCGATTCGTCCGCCGTTCAAGAGAACCTTGAAGGTGATCTCGGGGCTGATGCTGAAGCGATTCTGGGTCAATCCGACTCCCAGAAGCTCGACCCGGCGGAACATCTTGAAGGCGTAGGTCGAATCCAGGATCGCGATCCCCAGCAGCCAGCGCACGCCGAGGCGGTAGAAGAACTGGTAAAACTTGTACTTGAAGGGAATCGTGTGCGCATCGTCGCGGTGGAGGTAGCGCGAGCACTGCACCATTGCGGCGCCGCTTTCCATGCGACGGTAGAACTCGGGAATGAGATTGATCGGGTCGACGGCATCGGCGGAGACGAATATGCAGTATCGCCCGACCGCGCTGGCGACGCCGTATCGCACCACCGCGCCGTAGCCGCGGCGGTGCAGCTGGCGCCTGACGACGCTGATGCGCATCGCCTGCCGCGCCTGGGCCGCGAACTGCATGGCCAGCTCGAAGGTGCGGTCGTCGCTCATGTCGTCGACGACGACGACCTCTGCCACGAAGTCGATTCCCGTCAGGACTGCGCGCAGCTGCTCGAGAATCGGAACGATGTTCTCCTCTTCGTTGAGGCAGGGCACGACGATGCTGAGGTCGACATTCGTTTGCCGGTCCGCCCGGTGCGGCGCTTCGGTCGTGGTCGCGGACGCGCCGATGTGCGGACTCGCGCTCATGCGGCGGTGCCGGGCGTGGGGAGCGAACTGCGAGGTCCGGATCGCCTACCTGGAGGCATCAGGCGTTTCATGGCCTTCCAGATCCCAGATGACGTAGCCGGCGACGCCGAGCAGGCCGGGCAGCATGGCCACGAACCTGAACGCGAGATAGATCGACGCATAGGGCGCCGGATCGTCAACGATCGGATCGATCAATCGACACACCGCCGCGAAGGCGGCCTCGCCGACCCCGATCCCCCCGGGGCTGACCGGAAGGGCGCTGGCGACGTTCGCCAGCACCCCAGCCAGCGCGAGGTCGCCGACGGGAAAGCGGGGAACCAGGCTGGTTCCCAGGAAGACGATGCTCAGAGCGCCGCACAGCGAGGAGAGCGCGGACAACGCCACGATGCCGAGGATCAGCAGGGGTGACCTGCGCAATCCGACCGCAAAATCCAGGACCTGTGCCAGCACGGCGGCCAAGCGCCCGCCAGGGCCGCGTCCAGCCGCTTGCCGCTTTTGCGCCAGCCTGCTCCCCCAAGCGATTGCAGCTGCGGCGCCGGCGCAGATCATCAGCAGCGCCCCGAGCACGTAGCCGCCCGCCTGATGAAGCGGATGCCCCGGTTGCCATGCGTCCTGGCGCGTCGCCAGCAGCAGCGCGGCGGCCGACAGCAGGCCAAGCACCGCGCAGGCGCGGTCGACGACGATCGTGAGCAGGGCCTCTGCGTTCCTGCCCGTTGCCCCGCGACACACGTAGATCGCGCGCGCCGCATCGCCGCCAAACGATCCTGGAAGCAGGATCGACAGGAACCCCGCGGCGAGAGACACCCGCGCGATCGGCCAAAATCCCCATGCGAAGCCGCGATTGCGGAGGAGCGAAAACCAGCGCATCGCCGAAAGAAGCAGCGCGAGAATTGCAGCAAGCGTTGCGAGCAGCACGCCTGTCGGGTGGACGGCGATCGTCATCAACCCCTCGACGCTGACCCATCCGTAGGTGAGCAATGCGGCAATGGCGACCGCGCCGACGCACAGCTTGAGCAGAGTGCTCCATCCGAAGCGGCGGCGTCCGGGCGCACCCCACGGACGGATTCGCGCCGATGAACCCAGCGGGCCGGTCATCTGCCTGGGACCGTGCATCGGCGGCGCGACCCGGCGCTGCGCCTCGCGCATTCAGGCAGGCGCGCGGCGGCGCGTTGGGCCGTAACCCGCGAGCCGCCCGCCACGCATCCCGCAGGCGCCAAAATCTGAAACCGCATCGCGCTCCTTTCGACAGCCGCACGGGCGTATAGCGCACCCCATGGCCGATGGCGAGCGCGGCGTCGCGGCCGCCCGAGGGTCGCCGGGCCGATGCCGAGAGGCCCGCCGAGGGTCAGACGATGAAGTGCGCAGCCTGAAGCTCGGCGACGAGCTTGCCCTCGATGGTGATCGAGTCGTGCGAATCGAGGCTGATGGTGGTGTCGTGTCCGTCGTTGCTCGCGCTGGCCATCAGCTGGTCGAAGGTGAGATGGGTGGAACGGTCGCTGAGGTCGATCCGGTCGACACCCTGGCCGACTGCATTGAAGCCGGTGATGCGGTCGTTGCCGATCAGGTCTCCGAAGCGGATCGTATCGTTGCCGGCGGTTCCTTCGAGGAGGTTGTCCAGGCTGTCGCCGGTGAGAATGCTGTCCGACGCGGTGCCGGCCGACATCGAGCCAGGCACGGTGGTGAGATTGAACGTGTCCCAGGTGCTCCAGTCGCTGCCGTCGAAGGCGCGCACCCACAGGGTTTCCGACCCAACGGCCTGGCCACCGCGCAGCCAGACATTGGCCAGGTCGCTCGCCGCAACCGTGATCGTCTCCCCGGCCGGATGCTGTGGGTTGCTCGGCGTCCAGAAGTAGCCGCTGCTGGCCCCCGGGCCGCCGTCCCAGAACTGGTACGTGGTGGCGGCATTGCCGTCCGGGTCGGCATAGGAAATCCAGCTGTTGACCCGGGACCACTCGTTGGTATGGAGGCTGTGGTCGGCGATCGTTGCGACCGGCGGGTTGTTCGGCACGGTGGTGAGATTGAACGTGTCCCAGGAGCTCCAGTCGCTGCCGTCGAAGGCGCGCACCCAGAGGGTTTCCGACCCTACGGCCTGGCCGCCGCGCAGCCAGACATTCGCGAGGTCGCTCGCTGCAACCGTGATCGTCTCCCCGGCCGCATGCTGTGGGTTGCTCGGCGTCCAGAAGTAGGCGCTGCTGGCCGCGGGGCCCCCGTCCCAAAACTGGTACGTGGTAGCGGCGTTGCCGTCGGCGTCGGCATAGGAGATCCAGCTATCCACCCGGGACCACTCGTTGGTATGGAGGCTATGGTCGGCGATCGTCGCGACCGGCGGGTTGTTCGGCAAGGTGGTGAGATTGAACGTGTCCCCGGTGCTCCAGTCGCTGCCGTCGAAGGCGCGCACCCACAGGGTCTCCGACCCCGCAGCCTTGCCGCCGCGCACCCAGACATTCGCCAGCTCGTTCGCCGCAACCGTGATCGTTTCCCCGGCCGCATGATGTGGGTTGCTCGGCGTCCAGAAATAGCCGCTGCTGCCCGCGGCGCCGCCATCCCAGAACTGGTACGAGGTGGCCGCGCTGCCATCCGCGTCCGTATAGGAGATCCAGCTGTCGACCCGGGACCACTCGTTGGTATGGAGGCTGTGGTCGGCGACGGTCGCCACCGGGGCCGTGTTGGGGTTCGTCACAAGCGTGAATGAATCCCATGCGCCCCAAAGGCTGCCGTCGTAGGCGCGTACCCACATGGTCTCGGACCCGGGCGTCGTGCCGCCGCGCACCCAGACGTTTCCCAGATCGCTCGCCGCGACCGTGATCGCCTGCCCGGCTGGCTGGTGCGGGTTGCTCGGCGTCCAGAAATAGCCGCTGTTCGACGCGAGGCCGTCATCCCAGAACTGATACTGGATGGCAGGGTCGCCGTTGGCGTCGGAGTACCCCACCCACCCAACGACCTGCGCCCATTCATTGGTGTTGACGCTGTGATTCGCGATCACCGACTGCGGCGCCACATTCGGGATCAGGGTGGTATTAGCCTGCACCAAGGCGACCGATTGATTCGCCGCTGTCACCAAGGTGATGAAACCGGAGGCGCTGTTGGTTCCATCAGCGTCTACCTGGATGAGGACGTCGTTGCCGGACTGCAAGAACCGAACGTACCCGGCCCCCACGGGGTCGATAGGACTGCTCAACCCGGTTACGAGGGCGGACAACTCGATTCTGTCCTCAGCCGTCAAATCGGTGATCGTGTCGTTGCCGAGGGGCGCGACATTGGTGCCGACGTTGCTCCACGCGAAATGATCGGCTCCGGCGCCGCCCGTAAGCGTGTCGCTGCCGTCACCGCCATACAGCCAATCGGCACCGCCGGAGCCCCGCAGCGTGTCGTTGCCGCGCTGGCCACGGATCACATCGGCGGCCGCGGTGCCGTTGAGCGTGTCGACGCCGGCGGTCCCTGCGAACAGGCGGTCGAGGACCGCCACGCCCCAGGCATAGGCATCGACGCGATGATAGGTCTGGCCGGTGTTCGCGACGTTGTCGTTCTCGTCGTCGCCGTCGTAGATGGTGACCGAGGAGCTCACCATCGTTGCGCGCAGGTCGCTCACCGACATCAGGCGGCCGCTGACCTGCAGCGCGAGTTCCTGCAGGTCGGCGACCAGCCCGGCGATGTGCGGTGCGGCCTGGCTGGTGCCGGAATAGGTCGAGAGGCCGCCGTTCCAGTAGGCGCCGGTGATCTGCCCGCCCGGGGCGAAGATCGTGCTCATCGTGGCGCTGCGCTGCGAGAACGAGGTGATCTGGTCGGGGCCGGTCGAGTAGTCGATCGCGCCGCTCCCCCAGTTGTAGGGACCCCCGGCGTAGCGGTCCCATACCGCGCCGACCGACCAGGCGTTGGGATCGGCCGACGGGGTCGCGACGCCTTGCGCCTGGTACTGGTAGAAGGCATTGCCCGAGGCCACCACGACCGCGCAGTTGTTGGCCGCGAGGGTCGCGATGTTGTTTACGAACGGCGAGTTGGTCGGCGCGTTGAGGTTGTCGCCGTAGCCCAGCGACATGTTGACCGCGACGATGTTGTAGGCGGCGCGGTTGGCGACCACCCAGCTGAGCGCCTCCTGAATATCGAGAGTGGATGCGGACCCGTTGCCGTCGGGAAACACCTTGAGCGCGATGATGTTGCAGCCCGGCGCCATGCCGGTATAGGTCGCGTCCTGCGAGGCGACGATGCTCGTCACGTTCGAGCCGTGGCCGTTGAAGTCGGACGCGTTGGCGTCGTTGCCGCCGGAGAAGTCGTATTGGAAGACGATCCGGTCGGCGACGCCGTTCGCGTTGGCGTCCGGCCCGAAGAACCCGTGGTTGACGTCGATGCCGGTGTCGATCACCACGACCGTCACGCCGCTGCCGTCGATTCCGGAGAAGCGCAGATCGCTGCGGAACTGGTCGAGATGGATCAGGCTGGTGTCGGCCTGCGCGGCGATCGTGGCACCGCCGTCCGCGAGCAGCTCTGCCGTGCGCGCCGCGACCGCGTCCGCAGCGACGCTGGTGGCTCCGATCTGCGGTAGGGGAGACTCGGCTTGGCGCACCGCGGCGGCCTCGGCGGCGGGTGGGGCGGAAGCCTCTGCCTGCGGCGCGCTGAGGGAAACGTTGGCGGGCTGCAGCGGATGCGTACCCTCGCGATCCCGTGCGTCGTTTCCGGCAACGGCCGTCGGCGCTTTCGCTGCGGCGGGCGCTGCCGCCTCTTCCAGCATGACCTGCGGCACGAATGCGAGCGCGGCGCCGTGCGAATGGCCGCGCGGCAGCGCGTCTGCCGCCTCGACCGGCGCGACGATCTGGCTGGCGCCGGCGGTCGCGCGTTCGGGGGCTGTGGCGATGCCGGGCAGCTCGGCCACGGCGGCCAGCGGGGCGAGGTCGTGATCGCCGCTCGCAGCATCGCCGGTGGCCGCCGGATCGGGGGCCGGAGCCTCCCCGATCACCTCGAGCAGATGGTCCTGAGCCTGATCGGTCCCGAGGGCAACCGCCGCCATTGCCGCCTGGGCGGCAAGCCCATCGGAATCGCGTCTCTCGCCAGCATGCGGCACCGCGTTCGGGCGACCCGACCCTTCGATCATGTCCAACCCCCGAGCCGACCCCGCTCGAACGACATTGTCGCGCGCATTGTAGCGCCAATCAGGTGAACAGATTCAATCATGCCCCGGCACCGATACGGAGGTACTCTCTGGTGCTGATTCGGCAGGTTAAGTAAAACTTGACTTTCGCCGTCCGCTTAAGTAGAATTCCAGTTGCCCCCCCGATGCCCTCTGATGATCCGACCAAACGGTAGTATGATACGGCAGAGGTCGGATTTTCAAGTGGTTGCAATAGCTTCGCACGGAACCACACTCTTTGCGTGCAAAAAGTGAATTTAAATTGGAAAATTTTTTCGGGGTCCGGAAGGGCTCGGCTCGCTGGCACGAATTTACACAGCCTCTAATGCGTCAGAATCGGTCAGCATTGGTCAGTTCAGTCAGCCTGGTGGCGGACCTGGAGCGCGCGATGTCGAGACTTCTTGGCTTTGAGAAGCATTCAAGCGCGATAACGGGTGGCAGGGTCCAAACATGCCACGTGGCGGAGCCGCGGTAATATAATACCAGAAGCGCGTTTTTCAGCCTGTTAACTGCATACGAAAATCGGTCAGTATCGGTCAGTCGCCAGCGTCGGACGGGTCATTCGATGTCGAGACTTGCAGCTTTGGCCAGTTCCGGATGGATCGTCCTGGTCATCGGCGCCTGGTGGATGATCGAGGTTGGTCCCGGCTGGCTGAGTGTCGCCAGCCGCTATCCGATGGCGGCCGCCGCGCGCACGGCCTTCGCCGGCCTGCTGACCGCCGAGTACATGCAATAGCGCCGTCAGCGCGTCGTCGGGAGGATCGTCCAGCGGCGCGCCCCCGCGCTCTCCCGGCATGCAAGGCGCGGCGGCGGTGCATCGCCATCGGCCTGAAGCTCGTATGCCGAGAACCGCTCGTCCGTATGGATCACCCGGACGCGCAGACCGGGGGGCGCTCGGCCCGGGTCGGGTTCGACCCCGAGCGCTCCGCGATGGGTGGCGCGATCGTAGACGAGAAAGCGCATGCCCTGCTCGTGCAGCCCCGACCACAGCGCCTCGGCTGGGGAGGATGCCTCCGCTGGGCGCGGGTCCCCGGAACGGTCCAGGCACTGAATCAGGTCCGGCCGCAGCGCATATCGGTACCACATCGCAAGATAGATGCGGTCGCCCGGCGCCGCGCGCTGGTTGAGGTCGGTCAGAATGCTCCATTCGGGCGAGGATACGGAGCCCGCGCCATGCCATGCATAGCTGAGCGCCGGGCCGATATAGGGATAATGCGCGGCGATCGCGGTCACGAGCACGACCGGGACCGCCGCTGCGGCGATCCATCGCAGGATGCGGGACGCCGCAAGCGTGGCTGCGGCGGCGCCGGCGGACGCGAACGGCAGCAAGAGCAGCAACGGCCCGAGAAAGTAACGCGGCGCGATGACCGAGGGCCGCAGGATCACCCAGGTTGCCATCGCGAGAAGACCGGCCGCGGTGACGAGGAGGAGGCGCCGGTCGATGGCCTGCCGCTGCGTCCGAAGCCAGACGACCGCAACGGGCAGGAACGCGAGGACGATCGGGCTGAGCGTTCCATGCTGCGCCCAATAGCGCCCATAAACGAGGACGAGTGGATAGGTGGCGACGAGCCATCGCGTCGTCGCCGGCGAGTACCACTCCTGGTCGAGCACAGACACGGCGACGCGATGGGAGTACAGAAACGGCGCGAGGGGCTCGCCGGACACCAGCGCATTTCTCACGATCTGGGGCGCGACCGCGAGCGCTGCGGCGCACGCGAGCACCAGCAGCGCGGGCACCGACCGACCGATCGCGCCCCGGATGCCGTCGCCGCCCTGGCGGGCGGCCGCGACAAGGCGCCAGCCCGCGACGACCGCGACCGCCATGCCGAGGACCGGCAAATAGCTGATCTTGGCAGCGACGGCGAACCCCGACAGCAACCCGGTCACCAGCGCGACGGCATGGCGTCGCTCGCCGCCCAGCCGTAGCGCCCAGGCCACCGCGGCCACGCCGATGGCGGCGGCGAGGAGGTCGGTCTTGCCGTCCCACAGGACCCTGGTCATGCCCGTGGAGGTGAACAGCGCCGCGATCGCGATCCAGCACCCGCGCGCATCGAGCCCGCAGCTGCGCGCGAGCCCCCAAAGCGACATCGCGAGCCCGACGCTGGCGACCCACGTGAATAGCCGCGCCGGCAGTTCGCTTCCGAGCACCATCAGCGCTGCATTGTGGAGCTCTGCCAGCATCCAGATTTCGCTGAACGACTCGAACCGCGGGAGCGGCGCGATCGCGCCCGTCGCTGCCGTAACTTTCGCGAATGCCAGATAGAAGGCTACGGCATCGGCTCCGGGCTGCGATGGGCTCAGCAGGGCGAACACGGCGATCAATGCGACGGTCAGCGCCTGGACGACGCGGTCGCCAATGCTGCCATGCCGCCATGCAGCGGCGAGCGTGGTCCATCCCGCACCGGCTATCTCGCCCAAGGCGGATCGAGACACATAGGCTGCGCACAGTCCCATGATGCCGGCTGCCGCGACCACCGGCGCTAGGAGCCAGCCGGCCGCGCCGAGCAGCAGCCACGCGGATCCGAACAAGCCGCTTCCCAGCGCGAAACAGCTTCCCAGCACCATGCCGGCCGGCAGCGGATCGTCGGCCGAGTCGACGATACGAAGCCGGCACATCACGAGAAGGCCGGTTGCCGTGAGGGCAAGCGCATAGAGCGCGACCAGCACAATCGCCCACGCCACGCTCAGGATCTGCCAGTCAGGCATCGGTTGGTGCTCGGCCGCAGGTCAATCGTCGGCGCGCTCGCCCGGCGTCGATGCCAGCGCGGCTCGCTTGAAGGCGAGGAGCGAGGTGCCGCTGTAGGCCAGCGCGGCAAGGCCCAGCGACGAGGACGACGCCATGACGATCGCCTGCCAGGCGAGCGCGAACGCCACGGCCTCGGGGCCGGAGCGCCCCAGGAGGTCGAGCCCGAACACCACGGCGAACTGGAAGGTCCCCACCTGCCCGGGGGGGCCCGGTACCAGGGACGACAGCATGACGAACACGAGAATGTACCAGCATGACAGCAGGTCGAGACCGAGGCCGAACGCGGTCGCGCAGCACCAGGCGATCATGATCTCCGTCAGCCAGATCGCCGCCGTCATGAGCGTGAACTGAGCGAGCGCTCGGGGCTTGCCGAGAGCGCCGAGGCCGTCGACGAAGTTCTCCATCATGCCGACGGCGCGCCCGCGCAGCTCGCCGCGCAGGAACGGCAACCGCTCGACCACGGCCCGCCGCCGCTCGGCGCCGAGCCGCACGGCTGCGACCAGCACGGCGAGGCCCACGAGCGTCGAGCACGCGACCAACGCGAGCGCCCAGCGCAGCCAGGCCGACCCGGAGAAACCGACCAGCACGGCGGCGATCATGATCGTGGCCACGATGAGGTCGAGGACGCGCTCGGTCGCGATTGTGCCGAGCGCCCGGCTCTTCGGCATTGCCGCGAGCTGCCCGACCGCGTAGGCGCGCACCAGATCGCCGACCCGCCCAAACATCACGTTGTTGGCGAGGTATCCCAGCAGCAGGGCCGCGTAGCTGTCGAGACGCTCGGGCCGCTGCGCGCGGCCGAACAGGCGACGCCAACGCTCTCCGCGCGTCGCGAGGTTCACGATCACCAGCGGCACAACGAACCCGATCCAACCGAGATGGGCGTGGCGCAGCGCCTCGCCGAGCTGCGTCGGGCTGATCTGTGCCAGCACCCAATAGAGTGCCGCGGCGCCGATCGCCAGGCCGGCGCCGTTGATGAGCGCGGCGTGCCGCCGCGTCATGTGCGGTTCGCCTTCGAGCGGACTGGTCGCGCCGAATTGCCCGCCCATAAGACATCGGCCGGCATGTTGCGGACCACCGCCGCCCCGAGGCCGCGCAGCGACCGGTCACCGATGCTCACGTCGTCGCGCACGACGGAGGCGGCGCCGAGATAGGCCCTGCGGCCGACCCGCACACCGCCGGAGACCACGGCGCCCGCGGCCAGCGCGGCATACGCCGCGATCATCGAGTCGTGGCCGATGATGCAACCCGGAAGGATCATGACGTGTTCGTCGATGCGCGCGCCGTGATTGAGCGGCAGCGCCTCCTGGATCCTGCGGGCGAGATCATTGATGCGCGCGTCGAGCCGCGGCCGCCGCCGGGCGACCAGCACGGATGCAGCGCGGGGCTGATCGCGAAGAAAGTGCTGAATCCGAGCTTGTGCGCCAGGGCAAAGCCGACAGCAGGCGGCCGCCGACCTGCAGCGACAGCTCCGGCATGTCGGCGACGTAACGGGAGCTATGGTTGCTCATGTTTTCCCTATTGCCGGACAAGAGATCCATACAATTGTTCATGCTGCAGGATTACTTTGTCCCAGTGAAAATAGGAATGAATAAATTGAGCTGCATTATAACCGATTTGCTTGCAGTGTTGAGGGTTGTCTAAAAGCGTTACCAGCGCACGATAAACATCTTCCACATCCGTTGGTCTAGGGAGATTGATAAGGTTGCGCCCATTGCTCAACCCTCCAGCTCCGTGAGTATCTTCAGAGCAACAAGCAATAATCGCCTTGCCATAATGCATTCCTTCCAGACATGCAATGCCGAGAGAGGGAATATTTTGTTGGTAGAGCCACATAGCTTCAAATTCAGCCATGGAATGATAGGCAGGAATCAGCTCATGAGGCTGCACACCGGTGAACACCACAAAATCGCTGATTCTCAAATCCCTGACCAATTTTTCCGTTGGCGGGTATCCCCTTGACCCCACGAATACAAGACGGACATCCGGATATCGCTTCACGACCCTGGCAAACGCTTTTACCAAATCAATACGGTTACGCAAAGCGTGTAAATGGCCGAGAGATAGAATCACCCGTTTGCCAGCCAATCCCCAAATCTCCCGCAATGCGTTCACATCATTGTCAGCAGGAGGGGAAGGTAAGCTTATTCCATAAGGAATGACGCACCCATCTGTACGGCCGAACCTCTCGCTCACGTAAGATAAGACGTTATAGTCCGGGCAGATGATGGCTCGCGCCTTACGAATAACAAAGTATCCCAAAAAATGGCGATCAATAGCAGCCAAAACCGCATGATAAAATCGATTAGTATGAATAATCGCCGTATGCATGGTGACTACGGCAGGAATTCCTAAACTCCGGGAAAGATAAATGCCGTTGAGTGCCATATCAAACATATGGTTGTGAATGTGAAGCACATCGACATTTCTATCTCGTATAATTTTACGCATACGAGCAATGTTTGAAGGCCGCATGGTGGAATTCAACCATGCGAAGTTCATGCTTATGCCCATCCGCGGCAGCTTCAGACAAGGTAACCGATAAACTTCAACCCCTTCGGGGGTGCGCTCGCATTCACTGTCCTCGAGGCTCAAAGTCGCAGTAAAAACAATTACATTATGCCCCCGCCGCGCCAGATTTCGCGCCAGGTCGGAGCACTGGATGGACGACCCCGTTCCCACTGGAGGAAAAAGATTGGTCAGCATTGCAACGGTGAATTTTTTCACGAGTCACTGTAGTGGTAAAAGAGGACCGTGTCCCAGGAAGTGGGCGAGGGGCGCGGGGATCGAAGCCGCACTCCGGCAGGTTCGGCCGCAGGGTCAGGCAGGCACAGCGGACAGCCTGACGATGGGATCATCGCTGACGGGTGCGATGGTTTCCAGGGCCATGTAGCGGGCACGCTGGATGGCCCTCTAAGCCGTTGATCTATCCGATCTCTTGATTCGAAACCACGGAAGTTGGGTCTTGGGCGAAGGCGGTGGCGATGAAGGCGGCGACGACGCGGCGATCCTGGCGGCCGGCATGGGCCAGGACGTTGCGCATGAAGCGGACGCCGCAGCGCTGCCAGGACGCAATTCAGCACCTTGGCGGCGGCGGCCTTAAGGCCCGCGTGGGCGTCCGAGATCACCGGCTTGACGCCGCGCAGGCTGCGGCGCGCGAGCGTGCGCACGAATTCCATCCAGAAGGCCTCGGCCTCCGAGGCGCCGATCGTCATGGCGAGCACCTCGCGACGGCCATCGCGGTTGACCGCGACCGCGATGATCAACGCCACCGAGACGATGCGCTTCTGCTGGCGCACCTTGACGTAGGTCGCGTCGAGCCGGACATAGGCCAATCTCCTTCGCGCGGTCGAGCTTCGGGATGCACAGCTCGACCGCGCCGGGACGCGTCTCCACATGCGGTTGCGCTAGCCGTTGCGCTGATTGAGCCGATCGGCGCTGCGTTCGCCGTGCACCGCACCGGTCAGACCTTCGACCTCGAGCTCCATCAGGCGCTGCGCCGCAAAGCCGATCATCCGCGGGCAGCAGCTCGGCGTCGCCGCTCTTTCTCCTACCGGTTTTTATTCAACCAGCGCTCAAATCTTTCTTTAGCCCCATTGAGAATGACCGCTCCCGACGATGAAATCATGCTGTCGTCGGGCAAGCTGTTTTTCACAACAGATCCAGCCGCTATTACGCAATTATTGCCAATTGTAACCTCGTTATAAATAATCGCCCCGGTGCCGATAAAGCAGTTGCTGCCAATTGATGCGATGCCGCATATATTAACCCCCTGAGCGATGAAACAATTCTCGCCCACGATAGAATGGTGCGCAATATTACATCCCATGTGAATTATAGTATTATTTCCAATACGGACATTATATTGAATAACGCTGTTTTCCATAACATACACATGCTCTCCCAGTGTAGCTTCGGGAGAAGTTACTGCCGTACTGTGCACATACGTAATAGGCGTAAACCCTTTATCCCTCATCGTTGCATATACTCTTTGCCGCACTGAGTTGAGACCTGTATATCCGATAGCAGCATAATAACAAATACGAGGTGCATCTATATCGCTAAGGGCGCAAACTGGCCTTCCCAGAAAATGCGTACGGGTCGGGCGATCCTCAATAAATGAGGAAATGTAGCACGAACTATCGTGAACCAAATGAGTGAAATACATTTCTCCAATACTGCCACAGCCGAATATTATGACTTCGCTGTTATTATGAGGTGGTAATACAGGCATTCCTATTCTCTCATTTTTTCGATGACGCGCGCTTGTTTTTTAAGTAGGCGAGATAGGATAAGCACCCCTGCCGCAAAGAGATCTCAGGAGTGTAATGCAAGTGCTCGGAGGCAAGTGTGCGGTCCACGCGCCAATCCCAGCCCTCTTGCGGATCCGGCGTACCGGAAAAGCCTACGTCACGCATCGATTCGCCGGCACACGCTAAAGCCAATCGCGCAAACTCGAGCATAGAAATACTCTCCGGACCGCCCAAGTTATAGCAACCATCGCCATGACGTAAAGCCTGCACACATGCGCGGGCAACATCACTTACATGAACAAAGTTCTGCATTCTCGTCCCGGATCCCATAAGAAAAATTGACTCACATTCCAATGCCGCATTCAAAAATTTATGAAATACGCGATTTTCAGGCATTCCTGGGCCGTATGGAGATGTGATCCGTAAGGCAACGACCCTCCGTTTTGCCAGTCGTGAATATGCCAGGGCCGCAATCTCTCCAAGATACTTGCTCAGGTGATATAGAGTTTCGGGCTTTGCCGGGTGAGTTTCCTTTATTGGGGTTTCCACAGGCTTTCCTATGACAGGCAAGCTTGATGCATATACAAATACTGACGCACGGGAGCGCTCATATACCTCAAGTAAATTCGCCGTACCCGCCGCATTTATTTCCAACAATTTGTAATCTGAACATTGCCCCGGTTGAACTGCGGCAAGGTGGAATATCGCGTCAAACGAATACGATACCTCCATCTGGGACAAAAAAGCTTTATCCGTGATGTCGCCAAATAGCGGAGTTATGGCCCCATGGATGGGTGTAAAAGGCGAGCGACTCAACGCCAGGACAATCCATCCAGTCCTATGGAGGACCGAACAAAGCTCCCGCCCGATGAAGCCGTTTCCTCCCGTCACCAATGCGATAGGCATGTCTAACCAGCCACCGTTTCATCGGGAAAAAATACTTCATGCAATCGACGCAGGATGACCCCTCGCCGGTAAGGAAAAAATGGCTCAATGCGTTCATTCAATAAATGCTTTCGGATCAATAAATCAGGTTCGTTATACCCCGTCAAAGCCCGCAGAGACGTGGTTCCCGAGAAGCGAGGGTTTATTTCCAAAAGCCACGCCTTACCTGCCGAAAAACGGCACTGCACGTTTATTGTTCCGCGTACTCCCAAAGAGAGTGCCATGTCTTCGCACTGCTTCGCCAAGGTGGGGAAGCTCTCCACAATACCCTGTGAGATACCAGTACTCACAGTCAAGTATGCCCCCAATTCCTCTCTGCCGGTGCGATTGGGAATACGGGTCCGAACACTTAAGGCCGACTGCAAATAACGCCGGAGAACAATGCTGTTCAGGAGGTTGCCGTCCATGTCCGCCAGGACGCCCACGGTGTACTCATGGTCCGGCGTACCCACATATTCTTGGGCTACAAATTCCGAGTACACTTTCAATAACGATCTTGCATAGAAATCCCGCTCTTCCGGGTCTTGCGCAATGAAGACGTTGGCAGATCCGCCACTACCTCGGGAGGGTTTCAGTACCATGGGGAACAAGTCAAAGCCGCGAATATCGGACAGTTCAGCGACACGCCGAAACTGTGGAATTTCAAAACAATTTTTCGCCAGGCGGTCGAACAATGTATTCTTGTCCAGGCATATTTCGATAAGCTCATCGCTATTGATCGGTAGAAAAATTCCGGCATCGAGAAAAAGCTGACGATGCTTGCTCACCAGCCGCAGCTCATTCTCTGATCCTGGAAAAAGAACATCTATGCTGTGCGCCCGACAAGCAGCCACCAAAGAGGAAAGATAGCTTTCATTATTGGCAAACGGCAAAATACAGGACGTATCTGCCATCTCGAAGCCGGTGCTGTGTCGTGAAACATCAGCCGCGACGAGATGATATTTCGTTTTCGCAAGGCGCAAGGCCTTCAATATCTGCTCGCCGAAGCTTCCGCCCCCTACCCCGGTGACGAGCACGTTAATCGAGGACATTGAACGCTCATCAATTGCGTGGGGCTTATCCGTCGGCGGCGCGAACGCCGGGAGCCGCTGCCGCGAAAAAGCCCGGGGCCTCGGATGGCCCACGAGAGAGTGTGCCCCAACAAGCCGCGGGCGCCAAGTGCGCGCCCACCCTTTGCGGCTTCACCTTCGCGCGGGGGCGACACGGCAGCGGACCCATCACCGGCGGGTAGAGATTGGTCAGCATCGCTATGCGGGGCATGGCGTTCCTCGCGGCCTGGCCGCGGCGCTCGGCGATGGTCTGGGCCGCCAGGAGCCGCCCGCGGCACGCAAGGGGGCCTTCATCTCACAGCGCAGCCCTGACTGCTTCGACGATGCGGTCCTGAGTCGCCTGATCGAGATACGGGTGCATGGGGAGGCTGAGCACCTCCCGCGACAGGCGTTCCGAGACCGGCAGCCCGTTGCCCGCCACGGGGTGGCGGTCGTAGGCAGGTTGCTGGTGCAGCGGCGTGGGATAGTACACCGCCGTTGGCACGCCCTTCTCCTTGAGGCGCACGGCAATAGCATCGCGGTCGCGTCCGGGCAGTCGCAGCGTGAACTGCGCCCAGACGGACTCGAAACCAGCCGGGATCGCCGGCACTTCCGCGACGTCGCGCAGCAGGTCACAGTAGCGCCGGGCGACGGCATCGCGCCGGACGGCTTCGTCCGGCAGCAGCTTCAGCTTCTCCAGCAGGATCGCCGCCTGGATCGTATCGAGCCGGCTGTTCATGCCGACCCGGGTATGCTCGTACTTGTGCGATCCCTGGCCGTGCGACCTCAGGCTCCGCAGCACGGCCGCGAGCCCGTCGTCGTCGACCATGATGGCGCCGCCGTCGCCGTAGCAGCCCAGCGGCTTCGCGGGAAAGAAGCTGGTCGTCGTGATCTCGGCGAGCGCGCCGACCGGGCGTCCGCGGTGCTTCGCCCCGCAGCTCTGCGCCGCGTCGGCGATGATGCACATGCCGCTGGCGGCGACGATCGCCGCGATGCGGTCGTAGTCCGCCGGCAGCCCGAACAGATCGACCGGGATGATCGCGGCGGGGCGCAATCCGGCCCGCACGGCCGCGGCGATGCCGGGCTCGATCGACGCGGGATCGAGATTGAAACTGTCCTCCTGGACGTCGATGAACACCGGCGTCGCCCCGCATGAGACGACCGCCTCGGCGGTCGCGCAAAAGGTGAACGACGGCACGAGCACGGCGTCGCCGGGCCCGATGCCCTTCGCCATCAGCGCGAGCTCTAGCGCATCGGTGCCGTTGGCGCAGGAGACGACGTGCTTCACGCCGCAATACGCCGCGAGCCTGCGCTCGAGCTCGGGCACCTCCGGTCCCATGATGTAGCGGCCGTGGTCGAGCACCCGCTTGAGCGCCTCGTCCATCGCCCCCCCCAGCCTGCGTCGTTGCGCGCCGAGGTCGATGAACTCGATCGGGGCGCCGCGCGTCGCTCCTTCTGCCGTCACGAGATCTCCTCGATTCTGTCGGATCCGATTTCCCGATAGCGTCGACCCGTCCGGCGGCACACGAGGTCGGCGCCAAGCCGCTCGCCGGCGTGGCTCACCCATCCGATCCGCCGCGCCGGATTGCCGACCACGAGCCCGAATGCCGGCACGTCGCGGGTCACCACGGCGCCCGCGCCGATCGTGCAGTATTCGCCGAGCGTGACGCCGGCGATAACCGTGGCATTGGCGCCGATCGTCGCGCCGCGCTTTACCAGCGTGCGGCGGAACTCGTCCTTCCGTTCGACCTCGGCGCGGGGGTAGAGCACGTTGGTGAAGGTGCAGGCCGGGCCGCAGAAGACCCCGTCCTCCAGGACGACGCCTTTGTAGATCGACACGTTGTTCTGGATCTTGCACCCGTCGCCGACCGCGACGTCAGGCCCGATCGCGACGCCCTGGCCGACGATGACGTTGCGGCCGATCGTCGTGCGGGGAAGGACGTGGGAGAAATGCCAGATCTTCGAGCCGGATCCGATCGCGACATCCGCGTCGATATAGGCGCTCTCGTGGACACTCACCCCCGTGAAGCGCTGTCCCACCGGTTCGGCGGCGGCGGCCGGCGCCTTGCCGTCCCCGCGGCGCGCGGCGTCGATCTCCGCCTGCTCCGCCCTGATCGAGCGCGTCGCCGCAGCGAGCACCTTGAGGACGCGGAGGCCCTCGTGATGATCGGTGCGGGGCGACGCGCCGGTCTTGATGCAGTCGAGGAAGTGCTGGCACTCCAGCCGCAGCGGCTCGCCCTGGACGAGCTCGACCCGCTTCGCGTCGGCCCTGGTCGGAGTCGGCGCGCCGTCGCGCCAGGCGATCTGGTGCGGATAGACGAGGAGCTTGTCCTCCCACGGCAGCGCATCGTCGAACACGGCCATGGCATTGTCGCCGACGACGACGAGGCGCTGCTCCTTGAAGGGATTCAGCCAGCACACGAAGATGTGGGCACTGGCGCCGTTCCGGAAGGTGAGATTCGTCACCGTCACGTCGGCGATCTCGCCGTGCAGATAGCTGGCGCCCTCGGCCACCACGCGTATCGGCTCCTCGCCCACGAGGCTCAGGATCATCGAGATGTCGTGCGGCGCGAAGCTCCAGAGGATGTCTTCCTCCCGCCGGATCTTCCCGAGATTGAGCCGGTGGGAGTAGAGGTACTGGATACGCCCCAAGGCGCCTGCCCGCACCAGCTCGAGCATCTTCACGAAGGCAGGATGGTATTGCAGCAGGTGGCCCACCATCAGGCGGCGGTCCACCCGCTCGGCCACTTTGCACAGCGTCTCGGCGTCGGCCACGTTGAGAGCCATCGGCTTCTCGACCAGCACGTGCTTGCCGGCCTCGAGCGCCTCGCGCGCATAGCGGGCATGCAGGCCGACGGGCAGCGCAATCACGACGCCGGCGATCGCGCGATCCAGCAGGACCTCGTTCCAGCTGCGGTGAGGAACGGCGTACTGCTGGGCCAGCGGCTCGGCCGCCTTGGCGTCGGAATCGACGATCGCCGCGAGCGCGCCGAGCTCACCCATGTTGCGGACGATGTTCTTACCCCAATAACCCGATCCGATGACGGCAACCGCGGGAGAAGGGCGATTGGCACTGGAATTCGCGACCATCCGTTAGTCCGCTCGCCTCGGTCCGGATACAGCCTGGCAAGAATGAGCCTGGGACACCGCGCACCTGCCACGAAGGTCTGGGCGGCGCCGGAGCAGCGGACTCTGACGCGTGAAAATCGCACGCGCTTTTCGAGCTTTATCGCGGCCCGCGCCGTGCAGTCGAAAATGGAGAAGCTGCCCCGGTCCGTCGTCCACTTGCCATCCGACACGAGATCCCCGTGTCGAAACCCCTTGTCCCCCGGGCATATAGCGTATGCCGGGGCCCCTGACGAGCGCAATGTTGCCGCGGGCCCGCCGCGCGAGCGGGATCGAAAACGCGCGGCGATCGGCGGAGGGAGGCTGCAGGAGGGGAGGGTCCGAGGGCCGCTATTTCACAGCCAGGATGGTGTCCGCGACGTAGTCGTAGTCTTCGAGCGTCATGCGATTGTGGAGCGGGATCGCCATGCTGGACCTGAACGCTTCCAGGGCACCGGGATAGTCATCCGGAGCCAGCCCGAACCGCGTCCGGTAGTACCCCAGCATGTGGACGGCATGGGTTCCGGGTCGGGTGCCGATCCCTCCCCGGTCGAGATGCTCCATCAGCGCGTTGCGCGTCAACGGAGCCTGCCTGCCGTCGACCCGGGTGACGTAGGACTGCCAGGCATGCCGCGCCGGCGGCGGCGGGATGTCGGGCAGCCGCAGCCACGCGCAGCCGCCCAGCCGCCGCTGATAGTGCTCCACGCCGGCGCGGCGTTCGTCGATGAAGCGGTCGAGCTTGCCGAGCTGGACCCGGCCGATCGCGGCCTGCAGGTCGGTCATGCGGTAGTTGAATCCAACGGCGTCGTGGTCGGCCATGGCGTGCGGAGGCGACGGGCCCGTCGCGTCCGGCGCGACTGCACCGTGGTTGCGCAGCGACCGCGCGCGCCGCGCCACTTCGGGGTCGTCGGTCGTGATCATTCCGCCTTCGCCGGTCGTGACCGACTTGCGGGGATGAAACGAGAAGACCCCGGCATGCCCGAGCGTTCCTGCGGGGCGGCCGTCCCACCTTGCGCCCGCCGCGCAGGCCGCGTCCTCGACGATCAGCGTGCCGGCAGGGACGATCGCGCGGATCGCGCCGAGGTCGGCGCACAGGCCGAAGAGATGCACCGGGATCACGGCGCGGGTCCGCGGCCCGATGCGGCGCGCGAGATCGCGCGGGTCGAGATTGAACGTGGCGGGATCGACGTCCACGAAGACCGGGGTGGCGCCGCAAAAGACGACGGCATTGGCGCTCGCCACCCAGGTGAACGCCGGCACCACGACCTCGTCGCCCGCGGTGATGCCGAGCGCCAGAAGTGCCAGATGCAGGCCGGTCGTTGCCGAGCTGACGGCGACGGCGTGCTTGACGCCGAGATATGCGGCGAAGGAGGCCTCGAACGCCTCGACCTCAGGCCCTTGCGTCAGCCAGCCGCGCTCGATCGGCCGGCGCACGGCATGCCACTCCTCGTCGCCGAGCGCAGGTGCCGCCAAGGCGACCCGTCGGGACTGGATGCTTGCAGCAATTCGTGAAGCCATTGGCGCGCCAACCTTGGATTGCAGGATGTCTCGCGACTGACCTCAGACGGCCGCCGCCTGTCGATAGTGTGCTGCCGTGCGTTGAATGCCCTCTTCCAGCCCGACCTTGGCCTCGAAGCCGAGAAGCTCCCTTGCCTTCTTGACGGCGGGGATGCGCAGCTCGACGTCGGCGGAAGCGCGTGGCACGAACCTGATCGGCGATCGCGATTCGAGGACGCGCACCACGGTATTGGCGAGCCCGTAGATGGTTTCGACGCTGCGCGCGTTCCCGATGTTGAAGGATTCGCCGACCGCCTTGGGGTGGGACATCGCGAGCAGGACGCCCTCCACCATATCGTCGATGAAGCACCAGGCCCTGATCTGCGTGCCGTCGCCGTGGATGTCGATCGGCAGGTTGCGGAGTGCGCGCTCGATGAAGATCTTGAGCGCGCCCTCGCCGATCTGGCGGGGGCCATAGATGTTGAAGGGGCGAACGACGCTGGCCGGCAGGCCCGTCTCCTTGTGATACGCGATCGCCAGGTGCTCCTCGGCCAGCTTGCTGACGGAATAGGTCCAGCGCGCCTCGCCGACCGCGCCGATGACCGCGCGGTGCTCCTCGCTGGCGCCGAAGGCGAAGCTGCCGAAGACTTCGCTGGTCGAGAAGCAGACCACGCGCTCGCAGTCGGGCAGGCGAGCCGCCTCGGCGAGCACGTTGGCCGAGCCGATCATGTTCACTTCCATCGTCCGGACCGGGCTCTTGATGACCGTGTCGATTCCCGCGATACCCGCGCAGTGCACGATCAGCCGGCATCCCGCCATCGCCTCGCGGATGCGTTCGCGGTCGAGGACGTCGCCGACGATCAGCCGCAGGTTCTTATGCTCGCCGATGAGCGACTGTGCCAGCGAGTTGCGCGCGAGGTTGTCGTAGATGACGATCTCGTTCGCCTCCACGAGGCGGTGTGCGAGCGCAGTGCCGATGAAGCCGGCCCCACCGGTGATGAAGATCTTCTTTCCGACTATCTCCATGCGAGCACCTCGCGCGAGCCGCCGGCTGTCAGCGGTCGAATTCTAGAGGGAGTTTCAGGCGGAGCGAATCGCCGCAGGATCCTTTGCCGAAACGAGGAAGAGGCACTACCCGATGCCGTGATGATAGCCGAGCACGATGCGCAGCACGGTCTCGCAGACGTCGCGGCGACGGTACTCCGGCGGCGCCTCCCAGCGCGGCGGCGCTTCGAGCACCCAGGTCGCGGCGCGCGCGATCGTATCGCGCGCCACGCCGGTGATGACGTTGCCGCCCCATTCCACGGTTTCCGGCCGTTCGGTCGTATCGCGCACGGTCACCACCGGCACCTTCAGAATGGCGCATTCCTCCTGCACGGTGCCGCTGTCGGTCAGCACCGCGCGCGCGCCCTGCTCGAGCGCCACGAAGTCGAAGAAGCCGAACGGCTCGAGAAAACGCAGATCGCCGGTCTCGGCGCCGGCGCCGCGCCGTGCCAGCTTCTCGCGGGTGCGCGGGTGCGTGCTCACCACCAGCGGGCACGCCTGCGCCCGCGCGACGGCGTCCAGGCCGGCGACGATCTCTTCGAGCCGCGCCGGATCGTCGACATTCTCGGCACGATGGATGGTCGCGAGCAGGTATCCGCCGCGCGCGAGGCCGAGCCGCGCCAGGGCACCCGAGCCCTCGATCGCCGCGCGATGATGGTCGATCACCTCGCCGATCGGATTGCCGGTGACGAAGATGCGCTCGCCGGCGATGCCCTCGCGCAGCAGGTTCGCCCGGCTGCGCTCGGTGTAGGGCATCAGCACGTCGCTCGAATGGTCGATGATCCGCCGGTTGACCTCTTCCGGTACGCGATCGTCGAAGCAGCGGTTCCCCGCTTCCATGTGGAAGACCGGGATGCCCATGCGCTTGGCGACCACCGCCGCGAGCCCGGAATTCGTGTCGCCGAGGCTGAGCACGCGGTCGGGGCGAACCTCCTGGAAGACGCGCTCGCAGCCGAGCATGATCTGGCCCGCCTGCTCGGCGAATGACGCGGCGCGCACGCCGAGCTCGCGGTCGGGGCGGCGCACGCCGAGCTCGCGGTACATCACCGCCGAGAGCTGGGGGTGATGGTTCTGGTTGGTGTCGATCAGCACGTGCTCGGCGCGCCGGTCGAGGCCGGCGACGACGAGCGACAGGCGGATGATCTCCGGCCGCGTGCCGAGGACGGTCGCGATCCTCACCGCTGCGCGCTCACCGGACCGGCCTCATCGCAGCACCTCGTTCTCCGCCGGGCGCGGTATGTCGTGGAGCAGGCCGTGGCTGTCGAGCAGCGCCGCGACGCCGTCCAGCGCGAGGACCTCGTCGCCCGAGCTGTACTCCTTGGCCAGGCTCGGTCCTTCCGGGGTCGTCGCCAGCTCCGGCAGGATCGGGTCGATCACCAGATGCTCGCCGCTGCGCCAGGTCCGGTGCGCCTCGTCCTCGGAAACCAGGATCTCGTGGATCTTCTCGCCGGGGCGCACGCCGATCAGCTTGGTCTCGATCTTGCGGTCGCCGATCAGCGCCTTGGCGACGTCGACCATGCGCGCCGCGGGCGCCCGCGGCACGAAGGTCTGGCCGGGTCGCGCGCGCGCGAGCGCCGCGAACACGATATTGACCGCATGATCGAGGCTGAGCAGGAACCGGGTCATCCGCTCGTCGGTGATGGTGATCGGCCCGCCTTTGCGGATCTGCTCGTGGAACAGCGGGATCGCGGAGCCGCGCGATGCGAGCACGTTGCCGTAGCGCACCAGGACGAAACGGGTGTCAGGCGCATCGAGATTCGCGCGCGCGAAGACGCGCTCCTGGATCGCCTTGGTCATGCCCATGACATTGACGGGCTTCACCGCCTTGTCGGTCGACACGCCCACCACCGCTTCGACCGGCAGGCGATGCGCGCGGATCGCCTGCACGATGTTCGAGGGGCCCATGATGTTGGTGCGCACCGCCTCGATCGGGAAATACTCGCAGTTCGGCACCTGCTTCAGCGCCGCGGCATTGAATACCACGTCGATGCCGCGCAACGCCGAGGCCACCGTGTCGAGATCACGCACGTCGCCGATCCGGAACTCGATCAGCTCGCCCGCGCGATGGTAGATGACGTCCTCGCTGTCGCGGCCGCGGCTGCGGTACTCGAGCTGCAGGAAGTACTGCTTCGCCTCGTCGCGCGACAGGACGACGATCTTCGCGGGCGTCCCGGCGTCGCCTTTGAGCAGGCGGCGCAGCAGGGTCTTGCCGAGCGAGCCCGTGCCGCCGGTGATCAGGACGCGCTTGCCGTCGAGCAGTTTGGTCATGCAACCCTTGCCTCGTTCCACAGACCGGCGCGCGCCGCCTCGCGCGCCATCTCGTCGATCATCGCCGCCCAGGACGGCGCAGCCCAACCCGTCGCCGCTGCGAAGCGGCTGCCATCCAACCGCCGGTCGATCGCCACGGTCTCGTCGCGGACGATGGCGCTTCCCGTGCGGTAGCGCTGTTCGAACAGCTGCAGCAGATCGTACTTGGCGATGCCCGGGCCGGCGACCTGCCATGTGCCCTCGAGCGTCGGAAACTCGACGGCGATCCGGCCGACCAGCGCGGCCATCGTGTCGGTGGTGACACCCGAGAACAAGGCGCGCGCGTAGCCCTTCACGGCGCGGCCGCGCTGCCCGAGGAACCAGCCGAGCAGCCCGTGGGCGCTGCCGAGCTCGTGGCCGACGATCGAGCTGCGCAGGGTGAGGCAGCCAGGGCCGCCGACCTCGCCGAGAAGCTTGGTGCGGCCGTAGAGGTCCGGGGCGTCGGGCGGGTCGCTCTCGCGATAGGGGCCGCCCTTCCCGGCGAAGACGCAGTCCGTGCTGAAATGGACCAGCCGCGCCCCGCGCTCGCGTGCGAGGCGCGCCAGCTCGTGCGGAAACAAGGCGTTGATGCGGATCGCCACGGCGGGATCGGACGCCGCGTCGAGCTGCTTGACGACGCCGATCGCGTTGACGACGACATCGGGCCGCGCGGCGTCGAGGGCATGCGCGATCGCAGCCGGGTTCTCGGCGGCGATGCCGCCGAGCGTGTGCCGCGCGTCGAGCTGCGGAACATCGATGCGGCCCCGGGTCGTGCCCCAGACTTCTCCATGGGCAGACAGCCGCGCCGCGAGCCGCCACCCGAGCATTCCCGAAGCACCCAGAACCAGGAACCGCATCGCGCTCCTTTCGATCGCCGCAGGGGCGTATAGCGCACCCCATGGCCGATGGCGAGCGCGGCGTTGCGGACGGCCGATCAGCGCGTTGCCTGCGCCCGGGCCCCTGCGGGTGGAGAGACGAACGCCCCGCCGCGCCAGGTGCGTGGCGGCTCGCCGCGGTGCGCGGCGGCCACCGCGGCCAGCAGGAATTCCTCGATCCCGCGAACCGCCTGCCGATCTTCCACCAGGACGCCATGGCGCTCGGCGATGCGCGCGCCGAGGTCGCGGCGCCAGTCGGGATCGGCGGCGAGCCGGAGCGCGAGCCGCACATAGTGCTCTTCGTCGCGGGCGATCAGGTCGGTGACGCCGATCCGCTCGTACATGGCCGTCATCCAGCGGCCGAACGGAACGTCGGCAGGCAGCGTCACCGTCGGCGCCCCGATCTGGATCGCCGAGAATGCGCTCCACATGCCGCCGATCGGCCAGGAATCGATCACGGCGTCGGCGATCTTCAGCAGGCCGTGGCAGCGCTCCGGCGGGAGCGTCGGCAGGAAGCGCACGCGCGCGGCGCGCTCGCCCAGGGTGGTCCGCAGCCGGGCCGTAAGCCTGCCGCTGGGCGGCCAGTCGCCGCGCAGCAGCACGATCACCGCCAGCGGGTCGCGATCGAGGATCTGTCCCAGCACCCGGTCGAACGTGACGTGCACCTTCTGCGGGGACTGCGCGCACACGTACCATCGCGCGTCCGCCGGAAGATCGAAGTCCGACCGCGATACCGCCTCCGGCCGGCAGTGGTCGCGCTCGAGCCAATAGGGCGGGCGCTCGAGCAGGGCGAGGGGCGAGCGGTAATGGACCTCCGGAGACCGCGGCTCGGCATGCGCCCAGGCGATGTAGTAGTCGAGGTTCGCAAACCCGTCGCACCACGACGGCTCTGCAATCGTGCACTGGACGGGGGCGAGGCGCGCGTGAGCCAGCTGGTATCCGAGCGGGTTGGCCGGCTCCGAGAGGATGACATCAAGCTCCTCGTTCGCGATGGCGTCCTGCGCCTCGCGCAGCGACAGGCCTTCGAGCGAAACCCTGCGTTCGGCCGCGTCGCGCCAGCCGGCGCGCGCCGGAGCAGCGCCAGGGGAAGGGTCGAAATGCACGATCGTGAACCGCCTGCGGTCGAGCTCGCGCGCAACCCCCCAGAGCAAGGGATAGTAGCTCGGCACGAGGACACCGATGCGCAGGCGCTCGCGCATCGGTGCCGAGCGCCACGCTGCACAATGCGGCGCGGTTCTGGCCAGCGCGGGGCAGAGCGCGATGCACATTCGCGCGGTCGCCTCGGCGAGCGCGGGGTCCGGACGGGCGAAGAAGAATCGCTGAATCTGGGATATCCATCCGAGCCACATCGGCGGCGGATCGATCTGCAGCCCGCTGGCCGCGAGCGCCGCGACACTCGTGCGGTACGCTGCATCCCGCGCCTCGAGATCCGCCTGGCTCGAGGGCACCTGCGGCAGCAGGAGATCGCGATAGGCACGGATGTCGGCGCGATCGGCGATCGCCAGCGCCAGGCTGCAGCACTCCTTCGCGAGATCCGTGGCACCGTGGTCGTCGGCACGCTGCGCGAAGGCGAACAGCCGATCGGCATCGGCGCCATAGAGCGCGGCCAGCCGACCCAGCATCTCCTCGGCGGCTTCCGGCTGACGGTTGAGCGCGAGGGCAAGCGCGCACGGCTCATACACCTCGACCGCAGGGGCGCAAGCGGCGGCAATCTCCTGGAGCAGCACCAGGGCATCCTTGCCGCGGTCCGCCTGCAGCAGGAGCAGGCCGAGCTGGTGCCCGACATGGGCATGGCCGGGCTGCAGCGCATGCGCCGCACGCAGTGCCGCCTCGGCCTCCGCCATCATGCCGACCAGCCGCGCCGCCGTGCCCTTCGCGAGCAGCGCACCGAAGCCGTCCGCCTCCGAGCTTGCAGCGCGCAGATGATGCATCCGCGCCTCGACCGGTCGCGAATTGCGCGCGTAGTGGTTGCCGAGGCGGAAGTTCGCGATGGCGTCGTCGGGTCGCAGCGCGACCATGCGGAGCATTTCCGCTGCGGCTTCCGCCGCGTCGCCCTGGGCCATCAGCGCGTCGTAACGCGCGTAGGATGGCGGATCAACCGCAGGGTGCTGGTCGGGAACAGGCCGCGCGCGCAGCGGCCACAGGCGCCTCGCGGCGCGCAGGAGTTTCCAGTTCGTCATGAACGCGGGACTCGTGAAGCTTCGCAGGACACCGCTCGAAAACCACGCTGCGTCGCGCAGCCCATTGTAGCGCCAATCATGTGAACAGGTTCAAGCGTAGCGCGCGGGCGAACGCAAGCCGCTCTATGCATTGACGGTTTCCTTCCGCACCGATAGACATGCGCCCAACGCGGCCGTTGTCCCGTTCATCGGCCTCAGGGCCGCCGCGCTTGTCGCGCCAGATGGCGGGTCCCGTATCTGCACGGAAGCGAGTACCGGGTTGCGTGATGACTGATTGGAAGCGCTTGCTCCGCGGCGCGACGCGCCGATGGCCCTTTCGCCGGAGCCGTGCCGCCAAGCAGCCGAGCATCGAGGCCTTCGCCCGCTTCGATGCCTTGATGGCGAATGGCCAGCCGGAAGCGGCGGCCGCCGAGATGATGCAGGTCGTGGCGGAGCATCCCGACCATCCGATCGCGAATTTCCGACTTGGCACCTATTACAGTCAAACCTCGCGGCCGAGCGAGGCGCACGAGCATTTCCTGCGCGCCGCGCGCAGCGAGGACGCGTCCGGCTCGGACGCGCTGCTCGCCAAGGGCGTTGCGGCGCGGTTGGCCGGCTTGACGGTGGAGGCGGAGCAGGCGCTGCGGGCCGCGCATGAATTGCAGCCGGACGATGTTCACGTCGGCCATCACCTCGCCATGCAGCTGCTGGAGGCGGATCGCGGCAAGGATGCCCTCGCTGTCCTGCTGCGCGTGGGGGCCACCAGCGCTCCCGCCGTCGAGTTGTATGAGCCTTGGGCGCTTGCGCTCGCGCTCGATGGCCAGGCCGAAGCCGCCGCAGAGCTGCTCGGCCGGCTGGCCGCGCTCTACGGCGGCGATGCGAACCGGCTGTTCGCCTTCGCGCGGCGGGCCGACGATTACGCTGCGACGGACCTCGCCACGGCATGCTGCACGACCGCGCTCGCCCTCGGCGATCGCGCCGATATCCGCGCCTTTAGCGACTTCCTGCAGTCGCGGACGGCCTCGAGCGAGCAGCGGCGCGCCGCCGGGCTGCAGTACAGGCGCTACGATGCGTTGCTGGCGAATGGCCGACTGGCGGAGGCCGCCGCCGAGATCGGGAGCGTCGTGTCGGCCAATCCCGACGACGTGGTCGCGAACTACCGGATCGGCAACTATTTCAGGGATACCGAGCACCCGAGCGACGCGCACCTGCACTTCCGCCGCGCCGCGCAGGGCGAGCCGCACAATTTCAACGCGCTCCTCGCCAAGGGCGCTGCCGCACGATCGGCCGGCATGACCGCCGAGGCGGAGCAGGCGCTGCGCGCGGCGCATGCCGTGCAGCCCGATCACGTTCACGTCGGTCACCATCTTGCCATGCTGCTGCTGGAGACCGACCGCACCAGGGATGCCCTCGCCGTGCTGCAGCACAGCGGCGCGGAAGGCCGACCCACGATCGAGCTCCACGAGCCCTGGGCGCTTGCGCTCGCCCTCGACGACCAGGCGGAAGCTGCCGGGGCGTTGCTCGGCCGGCTGGCTCCGCTCTACGGCGGCGATCCCGATCGGCTGTTCGCCTTCGCGCGTCGCGCCGACGACTATGGGGCGACGGATCTGGCCAAGGCATGCTGCACGGCGGCACTCGCCGTGGGCGATCGCGCCGAGATCCGCGCATTCCGCGACCTCCTGGTCCCGCAGGTGCCGGCGAGCGAGGCCGATCTCGAGCGGCGCGACGCGGAGTACCACGCGGCGGTCGCGGCGCTCATCGAGAGCGGCTTGCGGATCGATCCGCCGCCCCCGTCCTGGCTCGGCTGGATGGCGCAGCTCCGGCGCTTCTTCTACGCGCGCTCCGATCCGGCGCTTGCCGACGCGACCGCGCGCATGTGCCTCGCGCTCTGTCCGGATCTGGCGATGACCGCCGCGCATTGCGCGAGCTGGCGCTCGGCGCCCCTGTCCGAGCGCCTGCGCGTGGGTTTTCTCGTTCCGACCTACTACCCGCTGCTGTGGGGACTCTCGCGCGAGCTCGATCGCGGCCGCTTCACCACGGTGCATCTCAACCCATCGCCGGCGGGTGCTCCTGTCCTGGCCGGCTGGAACGGCGTGGCCGACCGCACTGTGCCCCTCGCGGGCCTGTCGCTGCGCGACGCGCGCAACGCGATTGCGGCAGAGCGCCTCGACATCATCATCTCCGACCCCTACGACCCGCTCGCCTATCAGCTGGCCTACGCGCGGCTGGCGCCGGTGCAGTGCTCGATCGCCGAGCCGTCGTGGTGCGACGGGGTCGCCACCCTCGACTATCATATCGGCTGGGGGCAGGCCGAGCCGACCGTGCCGGAGGCGCACTACCGCTCGCCGCTCGCGCTGCTCGAGCGCCCGCCCTATTGGTTCGAGCGCGACCACTGCCGTCCGGGTGCGTTCGCGCGGTCGGATTTCGATCTCCCTGCCGGACGATGGTATGTCTGCCCGCAGACTCCGATGAAGCTCCACGTCGCATTCGACCGCCTGCTCGGCGGGATTCTCGAGCGCGACCCGGAAGCGATCATCGTGGGGCTGCGGGGCGACTGGCCGTTCGTCGGACGGCTCAAGGCACGGCTGCGGCGCTCGCTCGGCCCCCTCGCCCAGCGCGTGCGCTTCCTGCCGATGCTGCCGCCGGAACGCGCGCACAGCCTGCTGCAGCTCGCCGATGCCGTGATCGACTCGTGGCCGGTCGGCGGGATGTGGAGCGCCTACACCGCGCTGCAGCTCGGCGTCCCGACGGTGACGATGCCGGCCGACGTGCCCTTCGGCCGGTGGATGACGGCGATGTACGAACGGATCGGCGTGACCGACCTGATCGCCCGCGACGCGGATGACTATGTGCGGCTGGCGCTCCGGCTCGCGGCCGACCCCGACTGGCGCCGCGCGCTTGGCGCGCGGATTGCCGAGCGGCACACGATCCTCGTCGAGGACCGGCCCGCGGTCGGCGAGCTGGAACAGTTCCTGCTGGCCGCGGTCGCGGCGGCCCATCGCGGCGAAGCGCCGCGGACGTTTCGCGCCGGAGCGTTCGTCGGCAGCGCGTCCGACGCCGCCGGTATCGTGCCCGTGCAGGCCTCGCATGCGTCGTGAGGTCCGCACGCTTCGCCCGGTCGCGGCGGCCTGATCGGCCCGAATGCGCTACTCGATCTTCACCCTCGCGGCCAACGCGCTGACCGGCCACCGGCGCTGGACGCCGGCGTGGCGCGACGCGAGCCCCCGCGACGCCTATGACGTCGTCATCGTCGGCGGCGGCGGACACGGCCTTGCGACGGCGTACTATCTCGCCAAGGAGCACGGCATAACCAATGTGGCTGTGCTCGAGAAGGGCTGGATCGGCTCGGGCAACGCGGGACGCAACACCACGATCATCCGGTCCAACTACCTGCTGCCGGGCAACGAGCCGTTCTACGAATTCTCGATGAAGCTCTGGGAGGGTCTCGAGCAGGACCTCAACTACAACACCATGGTCAGCCAGCGCGGCGTCATGAACCTCTACCATTCCGACGCGCAGCGCGACGCCTATGCCCGCCGCGGCAACGCCATGATCCTCGCCGGCGCCGACGCCGAGCTGCTCGACCGCGCTGCGGTCCGGCGCCTGCTGCCGATGCTCGATTTCGACGACGCCCGGTTCCCGATCCAGGGGGCCCTGCTGCAGCGCCGCGGCGGCACGGCGCGGCACGACGCGGTGGTCTGGGGCTACGCGCGCGGCGCGAGCGCGCGCGGCGTCGACATCGTGCAGAACTGCGAGGTCACCGGCTTCCTGCGCGAGGGCGGGCGCGTGGTCGGCGTCGAGACCGCGCGCGGGCCCATCCGTGCCAGTAAGATCGGCCTCGCGGCCGCGGGCAACTCGTCGCGCGTCGCCGGCCTCGCGGGGCTGCGCCTGCCGATCGAGAGCCACGTGCTGCAGGCCTTCGTCTCCGAATCGATCAAGCCGTTCTTCCCCACCGTCGTGACCTTCGGCGCGGGCCATTTCTACATGAGCCAGTCCGACAAGGGCGGCCTGGTGTTCGGCGGCGACATCGACGGCTACAACTCCTACGCCCAGCGCGGCAACCTGCCGATGGTGGAAGACGTGTGCGAAAGCGGCGTGGCCCTGATCCCGGCGCTCGGGCGGGTGCGCCTGCTGCGGTCCTGGGGCGGCGTCATGGACATGTCGATGGACGGCTCGCCGATCATCGACCGCACGCCGCTCGACGGGCTCTATCTCAACGCCGGCTGGTGCTACGGCGGCTTCAAGGCGACGCCGGCCTCGGGCTGGTGCTTCGCTCACCTGATCGCGCGCGACGCGCCGCACCCGACGGCCGCTTCCTATCGGCTCGACCGCTTCGCCAGCGGATACCTGATCGACGAGAAGGGTATGGGCGCGCAGCCCAACCTCCACTGACGATGCGGATCGGCTGCCCCTTCTGCGGCGCGCGCGACGCGAGCGAGTTCGCCTATCTCGGCGACGCGGGCTTCGCGCGGCCGGATCCCGCGGCACCCGATGCCGCGGCACGCTTCGCCGCCGCGGTCTACCTGCGCGACAACCCGGCCGGCCCGCACGTCGAGCTGTGGTATCACGGCCAGGGCTGCCGCTCCTGGCTGCGCGTGACCCGCGATACGCGCACGCACGACGTCCTCGCCGTCGCGCTCGCGCGCCCCCGCGACCCATGAGCGGGTATCGCCTGGATCAGGGCGGGCTGGTCGACCGCGCGGCGCCGCTCGCCTTCACCTTCGACGGCGCGCGCCACGGCGGCTTTGCCGGGGACACGCTCGCCTCGGCGCTCCTCGCGGCGGGCGTGCGCGTGGTCGGGCGCTCGTTCAAGTACCACCGGCCGCGCGGGCTGCTCACCGCCGGATCGGAGGAGCCGAACGCGCTGGTCGAGCTGCGCGGCGGCGCGCGGCGCGAGCCCAACACCCGCGCCACCACGGCCGAGCTGTATGACGGTCTCGCGGCCACCAGCCAGAACCGCTGGCCGTCGCTCGCCTTCGATCTCGGCGCGGTCAACGCGTTGCTGTCGCCGCTCTTCCCCGCGGGCTTCTACTACAAGACCTTCATGTGGCCGGCGTCGTTCTGGGAGCGGTTCTACGAGCCGCTGATCCGCCGCGCCGCGGGCCTTGGCCGCGCCACGCACGCGCCCGATCCCGACACCTACGAGAAGGCGCACGCCTTCTGCGATGTGCTGGTGATCGGCGCCGGCCCGGCGGGACTGTCCGCCGCCTTGGCGGCGGGCCGCGCCGGCGCGCGCGTGATCCTGGCCGACGAGGACTTCGCGCTGGGCGGCCGGCTCAACAGCGAGCGCCACGCGATCGACGGCATGACCGGGGCGGCTTGGGCGCGGCAGGCCGAGGCGGAGCTCGCGTCGCTGCCGGAGGTGCGGCTGATGCGCCGCACGACGGTGCTCGGCGTCCACGACGGCGGCACCTACGGCGCGGTCGAGCGCGTCGCCGACCACCTGCCGGTGCCGCCGCCGCACCAGCCGCGCCAGCGGCTGTGGCGCATCGTCGCGCGCGCCGCGGTGCTGGCCGCCGGCGCGGTCGAGCGGCCGATCGTGTTCGGCGGCAACGACCGGCCGGGCGTCATGATGGCGGGCGCGGTGCGCAGCTATGCCAACCGCTTCGCGGTCGCCGCGGGCCGGCGCGCCGCGATCTTCACCGCGGGCGACGATGGCTGGCGCACCGCGGCCGATCTCGCCGCCGCCGGCGTCGCGGTGGAAGCGGTCATCGACGCGCGCAGCGCGGTCGCCCCCGCGCTCGCGGCCGAGCAGGCGGGCCGGGGCGGGCGCGTCATGCTCGGGGCGCGCGTGGTCGCTACGCGCGGCGGCAGCGGCCTCACGAGCATCACCGTGCGCGACGCAGCCGGACGCACGAGCGAGGTCGCAGCCGACCTGCTGGCGGTGTCCGGCGGCTGGAACCCGTCGGTGGCGCTCGCGAGCCATCTCGGCGCGCGGCCGCGCTGGTCGGACGCGATCGGCGCCTTCGTGCCGGGTGAGCGGCCGCGCGGGATGATCGTCGCCGGTGCCGCCAACGGCGCCTTCGCGCTGGGGGCGGTGCTGCGCGAAGGCGAGGCCGCCGGTGCTGCCGCCGCGGCTGCGGCGGGCTTCACCGCGACCCCGCGCCCGGCGCATGCCGAGGACGAAGCCACGTCGGGCGCGCCGCTCTGGCACGTCGCGGAATCGCGGGGCAAGGCCTTCGTCGACTTCCAGAACGACGTCACCGCCGACGACGTGGCGCTCGCCGCGCGCGAGGGCTTCCGCGCGGTCGAGCATCTCAAGCGCTACACCACGCTCGGCATGGCGACCGACCAGGGCAAGACGTCGGGGGTCAACGGGCTCGCGATCATGGCGGCGCTCACCGGCCGCGCGATTCCCGAGGTCGGCACGACGCTTGCGCGGCCGCCCTATACACCGGTGGCGCTCGGCGCGCTGGCGGGCCATCACCGCGGCAAGGAGTTCCGCCCGACCCGCCTCACCGCCGGCCATTCCTGGGCGGTCGAGCGCGGCGCCGCCTTCGTCGAGTCCGGCGCGTGGCTGCGCGCGCAATGGTTCGCCGCCGCGGGCGAGAGCGACTGGCTCGCCACCGTGTCGCGCGAGGTCAAGCAGGTTCGCGGCGGCGTCGGCGTCTGCGATGTGTCGACCTTGGGCAAGATCGACATCCAGGGGCCGGACGCCGGTGCGTTCCTCGATCGCGTCTACACCAACACCTTCTCGACCCTGCCGGTGGGCAAGACGCGCTACGGGCTCATACTGCGGGAGGACGGTTTCGTCATGGACGACGGCACCAGCGCGCGGCTGGCGCCCGACCATTACCTGATGTCGACCACCACGGCGAACGCCGTGAAGGTGATGCAGCATCTCGAGCATGCGCGCCAGGTGCTGTGGCCGGCGCTCGACGTCCAGATGGTCTCGGTGACGGAGCAGTGGGCGCAGTACTCGATCGCGGGCCCGCAATCGCGCGGCCTGCTCGAGCGCCTGCTCGACGGCGTCATCGACGTCTCGGACGCGGCGGTTCCCTACCTGGCGTGCCGCGCGTTCGCGTGGCGCGGCGTCACGGCGCGGCTGTTCCGGGTCTCGTTCTCGGGCGAGCTCGCGTACGAGCTGGCGGTGCCGGCGCGCTATGGCGACGCCGCGATCCGCGCGATCATGGCGGCGGGCGCCACGCTCGGCGTCGTGCCCTACGGCGTCGAGGCGCTCGGCGTGATGCGCATCGAGAAGGGGCATGTCGCGGGCAACGAGCTCAACGGCACGACCACCGCCGCCGATCTCCGGCTCGGACGCATGATGTCGAGCAAGAAGGACTATATCGGCCGCGTGCTCGCCGCCCGGCCGGGGCTGACCGATCCCGACCGCCCGACCCTGGTCGGCATCGCGCCGGTCGACCGCGGCGCGCGGCTGCGCGCCGGCGCACACTTTCTCGGTCTCGATCAGGCGGCGAGCACGGCGAACGACCAGGGCTACGTCACCTCGGTCGCGTTCTCGCCGATGCTCGGCCACTGGATCGGCCTCGGCCTGCTGGCGCGCGGGCCGACGCGCATCGGCGAGCGGGTGCGCGCCTATGATCCGCTGCGCCAGGGCGACACGACGGTCGAGGTGATCTCGCCGGTGTTCTTCGATCCCGAGGGAGCGCGCCTCCGTGGCTGAACCGGGCACCGACCTGTTGCTGGCGCCGCGCTCGGCCTTTGCCGGGCTGGCCAAGGCGGTTGGCAGCGGCAACGGCGTCGTGGCGAGCGACCGCGACGGGCTTGGCCTCGCCACCGTGCTGGCGCGCAGGGGCAAGGGTGCGGCGCTCGCCGAGCGCGTGCAGGCGCGCTTCGGTCTCGTCCTGCCGCGCGGGCCGCAGCGCGCGGCGAACGACGCGGCCGCATTCGCCGGCATCGGCCCCGACGCGTGGCTCGCCACGGGTGCGAGCGGCGATGGCTTCGCTGCCAGCCTGCGCGACGCGCTGGGCGATCTCGCCGCGATCTCCGATCAGAGCGGCGGCAGCGCCGTGCTGCGCCTGTCGGGCAAGCGGGTGCGCGACGCGCTCGCCAAGGGCGTCGCGATCGACCTGCACCCGCGCGCCTTCGTGCCGGGCGACGTGGCGGTCACGGCCGCGGCGCATATCGGCCTGACGCTGTGGCGGCTCCCTGACGATGCCGAAGGCGCAGTTTTCGAGGTCGCGGTCGCGCGCAGCCTCGCGGGCAGCTTCTGGCATTGGCTCGCGGCGAGCGCCGCGGAATTCGGGCTCGCCGTCGCCGAGCGCTGACCCGCGCAGCTACTCGAGGCCGCGCCAGTGGCGGAGCCCGGTGAGCACCTGCGGATCGTGCCAGTCCCACAGGCGCGCCGGGTTCGCGTCGACATCGGCGGGCAGGATGTTCCAGCGGATGCCGCTGGCAGAGGGGCTGACCGCGGCGGCGCCGTGAATCGCGGCGCTGACCAGCGCGAGCGCGGCGACGGTCACGAGGGCGATGCGCCGCGGCAAGGGGGCGAGCGCCACGATCGGCGCGACGGCGTACCCCGCGAGGAACACCAGGAAGGGCAGGATGTCCGACATCAGGCGGGGGCCGAAGGAATGGCCGCCCCACCAATGGGGAAAGCGCGACACCACGACCCATTGCGCGACCGCGATCGCGGCGAGTCCGCAGGCGAGTGCGCGGTCGCGCGGCGTGCGGAACGCCGCCACGAATCCCGGGACGGCCAGCAGCAGCACCGGCGTGAACACGAAGAGGCCGCGCCCGGGACTGACGAGGGTCCCGAGCAGCGCCTCCCCGACCACGGTCGAGGGGGCGAGGCGGCCCGGCAGGTGATAGGGCGGCAGCACCGCCCCGAAGACCGCGAGGTTGTAGGCAATCCATGGGGCCAGGGTCGCGGCCAGGCAGACCAGGTACGGTGCCAGCCGGCGCGGATGGGCGAGCGCGATCAGGGCAGTGATCGCGACGATGCCCAGGGCCGCGGTCGGGCGGACCACGAAGCCGAGCGCCAGCGGGATCGCCACCGCGGGCGCCAGCGCCGGCCGCCGCTCGGCGCGCAGCAGGAGCAGCAGCGCCGCGGCGTAGGCCAGGACCAGCGGCCCGTGGGTCCACAGCACGCGCGAGGTGGTCGACCACACCGGGGTGCAGAACGCCAGCACCAGGGCCAGGCCCAGCGCCGTGGCGCGGGCAAAGCGCTCGCGCGCCGCGAGGTAGAACACCGCCACCGCCGCAGCGCTGATCGGCGCGGCGAAGAACCGCTGCAGCGAAGGCAGGTTCGCGCCGGCGATCGCGGCGGTGAAGCTCGGCGCCAGCCGGTCGAGCAGCCACAGCACGGGCGACAGCAGCATCGAGGTGCCGGTGGGAAAGTAGAGCAGAACGCGGTCGCCGACGCGGGCCACCGTGTAGTCGTCGGGGGGATCGGCTCCGGGAAAGCCCGACAGGTCGCCCCAATCGCCGCGCGCGAAGCTGAGCGCCACCTGCAGCGCGCGGCGCATGTCGGCATGCCCGGACACCGGGCTCAGGAGATAGACGATCGCGCAGGCAACGAAGAGCCCCCACGCGACGCCCCGATCGCGCAGGGCGCTCGCGCTCGCTGGATGCGTCATGGAGGGGTGGGAAGCGCGTCGTGCGTGGCGTCGCCTGCCAAGTAGACGTGCTCGCCGACGCGCCAGCGCTCGAGCCGGCGCGGTCCCGCCGCGAGGGTCGTGAGCACGCCCGGCGCCGCCGCCGCCCCGTCCGCGAGCGCTTCGTGCAGCACGCGGCCGTCGAAGCCGTCGCCCGGCAAGCCAAGCAGGTGTCCGATCGTCGGCGCGATATCGATCAGCCCGGCCGGCAATTCGGAGACGGCGCCGCCGCGGAACGCAGAGCCGCCCGCGATCAGCACGTTCGACAGCTCGCGGCGGTGCAGTCCGCCATGGATGCCGGCACCGACCGGCAGGTCGCCGTCGAACGGACTGCGTCCCGGCGGGCCTGGGGCATCGGCATCGTCGCGGCCGGCGAAGGTGAAGATCAGCGCGCCCGCGCGCGGGTGATCGACGCCGACCACGCCGGAGTCGAACGCGTCGGCCCGGCGGTTGGCGCGCATGAAGACCAGGCCGCACCATGGCTGCTCGCTCAGCCAGGCGGCGCTGCGGTCGACGATCGCCTCGGGGCCGTAGATCATGCTCGCGCCGCCGGGAACCAGCACGCCCTCGCTGTCCAGGCTGGTCCCGACCGGCAGGCCCGCGCCGCGCATCGCGGCGGCGAGGTCGAGCTTGCTCTCGCCGGTGATGTGGCCGTGATCCGAGGCGACGATCAGCTGATAGCCGACGCGCTCGCCGTGATCGCGCCACCAGGCGGCGACGCGGCCGAAAGCTTGGTCGGCGCCGCGCAAGGCGGCGCGCGTGTCGGCGCCGTCGAGGCCGCGATAATGGTAGGTCGTGTCGGGGTCGGACGACCAGAACAGCGCGACGTCGGGTACGAGGCGCGGCAGCACGAAGTCGAGCAGGACCGTCGCGGCATACGCGACGCGCGCCGTGATGGGGATGGCCGCCGGCGGCACCGGGCCGTAGCGCTCGAGGATCTCCGCGGCGAGGTCATCGGGCGTGTTGCCGGCGCTGTGCACCGACCAGGAGAACTGGCCCAGGGAAGCGGCATCGGGATCGAGCAGGGTGCTGGAGCCGGGTGAGGCGCTCGACACCACTGCGTGGCGCAGGCCCGCCGCATGCAGCCGCTGCGAGAGCGTGCGGCGTGCGAGCAGCACGCCGCCGCGGGCGGCGCGCACCGCCTCGAGGTCCGCGCGCGAGCCGGTGTCGACGGGGCGGTCGGCGAACACCCGGCGGTCGACGAAGCGGTTGGCGGCCAGGCCATGGCTGCCCGGCCAGCTGCCGGTGACCAGCGAGGTGACCGCGACCCGCGTCTCGCTCGGAAAGACCGTGCGGGCGTTGACGAAGCGAACGCCTGCCGCGGCGAAGCGCGCGAGATGCGGCATCAGCCCCGGGGTGATGTGGTCGGGCCGCAATCCGTCGAAGACGAAGACCAGGACCTTGGGGCGCCGTGCGCTCATGCGGCGACAGCTTGCCGCAGCAGGGCGGCATCGTCGAGAGGATCGCCGGCGGGTGGCGCGCCGCCGGCCGAGCCTCCGCGTCAACGTGACGCGGCCCGACGATCCGGACATCGCTCCCGTGAGCGATGCCCGCGCCCGTCCAGAACCTTGTCGCGCCGGGCGGATTCTCCTATGTCTTGCACCCATGTCGGATTCGATTGCAGCGCGCCAGCCGGGCGGCGCCTGGAGGGCTGAGGGCGCCCCCATCCTCGTCCTGCTCGATGCGCCGGCGGAGCCCGCGTCGCTCCATGGCGATACCAGGCTGCTCGGCCTCACCCTGGCGCGCCGGGCGGCGCTGGCGGCGCGCCGCGTTGGATACGCGAAGACGATCGTGCTGGGTGCCGGCGCTGGCGGCCATCGCGAACCGGCGGCGGAGGTCGAGCGGGTGCGCGACTGGGACGGCGTGGCGCGGCACGGGCGGCACCGCCTCGTCGTGGCGCCCGCCCGGGTGGTCGCCGATACCGCCTGGCTCGCGGCGGCCGCGGCGGCGGCGGTTCCGCACGGCGGCTGGGCCGGGCTGCCGGGGCGCATCGCCGTCATCGATGCGCAGGCCTCGGCCGCGGGGCTGGCGAGCGCAGCGGAAGGCGCCGAGCTCGGCGCGCTCGAGCGGGCGCTGGGAGAGCGACTCGGGGCGCCCGGCAACGACCTCGGCGGCGCCGACATCCTGGTGCTGCGCGACGAAGGCGATCTGCCGCCTGCGCGCCGGCGCCTGTTGCGCGCGCTGGCCAAGGACAGCGACGGCTTCATGGCCCGCCATGTCGAGCGGCCGATCTCGATCGCGCTGTCGCGCTGGCTGGCCGAGACCCGGATCACGCCGAACCAGATCACCGTCACCTCCGGCGCGATCGGCGTCGCGGCGGCGCCCTTCTTCCTCGCCGCCTCGCCGCTGTGGCAGACCGTCGGCGCGCTGCTGTTCCTGGCGCACTCGATCATCGACGGCTGCGACGGCGAGCTCGCGCGGCTCAAGTTCCAGGAATCGCGCTGGGGCGGGGTGCTCGACTTCTGGGCCGACAACGTCGTGCACCTGGCGATCTTCTCGTGCATGGCGGTGGGCTGGGCGCAGGCCGAGAACGCGGCATGGCCGCTCGTGCTCGGGGTGATGGCGATCATCGGCGCGGGCGGCTCCGCCGGCTTCGTGCATTGGCGCCTGCTGCGCGGCAAGTCGGGCGAGGGACCGCTGTTCACCACGGTGGCGGCCGGGCGGCGCGAGACGCTCGCCCGCGTTCTCGACGGCGCGGGCCGGCGCGACTTCATCTACTTGGTGCTGGCGCTCGCCCTGTTCGGCAAGTCTTCGTGGTTCCTGGCGCTGGCCGCGGTCGGCGCGCCGCTCTACTTGCTGCTGCTGCTCGTCCTCGCGGTGCGCGAAGGGCTGCGCCCGGGCTCCTCCCCCGCCGCGAAGGGCACGGTCGCGCCTCCCGCGGCGCTGGAGACCTGAGCGCGGTCGATCGCCTGGGCGCAGAGCGTGGCTTCCGCGAGGTTGTCGCGCTCCGGTGCCGCCATCGCGGCGATGAAGTCCTCCGCCACGCCGGCGAACCAGTCGGGATGATGCGAGCCGTGCTCGAGCGCCGGCGGGCAGGGCCATTCCTGCCGGCCGGCCGCGGTCTCGAGCACCACGGTGTCGCCCGCGACCTTGAGCGTGCCGCCCGTGCCGGCGATGGCGATGCGGTTGGCGCGCGTCTCGGCTGTCCAGGTCAGGAAGATCGTGGCGGCGGCGTCCGGGAAATTCAGGGTCAGGGTCGCGGTGTCGTCGAGCGGCCACTGCGTGAACTTGCGGGTCTCGAGTCGTGCGGCGATCGACTGCGGCTCGGCTCCCGCCCAGCGCGCGACGCAGTAGAGCGCATGCCAGCCGTGATCGACCAGGATGCCGCCCCCCGCCACGGCGGGGTCGAGCCGCCAGTTGCCGTCGGCCCCGGCGGGAACGGCGATGGCGGGCTGGGTGCGCAACGTCTCCCAGGAGAGGCGCTGCACCGTGCCCAGGGTGCCGGCGGCGATCAGCCCGGTGATGCGGCGGCAGAGCGGCGCCTTCAGCCAGTTGTGCACGGTGTGCAGGACCAGCTCACGCGCCCGCGCCGCCGCGGCCAGGGGGGCAAGCTCGGCGGCGCGCGTGACCGTCGGCTTTTCGCAGAGCACGTGGAGCTCGGCCGCCTGCGCCAGGCCGATCGCCGCGCCGTGGGCCGCGGGCGGCGTACAGATGTCGACGAAGTCGAGGCGCTCGCGCTCCAGCATCTCGCCCGGGTTGGCGTAGAGGCGTGCCGCCGGCAGCGCCTGCGCCGCGGCCGCGCGGCGTTCGGCGGACGGGTCGCAGGCGGCGACGATCCGCACGTCCGGGCGGGCGAGCCAGCCCGGCAGGTGGCCGCTGGCAGCGACGTTGCCGAAGCCGATGAAGGCGCCGCGCAGCGGCATGCGCGGCCGCCTAGCTCAGGTGGAAGGTTCGGGCGATCGCCGCGAAGGACTGATCGAGGATCTCGACGCCGCGCAGCGCCTCGGCCTCGGTGATCACCAGCGGCGGGTTGATGCGGATGACGTGGGAATAGGACATCGTCACCAGCCCGCGCTTCAGCGCCTCCTGGAACAGCGCCTGGGTGATCTTCTTGTCGAGCGGCTCCTTGGTCTTGCGGTCCGCGACCAGCTCGACGCCGATCATCAGGCCGCGGCCGCGCACGTCGCCGATGAAGCGGTACTTGTCCATCAGCTTGCGCAGCGCGTCCTGCAGCACCTTGCCGACCCGCGCCGAGTTCGCCACCAGGTCGTCGGCGAGGATCGCCTCGACGGCGCCGAGGCCGGCCGCGGCCGCCAGCGGGTTGCCGCCGTAGCTCGACGAGCTGCCGCTGGGATCGGCCCACGGCCTGGAGGACGCGACCTTGTCGCTGGCCGCGACGCCGCTCAGCGGGAAGCCGCCGCCGATGCCCTTGCCGATGGTCATGATGTCGGGCACGACGCCGTACTGGTCGACCGCCCACATCGTGCCGGTGCGCCCGAAGCCGGTCAGGATCTCGTCGGCGATCATCATCGCGCCGGTCTCCTTGGCGATCTCCCACACCGCATGCACGAAGTCGTCGGGCGGCACGACGTTGCCGGCGGTGCCCTGCATCGGCTCCATGATGATCCCCGCCACCTCGCCCTGCGTGTCGTTCTTGATCACGTTGCGCAGATGCTCGGCGCAGGCGAGGCCGCAGCTGCCGTAGGTGAGGTTGAACGGGCAGCGGTAGCAATTGGCATAGGGCGAGAGATGCATGCCGGGCGGGAAGGGGCCCTGGTGATAGCGGAAGGAGCCGCCGAGCAGGCCGACGACGCCCGCGGTCTTGCCGTGATAGCCGCCCCAGAAGCCGACGAACTCCCACTTCTTGGTCGCCGACTTGGCGAGGCGGAAGGCGGCCTCGACCGCCTCGGCGCCGCCCGAGAACAGCTGCACCCGGCTGACGTCGCCGGGCAGCAGGCCCGAGACGATCTCGAGGAACCTGGCGCGCGCCGGCGTCGTGAAGCTCCCGAACGTGAGCTTCTCGAGCTGCTCGGTGATGCGCTTGATGTAGTGGGGATGGCTGTGGCCGATGCTGCCGACCGCGACGCCGGCGATGAAGTCGAGATACTCGTTGCCGTCGACGTCGGTCAGGGTGCAGCCGCGGCCGCGCTCCATGGCCAGGCGCGCATAGAGCGCGATCGACTGCAGCCCCGGCGCCATGTACTTCTGCTCGCGCTCGAAGACCTCCTGCGAGCGCGGGCCGGGGATCGCCAGGGTCGGCTCGCCGCCCGCTTGAGTGCCCTGCGCGGGACCTTCCGCCGCGGGATCCTCCTGCGCAAGGCGGGGCGCCGCGTTGTTCACAATGCTCATCCTCGAATCTCCTTAGCCGGCGGCGGAAGCCGCCTGCCGCTTGAAACGTCCCGCCAGGTGCTCGGCGATCGCGTCGGATGCGGCGTCGCGATAGCGGGCGAAGCTCGGCCAGGCGTTGAGGTCGATGATCATCGGCCTGCCGTCGGGGCCGACGATCGCATCGCCGCCGAAGATCTCGACCCCGAGCGCGGAAGCCGCCGCCGAGGCCGACTTGCACAGCACCGCCTCGTCGAACGCGTATCCCACGAGCGTCTGGTCGCGATGATAGAACCAGGCAAACCAGGACGGCGCGGCCGCGCCGACCTGATGGACGCCGTAGAACTTGATCAGGTCGCCGGGCACATGATCCTGGACGACGACGAAAGGAATGCCGCGGTCCGCGAAGCTGGCGAGCGCGCGCCGCCACCCGGCGTCGTCCTCCGCGAAGATCACGTCGTTCGCCTGCGTCGCGTGGAAATCGTAGCGCTTGACCCAGACCGCGCCGCCGGGCGGCGCGATCTGCGGGTCGGAGGCCGAGATGCGGCTGCGCGGCGTGCTGACCTTGGCCTTGTCGAACAGGTTGATCATGTTGTGGCGGTCGGTGTTCTGCACCGCGCCGGGCCGGTTGACGATCACCGCGCCGGCCCGCTCCGCCCGGCGCAGCGCCTCGATGATGCGGTGCTCCTCGCACATCGAGAAGATGCACGCAGCCGGCGCCTGCACCGCCGCCTCGGCGTCCTCGGGCGCGCGGATCGCGACCTCGAAGCCGCGCTCGGCGAGCTTCGCGCCGGTGGCGCGCAGGATCGCGGCGTCATCGTCCTCGCGGCCCGGGGAGTGGCTCGCTTCGCGCAGGATGCCCAGGCACGTACGCTTGATCATGCGGTGCTCGACAATGGAGATGCGGAGGTTGCCGGGAACGAGGCTGCAAAGCGTTCCGCTGCCGCGATATCGCTCGTCCGGTCGACGTCGACGACATCCGGCACCGGCAGGCCGATGACCGGGCGGCCGCTCTCGACCACCCAGCGCAGGTAGTCGCGCAGGCGACCGAATTCCGCTCCTTCGGGAAACGAAGCCGCCGCAGGCAGGGCGTAGAGGCCGGCGGTCACCGCCGTGCCCGACGGGCCGCCCAGCGCCGTCACGCGGCCGCTCGCGGCGTCCTGGTCGACCCACAGCGGCTTCTCGTCGTCGACCCGCTCGGTGACGCCGAGGCCCCAGGCGTCGGCGGGAAGCGCAGCGGCGGCCGCGGCGAAGCGCGCGAAGCCGTTGTTGGGGATCCAGGCGTCCACCGTGCTGATCACCGCGCGCGCGCCGGCCAGGCGCCCGGCGACGATGCGGAAGCTTTCGAACGACGACGCGGTGGTCCTGACGACGAGGTCGATATCGAGATCGCCGGCGTTCGCGTTCAGCCAGGCCTCGCAGGCCGGGCTGGCCGCGTTGAAAATGATCGAGATCCGCGTGATCCCGGCGGTGCGGAAATTCTCGAGCACGTGGTGGAGCAGGGGCCGCCCGGCGACCGCGACCAGCGGCTTGGGGAGCGTCACGCCGGCCGCGCGCAGGCGGCTGCCCTCTCCGGCCGCGATGATGCCGCCGCGCAACTTGGCGCTCACGCCAGGACCTCCTCGAGCTCGGTCACGCTCGCCACCACGCGATCCTCGGCCACAAGGATCGCATCGCCCGGCGACGGCTCGTGCTGCTCGCGTGCCTCCGGAGGTGCGACCCAGACGAAATTCATGCCCATGGCGCGCGCGCCGGCGCGGTCGCGGCGGAGCGAATCGCCGACGAACACGCAATCCGCCGCTTCGGCCGCAAGACCATCCAGCGCGGCGCGGAAGATCGCCTTGCTGGGCTTCTCGGCGCCGACCTTCGTGCTGTCGACGACCACCGTGAGATAGGGGCGGATCCCGGCGTCGCGGCACACCGCATCCAGATTGCCGTAGAAATTCGAGACGATGCCGAGCGCGTAGCGCCCGGCGAGCCGCGCGAGCACGGCGGCGCTGCGCGCCAGGGTCGCGCGCGAGTCCGCGAGAAAGCGCTCGGCGACAAACCGGCCGCGCGCGGCATTGCCGTCGCCCAGGCCGGCCTCGATATTGGCGACGAGGCGCCCCACCGTGTCCGCGAGCCCCGCGGACTCGGGAATGCGGCCGACCAGCGGATCGTCGGCATCGTAGAAATGGCGCGCGAACTGCTCCGCGTCGAGGTCGAGCCCCGCAGCGCGGTAGCAGGCGTAGAAGCGCTCCTTCCAGGCGATGCCATCGGCGTCGAGCGTGCCGCCGAAGTCGAACAACACTGCTCTCACCCCCGACACTCGCCTTTCCGGCCCGGCTTGCGGCCGGGCGCGGCAGCTTTCCGGCGCGCGCCAAGCCACCCCCTTCCGGCCATGCTCGTACTCCTAGCGCTTGCTGCTGACGGCGACGCGCCCGGGAGATTCGCGCGCCGGGCTCGCGGCGACGTCCCCCTTGATGAACGCCAGGCAGAGCTCGCGCGCGACGCTGTCGGCCATCTGCACCGGCGGGCGCTTCATGTAGTAGCTCGACGGCCCTTCGAGCGGGCCCCCGACGCCGCGATCGAGCCCCAGCCTGGCGCAGCGGATGGCGTCCATCACCACGCCGGCGCTGTTGGGCGAATCCTGCACCGACAGGCGCAGCTCGAGCTCGATCGGCGCGCCGCCGAAGCCGCGGCCCTCCATGCGGATGAAGGCGATCTTGTTGTCGCCCTGCCACGGCACGTAGTCGGAGGGCCCGATATGGATGTCGCGCGCGGCGATCTCGCGATCGAGCTGCGAGCGCACCGCCTCGGTCTTGGACTGCTTCTTGGAGCGCAGGCGGCTGCGCTCGAGCATGTTGAGGAAGTCGGTATTGCCGCCGGTATTGAGCTGATAGGTGCGGTCGAGCGTCACGCCGCGGTCGCTGAACAGCCGCGCCAGGGCGCGGTGGACGATCGTGGCCCCGACCTGGCTCTTGATGTCGTCGCCGACGATGGGTACGCGCGCCTCGCGGAAGCGCTGGGCCCATTGCGGATCGGAGGCGATGAACACCGGCATGCAGTTGACCATCGCGACGCCGGCCTCGAGGCAGCAGCGGGCGTAGTGCTGGACCGCCTGCTCGGATCCGACCGGCAGGTAGCAGACCAGGACCTGGGCGCCGCTCGCGCGCAGCGCGGCGGCGACATCGACCGGGTCGGCATCCGACGGGCGGAAGGCCTGGTCGTCGTCGTAGTCGGCCATGTGCGCGGCGACCCCGTCGAGGATCGGCGCCATCTGGACGATGACGTTCGACACCGGCAGCGCGTGCTGGAAGACCCGCGTGCAGTTCGGCAGGGCGAAGATCGCCTCTTCCAGGCGGCAGCCGACCTTGCGGCGATCGACGTCGAAGGCGGCCACGATCTCGATGTCGCCGCACGCATAAGGACCGATCTGCGGCGTGATGATGCCTTCGAGATCCTCGCTTCCGCGGTCACGGTAGTATTCCAGCCCCTGGACCAGCGAGCTGGCGCAGTTCCCCACTCCGGCGACGGCAACTTTGATCCTGGGCACGCGCTTGTCCTTGACTGCAGATGGTTGCCTCGGCGTCCGCGGCGAAGCGCAAATCGCGCCGTCGCGGGAGTGTCTGCCGGGGCCCTGTCGGTAACGGGCGAGACTATCTATGAGCCTTCCGGGGACCGTCAAGCCCGGCGGAAGGCCGGATTCGGCCTGGATTACCGCGCGCACGGCGGTGCTGGCGATAACCCCGGATCGCTGCGGGTCCGCGGTCCCCGGACCCGCTCGACCGCGCCGTCCGGCGCGCGGGATGGGCTCGCCGTCGGGCCGCCATGGTAGACTGCACCGCACCTCCCGCCGCCCGAGTCGGGGACCGACAGGTCCAGGTTCCGGCGTGTGCCCGGCGCGCGTTCCCCGCCTCGCGCCGCGGCCGGCCCTGACACATCCGACGCGTCCTCACGCATCCCTGACGCGTCCCGACCGCTCCCGCGCGGCGGCGCCGGAGCGGAATTCCCTTGCGATTGCAAGGGTATGAGCGACGACTGGCCGGTCTTTACTGACACATCCGACGCATCCGACGCATTTTCTTCCATGCGCTCTGGCGGAGCCACCCTCACCCGCAACGCGCTGCGGTGCGGCAACGCCCTACACCCCTCTCCCGCACGCAGCGTGCGGGAGAGGGGGTGCTGCACGGCTGCATCGACCGGGGCGGTGCGGGTGAGGGTGGTTTGAGCCAAGCGCGAATCCCCGCGGAAAAAATTTTCTGAATTTAAATTGAGTTTTTGCACGTCATGCGTGTGTCCGCGGTGAAACGGAAGCGTCGCCTGGTGTTCGACGCCTTCCGGCAGCGCTGTCAGACTCTGGCCCCTAATATAAGCCATCGCCCTGCGAAAGTCCAGTGATACTTACCAATCCTGCGGTAAGGGCGCGGTTTTGCGCCATTATGTAAGATATGCTTGACTTTCGGGGAACGCCGCGCTATACAAGAGTCCACGCTCGCGATCCGCGCCCGGGGCTTCGGCTGCCGGGCGTTTTGCGTTCACGCGCGCGACCCTCCCGCAACCAGAAGCGAGTGATGTCATGCCTGCACATGGCAAGCAGACGGACGTTGTCGTCACGCCGGAGACACCGGCAGATGGCGCCGCCAGCGGCGGCGGGCGGCGCAGGCGGGGACGGCCGAAGGGCTCGACGGGAGCGCGCGCGCTCGAACGGGACGCGACGTTCCGAATCCTCGCCGACGGCCTGCCGGCGGAGTTCACGTCGCTGGATCTGCTGAAGGCGGTCTATCGCGACCAGGCGATCCCGGCGGAGATGCGCTTCGCCGCGGCGGCGAAAGTGCTGGGGTACGAGCATCCCCGGCTTGCCGCGGTCAAGCACGGCGGCAAGGCCACCCGCCGGTTCGAGGACGTCCTCGCCGCGCTCGATGATCCGGTCGCAAAGGAGGGCGAGCCCGCTGCCGCGTCGTCGGTGAAGCGATAGATGTCGGACGAACCGCTGACCGCGACGGAGCGGCGGATCTACGAGCTGCTGTGCGGCGACCTGTGCCGCTATGCGCCGCGCTGCCTGCGCATCCGCACCAAGGCGGCGGCGATCGCGAAGCTGGAGCTCAACCGCGCCCAGCTCTATCTGCACGACCGGCTCGAGGCGCAGCGCGCGGCGACGGGGAAGGTGCGGGCGATCATCCTCAAGGGCCGGCAGCAGGGCTGCTCGACCTATGTCGGTGCGCGCTTCTACCACCAGGCGACGCAGCGCAAGGGCGTGCGGGTGTTCATCCTCACCCATGCGCAGGGCGCGACCGACAACCTGTTCGGCATGGTCGAGCGCTTCCAGCAGCATGTGCCGGAACCGTTCAAGCCGCAGACCGGTGCCGCCAACGCCAGGGAGCTGAGCTTCGACGTGCTCGACTCCGGCTATCGCGTCGGCACCGCCGGGGCCAGGGACACCGGCCGCTCGCAGACCGTGCAGCTGTTCCACGGCTCCGAGGTCGCGTTCTGGCCGTACTCCGAGACCCATGGCGCCGGCGTGCTGCAGGCGGTGCCCGACGCGGACGGCACCGAGACATCCTGGAAAGCACGGCCAACGGCCTCGGCAACCTGTTCCACCAGACCTGGACGGACGCGAGCCGCGGCCTGTCGGACTACCAGGCGATCTTCATCCCGTGGTTCTGGCAGGACGAGTACCGCCGGGCAGTGCCGCGCGGGTTCGCGCTGGAGCCGGAGGAGCGGCAGTACCAGGCGCTGCACGGCCTCACGCTCGAGCAGATGGCCTGGCGGCGGGCGAAGGTCGTCCAGCTCAAGGGCGAGGCCCTGTTCCGGCAGGAATATCCCGCGACGCCCGACGAGGCCTTCGAGGTCGCGAGCACCGAGAGCTTCATCGCCTCGACCACGGTAAGCGCCGCACGGCGTGCGAAGGCAGAGGCGTCGGGTGCGCTGGTGATCGGCGTCGACCCGGCACGGTTCGGCGAGGACCACACCGCGATCATCCGCCGGCGCGGCCGCTGCGCCTTCGGGCTCGAGCGCCACCACAAGCTCGACACGATGGCGGTCGCCGGCCTGTGCGCCGCGATCATCCGCCGCGAGCGGCCAAGCCGGATGTTCGTCGACGTCGGCGGGCTCGGGGCGGGCGTGGTGGACCGGCTGCGCGAGCTGAACTTCGGGTCGATCGTCGAGGCGGTCAATTTCGGCGGCCGGCCGGTGATCGAGATCGAGAACCACGGCGGCGCGGTCAACCGCCGCGCCGAGATGTGGAGCCTGATGCGCGACTGGCTCGATGCCGGCCTCACGGAGGCGCCGGTGCAGATCCCCGGCGACGACGCGCTGCATGCCGACCTCACCGGCCCGCGCTACACCTACGACAGCAACCAGCGGATCAGGCTCGAAGCCAAGGAGCGGATGCGCGCGCGCGGGGTGGCGAGCCCGGACGATGCCGACGCGCTGGCGCTGACCTTCGAGGCACCGGTCCACGAGCCGTACCGGCCGCCGATGCCGAAATGGCTGCGCGAGGAGCTGCGCGAGCAACGCCAGCGCGGGACCTCGTGGATGTCGTGGTGACCGGT